>Ga0255338_1000958_pt1 | contig 65608 bp, 68 predicted proteins | sample MeOH1_35cm_T4_19_FD_203715 | JGI IMG/M metagenome (GOLD analysis project Ga0255338, IMG submission 203715) | Sandy soil microbial communities from University of British Columbia, Vancouver, Canada - MeOH1_35cm_T4_195 | ecosystem: Engineered > Artificial ecosystem > Sand microcosm > Unclassified ... | reverse complement strand
CGGCGCGGGCGTGAGCTTCTCGGTGAGGAAATTCTGGAAGGTCGCAAGATCGGGCGCGACGCATTTCAGCATGAAGTCGATATCGCCATTGAGCATGTGGCACTCGCGGACGAGCGGCCATGAACCGACCAGCGCCTCGAAGGCCTTGAGGTCCGCTTCCGCCTGGCTGTGCAGCCCGACCATGGCAAAGACCGTCACCTCGAAGCCCAGCGCCTTGCCGTTCAGGTCCGCGTGATAACCACGGATGAGGCCAGCCTTCTCCAATGCGCGTACACGGCGCAGGCATGGCGGCGCGGAAATGCCGACGCGCTCGGAAAGCTCGACATTGGTGATCCTGCCGTCATTCTGAAGCTCGTTCAGAATCTGCAGGTCGATGGCGTCGAGTTTGACGCGTTTCATAGAGGCAACCCGGACTTGAGGTTTGATGGGCTTTACTTACTCTGATGCCTGGCTTATTTCAGCAATAAAATTGCTCAACAGCGCACGAAAATGACCGAATCTCCGCTCAGCCCCACCAGCAAGCCGCGCACGGCCTGGATTCTGACCAATGGCATGGCGGGCTTTGAAGTGCAGGCTTTGGGTGTCGCCGAAGCGCTTGGCCTGACGCCTGAGGTGAAGCGGGTGAAGCCCGGAGCGCCGCATCGCTGGATCGCGCCCTGGGGCCCGGCGGCCCCCGCCGAAGGCGTCACCCCGCCCTGGCCGGACCTCCTGATCGCCTCGGGCCGCCAGTCGATCCCCTATGCCCGCATGATCCGCCGCCGCTCGGGTGGGAATACCTTCGTGGCCATCCTGCAGGACCCGAAGGTCTCGCCGAAGCAGTTCGACTTCGTCTGGGCGCCTGCCCATGACCGGCTCGACGGCGCGAATGTGCTGGCAACGCTGACGTCGCCGCATCGCCTGACGCGCGACAAGCTCGACGCCGAAGCGGCACGATTTGCACCGCAGATCGCGCATCTGCCTCACCCCCGCGTCGCCGTGCTGCTTGGCGGCACCAATGCCGTCTACACCTTCTCCGAAGAAACGGCGAAGCGCGTCGGCGCCCAGCTCGCCGGGCTTGCGGATCACTTCCACGCGGGCCTGATGGTCACGCCCTCGCGCCGCACCGGCGAGACGCAGTCCCGCATCATCCGCGACAGCCTGAAAGACAAGCCCGCCATCATGTGGGACGGCACGGGCGACAACCCCTATTTCGGTTTCCTCGGCAGCGCCGACGCCGTCGTCGTCACCTGCGATTCCGTCAACATGGTCGGCGAGGCGGCATCCACCGGAAAGCCCGTTTACGTCATCGAACTAGAAGGCGGATCGGCGAAGTTCCGCCGCTTTCTCGATGGAATGTATGCCCATGGAGCAGCTCGCCCCTTTATCGGCCAACTTGAAAGCTGGGGGTATGAGCCATTAAATGCTACCCATGAGATCGCGGATGCGATTGCCCGCGCCTATGCGGCGCGGCATTAACCAGTCCCCTACCCAGGACCGACCATGAGCCTGCTCGATATCGACGCCCTGCGCGCGACCCCGCTGAAACGGGACCCCTACGACTATTTCGTGGTGGAGCATTTCGTGAAGCCGGATGTCTTCGCCAAGGTCGTCGCCGATTTCCCCGAGATCGAATCCACGGGCTCCATCCCGCCGAGCGAACTCGACATCAAGGGCAAGTTCAAGGAACTGCTGGCCGAGATGAACGGGCCGGAATTCCGCAAGGCCATCGAGGAGAAGTTCGGCCTCGATCTTTCCTCGCGCCCGACCATGTTCACCGTGCGCGGCAACTGCGCGCGCAACAATGGCAAGATTCACACCGACACGGAATCGAAGATCATCACGGTGCTGCTCTACATGAACCAGGAGTGGGACAAGGATGGCGGACGTCTGCGCATCCTGCGTTCGGGCACCGACCTCAACGACATGGTCGAGGAAGTCTCGCCCAATGGCGGCACGCTTCTCGTCTTCCGCCGCTCGGATAATTCCTGGCACGGCCACGAGCCGTTCGAAGGCCCGCGCCGCGCGATCCAGATGAACTGGGTGCGCGACGAGGCGGTCGTCGACCACGAACAGCGCCGCCATCGCTTCACCATGTTCCTGAAGCGCCTCAATCCTTTCGGCGGCGTTGCCGCGCGCGCTTCCTGAGAGACGCAATGGCCCTCGCAATCGAAACCTTCAAGAACGCCGACCTCGCGCATGGCTGGCGACCCGGAAACAATGCCGGCGGCGCCACGCTGTTCAAAGCGCTCGGCCATCCGCTGACGGCCCCCAAGGCCCATGCGCTGATCGAAGACCTCGCCAAGGCGGGCCCTGTCGCGATCTACGACCCGACGAACGCGATCGGCAATTTCCACGCCTATTACGACCTCTCGCGCCTCGATGTGGCTGGCTACTACGTGCAGCGCGTCGAGGATTTGTCCGCCGCCTTCCTCGGCCATGATGCCAAGCCCGTGAGCGAACTCGCGGCGTCCGGCGCGAAGGCGGTGCTGGTCCTGCTGTTCGATGCGGACAGGGTGCTTGCGCCCATGCGTCACCTTTTCCCGAAGGATGCGCGTATCGCGACGCTCGACGAGATGCGTCTTCCCGACGACATGCTCACCAACAGGTCGAACTATCTCGACCCGATGAACTTCGCCACGAACTTCGCGCTGATGCGCGAGACGGACGGCATTCACACCCGCGTGGGCAGCGCCAATTACTGGTCGCTCCACGGCGCGGAAAATCCCGAACTCTGGCTCTGCCTTTTCGGCGAGGATGGAGAAGAACTCGCCGAGTGGCGCGAGCCGCTGCCCGCCGCGGGCGCGCCCTTCGCCATCGACAGCGCCGAAGTGCGCCACCGTTTCGGCCTTGGCGATTTCACCGGCTCGCTCTTCATCCATGCGATCCGCATCAAGGGCCATGACGTCGTCAAATATGCGCTCGACATGTATGGCGAAGATGGCCGCGCGCTTTCATGCAGCCACGACGCCAATGCATGGCCCGCCGACTACTATGCCGGCATGCCCGCGGGCGAGGAAGACGAGAGCGTCACGCTCTTCATCCAGAACTCGCATCCCATGCCCATTCCGCCGCGCTCCATCGGCCTCAACATCATGGGGGCGCAAGACGTGTCATGGTTCGAGGACGAGATCGCGCCCTTCGCGACGCGCGCCATTTCCGTCGACGACCTTCTGCCTCAGGCCAAGTGGCCCGACCAGGTCGAGATCGTGGCGGGGCGCTATTTCGTGCGCCCGCGTTATGAAGTGAAGCGCGCGCAAGGCCAGCGCCGCATCGCGCATGCGAATGTCGAGCGCACCGACCTGAAGCCCAATCCCGCTCTTGCCTCGCTCGGCAAGGTCATGGGCAAGGGCTACATCATGCCCCTGCCCGTTCTGCCGCGCGACGAGTTCAACAGCACCATGCTGCCGACGCCGATGGCGACGGAGCAGAGTGAATTGCCGATCCGCGCCGAACTCATCGACGCATCGGGCGCCCTCGTCGCCTCGCGCTATCTCGGCCGCATTCAGCGCCGCCACAGTGTGGAGATCGACGTCGAAGGCTGGATCGCCGACGAGGCGTTGAAGCTTCCTTCCGGCTACGGCCATGTCGAGTTTCTCTACGACTTCCGCGATGGCGGCGAAGGCGATGGATGGCTTCATGCCCTTGGCCGCTTCGAACAGAAGTCGAGCGGGCACCGCGCCGAGACGATCTTCGGCGCCCATATCTACAACACCGGTGTCATCTACAAGGATGAGCCCCAGTCCTATACGAACAAGCCGCCGGGGTTGACGACGCGCCTCTTCCTGCGCCTCGGCTCGGACGGGCTCGATACGATCTGTCATCTGATCTATCCAGCCTCGACGCCCTGGCATGCAAAAAGCTCGACGCTGCTCATCCTGCATGACGCGGAAGGCAAGCCCATCGCCGAAAAGCCCATCGAGATCGTCTGCGGCGGCTCGCGCTTCTGGCGTCTGTCGGAGATGTTCTCGAAGGATGAGCGCGAGGCCATGGGCGGAGCGGGCTATGTGATCGTGCGCGACACGACCTGCCGCCTCTTCGGCTTCCACGGCCTTACCAACGGCGCGAAGAGCTTCTGCCTCGACCACATGTTCGGCTTCTGATCACAAGCCCTCCGTCCTCGGACAGCGCCGCGCGGCCGACAGCCGCGCGGCGTTTTTGTTTTCGCGTTCCCAAGACAAGTATTGGCGCGACCGCCCACCCTCTATAGCGTTACCCTCCAAGATTATTTGCCTGTATTGCAAAGTAAAACTTTCGTTTTTATGGAGGCGGCGATGCAAAAGAGGCGCGTTCTTTATGTCGTTCACGAATTTCCTCAAATATCGCAGACCTACATCTTCAACGAAATCCTCGCGCTCGAGCCCGACTACGAGATTCGCGTCGTCGCGATCAAGGAAACCGACATTGCCATCGATACCGACCGCAAGGCGGAGATAACCAAAAGCCTCAGCCGCATCGGTGAGATCATCGAGGAGTTCAAGCCGGACGTCCTGCATTCGCATTACGTGCTGCATGGCCCAATGATGCTGAAGCTCGCCGAGCGCTATGGAATCCCCTTCACGATCCGTGGCCATTCCTTCGACGTGCTGTCGCGCCCTTCTCGCCCGCGACTCTTCAAACGGCTCGGAAAGATGCTTCGGGGCGAACCTGAAATATGGGTTCCCTATCAGGAGCACGGTTCGAAGACATTCAATTCGCCGCTCTGCCTCGGCGTTCTGGTCTTTCCGTTTCAGCGCCCGATGCTCGAAGCGGCTGGCGTGCGCCCCGAGAAGATTTTCGACTGCTTTCCCGTCGTTGATTTCGATCTCTTCTACAATCGCGAGCCCAATGGCGATGCGATCATGAATGTCGGCGCCTGCATCCCGAAGAAGAAGATGACCGACTTCGTCGACCTCGCGGCATCGATGCCCGACCGGCGTTTCAACCTCTATGCGCTCGGCTATTACGTTGAAGATATTCGGAAATACAACGAGGCCGCGGGCAATCCTGTCCATGTCATTCCGCCCGTCCAGCCGCGCGACATGCCGGCGGAATACAAGAAGCATCAATGGATGGTCTATACCGGCGACTACGCCATGAAATCGCTGGGTTGGCCGCTCGCACTTGCCGAGGCGCAGGCATCTGGCGTCGGCGTATGCGTCGCCAATGTCCGGCCCGATCTCCGCGACTATATCGGCGATGCAGGCTATCTCTTCGACAACATCGATGAGGTGCGCAAGATCGTGAGCCAACCCGTGCCGGAAGAAATCCGCGAGCGCGGCTTCGAGCAGGCGCGTAAATCCGACATCCGCGTTCACAAGAAGCTGCTGACAGACCTCTGGGAACAGTCATTCACAGCCGCAGCAACCGCAGCCTAGGCTCGTCGCGCCCTCAACGACCAATGACCTTGCGGTATTCGTTCAAGCCGATGCCGACCGATCCGGCCATGAGGCCGGCGCCCTTCACCGATTTGAGGAAATAGCGCAACGAAGTGTTGGGCGCAGGCAGATTGCGGGCTGCGAGCATCGCATACCAGGGAACCCAGAGGAGGCCCTTGCCGAAATAGTAGGCCCGGCCGCGTCCCTTGAGGCGCATCGCTGCTTCCGTGTTTCCCACTCGGAAGCTGCGGCGCAAGAGCCACGACATTTTCTGCTTGGCCGCGTCGCAGAACTCCGTCGCGAACGTCTCCGACGTATGAATGATCTTCGCGCCCCGCTCCCGCGCGCGCGCGAAGAAATCGATGTCGGTGCCGCCGGTGAGCGGAAACCCCTCGTTGAAACGCAAACCCCATTCATCCCAGAGACGCCTGCCGATCAACACGCCGTTGGTCGGCACGAGGAAGGATGAATATTGCCAGCGCAGTGGCTCCGGGCTCGCAGGCGGCCGGTCAAAGAATTCCTTGAAACGTTGTGGCGCCTCAAACTCCCAGCGCACCTCGCATTTTACCGCGTCGCACGCTTCTTGCTCCTGAACGCGGCAGAGGGTCAGCGCCCAGTTCGGCGCGGCCGTCTGGTCGTCGTCGAGAAAGATGACCGCATCCGCCCCTATCTCGTCGGCGAAGCCGAAGGCCCTGTTGCGCGCGAAGGGAATGCCGGGCCTGGGCTCATGCGCCAGCGTCGGCGAGAGCGGGGCGAGCCCGTAGGCAACCTCGTCGAGAACCCGCTGCGAGCGCACCGGAGATGCACTGTTGTCAATGACAAGCAATCGCAGGGAAATGTCGGGGGTTCGCTCGAGCGCGGTCAGCGATGTCAGGCATCGGCCGAGGAACATCGGCCGGTCACGCGTGCAAACCGCGACAACACATATGCGCCCCATGACATCCCCCTTACCGCAACATTAACGATAATTTATCACGGCGTTATGAGCATTGCACGAGCGCTTCGGACCACTCTGATCGAAATTTTCAAATAGAAACAAACGTTTCAATTCTTTGTGTGAGAGAAGAGCGCACAGAAATCTATAATTTCACTATGCCTATACAGATATTCACTTCACCCAGAGAGAATTGGCGCTGCCCGTTCAACATGCGGCCCGGGCATGCTATGCAGTGTGCCTGTCCGCGCCGCGCCCCTCGATAGATCGGGCTGGGCCGACTGCCGCGACACGATGCCCTGACTTCGCGATCGCAGCAAAATCCCCCTTGATTTCTAATTGGAATGCCTCTAACTAGCAAGTACTAGTTTGGAGCAATTCCAAAACTCTTTCTTTTCCAGGTCTCAGGAGCCAGTCATGAGCGTACTCGTCGGTAAACCCGCCCCCGATTTCACGGCCGCAGCCGTTCTCGCCAATGGTGAAATTGTCGAGGATTTCAATCTGAAGGCGCACCTCAAGGGCTCCTACGGCCTCGTTTTCTTCTACCCGCTCGACTTCACCTTCGTTTGCCCCTCCGAAATCCTCGCCTATTCGAACCGCGTTCCGCAGTTCGAGGAGCGCAATGTGAAGGTCGTGGCGGTCAGCGTCGACAGCCAGTTCACGCACAACGCCTGGCGCAACACGGCGCCGAAGGATGGCGGCCTTGGTCCGGTGAAGTTCCCGATGGTGGCCGACATCACGAAGTCGATCGCGCGCGACTATGACGTGCTGATCGAAGGCGCCGGCGTCGCGCTGCGCGGCACCTTCCTCATCGACAAGGAAGGCGTCGTCCGCCACCAGCTCGTCAACGACCTGCCGCTCGGCCGCAACGCCGACGAAGCGCTCCGCATGGTCGATGCGCTCCAGTTCCATGAAGAAAATGGCGAAGTCTGCCCTGCCGGCTGGCAGAAGGGCGAGGAAGGCATGGTCGCCGACCCGAAGGGCGTCGCCAAGTATCTCGGCACCCACGCCGAAGCGCTCTAAGCTCACCTGAGCCGACTTTTGGCCGGGCCGCTCCATCCCTATATGATGGGGCGGCCCGCCCTACTCCCGATAAGATTCCCCAAGCCTGCGAGCCAACGGTACCCATCATGTCCGAGACGAAGCATTCCAAGGTCCTGATCATCGGCGGCGGCGCTGCCGGTTACACGGCGGCGATCTATGCCGCGCGCGCCATGCTCGAGCCGACCCTCGTTCAGGGCATTCAGCCGGGCGGCCAGCTCACCATCACGACGGAAGTCGAAAACTATCCGGGCTTCGCCGAGGCGATCCAGGGCCCCTGGCTCATGGAGCAGATGGAAGCGCAGGCGCGCCACATGGGCGCCAACATGATCGGCGACACGATCGTCAAGGCCGAGCTCGCCCAGCGCCCCTTCCGCTTCACCGGCGATAGCGGCACCATCTACACGGCCGATGCCGTCATCATCGCGACGGGCGCGCAGGCGAAGTGGCTCGGCATTCCCTCCGAACAGAAGTTCCAGGGCTTCGGCGTCTCGGCCTGTGCCACTTGCGACGGCTTCTTCTATCGCGGCAAGGAGGTGATCGTGGTTGGCGGCGGCAACTCCGCCGTCGAGGAAGCGCTGTTCCTGACCAATTTCGCGACCAAGGTGACCGTCATTCATCGCCGCAACTCCTTCCGCGCCGAGAAGGTGATGCAGGAGCGCCTCTTCAAGCATCCCAAGATCGAAGTGATCTGGGATTCGGCCATCGACGAAATCGTCGGCACCGAGGAGCCGCTTGGCGTCACCGGCGCGAAGATCGTCAACGTCAAGACGGGCGAAACGCGCGCCATACCGGCCCATGGCGTTTTCGTCGCCATCGGACATGCGCCGCAGACGGAGCTTTTCGCCGGCCAGATCGACATGAAGGCAGGCAACTACCTCAAGGTGGTTCCGGGCACGACCTCGACGAACATTCCCGGCGTCTTCGCCGCGGGCGACGTCACCGACGACACCTACCGTCAGGCCATCACGGCTGCGGGCATGGGCTGCATGGCCGCACTCGAGGCGGAACGCTTCATCGCTGCCGAAGAAGCCCACGCGCAGGCTGCGGAATAAACTAGAAACCTAGAAGTCCGGGCAAGGCGCTCATGTCGTGAAAGACATGGGCGCCTTCTCTTTTGAGCGCCGCCGCGTCGGTGTGCGGATCGCCCGCATAGCCGAGCACCGGCATGCCCGCCGCGACCGCCGCCTGCACACCCGGCACACTGTCCTCAATGACGACGCATCGCTCCGGCGCATGGCCCATTTCGCGGGCGGCATGAAGAAAGAGATCCGGCGCTGGCTTGCCCCGCCCCACCTGCTCCGCGCTGAAGAGAACATTCTCGACAAGCGGCAGAAGCCCCGTCGCGCCGAGTGTATAGCGCATCTTCTCGAACTTGCCGGATGAGGCGACACAGTAAGGCAGGTTCCGCGCGGCAAGTTTCAGCAATACAGGCTCGATACCTTCGACGGGCGCAAGCCCCTCGGCAAAAGCCTTCAGCGTCTCGTCGCGGATATAGCTGGGCCAATGATCGGCAAGTGGCCGGCCGATTGCCTCTTCGACATGGGCTCGCACAGCTTCCAGAGTGCGCCCGACAAAAAGGCGACGGCACTCCTCATAGGAAATATCGAAACCATCCTCGGCGAGCACGCGCACGAGGAGACGGTTCGCGGCGGGCTCGCTGTCGACCAGCACGCCGTCGCAATCGAAGATGACGAGAGAGGGAGAAAAAGGAAACGCCATGACGTCCTTATCGGATGTCATGGCGTTTCACGCAATTCACGTTTGATGATGGGCCGTTTCAGCCGAGCATCGAGCGGAGCATCCATGCGGTCTTCTCGCTCGCTTCCATGCGCTGCGTGAGAAGATCGGCCGTCGGCTCGTCATGCGCCGCATCAGCAAGCGGGAATATGGCGCGCGCCGTGCGCGTCACGGTCTCGTGGCCCTTGACGAGGTTCTTGATCATGTCCTGCGCCTTGGGCACGCCATCGTCTTCCTCGATCTTGGTGAGCTTCGCATAGGCTTTGTAGCCGCCCGGCGCGGGGAAGCCGAGCGAACGGATGCGCTCTGCCACCAGATCCACCGCAAGCCAGAGCTCGTTGTACTGCGTCTCGAACATCAGATGCAGCGTGTTGAACATCGGCCCCGTGACGTTCCAGTGGTAGTAGTGCGTCTTGTGATAAAGCGTGTAGGTGTCGGCGAGCAAACGCGACAGCCCGTCCGCGATTTTCTTGCGGTCCTTTTCGGTAATGCCGATGTCGATCTGCATGACAGGTCCTCCTTGCTGCGAGACCTGGAATCTAGAACTGTCTGCGGCACAGCGCAACAAATCTGGAATAATTCCAATGATCAGAAATGTCGCAGCCGGGCAAAGAAAAAGGGCGACCCGATAATCCGGATCGCCCTTTTCTGTTTCGTTTCGATCGACGCGCGTTTTACCGGAGCGAGGCGCAGAAACGCTGGATGCGCTCGCAGGCCGCGGTCAGCGCTTCCGTCGAAGTCGCGTAGGAGATGCGGAAGAAGGGCGAGAGGCCGAAGGCTTCGCCATGCACGACGGCGACGCCCTCTTCTTCCAGCAGTGCCTCGACGAAGTCCTGATCATTGCCGATGACCTTGCCCTTCGGCGTCGTCTTGCCGATGCATCCCTCGCAGGACGGATAGACATAGAAGGCGCCTTCCGGCGTCGGGCACTTGAGGCCCTTCGCCTGATTGAGCATCGAGACGACGAGGTCGCGCCGCGCCTTGAAGCTCTCGGCGCGCTCGGGGATGAAATCCTGCGTTCCGTTCAATGCCTCGACGGCGGCCCACTGGCTGATCGACGTCGGGTTCGAGGTCGACTGGCTCTGGATCGTCGTCATCGCCTTGATGAGTTCGAGCGGACCGGCGCAATAGCCGATACGCCAGCCCGTCATCGCATAGGCCTTGGAGACGCCGTTCATGGTCAGTGTGCGGTCATAGAGCTTCGGCTCCACCTGCGCCGGCGTCGCGAATTTGAAGCCGTCATAGGAGAGATGCTCATACATGTCGTCGGACAGGATCCAGACATGAGGATACTTCACCAGAACGTCGGTGAGCTTCTTCAACTCGTCCCACGTATAGGCCGCGCCCGTCGGGTTCGACGGCGAGTTGAAGATGAACCACTTCGTCTTCGGCGTGATCGCCTTTTCAAGATCTTCCGGCTGGAGCTTGAAATTGGTCTCCATGCCCGCCCGCGCGAATACGGGCGTGCCGCCAAGCAGCGACACGATGTCGGGATAGGACACCCAGTAAGGCGCCGGGATGACGACCTCATCGCCGGGGTTCAGCGTCGCCGCCATAGCGTTGAAGATGATGGGCTTGCCGCCGGGCGCGACGAAGCACTGAGCGGGCGTGTAGTCGAGCCCGTTCTCGCGCTTGAACTTCGCAGCGATCGCCTTCTTCAGTTCCGGGATGCCGCCGACATCGGTGTACTTCGTCTCGCCACGGCGAATGGCGTCGATCGCGGCTTCCTTGATGTTTTCCGGCGTGTCGAAATCAGGCTCGCCTGCGCCGAGGCCGATCACGTCGACGCCGGCTGCTTTCAGATCGCGCGCTTTCTGGGTCGCGGCAATGGTTGCCGACGGCTTGATGCGCTTCAGCGAGTCCGAAAGGAAGGCCATTTGGGTCACTCCGGGAAGAGGCGCGGGCAGCGGCTTCGGCCCCCGCGCGCGACAAAAAACGCTTGCCCGGGATTGCCCGGAAAAGCGGCGCAAACCTAAGCCCGCTTTTCTTGCGGTGCAACAGGGGATCGCTGCGAAAAGCGCCGGTTTTTCAGGCCTCGACCTTCCCGGCCGGCCATTCCACCGGTACGCCCAGGACCTGCGTCACCGGAACAACGCCCGCCCAGACATGCAGGCCCATATCTTCGGCATCGTCATTAGGCCCGCCCTGCCTCACCTTGGCCGCCACCTCGATTAGCGGCAGGCGCAAGATTTCGGTCGCCTTGAGCTCTATGGCGTTCGCCGCCCGGGCCACTCTGGAGCGTCCGGCCTCGACGCGCTCGGTAAAAAGGTCGAGAGCACGCGGCTTCTCCTCCGAAGGCACCGGTGCTGCACTTCCATGCGCCATGACCGAGCGGAAATTCATCGAATGGTGGAAGGCCGAGCGCGCCATGACCAGCCCGTCGATCAGCGTCACCGTCAGGCAAAGCGGCGCGCCCGCAGCCAGGGTCTTCATGAAGCGGCTGGTGCGCGAGCCATGCACCAGCAAGCTCTCGCCGTCGCGCACATAGAACATGGGCAGCGAAACGGGCCCGCCTGCGGCCATGAAGCCGACATGAGCGACAAGGCCCTCATCGAGGATGGCGTGGACCGTCTCGCGGTCGTAATGGGCGCGCCTCGCAACCTGACGGACGCGATGCACTGGGGAGGTCTGATAATCGCTCACGGGTCATATCCTTCTGGACGCCGAGCTTCCGCTTCGGCCGGGCGACGAGGTCGCCGCAATTCGGGCAGGCCTCGCTCAACGCCTCGGCTCCGGGCGGACACTGCCATAAATTGGCCCTATGAAAAGGTCCATTTCCAACGATATGATGGGCCCATAACAAGGCTGAGCCAGAACCATGCTGCGCACTCCGCTCTCCCTCGACCTGCTGGCGCTCGACCCGCAAACCGGGACGCCGCTTTACCGCCAGCTCTATGACGCGCTCCGGAGCGCGATCCTTGAGGGTCGCCTTGCAGCGGGCGCGCGGCTCCCCTCCTCTCGCCGCCTCGCCAGCGATCTCGGCGTCGGCCGCAACACGATCCTCGCCGCCTATGAGCAACTCGCGGCGGAGGGTTATCTCGAAGGCCAGATCGGCGCGGGAACGCGGATTGCGGCCTCCCTGCCCGACAAACTGCTCGAAGTAGGCAACACAACAACGCAGGGACCGGAGCCGAAAGATGCCGGGAGCCCCGTTCGCTTGTCCCGGCGCGGCGAAGCCGTGGCCGCCATCAAGCGTCCGGGCATCGGCTATGAACGCGGACAAGCCCGCGCCTTCCAGCATGGGCTGCCCGCGGTGGACCAGTTTCCAGCGGCGCTGTGGAGCCGACTCCTTGCGCGGCGCGCGCGCGACCCGCGCAACGGCCTCTTCGGCTACGAAACAGGCGCAGGCTTCGCGCCCCTGCGCCAGGCCATTGCCGCTCATGCGGGCGCGGCGCGCGGCGTCGTCTGCACGCCCGATCAGGTGATCGTGACAACGGGCGCTCAGGCGGCGCTGGACCTCGCCGCGCGCATGCTCGTCGATCCGGGCGAGGCCTCCTGGATGGAGGAACCCGGCTATCTCGGTGCGCGTGCTGCGCTGGTCGGCGCGGGCGCGCGGCTGGTGCCGGTGCCCGTCGATGACGAAGGCCTCGACGTTGCCGCCGGCATCGCGCGCGAACCCGCGCCTCGGCTCATCTATGTCACGCCATCGCATCAATATCCGCTCGGCGTCACGCTTTCTCTGGCGCGTCGGCTGATGCTGCTCGACTTCGCGCGTCGCGCCGACGCCTGGATCGTCGAGGACGATTACGATTCCGAATATCGTTACAGCGGGCGGCCCCTCGCCTCGCTACAGGGTCTCGATCGCGCCACCCGCGTCCTCTACATGGGCACTTTCTCGAAGACGCTCTTTCCCGGCCTCAAGGTCGGCTATCTCATCGTGCCGGAGGCGCTGGTCGACGCCTTCCGCGCCGCCATCCGCCTGACGGGCCATATACCCGCGCCAATCGTTCAGGCAGCACTCGCGGAGTTCATAGGCGAGGGACATTTCGGAACGCATGTCCGCCGCATGCGCACCATCTATGCCGCTCGCCGCGCGGCCCTCATCGACGCGGCGACGCGCGAGCTCGGCGCGTTTTTGCACCTCACCCCCTGCGAAGGCGGAATGCAACTCGTCGCATGTCTGAAAGACGGGCTGGATGACCGCCGGATATCCGCTATCGCCGCCGCGGCCGATATTCAGGTTGCTCCGCTTGCCCCCTATTATATCGGCACGCCCCGTCTCAGCGGCCTGCATATGGGCTTCGCCGGTATCCCGGAAGCGCAGATCGCCCGCTCGGCAAAGCGGCTCGCCACCGCCCTTGCCGACGCGGCGTGCTGACCCGTCAGGGTGCAGGCCGAAACTCATAGGCGCGGGCGACACGGTCTCGTCCTTCGTTCTTGGCCCGCTGCAACGCCTCGTCGGCAGCCTTGAGAACCTTTTCCGGCGTGTCCCCATGTTCCGGATAGGTCGCCACGCCGAACGACATGGTCACTGCCCCGATAGTCATTCCGTCGCATGACACGGACAAATCCCGGATCAGCTCGCCCAGCCGTTCGGCGCGCTCGACCGCACTCTCCATGGGAGCGTCGGGCAACAGTAGCGTGAATTCCTCGCCGCCATAGCGGCAGGCCGTGTCTCCCTTGCGAATATGCGTATTCAGTATCCGGGCGATGGCTTGCAGAACCTTGTCGCCGCAGTCGTGCCCGAAGGTGTCGTTGACGTTCTTGAAGTGGTCTATGTCCGTCATCACCACCGACACGGTCTTGCCGGAACGGGCGGCGCGCGAGAACTCTCGCTCCATCGCCTGATCCAGATAGCGCCGGTTGTAAAGCGACGTCAGCGGATCGTGCAGGGCCTCGGCCTGAAGCACGTCGCGCAGCGCCTGCTCGGCGCGGTTCCGCACCGTCACATCGTTGAACACCCAGTATGCGAGGTTGTCCTCGACGGTGATCACAATCTCCATGTCCCGCACGATGCCGTCGCCGCATGAGACCTGGTCCTCCCGCACGGGGGAGGCCTCAATTTCGCCGGAACGCATAAGATAGATATCTTTGGCATGCTGCCCCATGACCTCCGCGCGATATTTCTCATCGGGGAAGGCGAGCGCAGACCAGTCCTTGAGCGTCTCCATCCGCTCCGGCGGATAATGGAGCAATTCCTCAAATCGCCGGTTGATAAAGCTGACAGCCTCATTCTCGTCGGACAGAAGTACGCCGAACGGAGCATTCTCCACCATGCGCCGAAAGCGCTCTTCGCTACGGCGCAAAGCCTGCTCCGCGCGCTTGCGTGCGGTGACATCCCAAAACACTCCGATGATGCCGCCGACGCTTCCATCGCCCTTCTTGAAGGTCGCCTTATGAAAGATCACATCGCGATCCGTCCCATCGCCCGCGCGCATGAGCGCCTCATAGACCTGGACGCCGCCCTTCTTCAGCAGGGCGTCGTCGGCGGAGCGATAGGTCCGGGCGAGGTTTTCTGGCCAGACTTCGAACACGTTCTTCCCGACCACATCCTTGCGCTTCAAGCCGCAAAATTCCTCGAAGGCCGAATTGCAGGCCAGATAAATTCCGTCCTGGTCCTTGACGAAGATCGGGCTCGGCACCGTTTCGATCAACTTCTCCGCAAATTGAAGATGATCCTCCAATGCCTGCTCGGCGCGCACCCTGTCGGTGATGTCCCAGCCGACTCCGACAATCCCCCCCGGTGTGCCGTCTTCGTGGAAAAAGGCGGCGCGGTGGACGATCACCTGATGGCGGCTTCCGTCGGCGTAGACCACCTCGCCGGTTTGAACCTGCGGTCCCGGCTTTTTCAGCACGTCGAGATCTGAGGCATGATAGCTGTCAGCAAGATCCTTGGGCCAAATCTCATAGGCCGTCTTGCCAAGCAGGGTCTCTCGACTTAGCCCGCAATAGGCCTCGAATGCCGCGTTGCATCCGAGATACCGCCCCTCTGCGTCCTTATAATAAATTGGGGTGGGAATGGCCTCGATAAGCTGTGCGACAAGCGCGATGTCCGGCGGGCCTGGACGGGTGTCAGCCATCATTTCTCCTCAACCATAGTTACCGCGCTCGTATCACGCCCTCACAAGCTTTGTCGGTCCGTATGCGGAGAAGCAACAGGTTTCCGTCTCATTCAGAAAAAGGAACTGAGATGGCGCACTGACAGGATTGTTCTCAACCGAAGGCCGGCAACGGGAGTACCAGACCGGTCGTCACGCTCTGGTCAGCCCGCTCCTGGCGCAGCTCATCGCGTCAGTAACGCTGACTTATTAGGTATATCCGACCTAACAAATGCCCCAGAGCTTGAGAAAATACCTTACTCTCCGCCCTCCAAGTGAGTCGTAATTCCGAAAAATCTTGCTTTCACTTTGCGACACACCTTCCTGTATTCGTACTATTCCTTATTTTATAATCATGATTTTATTTTACCATGTGAACCACTCGAAGTTTCCGTGCGTAGAACTGAACCAGAAGAGAAAAATCTTGCCGTAAGGCAGAAAGGGACCGTCAACATTGGGGCTCGAAGAATACCGCCGCTCGGTCAGCGAAAATAAGCATGCTTCCATCCTGAAGGCCGGTCGCAAACATTTTCTCGCAAACGGCTACAGTGGCGCAGCGGCAGCAGAAATTGCGCGTGAGGCTGATGTCTCGACGGCTACGCTCTACAAGCATTTTGCCTCGAAAGAAGAGCTCTTCGCAGCTGTGGTGAGGGACGCCTATCGCGAGGTCGAATTTCCTCCGCTACCGGAGCATTCGAATCTGTCGGATGTCATAGTCGCCGTCCTCAGCAATTATCTTGTTTTGAATTTCGAGCGGGAGGTGACCGCGCTTTTGCGCATCGTCATTGCAGAAGTGCCTGCAGCGCCGCAGCTCGCGCTCGATCTGTTCGACGAGCTCATCACCTCGCGATACCAGAAGATGGTGGACATCGTCGACCAGTTGATCCTGCAGGGTGACTTCAAGCCCCATGACAGCCAGTTTGGTGTCCGTCTCCTCATTGGCACGATCAAGGAAAACTACATCTGGCCTGCGCTGTTCAATAGCAACGCGACAGCGCCTGAGAATGCGGATGGATTCCTGCGCCATGTGGTGACGGATTACCTCCGCCTCTACGGAAAATAAGGCGCGGACATTCGCGGGAGGGACGAAACGATGGGGCTTGAGAACTACCGACGAAGTGTCAGCGAGGCGAAGCACGCGTCCATCCTCAAGGCGGGCCGTGATGTATTTCTGCGCGACGGCTATTCGCGCGCGGCGGTTTCCGACATTGCGCGCGATGCAAATGTTTCAACGGCAACGCTTTACAAGCACTTCAGGTCGAAAGAGGAGCTTTTCGACGCAGTGCTCCAAGAAGCCTATGAGGCAGATGAATCCGATTCGATAGCCGAAGGCGCAGATACCGAAGACCTCATAGTCGCTTACTGCATGCGCGTCCTCCAAAGCCAATATGAACGGCGCGTCCATGCATTGCTGCGCATCATCATTGCCGAGGTGCCGAAGGCACCGCAGCGCGCACGTCACCTCTACGAGAACTTCGTGACGCCACGCCATGTTGCAAGCGCGCAAGCGCTCGAACGCCTCGTCGCCCTCGGAAAACTGAAGCCGCATGACACATATTACGGCGCCTGTTTTCTGGGTGGCGTCATGAAGGAATATCTCGTCTGGCCCGCACTTTTCGACGCGAGCATGACGCTGCCGGACAATGCCGAAGCAATCGTGAGACAGGCCGTCCGGGCTTATCTCGAACTCTATGGCGCCTAACGCACGAGAAACCGGGGAGAGAATTTTGGGACTCGAAGACTACCGACGCAACGTGAGCGAGACCAAGCACGCTTCCATCCTGAAGGCGGGCCGCGAGGTGTTTCTGCGCGACGGCTTCGCGCGCGCGGCGGTCGCCGAAATCGCCCGGGACGCGGACGTCTCGACGGCCACGCTCTACAAGCATTTCGCCTCGAAGGAGGAATTGTTCGCCGCGATCATCATGGACGCCGTCACCCGGGTGGAAGATATATCCGATCAGGAAGGATCGGACGAGACATTCGCCGATCTTCTGCTGACCATTGGCCGAACCTACCTTGCCAATCAATTCGAGCATCGGGCGAACGATCTGATGCGCATCGTGATCGGCGAGTCGAGCGCCAATCCCGGCCTCGCCGCCGAGACCTTGCGCGTTCTGACCGGACGGCGGCGGCAACGGCTGGTAACGCTGTTCGACAGGCTTGTCGAGCGCGGGATCATGAAGCCCAACGATACCGATCTCAGCGCCCAGCTTATCTCCGGCATGATCAAGGAGCTCTTCGTCTGGCCTGCGCTTTTCGACTCAAGTTTCGCGCTGCCTCCCGATACGGACGAGAAACTTCGCGCTATCATTCAGGTCTTTCTCGCGCGTTACGAAGCATGAACGAGACAGCAGTGGAACACGCCTTCAAGAGGACGAGATGACGCTCGAGGCACAAAGGCAATCCGTCAGCGACGCCAAGCGCGACGGTATCATCAAGGCGGCGCAGGCGCTCTTTCTGCGCGATGGCTTTGCCAAGGCGGTCATGGCGGATGTTGCGCGAGACGCGGATGTCTCGACCGCCACACTCTACAAGCATTTCGAGTCGAAGGAAGCGCTCTTTGAGGCGGTGGTACGTCATGCCGCCGCGACGGTGCAGGATGATTTCGGTGCGATGGCGCCGGAGACCTCCGCGCGCGACTTCTTCTTTCAGGCACTGGCCAGCGCACATCTGGTGCATCAGCAGGCCAATGTCACGGCGCTCCTGCGCGTTGCCATCGCCGAGGTATCGTCGGCACCCGAGCTTGCCCGCAACGTCTTCGAGACCGTTGTCTGCGGCCGCTACAACCGCCTGCAGGCCGCTCTCGACGAAATGGTCCGGCGCGGCCTGCTGAAGCCTCACGACACGGCCTTCGGCGCGCGCATCGGCATCGGCATGATAAAGGAGCTTTTCATCTGGCCCGCGCTCTTCGTCGCCGATTTCCAGCTTCCGGCCAATGCCCTGGAACGGGCCGACGAAGCCATCAACGTCTATCTCGCCGCCTACGGCGCCTGAGCGCTTCGGTGCTCCGCCTCCTCACCGCAATTGCGCGGGGGCTGGCCTATGGGTCGGCGTAATCTCAAGGGCGTGAGCAAGGGCGTCGGGCTGGTCGAGATCCGCGATCAACACGCGCTCGCCCGAGAGCATCTTGATGTCGAGCGCTCCGCCGCCGAAAAGCCGCTGAGGCACTGAGCGGCGAACGCGGATCGATGCGATCTCGCGCGCGCCGACGCGCAGCGAGCGCGGCCTTGCGAAGCCGTTGCGCAGCACCAGTTCTCGCTCTGCCGCCGCTTCCGAGCCTTCCTCCCCCATGGGCCATATCTCGACCGACAGAAGGCGCGCGCGCAGCGCGGCCGCCAGAACGAGGAGCGGCGTCCCGAGCGCCGCCACGTAAAGCGCCAGCGCGCGCAACCCGGAAAGCTCAGGCTCGTGAAAAGTCGCCCAGACGAAAATGCCAAGCCAGACCAGCCCCACCGCCGCCGCCGGCAGATAGATTGTCCAGTGGGCGGCGGCGCTGGCGAGCGGTTCGCGTGCGCCGTAATGGGATAAAGCCGAAGCAGGGTGCCTGTTCATGTGCAGGAGGATCGCAGACGCCGCCCCGCTTGTTAAGCGGGTGCATGAGGCATAAAATCTTTGGGTAACGAGTGTTCGGGGTGTCCGCCCCGTGAGGCGCTCCGACCGTCCCGCTCCCCCGCGCGATCCGCGCTGGGGCGGGAGCAGTTTCCCTCCACGGGGAACGGGAGGAGCCTATGTCCGCTCGCTTTCACAACAGCGACAATGTGCGCGCCGGGGTGACGGGACATGGCGTGCGCTATGTGCTCGCCATATCTCTCCTTGCCGCCTGGGCGATCCTGAGCCTGCTGGTCCTTTATTCAGCCATTGATCTTGCCTCGGCGTTCACCTCACTCACGGGTCACGGTTAAACGGCGAAAATCCGTGGCATTCCGATTTTCACACAACGCCCGCGCGGGACGCCGCCCGCCGGGCAAGGAGGCAGAGATGTCCATTCTTCCGCAGCACGACGAGATCGAGAAAGCTCCCTTGAGCTTCAAGGAGGAATATGGGCCGCAACTCATCGGCGCCGCCGTCGCCGTGGTAATCTTCGCCCTGATCCTCGTCGCCTTCATGCGCTGAGGGCGCCAGCCGGTCCGCCCTCTTTCCTTGCCAAGCCCGCATTCATCTGTGGCAGGATAGTCCGTGCGGCCGTATCTGGCGGCATCGGCAGGGGGCATTTCGATGGATATCGGGTCACTTCTCTTTTCGTTTCGTGGGCGCGTCAACCGGCGGGTCTATTGGGGCTACTCGTTGTTTGGCGGCGCGGTGAGTGTCGGCCTCCTCTATATGATGCTGCAGCAACTGATGTCGGCCGGCCTGACGCCGGGCATGAGCGAAGAGGAGTTCATGCGGGCGATCGGCGGCATCCATCAAGGCTGGTACAATCTGATCCAGCTTGCCCTGCTCTGGCCGACGCTCGCCATTGCCGTGAAGCGCTGCCATGACCGCGGGCGCTCCGGCTGGTTCCTGCTGGTCCTTCTCGTGCCGCTGGTGCAGATCTGGCCGTTCGTCGAGATTTCCTTCCTGCGCGGCACCGACGGCGAGAACCGTTTTGGCGCCGACCCGCTGGCGGGCGCTCCGCAGGACAGCTGGAAGAGCTGGCTCATCTTCGTCGGCTTTCTCGTCCTGCTCAGCGCGCAGTTCAACCTGGGTCGCGAATTCGCCATCTATATGCAGACGCACATGCCCGACCTGTCGCGGACACGAACCCCCGTCTGAGGCTGGCGCGAGCGCGGCCAGCGGGGCATGATCGCCATCCCGTTTCCCGCCCGCCGCCAATTCCATGACCCGTCTACGCGCCGACCTGCTGCTGCTTCTCGCCTCGCTCATATGGGGCGGCGCTTTCGTCGGTCAATCGACGGCCATGGCGCATATGGGGCCGTTCACCTTCACCGGCGCGCGCTTTCTCCTCGCCGCCCTCGCCCTCCTCCCCTTCGCCATCGCCGAAGGGCGGAACGCGCAGGCAGCCATACCCGGCCGCCGCCTTCCAGCGCTTCTCGCCATCGGCACCGTCTTCTTCTGCGGCGCGGCGCTGCAGCAGGTCGCGCTTGTCAGGACGAGCGTCACCAATGCCGGGTTCCTCACCGTTCTCTATGTCGTGATGGTGCCGGCCATCGGCGCCATATTTCTGCGCCACAAGCTGCCGGGCGCGATCTGGCCCGCCGCCGCGCTGTCGGTCGCAGGCACCTTTCTTCTCGGCGGTGGACGGGTCGGCGGGCTCAATTGGGGCGACGGGTTGCTTGTTCTCGGAGCGCTTTTCTGGGCGACGCAGATCATCGGCCTCGGCGCGCTTGCACTGGATCTGCGGCGTCCGATCGCGATCTCGCTGATGCAGTTCGCCGTCACGGCGGCACTCGGCCTTGGCCTGGGTTTCGCCTTCGAGACGCCGAGCCTCGACGCCATGGCTTTGTGCTGGCGCGAACTCGCCTATACGGGATTTCTTTCCGGCGGCATCGCCTTCACTCTGCAATCCATCGCGCAGGCGCATACGCCGCCCGCCGACAGCGCCATTCTTCTCTCGATGGAAGGCGTCTTCGCGGCCGCCTTCGGTGCGCTTCTACTCGGCGAACGGCTGACGCCTGTCGGCTGGGTCGGCGGCGCCATGGTCCTCGCCGCCGCGATCGTCGTTCAGGTCATCCCGTTGATGAAGCGCGCCTGAACGCCCTCACCGTGCCTTGCTCCTGTCCAGTGCGACCGTGCCCATGCGTTCAAGCTTGCCCCAGCCCACGAAGGGCCCGCGCAACGCTGTGACCAGCGAGCGAACGACCACGTAATACATGAGCTGGCGATAGCCGAAGCGTTGCAGCACGAGCCACCAGAGCAGGCTCCACTGCTCACTCCGCTCCATCAGGAAGCCAAAGATCGCGGCGGCGAGATCGACCACGACGAAGACGCAGTAATAGATGCCGATGAGTTTCAGGTCGTTGCTCTGGAACTCCGCCCCGTGCTGGGCATATGCGATCCACTGGCCGACAAGCTGCCAGACGAGCAGCAAATCGGCGAGAGGTGCGAGCGCGGTGAGCAATATCTGAAAGAGCCAGACCTGCGGCAGCGCGATCATGCCAAGCGCGCCGTAGCGCGGGCGGAAGGTGATGGCGCGATATTTCCACAGGCATTGCAGCGTGCCGTAGGACCAGCGGAAACGCTGCTTGGAGAGCCCGCCGAAAGTCGCAGGCGCCTCCGTCCAGGCGAGAGCCGAACTATCGAACATGACCCGGTAGCCCGCCTGCTGCAGATGGATCGTGAGATCCTGATCCTCCGCCAGCGTATCCGCCGGGAAGCCGCCCAGTTCGATCAGAACCGAACGCCGCCATGCGCCAACCGCGCCAGGAACCACCGTGAGAGTTCCCAGCGCGGCCAGCGCTCGCCGCTCGAGGTTTTGAGCGGCGATGTACTCGAGCGCCTGCCAGCGCGTGATCATGTTGATGCGGTTGCCCACCTTGGCATTGCCTGCAACGGCGCCGATCGAAGGGTCCGCGAACCAGCGCACGAGGCGCGAGATCGCGTCGTGCTCGAACTGCGTGTCGGCGTCGAGCGCCACCACCACCTCGCCTGTCGCACGGGCAATGCCGACATTCAGCGCATTGGCCTTGCCGCCATTCGGGATCGAGACGATCTCGACGCGGGGCGTGTCGCGGAAGTTCTCGTTGAGCACCGCGAGCGTGCGGTCCTTCGAGCCGTCGTCAATGACGATGACCTCGATATTCTTGTAATCGCCGCCGAGAATGCCCTTCACCGTGTTGACGATGACATTCTCCTCGTTATAGGCGGGGATCAGCACCGAGACGCGGCGCCCTTCAGTTTCAATCGGCGGCTCGATGCTTGTGAGTTCCTTGCGCCGGCGCCAGAGGCTGAGCACAACGAGGAAGATGAGCCGCGCAATGCCGAGCCAGATCGCGGCGAGGAACGCCCAATAGAGCGCATGTCCCGTAGCGCTCAGCGTCAGGAACACCGCGCGGTCGGTAAGCAGGCTCACCGTCAGCGGCAATGTCGGCATGGTCTGTTCGCGCGTCAGCGGAATCAGGGAAGAGACGGGCACGAATTCGTAGCCCTCGGCGCGCAGGCGGTCGATGATCTCCGGCAGCGCCTCGACGGTCTCTTCGCGGTCGCCGCCCGCATCGTGGAGCAGCACGATGTTGCGCGGCATGTCGGGCGTCGACGCATGGACCTGCCTGATCGTCTCGTCGATGATCTTCTGCGTACCCGGCTCCGTCCAGTCGAGCGGATCGACATGCAGGCCGACCGTGAGATAGCCCATGTCCTGCGCGATCTTCACCGGCACGATCTCTTCATAGTCGGTCGGCTCCGAGTCGCCGAGATAGGGCGGACGGAATAGCCGGAGCGAGCGGCCTGTCAGCGCCTGAAAGAGCCGTTGCGTCGCGTTGAGCTCCAGCACCGTTGCCTCATCGGCCGTCACCGACAGATTGGGGTGCGTGAAGGTGTGGCTGCCGACCTCATGTCCCTCCGCGATCATGCGCTGGATGAGATCGGGGTTCGATTCCGCATTCGCGCCGATGACGAAGAAAGTCCCCGGGACGTGCTTGTCTTTCAGGACGTTGAGGATCTGCGGCGTCCACTCCGGATCGGGCCCGTCATCGAAGGTCAGCGCGATCTTCTTCGGCGCGCCGCCATATTGCTTGATGACGTAGGTGGTCGGCAGCTTCGTATAGGTTTCGTCGTCGATGTCGCCGGTCGCCGCGTCGAGCTCGAACTTGCGCGCGCCGGTCGTCGGTTCGGCCGCCACGCTCAGGAATTCGCCGCGACCTTCGAAGTCGATATCGTCGATGATCGGAATCGTGCCCATGGTCTCGGGCGCAGGCGCGTCATAGGGCCTGCCCATGACGTTCCAGATGGTCGGATCTTCACCGCCAAGCCGCCAGACCGCATAGCCCGCGGGCTGATACGGATCCGCCGCATGAATCTGGTTGTAAGCCGTCACGCCGTCGAGGAACCAGACGTCGTGCCGCACATTGTCATCCTCGATATAGGAGAAATGCGGGTTGTCGCTTGTAGGATCGAAGTCGATATCCGCGCCTGAGTCATGCGCGGCGATCACCGCGTCCTCGAAGGCAAGATTGTCGACCTCGCCGCCATTCCAGTCATAGGCATAGGCGCCGAGTGCGACGATGGTCCGCGCCGAGTCGAGCGTCTTCATGCGCTTGTCGAGAATTTCCTCGAACCAGCTCTGACTCGCGATGGGACCGGCCGTGCCCGAACCCCAATGCTCGTCATAGATCATCAGCATCGTGTAATCGACGACCTTCGCCATATCCGCGAAAGGCCACGTGTCGTCGCCCACCGGCGTCGCGATGGCGACGACCCAGCCATTGGGCGCGAAGGCGTCGTGCAGTTCCTTGAGGAAGGTCTTGAGGTTCTTGCGGGCCGGAACCGGCAGATCCTCGAAATCGACGACGACGCCCTGCAAATGATGCTGGCCGACGAAACCCGCGACATTGGCCACCAGAGCGCGGCGGCGCGTGTCGTCGGCGAGCAGCTTGCCGAGGCCCGGCCCGTCCCATTTGCCAGCCCATGCATTCTGGAGCGTCGGCAGAATGGCGACGCCGGGCTTCGTCACCCGGATGTAGTCATTGACGTGCTGGTCGAAGGACTGGTTCAGCGTGAGCTGCGGACCAGCCAGATTGAGCCAGGTCGGAACGACCCAGTCGAGCTTCGGCAAGGCGCGCTGCAGCGAGGCGAAATTGGTGCTGCCCCAGGTCGGGTAGAAGGCAATCGACAGCGCGCGGCCCTGCTGCGGCTCCAGAACCGCCGACATGCCGCCATGCTGGGCGCGCTCAAGCCGCCGCTGCTTCTCACGGACACGCTTCTCGCGCAGCGCGCGGGCCGTGTCGGCGAGATGCGTGGCGGAGCGCAACAGCTCCGGCGAACGCGCCTTGCTTTCGAGCTCGGACGAAGGCACGGCACTGAGCTGGCCCGGCAGTTTCAGTGCGGCAAAATGGGGCACGGCTACGATGCTGGCCAGAAAGGCGAGGCCGATCAGCGTGCTCAGCACGGCGGCGATCCAGCCGATGATGGAAATATGTGCGGCCCTTCGGCCACTTGCGTCGAAGAATATCGGCTTGTGAGGCTTATGCTGCATGATCTCTAATCCGGCGCTCTTTCATCGCCGCGGCCGTCGCTCCGGGCCAGACCGGTAATATATCCGGGGGCCGCGTTCAGCCGGAGTTCACTCGCATGCCGACGGCTTCCCGTCACCTGAAGCTTATGTAACATCCGGCGCTGTTCCCCTTTTGGCCCGATTGGCTCTGGCGAAACCGGGGGCGGCACTTATATTGGGACCCATGGCACGCAAATCCATAAAATCCTTCGGGCGCGGATCGGAAAAACAGCTCCCGTCGAGCGCCATGACCGGCTTCAGCGAGGCGCCCGGCGCCTCCTTCATCCCCGCCGACCGCGAGGCGCTGGCTCAGGCCGACCGCGACTCATGGGCGGGCGCGCTGAAGGGCGACCCGGAACACTGGCCGCTTTTCGAGCCTCACCGGCCGGAACGCCCCGAAAAGTCGGAAGGCGGGCAGCGCTTCAAGCTCGTTTCGGAATATGAACCCGCAGGCGACCAGCCGACGGCCATCGCCGAACTGGTCGAAGGTGTCGAAAAGGGCGAGCGCGATCAGGTGCTGCTCGGCGTCACCGGCTCGGGCAAGACCTACACGATGGCTCAGATCATCGCCCGTACGCAGCGCCCCGCCCTCATCCTTGCGCCCAACAAGACACTGGCCGCGCAGCTCTATGGCGAATTCAAGAGTTTTTTCCCGGACAACGCGGTCGAGTATTTCGTCTCCTATTACGACTATTACCAACCGGAAGCCTATGTCCCGCGCACGGACACCTACATAGAAAAGGAAAGCTCGATCAACGAGCAGATCGACCGCATGCGCCACGCCGCGACGCGCTCGCTGCTCGAACGCGACGACGTCATCATCGTCGCCTCGGTTTCCTGCATCTATGGCATCGGTTCGGTCGAGACTTATTCGGCCATGACCTTTTCGATCAAGCTGGGCGAAAGGCTGGACCGCCGCCAGCTTCTCGCCGACCTCGTCGCGCTGCAATACAAGCGCAACGACGCGGCCTTCGGGCGCGGCACCTTCCGCGTGCGCGGCGACACGGTGGAGGTCTTCCCGGCTCACTATGAAGACCGCGCCTGGCGCATCACCATGTTCGGCGACGAGATCGAGGAGCTTGCCGAGTTCGATCCGCTGACCGGCCAGAAGACCGACAAGTTCCAGTCGCTCAAGCTCTACGCCAATTCGCATTATGTGACGCCCCGTCCCGCCCTCAGTCAGGCGATGGAGGAGATCCAGAAGGATCTGATGATCCGCCTTCAGGAGCTGAAGGGCCAGGGCAAGCTGCTCGAAGCGCAGCGCCTCGAACAGCGCACGCAGTTCGACCTCGAAATGATGGAGGCGACGGGAAGCTGCGCGGGCATCGAGAACTATTCGCGCTATCTCACGGGCCGCAAACCCGGCGAGCCGCCGCCCACCCTTTTCGAATATCTCCCCGACAATGCACTGGTCTTCGCGGATGAAAGCCATGTGACGGTGCCGCAGATCGGCGGCATGTTCCGCGGCGACTACCGGCGCAAATCGACGCTTGCCGAATATGGCTTCCGCCTTCCCTCCTGCGTCGACAACCGGCCGATGCGCTTCGAGGAATGGAACGCCATGCGTCCGCAGTCCGTCTTCGTCTCGGCGACGCCGGGCTCATGGGAGATGGAGCAGACCGGCGGCGTCTTCACCGAACAGGTGATCCGCCCCACGGGCCTCATCGATCCGCCGACCATCATCCGCCCGGTCGCGACGCAGGTGGACGATCTCATCGCCGAATGTCACGAGGTGGCGGCGAAGGGGCAGCGCGTGCTCGTCACCACGCTGACCAAGCGCATGGCCGAAGACCTCACCGAATACATGCATGAGCAGGGCATCCGCGTCCGCTACATGCATTCCGACATCGACACGCTGGAGCGCATCGAAATCCTGCGCGACCTGCGCCTCGGCGCTTTCGACGTGCTGATCGGCATCAACCTGCTGCGCGAGGGCCTCGACATTCCCGAATGCGCGCTCGTCGCCATTCTCGACGCCGACAAGGAAGGCTTCCTGCGTTCGGAAACCTCGCTCATCCAGACCATCGGCCGCGCGGCGCGAAATGTCGACGGCCGCGTGATCCTCTACGCCGACAACATGACCGGATCGATGGAACGCGCCATCGCGGAAACGAACCGACGCCGCGAGAAGCAGCAGGCTTACAATATCGAACACAACATCACGCCGGAGAGCATCCGCCGCAACATCGGCGACATTCTCGAAAGCGTCTATGAGCGCGATCACGTCCGCGTCGATACGGGCGAGGCGGACGAGGCTTTCATCGGCCACAATCTCCGCGCCCATATTGCGGACCTCGAAAAGAAGATGAAGGACGCCGCCGCCGATCTCGAATTCGAAACGGCGGCGCGGCTCCGCGACGAGATCAAGCGCCTCGAAGCCACCGAACTCGCCGTGGCGGACGACCCCCTCGCCCGCCAATCCGTGATCGAGGAAAAAGTCGCCAAATCCGCACCCGTCAAAGGCCGCTCGTCATCCGGCAAGCCGGGAACGCGGGCGACGAAGTATCGCGGCAAGAGGCACTAATCACCATCGGCGCCACCTCCTCCCCGTCATCACGGATCAGCTCCGGAACGACGAGTTTAGAGACTAATGACCACCACCCTCCTCATAGGCACCACCGGCATGTTGAAGACCGCTGCGGCGCATGCCGTTGCGCGGCCGAAGAAGGCCGTGATTCTTTCTCGGCATGCGGAGGAGTTCTCGCTCGGGAGCGATACGCTCGATGTGAAGCTCACGCGGGTATCCCGAAGCTATGAGGATGGCGCGGCGTTTCTCGATGCCGTCGCGGCGCATGCACCCTACGATCTCGCGCTGACATGGATCAGGCCGCAGGCGGAGATCCTCCGTACGGCGATTGACGGGATGATTGCGCCGGGCGGGCGGCTTTTCGAGGTGATGGGGAGCCGGTCGATCCTGCTGGGTGAAAATGGCGAGGCGTCGATTGCGGAGCGACGGGCGCAGGCGCTGGCCTTGCAGCCGGACATTACCTATTCGCAGGTGATCCTCGGCTTTGTGCTGGAAGGCGACGGCTCGCGCTGGCTTACCCACGAGGAGATTTCGGCAGCAGCCATAGCGCAGATGGAGAGACCGCAAGCCCGCCTCGTCGCGGGCGTGCTGGAGCCCTGGGAGCGGCGGCCGAAGTAACATCGGCGGAATGCGTGGCGCTGGATGCCCGGGTCAAGCCCGGGCATGACGATGAGTAATAGGCATAATCTTCTTTCGTCATTGCCGGGCTTGACCCGGCAATCCAGAGCCGCACACTCCGCACATGCGCCAATACTATGTCTACATCCTTGCCAGCGGTCGAAACGGAACGATCTATACCGGCGTTACAAATGACATTCTGCGCCGCGTTTACGAACACAAGACGGAAGCGATGCGCGGCTTTACCAGCCGGTATGGCGTGAAGCGTCTTGTCTGGTTCGAGGCGCATCCAAGCATCAGCCATGCAATTCAGCGCGAAAAGAACCTGAAGCATTGGTCCCGGGCATGGAAGCTCGCCTTGATCGAAGAGGCCAATCCGGACTGGCGCGATCTTTATGAAGACCTCATGCAATAGCCGTGGATTGCCGGGTCAAGCCCGGCAATGGCGAAAGAATTACCTCTTCCCCCTCAGCCTTTTCCGCTTCTCCAGAAAATACATGACCTCGAGCTTCAGCCCGTCCGGGTCGAGGAAATAGACGGCGCGGTAGCCTTCGCCATAGTCGGGATAGTCGGCGGGCGCGTCGATGATGGTCGCGCCCATCTCGACGAGGAGCGCATGCACCTTGTCGACATCGCCGGGCCGCGAGACTTCGAAGGCGTAGTGGTGGAAGCCGACATCGCCGGTGCGGTGCTTGTGCTGCTTGCCCTTCCGGTCGGCTTCGGTGATCCAGTACATGGTGCGGCCATTGTCCCAGCCGAGCGTCTGGCCGAACTCCCATTCGAGTTCGAAGCCCATGAAGCCGAGCAACCTGTCGTAGAATTCTTTCGAGCGCTTGAGATTGCTGACGCGGATCGCGAGATGATCGATGCCGAGGACGCGGACCATGATGTGCTCCTTCGCCGGTCTGGACCGCCCGATGCTCGCGCAGGGCAGGCCGCGAAGCAAGCGCGGCGCCTACTTCCCGGCGAGGTGCGTGCGGGCGGAGCGGAGCCAGCCCATCAATCGCTCATTGGTCTTGATGGCGCGGCGAACGCCACGACGCGCGTTCAGCACCGTCGAGGCGCCGAGGCCCCAGGGCGTAGCCGCCTCGATCAGCGTGTAGAGCGGCATGGGCGCGTCGCAGAAGCTTTCCTTGTAGGGAGCATAGCCGACCGAGAGATCGTAGACCGCATGCTTCGCCTCGATGCTGGCGCGCATGAGCCGCAGCAGATGGAGTCGGCCCGGCGAACACTTCGCATGTTCCGGATCGTAGACATGCACCATCAGCGTGGCGTGGTCGTGCCAGACATGGGCGATGGAACCCGAGATCATTTCTCCGTCGAGCGTCAGCGCCGCGACCTGCAAATGCATGAGCCCGTCCTCGCGCGGCAGCGAGGCAAGTTCGAGATAGGCGGCGCGATGCGCCTCATCCGCGAAGATCGAGGCGATGCCCTGATGGCGGAGTTGCGCGGCCTTGGCGTCGAGGATCTGGCGGGCGAGCGCGCGGGCTTCCGTCGGCGTCTGAGCGATGCGGAAGGCGACGTCGCCTTTCTCCGCGAGCTTGCGCTCCTTCACGCGGTCGTTGCGCCGCGTTTCGGGGCGGAAGATCAGCGACAGGTCTTCCGGGTCGGAAGGCAGCGCGAAGGCATAGGCCGCGTCCGGCGCAAGTTCACCGCCCAGCGCGACGAAGGGATTGGCGAGGCCGCCGAGGCGCGCGGGCTGGTTTTCGAGAAGCACCACATCATGTTTCGGCAAGGCGTGGTGGATCGCAGGCCAGAGAGCCGCGAAGCGGCCAACGGGCAAACGGTCGGCAAAGTCGCGGGCGAGAAGCGGCCCCTTGTAATCGGCGAGCTTTCCGCCGAGCCAGACCAGACAGCGCGCACCCATGCGGCGCTCGATACCGAGCGGCGCGAGCATCAGCGGCTTGCCTCCCAGAGAGACCATGAGGATAGCGGGCGCGATGCCTTCCGCTGCGCCGACCGACGCATGCCAGGCGGCAAGCCAGTCATAGCTCTGGAAGCCGGTTCCCACGGCTTCGGCCTCGAAACGGCGCCACTGGGCTTCCGCTTCGACGAAGCTCGTGAAAAGCGTGAAGCCGAGCGCGCGGCGAGCGGCGACGCGGCGCTCGACCCTGCCCGCCGCATTGCGAGGCGTCAAAGCGCGCGGCGCGTGGTAGCGCGGGGCTTCCACTGTCTCTCTCATGCCCGGCCCTCGCCTACACTCTCGATCATACCCGTCTCCCGCGCCGTTCCGGCACATTCGCCGTACCGTTTCCGGACGACGTCAAAGCTTCCTCCCCCGAGGAGCAAGACTTCGGCCAGATGGCTTCGGAATTAACCGGACGAGGACGCGCCGACGCAGGCGCTCGGCCCGTGTTAAGATCGGTCACCTGCTACCGGAGGAGTCGATGCCGAAACTGATCCCCGTCACCGCCACGGAGACGTCCGAAACTGGCGCCCCCGCGCCCGACCGCGTGATCGCGGGGACGCCGCAGAACCGCACATGGAACGCCTATGAGACGGCGGATGGCCGCTTTTTTTCCGGCATATGGGAATCCGATCCCGGCGCCTGGCGCATCGAATATACGGAAGCCGAGTTCTGCCACATCCTCGAAGGCGAGAGCCGCATCACGGGTGAGGACGGTACGGCCATGACGGTGCGCGCGGGCGACGCTTTCGTGCTTCCGATCGGTTTCAAGGGCACATGGGAAGTCATGACACGGACGCGCAAGCATTACGCGATCTACCTGCCGGGAGAAGGCGCATGAAGGCGGCCCTCGTCACCGGCGCCGCGCGGCGCATCGGACGCTCCATCGCGCTCGCGCTCGCCGAAGACGGCTATGCCGTCGCCATTCACCATCACCAGTCGGACGACGACGCGGCGAGCCTCGTGCGCGAGATCGACATGCGCGGCGGCAAGGCCGTGGCGTTCAAGGGCGATCTCGGCTGTCGCACCGACCTCGAAGCACTCATTCCGGACGCAACGAAAGCCCTCGGGCCACTCACCCTGCTGCTCAACAACGCCTCGCTCTTCGAGCCGGACGAAGTGCTGACCATGACGGAGGCGAGCTGGGACGCGCATATGGACGCGAACCTCAAGGCGCCGGCCTTTCTCTCGCAGGCTTTCGCGGCGCAACTGCCGGAAGGTGCCTCAGGCAACATCGTCAACATCATCGACCAGCGCGTCTGGCGGCCCAATCCGCGCTTTCTGAGCTACACGCTATCGAAAATGGCGTTATGGGATCTAACGCGTCTTCTCGCGCAAGGGTTGGCTCCCCATATCCGCGTCAACGGCATCGGGCCGGGGCCGACGCTCGCCAACGCGCGTCAGGCGCCGGAAGACTTCGAACGGCAATCCGCCGCGACAATTTTGCGCCGCGGCACTACGCCGGAGGAGATTTGCGCGGGACTTCGGTTTATTCTCGCCGCGCCCGCCATGACCGGCCAGATGATCGCGCTCGACGGCGGCCAGCACCTCGCCTGGGAAACACCCGACGTCGTCGGCATCCCGGAATGACTTGGCCGGAATGATTGGGCCGGAGTGATTGGTCAAGAATGAATGAGTAACACCATGAGCCAGTCCGACAACGTCAGGCCCTTCAAGATCGCCGACGCGGCGCGCGCCATTCGCCACGTCTTTGTGCGCGACCTGCTGCTTGACGCCCATATCGGCGTTTATACCCATGAGCATGGCCGCACCCAGCCGATCAGGGTCAATGTGGACCTCACGGTGAGCGAGGCGGCGCATGGCGACAAGCATGCCAATGTCGTCTGCTACGAAGAGGTGGTGAACAACATCAAGGCGCTGGTCGCGAGCGGCCACCTCAACCTCGTCGAAACGCTGGCCGAACGGGTCGCCGCCTCCTGCCTGCAGGACGATCGGGTCGTGGTCGCCCGGGTCCGGATCGAGAAGCTTGCGGCCATCCCGGAAGCGGGCAGCGTTGGCGTCGAAATCGAGCGGGCGAAGGCTCCATCTTAACCCAAGTGATCCGCTCGGCATTGATTCCGGATACCCCCACGAAAGCGGCAATGGAATCAACGATTTGGGCAAGGCCCTCGCCGGGTACGGAACAATTGTGCACAGCAAAGAAATCGGCGGCGCGTCCCGAATCTGCTTGACTCTACTATTCGCCGGACAGCAGTCCCCTTTTCAAAGCCTAAAAAAGATTGTTAAAAATCAAAGGGTTAGCCTTGTCACATTTTGCGGCACAACGTCACAAAAGCTAATTGTGGCAACAACTTGACTGCGGTCGCCGACAAAGAATCAACAAACTTATCCACAGCCATTGCGCATATGTTGAGAGCCCATCGGGCATCGCTCTCAAAGGCGCTACTATGGAAGCCAATGGAATCCGGCGCTTAAAGGCAGACTCTTAAAACAAGCATGAGCGAACAGGACGAAACGCGAGGCGAAACGGCTGAGGACGGTGTGGACGCCACCCCGCTCGGCGCTGCCTATATTGCGGAAAAGGTGAAGCAGCTCCCCGACAGCCCGGGCGTCTATCGCATGTATGACGCCCAGGGCGAGCTTCTCTATGTCGGCAAGGCACGAAGCCTCAAGAAGCGCGTCTACAATTATACGAAGCTCGCCGGCCATTCGAACCGCATCGCGCGGATGATCGCCTCGACCGTCTCGATGGAGTTCATCACCACCGCGACGGAAACGGACGCCCTCCTCCTCGAAGCGAACCTCATCAAGCGCCTGAAGCCTCGCTACAACGTGCTGATGCGGGACGACAAGTCGTTCCCCTTCATCCTGCTGACGGGTGACCACGAGTTCCCTCAGGTCGTGAAGCATCGCGGCAGCCGCTCGCGCAAGGGCGACTATTTCGGCCCCTTCGCCAATGCGGGCGCGGTCAACGCGACGCTCAACGCGCTTCAGAAGGCTTTCCTGCTGCGCTCCTGCTCCGACAGCGTTTTCGAAAGCCGGACGCGCCCCTGCCTGCTTCATCAGATCAAGCGATGCAGCGCCCCCTGCACCGGCGTGATCGACAAGGACGCCTATGCGGAACTCGTCGCCGAGGCGCGGGACTTCCTGCGTGGCCGTTCGCGCAAGACGCAGAAGGACCTTGCCGCACATATGGAAGAGGCGGCCACCGCGCTCGACTTCGAACGCGCCGCGATCTATCGCGACCGCATCCGCGCACTGACGCAGGTGCAGCAGCATCAGGGCATCAACCCGCAGACGGTCACGGAGGCCGATGTCTTCGCCGCCTGGCAGGAAGGCGGACAGACCTGCGTGCAGGTGTTCTTCTTCCGCGCCGGACAGAACTGGGGCAACCGCGCCTACTTCCCGCGCCATGACCGCGAATTCGAAACGTCCGAAGTACTCGACGCTTTCCTGGCTCAGTTCTACGAAGACAGGCATCCGCCGCGCATGGTGCTGCTGAGCCATGACGTTCCGGGCAAGGCGCTGCTCGCCGAAGCGCTCTCGATCATCGCAGGCCGCAAGGTCGCCGTCGGCGTGCCGCAGCGGGGCGAGAAGCGCGAACTGGTAGATCACGCGCTCACCAATGCGCGCGAAGCGTTGGGGCGCAGGCTCGCGGAAAGCTCGACGCAACGGAAACTCCTCGAAGGCGTGGCCGAAGCCTTCGGCCTCGATCAGGCGCCGGAGCGCATCGAGGTCTATGACAACAGCCATATCTCCGGCACGAAGCCCGTGGGCGGCATGGTGGTCGCCGGGCCTGAAGGCTTCATGAAGTCGCAGTATCGTAAGTTCAACATCAAGAGCGACATCGAGCCGGGCGACGACTACGGCATGATGCGAGAAGTGCTCATGCGCCGCTTCACGCGCCTCTTGAAAGAGTCCGGCGAAGCGACGGGCGAAGAGGAGCCCCGGCCCGAGGACGGCGCGAGCGAAGACGAAGCGCATTCGCGCGGCAAGGAATTTCCCGACTGGCCAGACCTCATCCTCATCGATGGTGGCGCGGGCCAGCTCAAGATCGCCTGCGACGTTCTCGCGGAACTCGGCATCGACAGTGTCGCCATTGTCGGCGTCGCAAAGGGGCCGGAGCGCGACGCGGGGCGCGAGCGCTTCTTCATGCCCGGTCGCGATCCCTTCATGATGGAGCCACGAAATCCCGTCCTCTACTACCTGCAACGGCTTCGCGACGAGGCACATCGCTACGCCATCGGCAGCCATCGCACGCGGCGCTCCAAGGCCATCGGCGTCAATCCGCTGGACGATGTGCCGGGCGTCGGTCCCGGCCGCAAACGCGCCCTGCTCCGCCATTTCGGCTCGGCGCGGGCGGTGGCGCGGGCAGGTCTTTCCGACCTGGAGGCCGTCGACGGGATCAGCGCCAAGGTCGCGCAGGCCGTCTATGATTTCTTCCACGGAAATCCGGACCAGCCGTCAAATAACTGACGCCAAATTGTTGGTGCCGAAAGGGCCGTGATCGCTGACAGGCGGCGCAACTTTGCTATGCTGGCGCCTCACGGGGCGCGGCCTGCCCCCTAATACGAGGCGAGGATGCCGATCAATCTGCCCAATCTGCTCACCTATGCCCGCATCGTCATGGTGCCGGCCGTCGTTGCCTGTTTCTATTTTGAAGGCGACGAGCCGCGCTGGTGGGCGCTCGGGATATTCATTCTCGCCGCCGTCACCGATTTCTTCGATGGCTACCTCGCCCGCGCCTGGGCGCAGCAATCCAATCTCGGCCGCATGCTCGACCCCATCGCCGACAAGCTGCTGGTCGCCGCCGTTCTGCTGGTGCTGACGCGCGACGGCACGATCGCGGGCTATTCGCTCTGGGCGGCGCTGGTCATTCTCTGCCGCGAGATCCTCGTCTCGGGCCTGCGCGAATTTCTCGCCGAGGTGCGCGTCAGCGTTCCCGTCTCGCAGCTCGCGAAGTGGAAGACGACGATCCAGATGGTCGCCCTCTCCTTCCTGCTCGCAGGCCCCGCCGGCGACAAGCTGGTGTCCGGCGTCACCACGACGGGGCTCGCGCTCCTCTGGGCAGCGGCGATCCTGACGCTCTATACGGGCTATGATTACTTCAAGGCGGGCATCGAACATCTGACGGGCCCCGAGCCCCAGCACAGCCCCGCGCCGACAACAATTACGGGACAGGACGGTCGTCCGTGAGAATTCTTTATTTTTCCTGGGTTCGCCAAAAGGTCGGCACCGCCGAAGAGGCCGTCGCGCCGCCTGCGGACATTGCCACCGTCGCCGCGCTGATCGACTGGCTGAAATCGCGCGGGCCGGGCTATGAGGCCGCCTTCGAAAATCTGAAACTCATCCGCGCCGCCATCGACCAGACCCATGCGGAACTCGACGCGGGCATTGCGGGCGCGGACGAGATCGCCTTCTTCCCGCCGGTCACGGGCGGTTAGCTGCATGATCCGCGTCCAGACGCAGGATTTCGATATCGGCGCGGAGATCGCGGCGCTGACGAGTGGGCGCACGGATATTGGCGCGGTGGTGACTTTCACCGGCCTCGTGCGCGATGTGGTGCTCGAGCTCGAACATTATCCCGGCATGACCGAGCGCGAACTTGAGCGCATCGAGGCGGAAGCCCATGAACGCTGGAGGCTTCAGGCAAGCCTCATCATCCATCGCGTCGGCAAGCTCGCGCCAGGCGACAATATCGTTCTCGTCGTCACCGCCTCCGCCCATCGCGGCGACGCCTTTCAGGCTGCCGAATTTCTGATGGACTACCTCAAGACCCGCGCGCCCTTCTGGAAGCGCGAGGGTGAAAAATGGGTCGAAGCGCGAGAGAGCGACGACGAAGCCGCGAAACGGTGGAGCAAAAAAAGCGGCTGAGTTTCCCCAGCCGCTTTTCCATTCAATTCGTCAGCGCCTTAATTACGCGTTCGCGTGGACGCGGATCTCGCGGCGAACTTCCGCCATGTAGTCATCATAGAGCGTCGCCGAGATCGTGCCGGGCGTGTACTTGTGCGGGCCGATCTCGCCGACCGGCGTCACTTCCGCGGCCGTGCCGACGATGAAGCATTCCTGGAAGGTCGGCAGTTCCTCGGGGAGAATGTGACGCTCGATGAGCTGGTAGCCGCGCTGTTCGGCAAGCGTGATCACCGTCTTGCGCGTGATGCCGTTGAGGAAGCAGTCGGCGACCGGCGTATGGATCACGCCATCCTTCACGAAGAAGATGTTGGCGCCCGTGGCTTCGGCGACATAGCCGCGATAATCGAGCATCATCGCGTCCGCATAGCCCTTGTCCTCGGCGGCGTGCTTCGAGATCGTGCAGATCATGTAGAGGCCGGAGGCCTTTGCATGGGACGGCGCGGTCTCGGGCGACGGACGGCGATATTTTGCCATGTCGAGGCGAATGCCCTTCTTGCGCTGCTCGGGATCGAAATAGGACGGCCATTCCCATGCGGCAACCGCAAGATTGATCTTGTTCTTCTGCGCGGAGACGCCGAGGCCTTCGCTGCCGCGCCAGGCCACGGGGCGCAGATAGCCGTCGGTGAGGCCCTGCGCCTTCAACTCCGCGCGGCAGGCATCGTCGATCTCTTCGACCGAATAGGGAATCTTGAAGCCGAGAATGTCGGCCGAGTTGACCAGACGCTCCGTGTGCTCGCGCAGCTTGAAGATCTCGCCATTATAGGCGCGGCATCCCTCGAATACGCAGCTCGCATAGTGGAGCCCATGAGTCAGCAAATGGATCTTCGCGTCGGCCCACGGAATGAGCTCGCCATTGAACCAGATGAAACCGTCGCGTTGGTCGAAAGGAATGTCAGCCATGTTATTGTTCCTGTTTCGCCGTTCCCGCCGTCGCCTTGAGCTTTTTGGGAAGGCCACTTTGCCCCCGTTAAAGCCTCGCGAAAACATATAGAATTAAGAGAATCGACCGGGCCCGATTAGTCCGGTCTTCCGGGCGGCTGAAGGGACGCTAGCATGACCGGAAAAAATATGTCAACATGGCTGACATAAATTTATGAGCGGCATTAAGACACTGGGAACGTGGCGGCCCTCCGCCGGAAGTTCCCCGGGAAACGGTATGCAACCAGCGGGAAAAGGGCTTGTTTCGGCGGAAAAAGGGGCGGATCGCCTCGCCCCGGTGGCGCGCCTCCGCGCGGCGGCGGCAGAGGAAGAGCGCCTGATCGAGGCGATTGAGCTCCTGTTTTTCAGCTATCGCGACTTCACCAGCGACCCTGACACCATCCTTGAGGAAATCGGCTTCGGCCGAGCCCACCACCGCGTCGTCCACTTCGTCGGCCGCAATCCGGGCATCACCGTCGCCGCGCTGCTCGACATTCTGCGCATTACCAAGCAGAGCCTCGCCCGCGTCCTGCGCGAGGTGATCGAGCGCGGCTATCTCGTGCAGCAGACCGGCGAAAAGGACCGCCGTCAGCGCCGCCTCTATCTCACCGAGGCGGGCGCAGAGCTCTGGGAGCGACTGGTCGCACCGCAGCGCGAGCGTGTGCGCAAAGCGCTGGCGGCCTCCGGTCCCGGCGGCGAAACGGCCTGGCGCGAAGTCATGTTCTCGCTGCTCGACGAGGCGCAGAGGCCGGAAGCCGAAAAGATCATCATCAAGGAACCGTGAGGCAATGACGGGCACGGCAACTGGCGGCGATCCGCAAATGCCCCGCGAGGCGGGACCTCCCGCGCCCGGCGAGGACGCACCGCATATTCTCATCGTCGATGACGACCGGCGCATCCGCGAATTGCTGAAACGCTATCTCGCCGATCACGGCTATCGCGTTACCACCGCAGAAAACGCCGCCGATGCGCGCGCGAAGCTTGCCGGGCTCGCCTTCGATCTTCTCGTCGTCGATGTGATGATGCCGGGCGAAAGCGGGATCGAGTTCACCTCCTCGCTCCGCCGCTCCTCCTCCGTGCCGATCCTGATGCTGACGGCGCTCGGCGAAACGGAAGACCGGATCGAAGGACTGGAAAGCGGCGCCGACGATTACCTGCCCAAACCCTTCGAACCGCGCGAGCTTCTGCTTCGCATCGGCACCATTCTCCGGCGCTCCAAGGGGCCCGGCGGGCGCACAGAGGATGTCGCGCTCGGCGATTGCCGCTTCAACATCACCCGCGGCGAACTTCGGCGCGGCGATGAGCTGATCCGGCTGACCACGCGCGAGGTGCAGCTCATGCGCATCTTCGCCGCGCATCCGGGCCAGCCTCTTTCGCGCCTCGACCTCTGCGACGACGAGGCCGCCGAGCGTTCCATCGATGTGCAGATCAACCGCCTGCGCCGCAAGATCGAGCTCGACCCCCGCAACCCCACCTATCTCCAGACGGTGCGCGGCGAAGGCTATGTCTTGATGCCGGACTGACGGGATGCTCGACTGACAGGTGGACTAGAAAGTCCCATATTAGCGGCGGGCAAACCCGCCCGAGACGGATAATCATGCGGTTCCGGCCTTTCACGATGATGAAGCGACTGATGCCGACCGGGCTCTACACCCGCTCGCTCATCATCATCGTCGCGCCGATGGTGATCCTTCAGGCCTTCGTGACCTATGTCTTCATGGAGCGCCACTGGCAGATGGTGACGGAGCGCCTGTCGCAAAAGACGGTCGCCGATATCTCGCTGCTGCTCTCCGAATATGAGGCAAACCCGACGCCGCAATTTGCAGCCCAGCTTTCGGATCGGGCTAACCGACACCTGTCGCTGTCGATCGCCTTCCTGCCCGGCGACAGGCTCCCGACGACCCCTTCGAGCAATTACGGCCTTCTCGACCATTCGCTCTCGGATGAACTCCGCTCGCGTATCAACAAGCCTTTCTGGCTCAATACCGAGCAATATAACGATTATGTCGATATCCGCGTTCTCTATGCCGGCGGGGTCATGCGGGTCCTGGCGCTGCGCAGCCATGTCTATGCGGCCAATTCTCATATCTTCATCGCCTGGATGGTCGCGGCCTCGCTTGTGCTGCTGACGGTCGCGATCCTCTTCCTGCGCAACCAGATCCGCCCCATCGAGCGGCTCGCGCAGGCGGCCGAAGATTTCGGCATGGGCCGCGACGTGCCGAAATTCAAGCCACAGGGCGCTTCCGAAGTCCGCCGTGCGGCGGCCGCCTTCCTCGAAATGCGCGAGCGCATTCACCGCCAGATCGAGCAACGCACGGCCATGCTCACCGGCGTGAGCCATGACCTTCGCACGCCGCTCACGCGCTTCAAGCTGCAGCTGGCCATGTTGCCCGACACGGCCGAGACGGAAGAACTGCGCGCCGACGTGCGGGAGATGGAGCGCATGCTTGAGGACTATCTCGAATTCGCGCGCGGCCACCAGCGCGAGGCGACGTCGGTTACCGATCTCGGCGAACTGCTCGCCGAAGTCCAGAACGACGCCCAGCGCAAGGGGCACAGCGTCGCCTTGCAGCTTCATGGCGACCTCGACCTGCCGCTCAGGAGGAACGCCTTCAAGCGCTGCCTCACCAACATCATCGACAATGCCGGAAAATACGCCGCGCATGTCTGGGTGACGGCACTGCGCGACGAGGACGACATTGCCGTCGTCGTGGACGATGACGGTGCGGGCATTCCCGAAGATCAGCTCGAGGAAGTCTTCCGCCCCTTCTACAGGCTAGACGCCGCGCGCAACCTCGACGCGGGTGGAACGGGCCTCGGGCTTGCCATCGCCCGCGACATCGCGCGGGGGCATGGCGGCGACGTGCAGCTTTCACGCAGCCCCATGGGCGGTCTTCGCGCCGTCATTCATGTGCCGGTGTAACTCGGAAGGTTTCGCCTCAGGCGGCGTCATCCGTCTTGCGGGTGCGTAGCCGCGAGAGCGCGTCCTTCCATTCCTCCGCCTGCCGCAAGCGCCGGTCTAGTTCGGCCATGGTCTTGGCCTGATCCTCGCCATCATTGAGCCAGACGCGGAAGGCCGCCGCCCAGACAAGCGCCAGCCCACGCACGCGGACCGCGCCGCGCAAGCCCGACGTATCGATGCCCGCCGCTTCGAGCATCCAGCCGAGCGATTGCAACGTGGGACGGATGAGCGGCACCGCGCCCAGCGGATCGCCCACAAGGTCGAGCGCAATGCGTTTCAGCGCGGCCTTGTGGGGACCGAGCGCATCGAAGCGCAGCATCAACACATCGAAGAGACGGTCGCGAAGGCTCTCACTGCCAAGCTCCTCGGCTTCGGCGGCGGCGAGCACTTCCGCATCGATGCGGCGCGAAAAGGCGGCAAGGACTTCCGCCTTCGAGCGGAAGATATGCGCAAGTTCCGGCAGGCCGATCTTCGCCTCGGCAGCTATGTCGGCCAGCGCAAGATCGCGCCAGCCCTGCGCCAGCGCGAGCTTCAGCGCGGCGTCGATGATCCGGTCTTCGGGCGATGCTTTCTTGCGGGCCATGTCTCAATCTCCTCTGGCCGATGAGGATAGGCATTCAGACGGGAAGACGCCACCAGCGCCTGAACGCAACGAGCGACCAGATCGCCTCGACCGCGCCGAAGGGCCAGGCGCCTTGCAGAAATCCATAGATCGAGCCGAGCGCACAGGCGCCCGCAAAGCCGAGCACGAACCATGGGCTTCGCTCTTCCAGCGCATAGCAGACAAGCATCATGGAAACGGCGCAGAGGCCGAACAGCGAAAGCGGATCGAGAAACGCTTCCAAGCGGCTTATTGCCCGAGTTCGCGGGAGCGATCGCGCGCGGCTTGCGCCGCGTGGCGCATTAGCGTCGAGAGCCCGTTCTCGCCCATCAGCACGTCGAGCGCCGCCGCCGTGGTGCCGCCCGGCGAAGTCACGTTCTTGCGCAACGTCGAGGGCGTGTCTTCCAGCTGATGCAGCATCTCGCCCGCGCCGGAAACCGTCGCACGCGCAAGCCGCAGCGCGAGGCCGGCTTCGAGGCCGAGCGACTCGCCTGCCGCAGCAAGGCATTCCGTGAGGTAGAAGACATAGGCCGGCCCCAAACCGGAGATCGCCGTCACGGCGTCGATGAGCCCCTCGCTCTCCACCCAGTCGGCCTCGCCGACCGCGCCGAGAAGCGCCGTCGCAAGCTTGCGCTGTTCAGGCGTCACCAGCGCATTGGCACAGGCGACCGTGATGCCGCGCCCAACGGAGGCAGGCGTATTCGGCATGGCGCGGACGACATGCGCGCCGCGCCCGAGCAATTCGCCAAGCCGGTGCAGCCCCATACCAGCGGCGATGGAAATGAAAAGCGTTTCCGGCGCGACCAGCGGCGCAAGATCGGGAAGCACCTGATCCATCAACTGCGGCTTCACGGCGAGCAGCACGACGGAGGGCTTGCGCGCCGCAAGATCGGCGATCGAGAAATTGAGCGGAATGCCGCGCTCGGCGACGAGCTGCGCGATTTCCGCCGGCGGATTGGGGTCGCGGAGATAAACGTCGCGCGGATTCAGCCCGCGGCCAAGCCACCCGGACAGGAGAGCGCCCCCCATCTTGCCTGCGCCGACAAGAACGAGCGGACTTTGCAAAGTCAGTGTCATTTCAGAAACCGTCTCAAGCTACCGACGCGGGGAGAACTCAGGCGTTGCCCCGCGTCTCGAACATCGCAGCAGCGATCGCGTCTTCGGCGGACTTGCCCGCCCAGAGCACGAACTGGATCGCCGGGTAATAGCGCTCGCAGGCTTCGACCGCCAGCCTGAGCAGCGCCTCGCATTGTTCCGGCGTCGCCGTCGCGCCGCCGCAAAGCAGCAGGCTGTTGCGGTATAGAAGCACGCCATCTTCCGACCAGAGGTCGAAATGGCCGGACCAGAGCTGTTCGTTGATGAGCGTCAGCAGATGCCGGATCGGCGGCCGCTTGTCCGAGGGCACGCGAATGTCGAGCGTGGTCGCCACATGAAGGCCGGAGAGGTCGTTCCGCCAGTTCAGCGAAATGTGATGATCGCGCCACTCTCCGGCGACGCAGATCGTCAGTTCGTCCTCATGGCTACGCTCGAAAATCCAGTCGCGGATAGAAGCGACTTGCTCGAGCAGGTCGAGGGGATTTGGATCAAACTCGTCGGCTTCAACGAGAGAAGCGGTCATTCTGTACCCCGACACGGCAGCCTCCCGGCAGGATCAAACGCTACATCTTGTAGGTTCGAGCCCCCTGCCCCACCAAACCAACGTGACGTATGCGTTGAGTCGGCGCAACCCTCGGGGGTGTGCGGGTTTATGAAAAACTGGGGATAGTCGAGGAAAGTCTGGGGATATTCCGAGGCTTATTCGCCGTCGTTCGCACCGTCGGCGATTTCCTCGGAGGGCTTGGCCTTCCCCTTTGCCGCCTTGCGGGCGAGCTGGGCTTCCAGCGCCTCGATACGGAGCTTCAGGGCCTCGTTTTCCTCGCGGGCCAGCGCCGCCATGGCGCGCACAACCTCGAATTCCTCGCGGGGGACCAGATCAAGGTCGGCGACCAGCCGCTCGGCCTGGGAGCGCATAAGCGTCTCCACTTCCTGGCGAACGCCCTGCGCGGCGCCGGCGGCATTGGTGAACAGCCGGGCGATCTCGTCGAGAACACGGTTTTGCGTCTGGGTCATTTCGCTCTCCTACTCCGAAGCGCCCGACCATAACCCCTCGGGCCAAAAAAATCGAACAGGTCAATTTGCCTCGCCGCCCGGGCGGCAGTTTTCCGCCAGTTGAGGCAAATCAAGTCCATGCCTGGCCGAAAGGCATAACAATAATGTCCGTAGCGCGGCCACGAGGGGGTCTACATGCGGAACATCAAACTCGTCTTCTGGGGCCAGCTCGCCCTGTTGAGCCTTTTGTGGTTCGCCGTCGACCCGACCGCCCTTGCGCAGAGTGGCTTCTTCGCCATTCGCGGGAGCATGGTGCAGTACACCGGCATTCTCGGCATGGGCTGCATGAGCCTGGCCATGCTCCTCGCGCTGCGCCCGCGCTGGCCGGAGCGCTGGCTCAGCGGGCTCGACAAGATGTACCGCCTGCACAAATGGCTCGGCATAGGGGGGCTCGTTCTCTCCATCACACATTGGCTCTGGGCGAAGGGCCCGAAATGGGCGGTGGGCTTCGGCTGGCTGGAACGTCCGGTACGAGGTCCGCGTCCTGCTATCGAGAATCCCGTCGAACAACTCTTCTCGGGTTTCCGCGACCCTGCCGAAGGCTTGGGCGAATGGGCCTTCTATGCAGCGGTGCTGTTAATCGCGATAGCGCTGATCCAGCTCATTCCCTACCGCATCTTCTACAAGACGCACCGGCTCATCGCCGTCGCCTATCTGGTGCTGGCCTTCCACTCCGTGGTGCTGATGCAGTTCGGGTACTGGGCCTCGCCGCTCGGCATCCTGATGGCGGTGCTGGTGCTCAACGGCACGGCGGCCGCCATCGTCGTCCTCTTCAGGCGCGTTGGCGCCGGCCGACAGGTTGAAGGCTCGATCGTCGATCTCGACTACTATCCGAGCCTGCGCGTCCTCGAAGGTCAGGTTGCGCTTCCGCGCGGCTGGCCGGGACACAAGGCCGGACAATTCGCCTTCGTCACCTCCGATGCGTCCGAAGGAGCCCATCCCTACACCATCGCCTCCGCCTGGGGTCATGCCGAGCGCCGCATCACCTTCATCACCAAGGAGCTTGGCGACCACACCAGAACGCTTCGCGAGCGCCTGCGCGTCGGCCAGAAAGTGAAGGTCGAGGGGCCCTATGGCTGCTTCACCTTCGATGACGGCTTTCCTCACCAGATCTGGGTTGGTGCGGGCATCGGCATAACGCCTTTCGTCGCCCGGCTGAAGCAGATCGCAATGGAACGGCAGGCAGCACCGGGAAAAGCCACCCAGATCATCGATCTCTTCCACTCGACCGCTGACTGGAGCGACGAGGCCATCGCCAAGCTCACCGGCGATGCCGAGGCCGCAGGCGTCCGCCTGCATGTGCTCCATGACGCACGGGACGGCAGATTGAACGGTGACCGCATCCGGCGAGAGGTGCCGGATTGGCGCCAGGCAAGCATCTGGTTCTGCGGGCCGATCGGCTTCGGCGCGGCATTGCGGCAGGACTTCGCGGGACATGGATGGGATGTAACGCATCGCTTCCATCAGGAACTCTTTGCGATGCGTTGATGGGGCACCACGCGCGGCTTGACACTCGACGGGCGGCAGTGACACTGGCGCGGCATCCCTTCGCCACATCGAGGCCCCATGACCGGCATCCCCTTCCCCAATATCGATCCGGTACTCATTCACATCGGGCCGCTCGCAATCCGTTGGTATGCGCTTGCCTATATCGCCGGGCTCGTCCTGGGCTGGCGCTACATTCTCGTCATGATCGACACGCCGAAGCTCTGGCAGGGCTCCGCGCCCATCAGCAAGCTCGAAGTGGACGACGCCCTTCTCTGGGCCGCACTGGGCGTCATCCTCGGCGGACGCATCGGCTACGTCTTCGTCTACAACTTCAGCTACTACATGGAGCATCCGAACGAGATCTTCACCGTCTGGCATGGCGGCATGAGCTTTCACGGCGGCGCTCTGGGCGTTCTCGTCGCGCTCGCGGTCTTCTCCCGCCGCCGTAACATTCCGGCGCTGACGCTCATGGATCTCGTCTGCGCCGCGCAGCCCATCGGCCAGTTCTTCGGACGCATCGCGAACTTCATCAACGGCGAATTGTGGGGGCGCGAGACCACCGTTCCCTGGGGTATCATCTTTCCGACCGGCGGCCCCAATCCGCGGCATCCCAGCCAGCTTTATGAAGCCGCGCTCGAAGGCATCGTGCTCTTCCTCGTGCTGCGCCTCCTCACACATCGCTTCAAGCTTCTGCAACGCCCCGGCACCGTCATGGGCGTCTTCATCATGGGCTACGGCGTGTCGCGCGTGATCGTCGAGTTCTTCCGCGAGCCCGACGCGCAGCTCATGTATCTCTATGGCGGCTGGCTCACCATGGGCATGCTTCTGTCGCTGCCGATGATCCTCGCCGGCGCGCTGCTCGCCTGGAAAGCGCCGGTGGTTGCCGAATGGATCGCGCCGCAGCGCTCCGCCGCCAAGCGGACGTGACGCGATGACCGCGCTTGCGCGCCACCTCGCGCGCATGATCGAGACGACAGGCCCGATCCCGATTTCGCAGTACATGGCGCTGGCGCTCGGCCATCCCGAGCACGGCTATTACATGACGCGCGATCCTCTCGGCGCCCGCGGCGACTTCACCACGGCGCCGGAAGTAAGCCAGATGTTCGGCGAACTCATCGGGCTATGGATTGCCGATGCGTGGATCGCGCAAGGACGCCCCAGACATTTCATCCTTGCCGAACTCGGGCCCGGACGCGGCACGCTGATGGCGGATGCGCTTCGCGCGCTCCGCTCCGTGCCCGGCGCGCTCGATGCGGCCCGCGTGCATTTCGTCGAGACGAGCCCCGTGCTCCGCGCAGCGCAACAGCGCCTCGTCCCCCGCGCGACCTGGCATGAGCGCTTCGAGCAGTTGCCGCCGGACCCGCTCTTTCTCATCGCCAATGAATTCTTCGACGCATTGCCCATCGCGCAATATGTGAAGACCGAGCGCGGCTGGTGCGAGCGACACGTGACGCTGGCCGATGGCTCGACCGAAGAGAACCCTCGCTTCATTCCCGCGCTTGCGCCTGTCGCCACACCCGCCACGGCCCTGCCGCCCGTCATGCGCGATGCGCCTCTCGGCAGCATCGGTGAAATCTCGCCCGCCTCCACCGCCATTGCGGAAGCGATAGCCCTCCGGATCGCAAGGCTTGGCGGCGCGGCGCTCATTATCGACTACGGCCATCCGAAGAGCGCTCCGGGCGATACGCTGCAAGCACTGAAGGCTCATCAATATGTGGATGTGTTCGCGACACCCGGAGAAGCGGACATAACCGCCCACGTCGATTTCGAAGCGCTGGCGGAAGCCGCCGCGCGCGGTGGCGCGAAGCCCTATGGCCCCGTCGAGCAAGGCGCGTTCCTCAGGGCGCTCGGCATCGAAGCGCGCGCCAAGGCGCTCAAGGCCCGCGCGACGCCCGCACAAGCCGAAGCCATCGATGCCGCCTTGGCGCGATTGACTGCGCCCGACCAGATGGGCAGCCTCTTCAAGGTGCTGGGCCTGGCCGCGCCTTCCGCGCCTGCGCCCGCCGGATTCTGACAGGACCTTTCATGCTCACCGCCAAGCCGCTCGAACATCTCCCGCATATTCGCCACGGTTTTTTCACGCGCGAAGGCGGCGTGTCCGAGGGCATCCACGCGTCGCTCAACTGCGGCTATGGCTCGGACGACGACAAACAGGCCGTGCGCGAAAACCGCGCCCGCGTTGCACGCATGCTCGACGCGGAGCCAAACCATCTCGTCACCGTCCACCAGATTCACAGCCCCAATGTCGTGCACGCCACCGAACCATGGGAGCATGGCCATGCCCCGCAAGCCGACGCCATGGTGACAGATCTCCCCTCGGTGACGCTCGGCATTCTGACCGCCGATTGCGCGCCGGTGCTTTTCGCCGACAGCAAGGCGCGTATCGTCGGCGCTGCTCATGCTGGCTGGAAAGGCGCTTTCACTGGCGTGCTCGATGCGACAGTTGAGGCGATGGTCGATCTCGGTGCGACCCGCGAAGAGATCGTCGCCATCATCGGCCCCTGCATCTCGCGCGACGCATACGAAGTGGGACCGGAGTTTCACGCGCGTTTCATCGAAGCGAATGCAAGCAACGATCGCTTTTTCACGCCCTCCTTGCGCAGCGGACATTTCATGTTCGACCTGCCCGACTATGCAACCGCGCGCCTTGTGGCCGCAGGCGTCGGCGCGGTTGCGTCGCTCGGTCTCTGCACCTACGCGGATGAGAGCCGTTTCTTTTCCTATCGCCGCACAACTCATCGCGGCGAGCCGGACTACGGACGACAAATTTCCGCCATCAGGCTCGCGCCGCACGACTGAAGCGCCAGCGCCAAAGACTTCGGCTCCTGCCGCCGAAAGGGTACCCTTGTTGCGGACGAATCGCTTTTCCGCGTATTCGATCCGGCAGCGAGGCGTAGGTGCAGGGCGTAACGAAGGCGGACCACTGGCGGCGGACACGCAGGCATTTCGCGAGAAGGCTGCGGGTTGCGACTGCCATTGTGATTCTCGGCCTCGCCGGCTGCACGGAGGAAAAAGCGCCCGCCGGCGCTTCGGCCTCCACGTCCCCGGTCAGCGTGAAGCTCGACGCAGGCGGCCAGCTGCGCTCCGCGGATGCGGCGCTTCTCGCCTCGCTCATCGAAGAACAGGCGGCGCGTCCGGGCATGCCTTTCGCCGCCGCCGACGCCCGACACAGATATTCGATTGCGGGCGCCGTGGACGCCGGTCTCACCGCCAGAGGCACCTATCTCGTCGCCGTGCTCGACATTCGCTCGCCGAACGGCATCGCACTTCACCGGATCGTCGAGGAAGCGCTGATTGCCAAGGGCGAGGATACCGGTCTCAGCCGTTCCGATCTGCTGCCGGTTGCCGGCAAGGCCGTGGACAAGCTCGCGGCCTGGCACATCGCCTCGATCAGGGCTGACCACGCGATGGCGGCTCTCGACCCCGGCGACCTCGGCCCCGACGCCACGATCGCCACCGGACCGAGCGACGATCTTGTCACCGGCAGCATTTCCCGTCGTACCCAGGCGGCGAGCCCCGGCGCACGGCTTCGCTTCGATATCGACATGGGCCCTGCGCCGGGCGACGGCCGCGAGGCGCTGGCCTCCGCCCTTGGCGACGCGCTCAGGCGCCGGGCACCGACGCCCCAATGGAATGCCGGACACTATATTGTGCGGGGCGAGGTGGCGCTCTCATCCACGGCGAATGCGGAGCCGTCACTTGCGATTCAATGGCAAGTCGTGGCCGACGACGGCCGCCTCGTCGGCACGGTCATCCAGGCCAATGCGGTGAGCCCCGCCAAGGTCGCCACCCGCTGGGGCGATCTGGCGGGTCAGGCCGGGGAGGCGGCTGCCAGCGGCGTCCTCTCCCTCCTCACACAATCGGCCAAAGGTGCCTGAAAATGACACACGGCCCAGAGTTTTCGCAGGAGCGAAGGGCCCGGTGTTTACAAGCGCCCCACCGCCTTGTTAAAACCCGCTCGCGCCGTCGCGCCGGCGTCACAATGAGCGCGGCATTCCCCGGGGGTCCAAGGCCATGAAACTCGTCGCAGGCAACTCAAACCGTGCGCTTGCCGAAGCCATAGCCGCCTATCTGAACCTTCCGCTCACCAAGTCGGTCGTCCGCCGCTTCGCGGACATGGAAGTCTTCGTCGAGATACAGGAAAACGTCCGCGGCGAGGACGTCTTCGTGATCCAGTCGACCTCCTACCCCGCCAACGACCATTTGATGGAACTTCTCATCATCGTCGATGCGTTGAAGCGCGCCTCCGCGCGCCGCATCACGGCGGTGCTGCCCTATTTCGGCTATGCCCGTCAGGACCGCAAGCCCGGCGCGCGTACGCCCATCTCGGCCAAGCTCGTGGCGAACCTCATCACCACGGCTGGCGTCGACCGCGTGCTCACGCTCGACCTCCATGCCGGCCAGATCCAGGGCTTCTTCGACATCCCGACCGACAACCTCTTCGCCGCGCCGGTTCTGACGCGCGACATCGAGCAGCATTACGACAACGGCAAGACGATGATCGTGTCGCCGGACGTGGGCGGCGTGGTCCGCGCCCGCGCCATCGCCAAGCGCATCAATGCCGACCTCGCCATCGTCGACAAGCGCCGCGAACGCGCCGGCGAGTCCGAAGTCATGAACATCATCGGCGACGTGAAGGGCCGCTCCTGCATTCTGGTCGACGACATCGTCGATTCGGCGGGCACCCTCTGCAACGCCGCCGAGGCACTGCTGAAGCAGGGCGCGACCGACGTTTCGGCCTATGTGACCCATGGTGTTCTGTCGGGCGGCGCGGTTGCCCGCGTCTCGGCTTCGCACCTCAAGGAACTGGTCATCACGGACTCGATCCAGGCGACGGAAGCCGTGCGCGTCTCGCACAATATCCGCACCGTCTCCATTGCCCCGCTGATCGGCGAAGCGATGCGCCGCACGGCGGAAGAACGCTCGGTGTCGAGCCTCTTCGACTGAGGCTGAACCTCCCCTAAACCCTTTCCACGGGTTGAGTTTTCCCCTTTCGGGCGCTATAACGCGCCCCAACCGGCGTCCACACCCCTGGAGGAAACGCCGCGAGCCACCGGCGGGCAGCCCGTCCCCGGGGCTATTTTTGCTGGAGAATCAATGCCATGGCTGAGACCCTGACGCTCAAGGCCGAGGCGCGTACGAAGAGCAGCAAGGGGGCTGTTCGCTCGCTTCGCCTCGCAGGCCGCGTCCCCGCCGTCATTTACGGCGACAAGAAGACCCCTGAACTGATTTCGGTGAACTACAAGGACGTGAACGCCCTCTACCAGACGGGCACGTTCACGAGCCACATCCTCGACGTCGAGATCGACGGCCGCAAGGAGCGCGTCATTCCGCGCGACGTTCAGCGCGAGCCCGTGCGCGACTTCCTCATCCATGTGGATTTCTTGCGCGTCGGCAAGAATGCGAGCATCACGGTCGAAGTTCCGGTTCACTTCGTGAACCATGAAGCCTCGCCGGGCATGAAGGCCGGCGGCGTGCTGAACATCGTCAGCCACGAAATCGAACTCTCCTGCCCGGCGGACTCGATCCCCGAGGCGATCGAGATCGACCTCACCGGCTACGAAATGGGTTCGTCGATCCACATCTCGGCCGTCAAGCTCCCGGCTGGCGTGAAGCCGACCTCGTCGGACCGTGACTTCACTGTCGCGACCATCGCCGCTCCCGCGGCCGTCGTTTCGGCCGAAGCTTCGGCGCCTGCCGCCGCTGCTGCGGCTCCGGCTGCTGCGAAGGGCGCTGCGGCCCCCGCCGCTGCCGCCAAGGCGCCCGCGGCGAAGAAGTAATCTGGTTAGCCGGAGGCCGACGCGATGCTGCTTCTCGTCGGCCTCGGCAATCCGGGTCCCAAATACGCCTTCAACAGGCACAATATCGGCTTCATGGCGGTGGATGCGATCATCCGCCGCCATTCCTTTTCGCCGGAGCGCCCGCGCTTTCAGGGCCTCGTCAGCGAAGGCACGCTTGGCGGCGACAAGATCATTGCGTTGAAGCCGATGACCTATATGAATGAATCCGGCCGCTCGGTCGGCGAGGCCATGCGCTTCTACAAGCTCACGCCCGATCAGGTCGTCGTCCTGCATGACGAGCTCGACCTGCCGGAAGGCAAGCTCCGCATCAAGACGGGCGGCGGACATGGTGGCCATAACGGCCTGCGTTCCATCGACGCCCATATCGGGCAGAACTACCGCCGCGTGCGCCTCGGCATCGGCCATCCCGGCGACAAGGACCGCGTGCTCGGCCATGTGCTGGGCGATTTCTCGAAGGCCGACCTGAAGTGGCTTGAGCCCTTCCTCGACGCTATTACGGATGCGTCCCCTCTTCTCGGCGAAGGCCATTTCAACAGCTTCGCCAACCTGGTGCATCTCGCGCTCAATCCGGAGCCGGAAAAGAAAAAGCCGGCGCCGAAGGATCAGAAGACCAAAGAAAACGGAGAGAAGTAGTCATGGGTTTCAAGTGCGGCATCGTCGGATTGCCCAATGTCGGCAAATCGACCCTTTTCAATGCGCTGACCCAGACAGCGTCGGCCCAAGCCGCGAACTACCCGTTCTGCACCATCGAGCCGAATGTCGGTGAAGTGGCCGTGCCCGACCCGCGCCTCGAAACGCTTTCAGTGGCAGCGAAGAGCAAGGAAATCATTCCGACGCGCCTCACCTTCGTCGACATTGCGGGCCTCGTGAAGGGCGCCTCGCAGGGTGAAGGCCTCGGCAACCAGTTCCTCGCCAATATCCGCGAGGTCGATGCGGTGGCCTATGTGCTGCGCTGCTTCGAGGATGGCGACATCGTGCATGTCGCAGGCAAGATCGACCCGCTGGCCGACGCCGAAATCGTCGAAACGGAATTGATGCTCGCCGATCTCGAAAGCCTCGAGAAGCGCGTGACCCCGCTCGAAAAGAAGGCCAAGGGCGGCGACAAGGAAGCAAAGCAGCTCGTCGACCTGATGAACACCGCGCTGGAACTTCTGCGCGACGGCAAGCCCGCTCGCCTCGCCGTGAAGCAGGGCAAGATTTCCGAAGAAGACATGAAGGCGTGGAACGGACTCAACCTCCTCACCTCGAAGCCCGTTCTTTACGTCTGCAACGTCGATGAAGGTTCCGCCGCCACCGGCAACGCCTTCTCGAAGCAGGTCGAGGCTCGCGCCGCCGCCGAAGGCGCGGAAGCGGTCGTCATCTCCGCGCGCATCGAGGAAGAGATCGCGCAGCTTCCGACCGAGGAGCGCACCGAGTTCCTTGAAACGCTCGGCCTCGAAGAGCCCGGCCTCAACCGCCTTATCCATGCAGGCTACAAGCTCCTCCACCTCATCACCTATTTCACGGTGGGCCCCAAGGAAACGCGCGCCTGGACGATCACGGTCGGCACGCGCGCACCGGCCGCCGCCGGCGTCATCCATACGGATTTCGAGAAGGGTTTCATCCGCGCCGAAACCATCGCCTATGAGGACTACGTCAAGCTCGGCGGCGAGCAGGGCGCAAAAGACGCCGGCAAGATGCGGCTCGAAGGCAAGGAATACGTGGTGCAGGACGGCGACGTCATGCACTTCCGCTTCGCGAACTGACGTCAGGGGGAGCATTGCTCCCCCTGCTGCTATCTGGTTAGGCTGCAACAGTTCCGGGCGGAGAAAGACCAGGGTGGCCAGACAGATCTGGCCAGGTATCAGAGTGTCTGAGTGAGTGGTGAGTGAAATGCCCAAATATTACTGGGAAGATTTCAAGGTCGGCGACACGCTCGAATTCGGCTCGAAACACGTAACCCGCGAAGAGATTCTCGAGTTCGCGAGCGAATTCGATCCCCAGCCATTCCACCTCGACGAAGAAGCTGCAAAGAAGTCCATCCTGGGCGGGCTCTGCGCCAGCGGCTGGCACACCAGCGCGATGCTGAAGCGCATGATATGCGACGCATTCGTTCTGGACTCCGCCACCGTCGGCATACCCAGCATCGAGGAGATACGCTGGAAAAAGCCCGTCTATGTCGATGACGTGCTTTCGGTCAAGCGCACCTGCATCGAGCGGCGCACGTCCAAACGCCAGCCGGGAATGGGGCTGACCCGCTTCGCCTATGAGGTCTTCAACCAGAAGCGGGAAGTCGTGATGACAATGGTGGGCTGGGTCAAGTATGGCCGCCGCCACGCCGACGAAGCGGTGGAGGCCTGATGCCCTGGTTCGAGGATATTGAGCTCAACGTCAAAACGGAGCTCGGCAGCCATACATTCACCGAAGAGGAGATCATCCGCTTCGCGCGCAAATACGATCCGACGCCCTTCCATGTGGATCCCGAAGCAGGGAAGGACAGTCCCTTCGGCGGCCTCATAGCAAGCCGGTGGCACACGGCGGCGACATGGATGAAACTCATGGTACCGCATGTTCGGGGGCGCGTTGAGCAGCCGGACGAGACGGGCCGCACACCTTCGGCAGGACCCTCGCCGGGCGTTCTCGACCTTCAATGGCCAAACCCCGTTCGACCAGGCGACACGATCAGCTACTCGACGATGCCCGTCGAAAAGGTGGAGATGCGCTCGCGTCCGGAATGGGGCATCCTCAGGAGCCGCAACGAAGGCGTGAACCAGAGAGGAGAGCTTGTCCTGCACTTCATCGGGCAGGCTCTCATCGAACGAAAACCAAAGACCGGGGAGACGAAGTGATGTCGCACAAGGGCAAGATGATCACGCTGAAGAGCGGCGACGGCGCCGATATTCTCGCCTATCACGTGAAGGCCGAGGGAGCGCACAGGGGCGGCCTCGTTCTCATCATGGAAATCTTCGGCGTCACAGATCACATCAAGGATCTCTGCGACGGCTATGCCGCGCGCGGCTATGACGTCGTCTCGCCTCAGCTCTATGACCGGCAGGTCAAGGACTTCAAGGCGACCTATGCCCAGGAAGACATCCAGAAGTCGCTCGAGTATCGCGCGAAGAACCCGATCGAGAATACCGTCATGGACGTGCAGGCGAGCGTGGACAAGCTCCGTGCCGACGGCAACAAGAAGGCCTTCATCACCGGCTATTGCTATGGCGGCACCGTTTCGTGGGTTGCGGCCTGCCGCGTGAAGGACCTCGATGCCGCCGCCTGCTATTACGGCGGCGCGATCAAGGACTTCCTCGACGAAACGCCGAAATGCCCGACCATCAATCATTTCGGCGAGAAGGATCATTCGATCCCGATGGACGTCGTCGAAAAGGTCAAGAAGGCGCATCCCGAAGTGCCGTCCTATGTCTATGACGCCGACCACGGCTTCAACTCCGACCGCCGCAACAATTACGACAAGGCAGCCGCGGAACTCGCGCTGAAGCGCACGCTGGAGTTGTTCGACAAGGCGTAAGACCGCCCCAATTTCAGCTATCCACAATTTCATTGCGTCATCGCCAATTCGCGCCATATTGATTGGCGCCTGACGCGAGCGACACCATGAAAAAGCCTGCCGATCCCCTGCTTCTCGAAAATCAGCTCTGCTTCGCGCTTTACTCCGCGTCGCTGCAGATGACGAAACTCTACAAGCCGCTTCTGGCGGAGATCGGTCTCACCTATCCTCAATATCTCGCCATGCTGGCGCTGTGGGAGAAAGACGGCGTGACGGTCGGCACGCTGGGCGAGCGGCTTTTCCTCGATTCCGGCACACTGACGCCGCTGCTGAAACGGCTCGAAGCGGCGAAGCTCGTGAGGCGGACCCGTAACGAGGCCGATGAGCGGCAGGTGCTGATCCAGCTAACAGACAAGGGCCGATCCTTGAAGAAGGCAGCGTCCGGCATCCCGGCGCAAGCCGCCTGCGCGGCGGGCCTGCCCATCGACGAACTCGCCAACATCAAGAAAAAGCTCGAGAAGCTGCGGGGAAATCTCGCCGGCTGACACCCCCAGGGCTGTGGGTGGGAAAAGGCTTGCTATTTATATTGTGTACAATATATTTGCTCACAATACGATGATCACGGGAGCCAGCCATGAGCGACAAGACCGCCTTCGATTTCGAATTCAATAGCCTCAGGGGCCAGCCTCTTCCCCTCAATGCCTTCAAGGGGCACCCGTTGCTTATCGTCAACACGGCCTCGAAATGCGGCTTCACCCCGCAATACAAGGGGCTCGAAGCCGTATGGCAGAAGTACAAGGATGAGGGACTGGTCGTCCTGGGCGTGCCATCGAACGATTTCGCCAATCAGGAACCCGGCGGCGCGGACGAGATTGCCACCTTTTGCGAAATGAATTTCGGCGTCGACTTTCCGCTGACCGCAAAAGTCAGCGTCAAGGGCTCCGACGCGCATCCTCTTTTCAAATGGATCGGCGCGCAGGGCGGCTTTCGCTCGAAGCCCCGCTGGAACTTCTACAAGTACCTGATCGGGCGCGACGGCAAGCTCAAGACATGGTTCGCCAGCACGACGGCGCCGGAGTCGGCGAAATTCGAGAAAGCGATTTCGGAACTGGTGAAGGGCTAAGGCGCCGGGGCTTCAAGAATGGTACGGAAGCCGAGATGGCTGGTCGCCAGATCGGCTTCCTGCCCCTGCCGCGCACCGGCGCGATAGCGCATGCAGTAGTTTGGCGCACAGAGATATGAACCGCCCTTGATGACATGGCGCGGCGCCATGTCCTTGTTATCGTCGGAATAGATGTCCGACGTCCATTCCCAGACATTGCCGATCATGTCGTAAAGGCCGAAGCCATTGGGCTTGTAGCATCCTACGGGCGCGAGGCCGACGAAGCCGTCCTCCGCGGTGTTCAGCACCGGGAAGACACCCTGCCAGCTATTAGCCTCTTTCGGCTGCTCATGCTCGTCGAGCGGATGGCCGGAGCCTCCCCGCGCCGCCCATTCCCACTGCGCCTCGCTGGGGATCTTCCGCCCTTTCCAGCGTGCATAGGCTTCGATGTCTTCCATCGTGACGGCGACGACGGGATAATGCCCGTGGCCTTCGATGCTCGTGTCGGGCCCGCCGGGGTGACGCCAGTTCGCCCCCGGAATATATTGCCACCACTGGCTGATATCGCCCGTGCCATCCACCTTGTTCGGCATGACGAAGACGACCGCGCCCGGCTTCATCATGTATGAAGGCAGATCGTCGTGCTTTGCCTTGTCGACGGGGCGCTCCGCAAGCGTGACATAGCCCGTTGCAGCAACGAATGCGGCGAACTCGGCATTCGTCACCTCATGGCGATCGATCCAGAAGCCCTTGACGTCGACATCGCGGAGCGGCCCCTCTTCCGGATAGACCGTATCGCCCATGTGGAGGCGACCGCCGGGCACCCAGACCATGCCGGGATGCGCACCCGCCTCATCGACCGAGGCAGCGAGACAGCGCGCGGGCTCGGCGCTCGCATGCGTCTCCGCCTGCCGCCCGCCGACGATCCAGAGAGTCGCGATCGCGGCAGCGGCGAGGCCAGAGCCCAGCGCCGCCACCGCGATCCAGCGTCTCCCCCTCGGAGTCATCAGTTCGCCCAATAGATATATTCGTCGTCCGGACTATCCGGCGAATGAGCAGGATGATCGATCGCAACGGGCGCTTCCGCAAGGGCCGGCCAGATCGGCTTGTGCTGCTGGCCATCAATGCCTTGCAGGACGCCGAGTAGTTCCGTCACTTTTGCGGCGTCGGCATCCGCAAGGTTCTTCCGCTCCGTCGGGTCGTCCTTCAGATTGAAGAGCCAGTTCTTCTTCGGCCGCTCCGAAACCTGCAGCTTCCAGTCACCCGCCAGCAGAACCTTGTAGTCGCCCGAGCGCCAGAAAAGTGTCTCATGCGGGCGGCCCGGCTTTTTCCCTTCGAGGAACGGAAGCAGGTTCACACCGTCGAGGACGCGATCCGTCGGCATGGTCGCACCAGCCGCGCCAGCCGCCGTCGCGAAGATGTCGACATGCGCCACGGGCAGGCCGTATTTCGCCGCCCTGGGCAGCGCGGCAGGCCATTTCATGAAATAGGGCACGTGAATGCCGCCCTCGAAGAAGGTCGCCTTCCAGCCACGATAGGGCTTGTTGATGTCCGGCAGGCCGATGTAATGCGCGCCGCCATTGTCGCTGGTGAAGATCACCAGCGTATTGTCGTCGAGCCCCTGATCCTTCAGCGCCTGAAGCACGCGGCCGACATTGCGGTCGAGCGCGCGGATCATGGCGGCATAGACCCGCATCTCATGGTCCTTGATCATCGGCAGCGCGTCATAGTCTTCCTGCGTCGCCTGAAGCGGCGTGTGCGGAGCATTGAAGGCAAGATACATGAAGAAGGGGCGGCTCCTGTTGGCCTTGATCGCGTCCGCCGCCTGTTCGCCGAGATAGTCGGTCATGTATTTGTCGGGCGTGAAGCGCGGGCCGCCATCCTTGCTCACCGCAAAGGGAAGCGCCGCCCAGAGGAACTTGTCGATCGGATCCCAATCCTGCTTGTTCTGCTGGATGCCCGGCGCGCCGTCCGGCGCATAAAGCGAGGCGCCGAGCAGAAAGCCGAGCGACTCGTCGAAACCTTGCGCCTGCGGCCGCATCTCGGGCTTTTCGCCCAGATGCCACTTGCCGAACATGAGCGTGTGATAGCCCTGCGCTTGCAGGAGCTTGCCGATCGTCACTTCGCTGCGGGGAATGCCCATGTCCGCGACCGGAATATTGTCCTTCTCACGGTCCGCGAAATAGAGCCCCTTGCGCGAACCGTACTGGAACTCGCCGATCATCTTCTCGAAGACAGGATGCGTCGGCGTGAATTCGAAACCGAAGCGCGTCGCATAGCGCCCGGTCATGATCGCCGCGCGCGAAGGAGCGCAGGTCGCATTGCCCGCATAGCCCTGCGTGAGATCCACGCCGTCCGCAGCGATCGAATTGATGTTCGGCGTCGGCACGACCCCGCCCGCAACACCGCCGCCATTGAGCGTGATGTCGTTGTAGCCGAGGTCGTCGGCGAGGATCAGCACGATGTTGGGCGGGCGCTTGCCCGCGGGCGGCGTCTCCGGCCCCTGCTGCCAGACGACGGGATGGTTCGGACCGATGTCCCGTTGCTGCAGGCGGGCATTGAAATGCAGAAACACCACGGGATTGTGTTTGAGGTAAACCACGCCGCCGACAGCGACGAGGGCGAGAACGCCAAGCACCGCCCCACCCCATTTCAGGAATTTCATGGTCTTCCTCCCCACGCACGATCGGTCCTCCCGCCAAAGCGGGTGCCACGGTTTAATGTTATCCATTAGACGCTAATGGAAGACGTCAGGGATGGCAATGGGTCAAAACCCGGACTTGCTATGCCAAATGGTTCAATGGTCTGCAGGACTGTCATGCCGAGCGCCGTCGATCAGCAGTCTTTCCAGTAAGGAGATCAGAGCAGCGCCCAAATCCTCGGCGGTATGAATGGTGACCGACGTTGAATAATACTTGGCTACATCGAACTCGAGACCGATACCGATCGCTGCAATGTCGATATCTCCACTCGTCTCAAGCGTGTGAATCACCTCTCTGAGATGACGATCGAGAATCTCAGGGTCATTGGCCTGCAGTGTAGAGTCATCGACGGGAGCGCCATCAGAGACAACCAATAGGATTTTGCGCCGATGCGGATATGTGCGCAGTCTCGAGGAAGCCCACTCTAAAGCTTCCCCGTCAACATTCTCCTTCAACAGATCGGGCCTCAGCATCGCCTTGAACAAATGCGGTGCTGTCGCGAGACGCTGTTCACTGCCGTCTCGATATATCACGTGCAACAGATCACAAAGTCGTCCTGGATACGGAGGACAAAGCATTCTCCGCCATAGACGCCGCGATTTTCCTCCACGCCAGCTCGTTGTGGTGAAGCCGAGAATCTCCACACTCAAACCGAGAAGCGAAAGAAAATTTTGAATAACGTCCATCGCGGCGGCAGAAAGCAAGATTTTCTGCCCGCGCATCGAACCAGAATGATCTAACAGGATCGACACGACAGTATCAGCACGTTCACCATCGGACAGCCGGTCGCGGATACGCGCCGACGCTTCTAAGGCTGACACCTGCAGCTTTGTGCGCCATCCTGTGAGCGCCGCTTGAAACACCTGCCATGCTTCATCGAGGCTGACTTGCTCGGCTTTTGACAGCGGCCCGAGAAATGCGCCGAGTTCGCCGGCCCGCATAACCTTGTCAAACTTGCGCGTGAAAACTTTATACGGTCGGCTTGATCCCACCGCGCACCAATAGAGCTTTCTTCTAAATCTCGCTATCGACCCCAGCATGGGCAAAGCTTATGCCCGAGCGAAGCCCGTTACAAATCGCTTTGTGGACGTACAATGTGGATACCCGCTGGGCACCTACTCCCGCCGCTCGGGATAGAGCGACAGCAGCCCCTCGCGCGACGCGGCGCCCACGCCCCGCTCGGTGATGAGGCCAGTGACGAGGCGTGCGGGCGTCACGTCGAAGCCGTAATTGGCGGCAGCGCTGCCCGGCGCGGAGATTTCGACGGTGACGATTTCGCCGGCGTCTGTCCGCCCCGTCATATGCGTAACCTCGCGCGCCGAGCGCTGCTCGATGGGGATTTCCGCCACACCGTCATCGAGCGTCCAGTCGATGGTTGTGTGAGGCAGCGCGACATAGAAAGGCACGTCATTGTCGTAAGCGGCGAGCGCCTTGAGGTAGGTGCCGATCTTGTTTGCGACATCGCCGGTCGCCGTCGTCCGGTCCGTACCGACGATGCAGAGATCGACCTGCCCATGCTGCATCAGGTGACCGCCCGCATTATCGGGAATGATCGTATGCGGAACGCCGTGGCGGCCAAGCTCGAATGCGGTCAGCGACGCGCCCTGATTGCGCGGCCGCGTCTCATCGACCCATACATGCACAGGGATACCTGCATCATGCGCCATGTAGATAGGCGCAAGCGCCGTTCCCCAGTCGACGCAGGCAAGCCAGCCCGCATTGCAATGCGTGAGCACATTGACCGTCTTGCCGGGCTTCGTCTCGGCATGACCGCGAATGATCCTGAGCCCATGCTCGCCGATGCGGCGGCAGATATCGACATCATCGTCACAGATCTTCGCCGCGGCCGCGTAGGCCGCTTCAACGCGGGTGCTGTGACCATGAGGCTTCACGGCCCTCATCATCTCGTCCAGCGCCCATTTGAGATTGACGGCAGTGGGCCGCGTCGCAGCAAGCATCGCATAGGCCTCATGCAGCGTCGCGTCCGACGCATCATCGCGCAGCGCGAGGCAAAGGCCATAGGCGGCGGTGGCACCAATCAACGGCGCACCGCGCACAACCATGTCCTTGATCGCGCGAGCGGCATCGTCCGCGGAGCGGAGGCGAACCGTCACGAAGGCATGGGGCAGCTTCGTCTGGTCGATGATCTCGACCGACCAGCCATCATCAGCGACCCAGATGGTGCGATAGTGAACGCCGTCGATCTTCATGCGCGGTTTCCCTCAATGGCCGCCATTCGACTGCAACGCCTCGATCTCAAGCTCTGCAATGCGGCGGCTATCCATCTTCGTCACAGTGAAAACGAGATCGTCATGCTCGATGCGGTCTCCCGTCTCCGGCACACGCCCGAGATACCAGAGAACATATCCGGCCACTGTCGAATAATTATCGCCTTCCATCGAAAGATCGCGGCCAATGGCAAAAGCGAGGCGACGAATATCGGCCATGCCGTCAACCCGCCAATGGCCCTCGCCCAGCCTCTGCAGCCAGGGCGTTTCATCATGCGCATCGGGGAACTCGCCCGCAATCGCCTCAAGAACATCGAAGGGCGTAACGAGGCCTTCGATACTGCCATATTCATCCGTCACCAGCGCAAGCTGAACATGCGAACGGCGGAACTGTTCCAGCAGTTGCAGAACGCCGAGCCCCTCATGGACGACGAGCGGCTTGCGGACGCTCTTCGCCTCGTCGATTGCGCCGCGAGTGAGGAGATCCTCGATCAGGTCCTGAGCCCGCGCATAACCAACGAGTTCCGTGTCCGACGAACGACAGACCGGATAGAGCCCATGTGGCGAACCGCGTAGCAAGGTCAGCAGGTCTTCGGCACTTTCGGCAAGCTTCACCCAGACGATATCGCGGCGCGGCGTCATGATGGAGCTGACCTGCCGCTCACCGAGCGTCAGCACACCGCTCACCATGGTGCGCTCCTCGGCACCGAAGCCCTCCAGCGCGTCTTCGGCGCCGGCGGCCGCCTCGCCCTCTTCCGTGACGGCCGTGCCTCCGAGCAGGCGGAAGACCGCTTCAGCCGTGCGCTGGCGGAAGGGCCGCGCGGCGGCGTGGCGTATGCGGTTTCGATGCGCCCATTGATTGAAGGACTCGATCAGGATCGAGAAGCCGATCGCCGCATAGAGATAGCCCTTCGGGATATGGAAGCCGAAGCCTTCCGCAACGAGGCTGAAGCCGATCATCATCAGGAAGCCGAGGCAGAGCACCACGACGGTCGGATGCTGGTTGACGAATTTCGTCAACGGGCCCGACGCGAGCATCATCACCGCCATGGCGACGACCACGGCGGACATCATCACCGGCAGATTGTCCACCATGCCGACGGCGGTGACGACCGAGTCGATCGAGAAGACCGCGTCGAGAATGATGATCTGCGCGACAACGATCCAGAACTTCGCATGCGCCTTCTCGGCGCCGTTCTCGTCGGGCGCCGGTTCCAGCCGCTCGTGCAGCTCCATCGTCGCCTTGGTCAGCAGGAATATGCCGCCGCCCAGCATGATGAGATCGCGCCCGGCGAAATCGAAACCATAGACGGTGAAGAGCGGCGTCGTCAGCGTCACCAGCCAGGAAATGCTGGCGAGCAGGCCGAGGCGCATGAAGAGCGCGAAACCAAGGCCGGTGAGCCGCGCGCGGTTGCGCTCGGAAGCCGGAAGCTTGTCCGCCAGAATCGCGACGAAGACCAGATTGTCGATCCCGAGCACGATTTCGAGGACGACGAGCGTCGCAAGACCTACCCAGATCGTCGGATCAGCGATCCATTCCATTTGTGCTGTTAGTGTCCTTCATAGGCGCAAAGGGACAGGACCTCGATGTCGAGCGCTTCGAGGCGTTGGCGTCCGCCGAGATCCGACAACTCGATCACAAAGCTCGCGGCGAGCACATTACCGCCTGCACGCGCGAAGAGCTTGACGGCCGCTTCCGCCGTGCCCCCCGTGGCGATCAGATCGTCGATGAGCAGAATGCGGTCGCCAGCGGAAATTGCGTCGGAGTGAATCTCGACGGTGTCGGTGCCGTATTCGAGATCATATTCCTGGCCGATCGTGTTCCAGGGCAGCTTGCCCTTCTTGCGCACGGGAACGAAACCGAGACCGAGCTGATGCGCGACAGCGCCGCCAAGAATGAAGCCGCGCGCTTCGATGCCGGCAACCTTGTCGAACCTCGCACCGCTATGCAGCCGCACCAGCGCATCGACGGCGGAACGGAATCCCTCCGCATCGCCGAGCAGCGTCGTGATATCGCGAAAGAAAATGCCCTCTTTCGGATAGTCGGGGATGGTGCGAATGAATTGCTTCACGTCCATGTTTGTTCAGTGCCTCAGCTAGAATGCAGTACCCGGCCCGCGACAGCGTCGAGCTTGCGGACAAGCTCGGGGTCGCGTTTGGCGGGCGATGTGATGAGCGCCGTGTCGAGAACGCGGTCGAGGCCATGCGGCGATGGCGTGCGCTCCGGGCCGAAGCTCGCTGCGACCGACCGGATGACTGTGCGGGCATGTCCGGCATTTTCTTCGAGCACGCGCACGACGTCCGACACCTCGACATGAGCATGGTGCGGATGCCAGCAGTCATAATCCGTGACCATGGCAACCGTCGCGTAGCAAATCTCAGCTTCGCGGGCGAGCTTCGCCTCGGGCATGTTGGTCATGCCTATGACCGAGCACCCCCAGGAGCGGTAGAGGTTCGATTCCGCCAGCGTCGAGAATTGCGGGCCTTCCATGACGAGGTAGGTGCCACCCCGCGCATGGGCGATGCCGTTATCCTTGCACGCCTTTTCGAGATGGTCGCCGAGGCGCGGGCAGACCGGCTGTGCCATGGAGACATGTGCGACGAAGCCTTCGCCGAAGAAGCTCTTCTCGCGGGCAAAGCTGCGGTCGATGAACTGGTCGACGATGACGAAGGTTCCCGGCGGAAGCTCTTCCTTGAGCGATCCGACCGCCGAGACCGAGATGATGTCGGTCACGCCAACGCGCTTCAGCGCGTCGATATTGGCGCGGTAATTGATGCTTGAGGGCGAATGCGGGTGGCCGCGGCCGTGGCGCGGCAGAAACACCATCTCGACGGTGCCGCTCTCGGTCGGCAGTTCGCCGAAATGCAGCTCGTCGGAAGGCTCACCCCAAGGGCTCGAAACCTTCTCCCAGCGCTCGTTCTTCAAGCCCGGAAATTCGTAGACGCCGCTGCCGCCAATGACGCCCAGAACCGTTTTCGCCATATTCGCCTCGTCAAATCCGCCGCGCCGCCCCAAACCGATGCTCGCGTCGCGGGCGGCGAAACATAACAAACAAATATGCGATGGACATGAAAAAGGGCCTCGCGAGAGGCCCTTTTCCGTTCAAAAACCGTTCCGTCAGCTCAATGCTGATCGGCCCAGACCTTGCGGGTGGCGAAGTAGAGGATGCCGGCAAGCGCGATCAGGTAGATCACGACCTGGAGGCCCAGGCGGTGACGCTGCTCAAGCTTGGGCTCGGCGGCCCACATCAGGAACTGAGCCACGTCCTTCGACATCTGCTCGGCGGTGTTCGGCGTGCCGTCCGTATAGTCAACCTGACCGTCATTGAGCGGCTTGGGCATCGCGATGATGCCGTTACCTACGGCGAAGACGGGGTTGTAGTTGCCGCCGGCCGGGACTTTGACGTCCGCCGGAGCCTCTTCATAGCCGTTCAGCAGCGTGTAGATGTAGTCCGCCCCGCCTTCACGCGCCTTGGCGATGAGCGAGAGATCGGGCGGCGCGGCGCCGAGCGAAGCGGCAGCCGCCTCGTCATTCGGATAGGGCGACGGGAACGGATCCTTGCCCTCGCCGGGACGCTCGAACATTTCGCCCGAGGAGTCCGGGCCGTCCTGCACCTTGTATCCGGCAGCGATCGCCTTCACTTCGGCCGGAGTAAATTCCGGACCGCCCTTCTCGGCGAGGTTGCGGAAGTGAACCATGCTCATTGCATGGCAGGTCGAGCAGACTTCCTTGTAGACCTTGTAACCGCGGCGCAGCGCGTTGCGGTCATAGGTGCCGAAGGGGCCGTTGAAGGACCATTCGACGTGCTTGAGCGCAGCTTCGCCGCCGGCAGCCTGGGCAGGAGCCGAGGCACCGAAGGTCAGGCCCAGCGCGAGAGCGCCGAAGGCCGCCACGCCGACAAGTTTCGAAGCGAAACCGATGCGGAAAGTTTTGGTCATTTTCTGCGTCATGTGCGTCTCGCCCCGTCTCAGCTCTTCGCACCGAGAACCGACGCCGAGATGCTCTCGGGCAGCGGCTTCGTCTTCTCGATCAGGCCGAGAAGAGGGAAGAGAACGATGAAGTGAAGGAAGTAGTAGGAAGCGAGGATACGCGCGAGGTGCGTCACCGTGAAGCCGATCTCACCCACCTGCGCAATCACCGTGTCCGGCGACTGTGCGCCGCACCAGCCGAGAGCAAGGCAGACGACGACGTGGATCCAGAAGAACTGCTTGTAGAGCGGACGGAAACGCGCCGAGCGTACCTTCGACGTGTCGAGCCAGGGCAGCACGAAGAGCACTGCGATGGCGCCGAACATCAGCACGACGCCGGCAAGCTTGTCCGGAACGGCGCGCAGGATCGCGTAGAACGGCAGCAGATACCACTCCGGCACGATGTGCGGGGGCGTCTTGAGCGCGTTCGCCACGACGTAGTTCTCGACGTCGCCGAGACCGTTCGGGTTGAAGAACACGAAGTAGGCAAAGAGGATCGCGAAGAGCGAGAGACCGAAGGCATCCTTCACCGTCGCATAGGGCGTGAAGGGAACCGTGTCCTGATCCTTGTTCTTGACCTCGACACCCGCCGGATTGTTCTGGCCCGTCACATGGAGCGCCCAGATGTGGAGGATGACCACACCGGCGATCAGGAACGGGAACAGGTAGTGCAGCGAGAAGAAGCGGTTAAGCGTCGGATCGCCGACCGCGAAGCCACCCCAGAGCCAGGTGCGGAGCGACTCGCCGACCAGCGGGATCGCGCCGAAGAGATTCGTGATGACCGTCGCACCCCAGAAGCTCATCTGGCCCCAGGGAAGCACGTAGCCAAAGAAGGCCGTCGCCATCATCAGGAGATAGATGAGGCAGCCGAGGATCCACAGCACTTCGCGCGGCGCCTTGTAGGAACCGTAGTAGAGGCCGCGGAACATGTGGACATAGACGGCGATGAAGAACATCGACGCGCCGTTGGCGTGGACGTAGCGCAGCAGCCAGCCGTAGTTCACGTCGCGCATGATGCTCTCGACGCTCTTGAAGGCCAGTTCCGTCTGCGGAATGTAGTGCATCGCGAGCACGATGCCGGTGATGATCTGCACGCCAAGGCAGAAGGTCAGAACGCCGCCGAAGGTCCACCAGTAGTTGAGGTTCTTCGGAACAGGATAGCTGACCGCCGTGTCATGGCTGAGCCGGAGGATCGGCAGGCGCGCATCGAGCCAGCGGGTAAAGCCGTTGCTCGGATTGTAGGTGCTATGACCACTCATTTTTTCAGGTCCCCTCAGCCGATCTGGATCTTGGAGTCGGATACGAACTTGTAGGGCGGCACCTCGAGGTTGAGGGGCGCCGGGCCCTTCCGGATACGCCCGGACGTGTCGTAGACCGAACCATGGCAGGGGCAGAAGTAGCCGTTGAACTCGCCCTTGTAAGCGAGCGGCACGCAACCCAGATGGGTGCAGATGCCGATGAGTACCAGCCACTGCTTCTCGAGCTGACCGCTTGCGCCCTTCACGAGACGGACATCGTCGGTCTGCGGATCGCGCAGCTCGGCAATATCGACGCTCTCGGCGGCCTTGATCTCTTCTTCGGAGCGGTGACGGATGAAGACCGGCTTACCACGCCACTTAATGGTGATTTCCTGACCGACCGGAATCTTCGAGATGTCCACTTCGATCGAGGCGAGCGCCAGAACCGAGGCGTCCGGGTTCATCTGGTCGATGAGCGGCCAGACGGCAGCCGCTGCGCCAACTGCGGCGAAGGCTCCGGTGGCCACGTAGAGAAAATCGCGCCGTGTCGGCTCGGCCGCGTGGATTTCTGCCACGGTTCAGGTCTCCTTGAATAAAAGCCGAACGCCGCCAGCCCGCCATGAAGCGGTTACCCCACGTTTTCGACGTGGAGCTGAAGGCGGCGCGGCGCAAACCCGCGAGATCGAACGAAAGCGTACGAATCCCCCGCTTTCATCCCATACGCGGCGTTTTGTGGCATTCAATCCCAGGCTTGTCCAGCCCCGCCTATACTGCGGCAGGATGACGCATCGCCGCATCGCTGGCATCGGGGCAAGCCTCAAGGCACGCCCCCTGCTCAAACCCGGAAAATCTCATGCGATTGGCCCTTTTCGAGCCCGATATTGCGCAAAACACAGGCACCCTTGTCCGCATCGGCGCAAGCCTCGGCGTGGGGCTGGATATCATCGAACCTTGCGGGTTCCCCTGGGGTGCCAGCGCCTTCAAACGGGCAGGCATGGACTATATCCCTCTCGCCGAGGTGATCCGGCATGACAGTTGGGAGGATTTCCTCAAGCGTCGCCCCTCAACCGGACGTCTGATCCTCCTGACCACCAGCAGCGCCGAGCCCTATACCGGGTTCGAATACCGGTCCGACGACACTTTGCTCCTTGGCCGCGAGACGGCAGGCGTTCCGACCCATGTCCATGAGCGGGCCGATGCCAGGGTCACGATTCCCATGCGGCCCCCTGCCCGCTCGCTCAATGTGGCCATCGCAGCCGCCATGGTCCTCGGCGAGGGCTTGAGGCAGACAGCGGGCTTTCCGCCGGTTACAAGTGCCCCGGAAACGGATGGAGGCGGCATATGAGCGAGACGGCGGCATTGATCGAGGAACGTAAGGCCCGGGCGGCGGCGTGGTTCCGCGAGCTGCGCGACCTGATCTGCGCCGGGTTCGAGCGGCTCGAGGACGAACTCACCGGTACCTATGCCGACCGCGCGCCGGGCCGCTTCGAGCGCACGCCCTGGAAGCGCGGCAATGGCGCGAAGGACGAAGGCGGCGGCGAGATGTCGGTCATGCATGGCCGCGTCTTCGAGAAGGTCGGCGTCCATATCTCGACCGTCCATGGCGAGTTCTCGGAAGACTTCCGCAAGCAGATGCAGGGCGCGGAGGAAGATCCGCGCTTCTGGGCGGGCGGCATCTCGCTTATCGCCCATATGCAGAACCCGCGCGTACCCGCCGTGCATATGAACACGCGCTTCGTGGTGACCACGAAGACATGGTTCGGCGGCGGCGGCGACCTGACACCCGTGCTCGACGTGCAGCGGCGGCA
>Ga0255338_1000957_pt1 | contig 65638 bp, 59 predicted proteins | sample MeOH1_35cm_T4_19_FD_203715 | JGI IMG/M metagenome (GOLD analysis project Ga0255338, IMG submission 203715) | Sandy soil microbial communities from University of British Columbia, Vancouver, Canada - MeOH1_35cm_T4_195 | ecosystem: Engineered > Artificial ecosystem > Sand microcosm > Unclassified ... | reverse complement strand
ATTTAGCCGGGCAACGCTGTTTGAAGAGGTGCCCGAAGTACTGATCGTCACCAATCGCGAGACCTATTTCCTGACGCGCGACGAGTGCCAGGTGATTAATGCCGGCCGCACTCCGTTGGGTTTTGTGTTGGAGCCATTTGGCCGAAATACGGCTGGTGCTGTTGCATGCGCAGCCGCATGGGTGCAAGAGCACCATGGCGACGATGCGGTCATGCTCATACTGCCCGCGGATCATCTGATCGACGATCTGGACCAGTTCCGCCGAGCGGTCGAGTCTGGTGCAGATGCCGCTCTTGAAGGACGCATTGTCACGTTTGGAATTCGTCCGACCGCTGCCGAAACGGGCTACGGCTACATCGAGTACGACGCGACGAAGGAACTGAACGGGGTCTATCCGGTAAAGCGCTTCCTCGAGAAGCCGAACCTCGAGGTTGCCGAGGCGCTGGTCGCGGGCGGCGTGCATCTCTGGAATTCCGGGATGTTCTGCTTTACCGCGCGTACCATCCTGAAAGAGTTTAAGCGTCTGACTCCGGAGCTGCTCGATGCGTGCCAACGCAGTCTTTCATCGGGGTCCGCATCCACGATCAGTGGGTGCCGCTCGGTGGAATTGGATGCTGCCGAATTCAAGAGCGTGACCGATATTTCCATCGACTATGCCGTTATGGAAAAATCGGACCTAGTATCCGTCGTGCCGAGCCACATGGGCTGGAGCGACATCGGGTCCTGGCACTCCATCAGCGAGCTGACGCCTCCCGATGCGCAAGGCAACCGCATCTACGGCGACGCATTGCTGCATGATGTGAGCAATTGTTACATCAAGGGCTCGGATCGTGTGGTCGGTGCCGTGGGGGTGGACAACCTGATCATCGTCGACACGCCGGATGCGCTGCTTGTGGCGAATCGCGATTGCACGCAGGATGTCAAGCACATCGTCGGCCAGCTCAAGAAGAATGGCCATGATAGCTACAAGATCCACAAGACTGCTCACCGGCCCTGGGGTACCTATACGGTCCTGGAAGAAGGCGACCGGTTCAAGATCAAGCGCATCGTGGTGAAACCGGGCGCCCAGCTGTCTCTGCAGATGCACCATCACCGCAGCGAGCATTGGATCGTCGTGAGTGGAACCGCAGATGTAGTCAACGGGGAACAAACGATTTCCCTGCAGCCCAACCAGTCCACCTATATTCCCGCGGGACACAGGCACCGGCTCATCAACCCTGGGGTGATGGATCTGGTGCTCATCGAAGTACAGTGCGGCGAGTATCTTGGTGAGGACGACATTGTTCGCTTCGCCGATTCCTACGGCCGTACGTAATACTGTGGTTGCCCATAGCACATTATCGGGTGACAGACAGCCCGTGATCCTCATCGGAGGAGGCGGTCACGCCAAGGTCGTGGCCGACATCCTGGAGGGCGTGCCTTCTCTGTTCCCGCGGGGCTACGTGGATGCCAGGCCGGTCGAAGGCACATGGCTTCCCCACCTCGGCACGGATGACAGACTGCCCGAATTGCTGGCGCAAGGCATGACTCAGGTGCATGTCGCGATTGGCGACAACCGGGTCCGCGAACGATTGTTCCGGCATGTTCTGGCCCTTGGTTTCGAAGCACCGGCCATCATTAGCCCGTTCGCCAGGATCAGCGCGCGCGCCAGGATCGGCCGGGGCGTTGTTATCATGCCGGGTGCGGTCGTTAACGCCGACGCCACGGTCGCCGATTTTGCCGTGATCAATACCTGCGCCAGCGTGGATCACGACTGCCAGATTGGGACGGCCGCCCATATCGGTCCGGGCACTCACCTCGCAGGTAATGTGACAGTCGGGATGCGTAGTTTCCTGGGCGTAGGGTGCAGCGTTCCGCCTGGAGTGGTCATCGGCAACGATGTCATGGTGGGGGCGGGGTCGGTGGTGGTTCGGCCTCTTCCGGATGATGTGGTTGCCTACGGCGTGCCTGCAATCGCGCGTCGATCCAATATCAAGAAGTCGTCTTAAACAAGGAAGATTTATTTATGCGTGCCTTTTCGGATATCCGGGAAGCCGTGATGGCTTATCGCATCTGGAATCTGCTTGCGTTCCAGGATATCCGGCAACGTTACCGACGCTCTGTACTTGGTCCTTTCTGGATCACGTTGAGCACGCTGGTTTCCATTGCCGCTCTCGGCCTGGTTTATTCCAAGCTCCTGAAGGAACCTGCAGCAGAGTACCTGCCATTTCTCTCAGTGGGCATCGTCTGCTGGACGTTTATCTCGTCGATCGTGGTCGAGTCATGCGGCGCATTCACTAGTGCCGAGCACATCATCAAGCAGGTCCGCCTGCCTTTTGGCCTGTATGTGCTGCGTATCGTGTGGCGGAACTTCATCATCTTCGGCCACCTGGCCGTGGTGGTGGTGCTGGTGATGATCTATATGCAGGTGCCGGTGACATGGCGGCTTCTGTTGCTGCCGCTGAGCTTGGCGCTGGTAGCTGTTGCGGGTGTCGCGGCTGGCTATCTGCTGGGTGGGCTATGCACGCGGTTCCGCGACGTTCCCCAGATCGTGGCGAGCCTGGTCCAGGTGATCTTCTATGTCACGCCAGTGATCTGGCGCCCGACGCTGCTGAAGGGGCATGAGGAAATCATGCTCGTGAATCCGTTCTATCACTTCATTGAAATCATGCGTGGGCCTGTGCTCGGCCAGGATGTCGCGCCGATATCCTGGGCCTTGGCCGTCGGCATGACGCTGGCGCTTTGGCTCGGTGCAATTCTTTTCATGGGTCGATATCGTGCCCGGATCGCTTACTGGCTTTGAGAATGGTTAAGATCGTTGCGGAAAATCTGTGTATCGACTTCCCTGTTTATAACTCGAACAGCAGGTCGATGAAGAATGCCGTGCTGCGCGCCACCACAGGCGGCGCCGTGGCGAAAGACTCGGCCAATCGGACCTTTGTCCGGTCGCTCGACAAGGTGAATTTCTCGATCAAGCCAGGAGAAAGGGTCGGCTTGATGGGGCATAACGGCTCTGGCAAGACCACCCTGTTGCGGGCCTTGTCCGGCGTTTATGCACCGACGTCAGGCAATCTCACCGTCCAGGGGCGCGTTGTATCGTTGCTTGATATCAGCCTGGGCATGGACCCGGACGCCACTGGCTACGAGAACATCATGATGCGCGGCATCATGATGGGCCTGACGCCGCGGCAGGTTCAGGAGCGCATGGACGCCATTGCGGAATTCACCGATCTTGGCGAGTACCTGGGCATGCCGCTCCGCAGCTACTCCTCCGGGATGCAACTGCGGCTTGCATTTACGGTCTCGACGAGCGTGGAAGCAGACATCGTCCTGATGGATGAATGGCTGGCCGTCGGAGATGCCGATTTCCAGCTCAAGGCGGCAGAGAGGCTGAATCATCTGGTGGGCAAGGCGCCGATCCTGGTGCTGGCGTCTCATTCCATAGATCTAATCCGCAAGGTCTGCACGCGGGTCATCGAACTTAATCACGGTCACCTGGTTTCCGATCAGCCATTGCTGGCGGAAGTAGGAGTCTAATAACCTGCCTATGTCTTTTCATATTGCGGTCATATTGCCCGAACGTTATCGTGGAGGAACGCTGCGCGGCGCCAAGAATATCGCGCGAATGCTGCATCATGGCGCCCGGAAATCCGGTGATGAGGTTCGCGTCACCTTCGGCCATCTCGACGATGCGGTCTACGAATCCGAGGATTTCGCAGATCTCCGAGCGATGGGGATCGGTGTTCGATCGTTCAAGCTCGATAGACTAAAAGCGGATTTCCTCAACGATTACTTCGAGAGTGGCGTGATTCCATCACAGCCGACATCGAAGACCGAGTATCTCGTCTTCAATGACGGGATGAGTAATTTCGAGGATGCAGATTTTTGGGTGCTGGTCTCAGATCGCGTTGAGCATCCGCTGCCAGCACACCGCCGCTACGCGGTGGTGGTGTACGACTACATTCAGCGCTATGTGCCGGCGATCTTCGGGCTGGATGTTGGCAGTGAGTATATTTGGCGCGTGTCCGACCAATATGCGAAATGCGCGGTAAACGCGGACTTTGTCATCTGCACCACACAACAGACCCGGCAGGATTGTATTTCCTATGCTGGGGCGAGTCCCGATCGTGTTCACGTGTTCCCGATGGAATTCGATCCCATCGCATCCGAGTTGTTATTCGAGCATAACGACCTAGCCATCGAGGCTGAGGACGAAGCGCCCTATCTGCTTTGGACGACTAACTCCACCGAGCACAAGAACCACCTCGTCATGCTGGAGGGGCTCGAGCGCTATTTCCGTGCCAATCCGGACTCGGACTTGACCATCCGTATGTCGGGTGCTTATACGCATCTTTTCCACAAGAGTGGCAAGGATGATATTCACTTCGAGATGCCACATCCGAAGAAGGTGCGCGCGAAGCTGCAGGATTTGCCGCTGGTCTCCAAGCGTCTAGCCATACTGGGCAATGTTCCGGATCAGAAATATCTGGATCAACTCCACGGCGCGGCCTTCGTCTTGCACGGTGCACTATATGACAATGGCACCTTTTCGGTGGTGGAGGGCGCGTGGCTAGGTGTACCGTCCATTTCCTCCGACTATCCCGCAATGCGTGAGGTGGCACGGAATTTCTCGCTGCAGTTGGCTTTGTTTGATCCTCGCGATCCCGACAGCATGGCTGAAGCGATCTCCACGGCGGTGCGAAACCGCGATGCAATGGTAAAGGCATTGCCGTCCCAAGCGCTGTTGCAGCAACGATCCTTTGACGTTGTAGCGCCGCAGTATTGGAAGCAGTTCAGCAACGCCCTTAATCGCGCGGGAAGGTCCTGATGACGGCACGTCAAGAACAATTCAATATTGTCTATATTACTCGGGGATCTTCTTCGCATCCCAGTGAAGGCCTCAATGTCCTGCTTTCGGATCTGATCAAGCCACTGGCCGACAGTGGCGTGCAGGTGTTCGTACATACTACTGATCGCCACGAAGGCTCATTGACTCGAGCCCTCAAGGCAAACGGCGTGAAAGAGCACGCCATCACCGTTGTCCGCCATCGCGTGGGTTCCATTCTGCTGGGATATCTGTCCCGCACCACGAAGGAAAGGAAAGGCGGCAGACTTCAAAAGCTGATCAAGGGCGTAAAGAACGCCGCTCGTTCGTTTGTCACCACCCTGGCTGATTTGTCTGGCTGGGCGGCGGACATGACGTGGGGCACCTTCGTCTTCAAGGCGCCGATCGCTCTGGTCATGTCGCTGGTGTTCCTGGTTGCAGCCGGCATTTTCGCGTTGTTTGCGGCCATCGGCGTGTTTTTCGGCAGCGCACTCCTGACGATCTACTTGACTGCGATGCGTGCATACCAACGTGTGCATGGCAGCACATTCTGGGGGAAGGCGCGGCTCAAGGCGATCATGCTGCGGCTGAGGAAGTTCCGCTGGAACCTCGTTATCGATCTTGTCAACAACGTCTACCGTCGCGAACAGCTTCGATTGGCAGCCGCTATCAATCGGAAAAAATCGATTCCGTTCTTGTTCGTGCCGTGGTCTTTCGATGGCGCCCTGGTTTCGAAGCTGCGTGCGAAGAAAGTTATCGTGTTCCCAGACGCGGTCACGACGCTGTTTCCCCTGCGTTTCCCTAGCGACCATATATTGCCGACCCTGAATGGTATGAAAGAATCCCTGTCCCATGCGGATGGAGTAATCTGCTATTCGGAGTTTGTGCGCGATGTACAGCTGTCGCGCTTCAAGGAATCCATGAATCCGGAGGCCGCGGTCCGAGTGATTCCACAGGGCTATTTCCAGATTCCCGAGCAGCCCATCCCAAAGCATGTGGCGCATTCCCGGCTGAATGCCGAGCGAGGCCGGGCAAAGAACCTGTTTCCGCGGTTGATGGGAGCGCCTGTTGTGCCCGATTTCTCCGCGTTTCAATACATTCTCTACCCGACTATAGATCGGCCCCACAAGAACACGCTTGTGCTTGCCAAGGCACTCAATATCCTGATTCGGGAACGATATCGGAATGTAAAGCTTGTCCTGACGTCGCCGGCCTTGACCCGTGATGTGGAGTCATATATCCACGATAGGCGACTACATCGTGACGTAATCGTGATGCCTTCGGTGCCGCTTCACGTGCTTGATACGCTTTGTGCTGGCGCGGCGGTGATGGTGCACCCGAGTTTTGCCGAGGGAGGCGACATCTTCAATTTCTCGCGCGCTGTCAGCCAAGGGAGTCCTGCGCTATTGGCAAATATTCCAGTTGTGCGCGAAATGTTCGAGCGCGAGAATATTGACGTGCAGACATATGGTCCATGGCTCTTTGAGCCCACAGATGACATTTCGCTGGCCGATAAGATCGAATCGCTTCTCGATGATTCCGCGCCCATGAAACGTGAGCAGTCAGCTATTTTGGCACGCCTGGGGGAGTACGATTTCGCGGCGATGGCACAGCGTTACCACGAATTTTGCAAGGAAATTGCCAATGAACATTAAGATTCCAGTCTATGAGCCCGTTCTGGGTGCGGCCGAACGCGAGAATGTGCTGCGTTGTCTCGATACCAATTGGATTTCGTCGCGCGGCGAATTCATCAATGCATTCGAGACGGAGTTTGCGCAGTACACGGGCGTGCAGCATGCAATTTCCGTCAGCAATGGCACGGTGGCGCTGCATCTGGCATTGCTGGCGCTCGATATTGGTCCCGGCGATGAGGTGATTGTGCCGACGTTCACCTACGTTGCTTCGGTGAACGCCATTGCCTATGTCGGCGCGACGCCAGTCTTCGTGGATAGCCTGGCCGATACGTGGCAGATGGACCCGGCAGATATCGAGCGCAAGATCACCGCCAAGACCAAGGCGATCATGGCGGTCCACCTGTATGGGCAGCCTGCCGACATGCACGCCATTGCCGCGATCGCGGAACGGCGCGGCGTGCAGGTCATCGAGGATGCTGCCGAAGCGTTCGGCTCACGGATCGGCTCGACCCACGTGGGCAGTTTTGGCGTGGTGTCGACGTACAGCTTCTTTGGCAACAAGACCATCACGACCGGCGAGGGCGGCATGGTTGTCACCAACGACAGCGCACTGGACGCAAAGATACGGAAGCTTCGTGGTCAGGGGCTGGCTGGCACTAAGGAATACTGGCACGACGTGGTCGGCTACAACTACCGCATGACCAACATCTGCGCCTCGATCGGTGTGGCCCAACTGCGGCGCGCGGACGAGCTGATCGAGCGCAAGCGCACGCTGGCGTCGTGGTATGCTCGCGGCCTTGCCGGGGTGCCAGTCACCGTGCTCGGAGAGCAGCGAGGCACCACCAATTCCTACTGGATGAACTGTATCGCCACCCGCACGGGCGAGGAGCGCGAGGCACTGCGCGCCCACCTGCGCGCCCAGGGCATCGAGACGCGCCCCACCTTCTATCCCGCGCACACCATGCCAATGTATACGCAGTGGGCTTCCGATGACTACCCAGTGGCGCAGACACTGAGCGAACGCGGTATCAATCTACCGAGTTCCCCCGCCCTGACCGAAGAGTCCGTCCGTTTCGTGGTCGGTGCCATCAAGGAATTCTTCAAGGCTTAATGGAAATCGTATGACTAGCAAATCATGTGTTATCACAGGGGTCACAGGGCAGGATGGTGCTTACCTGACCCAGATGCTCCTTGAAAAGGGCTACCAAGTTCATGGCACGTTCCGCCGTACCAGCTCGGTCAACTTCTGGCGCATGGAAGAGCTCGGTATCACCAATCACCCGAACCTTCACCTCGTCGAATACGATCTGACGGACCTGAGCTCGAGCATCCGCCTGCTGGAGAGCACCGGCGCCACCGAGGTCTACAATCTCGCGGCCCAGAGCTTTGTGGGTGTGTCGTTCGACCAGCCGATCACCACCGCCGAAATCACCGGTGTGGGCGTGACGAACCTGCTTGAGTCGATCCGCCTGGTCAACAACAAGATCCGTTTCTACCAGGCTTCCACGTCCGAGATGTTCGGCAAGGTGCAGGCCATCCCGCAATCGGAAACGACGCCGTTCTATCCGCGCAGCCCTTATGGTGTAGCCAAGCTATACGGTCACTGGATCACGATCAACTATCGCGAGTCCTACGACATCTTCGGCTGCAGCGGCATCCTCTTCAATCACGAATCGCCGCTGCGGGGTCGGGAATTCGTGACGCGCAAGATCACGGACTCGGTTGCCAAGATCCGCCTGGGCAAGCTCGATGTGCTGGAACTCGGCAATCTGGACGCGAAGCGCGACTGGGGTTTCGCCAAGGAATACGTCGAGGGCATGTGGAAAATGCTTCAGGTCGACACGCCTGATACATATGTCCTGGCTACCAATCGCACGGAAACGGTGCGCGATTTCGTTTCGATGGCATTCAAGGCCGTCGGCACGACGATCGACTGGCGCGGCACCGGGGAGAACGAGACGGGCGTTGACACGGCCACCGGCAAGACCGTGGTGCGCATCAATCCGAAATTCTATCGCCCGGCTGAGGTCGAACTGTTGATCGGGGATCCGTCGAAGGCGAAAGAAAAGCTTGGCTGGGAACCGAAAACCACGCTCGAGCAATTGTGCCAGATGATGGTGGAGGCTGATATCCGGAGAAACGAGATTGGATTCTCGTTCTGACGCGCCGCTGGCGTTGTTGACGGGGGCCCGCGGTTTCACCGGGGCCTACATGAAGCGGGAATTGGTCGATGCCGGGTTTCGCGTCATTGGTACGACCATGCACGCGCCGGCGTCGGCCGATGAACTGGTGATGGATATCGCCAGTCCGGATGACTGCCACCGCGTGATTGAGAGCATCCGGCCGGACTACATCGTCCATCTGGCTGCGGTCAGCTTCGTGCAGCATCCGGACCCCGTCGATTTCTACCGCGCCAATGTGGTTGGCACGTCGAATCTGTTGCAAGCATGCACCGACGTGGGCCATGTGCCAACCAAGATCCTCCTGGCCAGCAGCGGTCACGTGTATGGCAGCCTCAAGGAGGCGGTCTTTCGTGAGGACGATCCGCTCAATCCCATGAACCACTATGCGACGAGCAAGGTGGCCATGGAACTGATGGCGCGGAACTGGTTCGAGCGTCTGCCGATCCTGATCGCGCGGCCATTCAACTATACGGGCGTCCATCAGCCGAGCCAGTTCCTGGTGCCGAAGATCGTCCAGCATTTCCGTGACCGGGCACCGGTGATCGAACTGGGCAACCTCGATGTCGCACGCGATTTTTCCGACGTGCGAACGGTCGCCTCGGTGTACCGCGCGTTGCTCCAGGCGCCCGAAGCAGGGGAGATCGTCAATGTTTGCAGCGGCAGCGGCTATGCGCTGCGCGAGATCATCGATGCTCTGCAGGAGATTGCGGGCTACGAGATCCGCATAGAGGTGAATCCTCTGTTCGTGCGCCGCAATGAGGTGCGGTCGCTAGTGGGTTCCACGGAGAAGCTGCGACGGCTGGTTCCAGGGCTGGTGCCCTGCCGGTTCGAGGAGACGCTGCGCTGGATGTACACCGCATGACGCCTATGCGGGTGGGACTATCGACGTCCACCGTGCAAGCGGCCCGGCTCGTACGCGGGGTAGACGGCATTGGCGTCTACACCCAGCACCTTCGGGAGGCGCTGCCGTCGCTCGGTATCGACGTCAGGGGATGGTTTTTCCCGGATGCCACTATGACCAGGCTGCCTGGCCCAGGCAGCCCGTTCCCCGGTTCCTTTGCCGCGCGCTCAGTGGCGGGGCTGATCGGCCTGCGGTTGGACATGGCGAGTGAGGTCGATGTCTTCCACGTCACCGACTATCGCGTCGTCCGTATGAACTGCCCCGTGGTGGTGACGCTGCATGACGCCGTGCCGCTGAGCCACCCGGAGTGGACCTCGGCACGTTTCCGCTGGGTCAAGAATTTCCAGTTCCGGCGATCTGGCCGGTACGCGGATGGTGTGATCGCGCTGTCCAGGGCTGCGGTGCCTGAGCTGGTCGAGCACTTCGGCATCGAGGAAGAGCGTATTTCGGTTGTTCCGTGCGGGGTCGATCCGGATTGGTTCGAAGCCGTCAACAGCGCGGCCGTCGACGCCGAACTTGCCGCGCGCGGCCTGGCCCCGGGCTATTTCCTGTTTGTCGGGACATTGCAGCCCCGCAAGAATGTCGGCCGCATCATCGACGCGTACCTGGCCTTGCCCGAGGCGATACGCGCAGCTCGTCAACTCGTCATCGTCGGCCGGCCGGGATGGCATTGCGAGGAAGAGGCCTTCCGGCTCAGGGCGGCGATGGCGGCCGGCCAATCCATCGTCTGGATCGACAATCTCTCGGACCGCGCCGCCTTGCGCCGGATCTTTGCTGGTGCCGGTGTCTTTGTCTTTCCGTCCTTGCACGAAGGATTCGGCATTCCGGTCCTGGAGGCATTTGCGTCCGGCATACCGGTTGTCACGTCAAATATGTCGTCGTTGCCAGAGGTTGCAGGCGACGCGGCGGTGCTCGTCGATCCCTTCGATGTGGCGTCCATTTCCGACGGCATGGCAAGGCTGGCGGATGACCCGACGTTGCGCCTTGCTTGTATCGGGCGTGGCCGGGACAGGGCCCGTATCCTTTCTTGGGAAAACACGGCAAGATTGACCGTCGAAGTCTATCGTCGGTTTGCGTGAACAATACAGGGGCGCGCATGCGCGTGTTACACGTCTTTAAGACTTACTATCCCGATTCGTTTGGCGGCGTTGAGCAGGTCATCCGGCAGATTGCCCTAACGGCATCGTCGCGCGGCGTGGAAAACCGGGTGTTCACGCTGAGCAAATCGACTAAGCGTGTGCGGCGGCTCCAGGAATCCGGTACTGAGGTGATCCAGGTACCAGTCCACCTCGATGTGGCATCCACCCCCATGTCGCTGTCGGCGCTGAAGCCTTTCCGGGAGGCTTGCGTATGGGCCGATGTGATTCATTATCACTTTCCGTGGCCGTTCGGCGATCTGCTCCACCTGCTTGCGCGGCCGAACAAGCCCACCGTGCTGACCTACCACTCGGATGTTGTGAAGCAGCAGATCCTGCTGCAGTTCTATCGGCCACTGATGGCCTATTTTCTGCGTTCGATGGATGCGATTGTCGCCACGTCGCCGAACTATGTCCGCACCAGCGAAACGCTAACCTCTTATCAAGACAAAGTCTCGGTCATTCCCATCGGTATCCAGGAGTCCAGCTATCCGGTACCGAGCCGGGAGAAGCTCGACCATTGGCGTAGCCGCTTTGGCGAGAAGTTCTTCCTGTTTGTCGGCGTGATCCGCTATTACAAGGGACTCCATATTCTGCTGGACGCGATGGCCGGCACCGATTTTCCCGTGGTCATCGTCGGATCAGGCCCGTTCGAACAGCAGTTGCGGCAGCAGGCCGCGCGGCTTGGATTACACAATCTGCATTTCGTGGGTGCCTTGCCGGATGAGGATAAAGTCGCACTGCTCAAGCTCTGCTTTGGCGTGGTGTTTCCGTCACACCTGCGTTCCGAAGCCTACGGCATCACGCTACTCGAGGGTGCCATGAGCGGTAAGCCGTTGATTTCGTCTGAGATCGGTACCGGAAGCAGCTATATCAACGTGGATGGCGAAACCGGCCTAGTCGTGCCACCCGATGATCCGTGCGCGCTGCGGGAGGCGATGGAAACGCTCTATCGGGCCCCGGACGTAGCCGCGAGAATGGGTGCGAACGCTCGCGCCCGCTTCGAGAAGATGTTTACGGCGGACCGGATGTCCGTGGCATACGTCGACCTCTATCGCCAGGTACTGGCTGCCGCCGCACAGCCCCGTGTGAGTCCCGGACCGGGTTGAGCCTATGCCGGCCGGGCCAGCCTGGCCTCGATCATGGCGCCGATCGTCCCAAGGTAGATGTCCACGATGCGCGCCTGGCCGAACCGCGTCATGACGTACTCTCGCGCGGCGTGGCCCATCTGGCTGCGTCCCAAGGCATCCATGCTGGCCATTTCCCATAGTGTTGCAGCCAGGGCCTCCGCGCTCCGGGCGTTGCAGAGCAGCCCCGTCTTGCCGTGCCGGACGACATCGCGGCAGCCTGGCACATCGGTGGCAACAATAGGTTTGCCCATCGATGCGGCCTCGAGCAACGTTCGCGGCACGCCCTCGCGATAGGACGGCAGCACGACGCAATCGGCGTTGGCAATGGCCTGGCGGACGTCGGGCGCCGTGCCCAGGTATTCGACTACGTCTTCATCCTGCCAGGCATGCAGTTGTGCCCGCGAGATCGATGAGGGATTCTCGACATCCGCGGGGCCCAGGAGCTGGAACCGGACCCTGGGGTTCCTGGCGCGGATACGGCGCGCGGCCTCCACGTATTCCAGCACGCCCTTGTCCCACAGCATGCGCGCGATCAGCAGGAAGCGGAAATCGCCATCACTGTCGTTGGCCGGCGCCGTCGGCGCATAGTAGTCAGGGTCGATCCCCTCGCTCGGCAGGATGAAGGACCGGGATTCGGCGACCAGGCGCCGGGCCAGGAATTCCTGCCGGTCATCGGCGTTCAGAAACCATACCTGGTGGGGTGATTGCAGCGAGACCCGATACAGCAGCCTGCCGATGCGGGCGATCAGATTGTCATTGATGAAGACAAAGCCCAGCCCGGTTGTTACCGCGATACAGGGCACGCCAGTCAAGCGCGCCGCCAGCGAGCCGTAGATATTGGGCTTGATGGTGTATTGGAAGGCGCAATCCGGCCGCAGCCGCCGATAGTGCCCCACCAACTGCCGGAAGCACCGCCAATCGGCAAAGGGATTGGTGCTCCTGGCCGACAGCAGCAATGGATGATATTCGCAGCCGATATGCTGAAGCGCTTCGGACGCGCGATCTGGCGGCGCAATGATGCTGACGCGCGCACCCCGGTCGAGCAATGCGCGGATGATTCCCCCACGGTATTGCAGGATGGACCAGCTGGAATTGGCGACGAAGGCAATGTGAATGCCGTTCAGCGAATCGTGCGGGGTGCCCGTAGCGTCCGCGGCGCTGGCGTGCCGTTCAACGCCCGGCACGCCGTCTCGGAAATACTCATCAGAACTGTTTCGCATGTATATGACGGCCTTGGTCTCCCGCTCGATCATGCAACGGTCCACTGATTGCGGCGCCTCGCGGCGCGGTCATCGCCAGTCGCAGTGCAGGCGAGCTTCCCGACCGACTGAATTCTAGCAAATGGCATTCTGCCGTGTCCCGGCGTCAGATCGGGCGGGCAAGACCGGATAGCAGCGTGATCCAGCGATCGACGATGATGTCTTGCCGATACCTGTCCGCGGCCGCCAGTCCGCCGGCGGCCAGTCTCTGGCGCAGCAACGGATCGCGGATCAAGGTCAGCAGCCGGTCCGCAAGGGTATCCGCGTCGTCGACGGGGACCATGAGCGCATTGTCCCCGTCGCGCAAGATCTCCTTCGGACCGGTCTCGCAGGCTGTGGATACGACCGGTACGCCACTTGCCATGGCCTCGATCAACACCATGCCGAAGCCCTCGTGGCGCGAACTGAGGCAGAAAATGCAGGCGTCGCGGTACGCCGCCTCCATTGCCTGGGTGGCGCCCGGCAGGCTGACCGAGGCATGCAGGCCCAGCCGATCGCGCAGCGTTTCCAGCGAGGCGCGGCATTCTCCCTCGCCAATGATCCGCAACGACCAGTCCGGGGCAACGGCGGCCACCTTCTGCCAGGCGCGCAGCAGGACGTCGAAGCCCTTGGCCGGCACCAGGCGTCCAACAGCCAGCACGATTGGCGCCCGAAGGTTGGCTGCCTCGGGAACGGGGTCGAACGGCAGCGGATTGCCGATGGTCTCGACGCGCTGCGCGGTGCGCAGCGCCGCCTGCCACTGCTTGCGGTCCCGATCGGTCAGCACCACCACGTGGTCGAAATAGCGCGCGGCGAGCCGGCGCGCCCATTGCCGGCTGCGCCGGCCCAGGTCCTGGTCGAAGCTCGCATGCTCCCAGGCGATCTGCCGGACCGTCAAGCCGGTGCACGCAGGCAGCGTGAACCATGACAGCATGGTATCCACGCTGACCAGCACATCGATTCCGTTGGCGCGAATATGGCGCCGGATCCCCCTGACGGTGGCCAGGTAGTGGGTTTTGAACGACGGGCGTGTGTCGAACAGCGCCTGGAGCCGGATCGACGGATCCAGCGCAAACTGGCTGCGCGGGCTCCACAGCGACAGGATGTGGACCTGCCAGCCCCGTTGCGCCAGTCCATTGGCAATCAATGCAGTCACCCGCTCGGCGCCAGCGAGCACGTCCAGCGTGCCGGTGAGAAAGGCGATGGTCGGCGGGCGCGTCATGCGGCCTGCCTCGACGCTGCCGCAGGGCGGGCGATGCACAGGTACGCGATGCCGATCATGACCGCGAGCGTGTTGCCGGCAACGTAGCCCAGCACCGCGCCGCTTGCGCCGATACGCGGAATCATGAACCAGTCGACCGCGGCGATGGTAATGAGGACCAAAAACCATTTGATCGCCAGCCAGCCTGGCTTGCGCAAATATACGACGAGTAGCGTCAGTGCCCCGTCCGCGAACACCAGGCCAGTGGCGAGCGCGGCCTGCTGGAGCAACGTGGCCGCTGTGGCGAACTTGCTGCCATATAGCAAATGTACGATCCACGGCGCCGCCAGCGCGATGAGCGCGCCGCCGGCCGTGCCAAGGACGGCCATGCCGCCGGCAACGCGGATCAGATTTTTACGAACCCGCTCGAGCGACGGTTGTGCATAGATGGCCAATGGCGCCATGGCGTTGGCGGCGATGGTGGCCAGCAGTGAGAAGTTGTCGAGAATCTGCATGGAAGCCGCATAGGCCCCCAGGTCTGCCAGCGACACCTGGGGCCGCAGCATCAGTTGGTCGACGCGGCGCGCGCTGATCATCATGACAAAGCCCACCCAGTAGATGGCGCCGTCCTGCAGCAGTTGCGCCACGAGGTGTCGATCGGGCGGCAAATGCACATGCGGCGCGCGGCGCAGATAGTGGCGTGCGAGCAGGGCGGCGAGAAACGCAGATTCGATCGCGAACGCCCACGCATACAGATGGACGATCTTCACGTGCAACAGGAAGAGCAGTCCGATCACCCCGACCTTCGAGGCCAGCGCCACGATACTGAACACCACGCCCAACCGGTTGTCCGTGTGGGCTTGCATCCAGGCATTGACGATCCCGAATGGCTCGCGTAGCAGGATGGAGATGCCGAGGATAGCGGCGATGTGAAGCGTGATGTCGTCCTGGCCGGTGAGCCAGATGCCGGCAAGCAGCACGGCATACGCCGTGATGCCGGCGATCTCCCGCAGCCCGAATGCATAGCGCATCAACTGATGTTGCACACTGGGCGAACGGTTTACCACCAGCCGCGGCACCACCACTTCCGCCCCGCAAATCAGCGCCATCGACGATGCGATCAGCACCAGCGCCTGCGCATACTGGAAATGGGCGAAACCCTCGGGACCAATGGCCCGCGCGATCATGGCGATGGTGCCGATGCTTGCCGCCACCTGGACGGCCCGCTCGGCAAGCAGCCAGATCACGTTGCACGCAATTTGCCTACGCATGGTCCGGTCCCGCCACCGCCCGGGTGCATTCCCCGTAGAGCGCCAGCCATTGCGCGGCAACCTGCTCCAGGCCGAAGTGGGCCTCGATGTGCGCGCGGCTGTCTTGCGTGTCGGGCGGCACAGCAAGCGCGCGGCGCATGGCGGCCGTCAGTTTGTCGACATTGCCCGCTGGCACGATTCCCGCCGATTCACCGACCAGTGCGCGAATGCCTGGCACATTGGTGGCCACCACCGGCAGGCCGCAGGCCATCGCTTCGGCCACCACCAGTGGCAATCCTTCAAGTGATGAAGACAGCACAAACAGGTCGGCTGCGTTCATCAGGTCAGGCACATCCGGCCTGGCGCCCAGCAGTGTCGCTTTCGACCCCAGGCCCAGTGCGTCGATCTGGGCCTGGAGCGCGGCCCGCAGCGGTCCATCGCCCGCCACCAGCAAGTGCGGCATCATGCCTGCTGACACCTCTTGCTTCATTTTTTCCAGCGCGGCGAAGGCGGCGATCAGGTGGTGCTGGGCCTTTTCCGGAACCAGCCGCCCCACGTTCAGCACCAGTCGGGTGTCGGGACCACAGGCCAGGCGCTCACGCATGATGCGCCGCCTCTCGGCATCCGGGTGGAACCGATGCAGATCGATGCCATTGGGCATCACGCGAATCCGGTGCGCGGGCACCGCCCGGCGATCAATCATGGCTTGCCGGCCTTCGGCCGAGACATGCGTGGTCAGCGTGCAGGCGCGGTCGGTCAGGCGGTAGGCCAGCATGCGCGCGAAGCCGCCCTCGCGCAGGCTGTGGGCGGTGCAGATCAACGGCACGCGATGGCCGGCCGAATCCCGCGCACCCAGCATCCTTGCGAAAATATTGGCGTGGAACATGTGGGCGTGGATGACGGCGGGCTGCCATGCCGACAGCCAGCGGCGCGCCTGACGCAGGGTTCTGGCCAGCGAAACCGGGTTTTTCGCCATGTCCAGCCGAACCACCTGCACAGTGTCGGGAATGGCGATGTCCTGCTCCGGCGTCAGGCTCATGATTGCCACGTCGTGGCCCCGGGCGACGAAGGCGGTTGCCAGGTCCGCCACCTGCCGCTCCGCGCCACCCAGCCTGAGCCCTGTTGTGAGTAGCAGGATACGCATGCTTCTGTCGTTCTCCCAGACTGGCGTCCCGCTCTTCAGCGGGCGCCGTACCCGGTCATCAGGGTACGCAGTGTCTTGGCGCAGATCAGCAGATCCAGCGCGATAGAGCAATGCTTGACGTAATAGAGGTCGTAGCTGAGCTTGGTCACGGTTTCCTCATGGCTGCCCGCGTAGCCCTGCTGCACCTGGGCCCAGCCGGACAGGCCGGGACGGACCAGATGGCGATACGGATAGTAGGGAATGGTCTCGGAGAACGCGTCCACCATCGACACCTGCTCCGGGCGGGGGCCGATCAGGCTCATCTGCCCGATGAAGACATTCCAGAGCTGCGGGATTTCATCGAGCCGGTATTTGCGGATAAAGCGGCCCACGCGCGTGACCCGCGGATCCTGCCTGGCCGCGAACTGCGCCGTGGCGTCGGGCTCATAGGCCATGCTGCGGAACTTGAGCATGGTGAATACCTTGCCATACAGCCCAACGCGTTCCTGGCGGAAGATGGCCGGGCCGTCCGATTCCAGCCGTACCGCCAGCGCCACCAGCAGGCCGATCGGGATCGCCGCGGGCGCAAGCAGCACGACTGCAAGGATATCGGCCAGCCGCTTGAACGGCATGTAGAAATAGTTCTGCGCGTGGTCGTCAAGAAAGCTCTCTTCGATATGCGCCAGTCCGAGCCTCCCCGTCAACAGTTCGCCAATGCGATCGACCGAGTAGAGCCGCACGTGGCTGAGCTTGAAGCTGGCCAGGGCCCGCGTGCGCTCGGGGTCCACCGTGGCATTACGGTCCATCATCAGCCCGTCGCATTGCGCGGCTTCGGGCAGGGTGGCGATCTTGCGGAACTCGGCGCGCGACGCACCGGCCGCGCCCGGCGCCGCCAGGATCTCCTGCAGGTGCGTCATCGCGTTGGGGCTCAGGTAGCCGAATACCGGCACGTAGGTCGAGACGAACCTGCGATAGCCGATCCACAGCCATACCATCGTGATCAGCATGCAGACCAGCATCGCGCCACGCGAATAGTCGATGCGGAAGATGGCGCACACGCCCAGCAGGGCCGCAAACGGCAGCAGCGTGGCAATCCCCACGAGACTGTTGCCTTCGATTGGGGGAATATGAAGGGTGCGGTCCAGTAGCAGATACGCGACAAAATAGGGCGCAACGCTCATGGCGATGGTATTCATGAACGTTGGCGTCACGAGATCGCGTTCGCTCGCCGCCTGCGCGAATATTGCAGCCAGGCCATACAGGAGCAGGCCGAGTGCAGCCCAGATGAGCATGCGACTGCGTCGACGGACAGTTTCGGACTGTGTAGGTGTGGACCACATCATCGTGCCGCTTCGCGTAGGCGCCGGGGGAGGCAGCCGAGGGTAGATTGGGTGCTGGTTTCACGTCATGCGGACGTGCGGGCGGGCGCATTATACCCGCCGCCTTCAATGCCGAGATTCAAATCCGGCACAATAGCGGCCTGCCACGCGAATGCGGCCCGTTTCCGATTTGATATGGACTGACTATGAAAACTGACCCCTCGATCTTCAAGGCCTATGACATCCGCGGCATCGTCGGCAAGACGCTGACCCCTGAAGTGGCCCGCCACATCGGCTTGTCCTTCGGTTCCGCCGCCGTTGACTTGGGCGAGAAAACCGTCGTCGTCGGCCGGGACGGCCGGCTGTCCGGCCCGGACCTGCTGGGCGGCCTCGTGGAAGGCCTGCGCGCCGCCGGTGTCGATGTGATCGACCTCGGCATGGTCGCCACCCCGATGGTCTACTTCGGCACCAATGTCGAGCTCGACGGCCGCCGTGCCGCGTCCGGCATCATGGTCACCGGCAGCCACAATCCGCCCGACTACAACGGCTTCAAGATGGTCCTCGGCGGGCGCGCGATCTACGGCGACCAGATCCAGGCGCTGCGCCAGCGCATCGAGGCCGGCACCTTCACGCAAGGCGCCGGCAGCTACAAACTCGTCGATATCCGACAGCAGTACCTCGACCGCATCGTGGGCGACGTCAAGCTGGCCCGCCCGATGAAGATTGCCCTCGACGCCGGCAACGGCGTGGCCGGCGCGTTCGTCGGCGACCTGTTCCGCGCGCTGGGCTGCGAGGTTACCGAGCTGTTTTGCGACGTGGACGGCCATTTCCCGAACCATCATCCCGACCCGGCCCACGTGGAGAACCTGCAGGACCTGATGAAGTGCCTGCGCGAGACCGACTGCGAACTGGGGCTGGCCTTCGACGGCGACGGCGACCGCCTGGGCGTGGTGACCAAGGACAGCCAGGTCATCTTCCCCGACCGCCAACTGATGCTGTTCGCCGAGGAAATCCTCTCGCGCAACCCGGGCGCGCAGGTCATCTACGACGTCAAGTGCACGGGCAAGCTGGCCCCGTGGATCCGCGATCACGGCGGCGAGCCGCTGATGTGGAAGACCGGCCATTCGCTGGTCAAGGCCAAGCTCAAGGAGACCGGCGCGCCAATCGCCGGCGAGATGAGTGGCCACGTGTTCTTCAAGGACCGCTGGTACGGCTTCGACGACGGCCTGTACACGGGCGCGCGCCTGCTGGAGATCCTGTCGCGCCACGCTGACGCCAGCGCCGTGCTGAACGCGCTGCCGAACTCGAACTGCACGCCCGAACTGCAACTCAAGTGCGCGGAAGGCGAGGCGTTCACGCTGCTCGACAAGATCCGCGCCAACGCGAAGTTCGACGGCGCGAAGGAAGTCATCACGATCGACGGCGTGCGCGTGGAGTATCCCGACGGCTTCGGCCTGGCGCGTCCGTCGAACACCACGCCCGTGGTGGTGATGCGCTTCGAGGCCGACAACGATGCCGCGCTGGCCCGTATCCAGGCCGAGTTCAAGCGCGTGATCCTGGCCGAGAAGCCGGATGCAAAGCTCCCGTTCTGAGGCGGTGCAGCCGGCCGCGGTAACAACGCCGGCGCCGCTGGTGGCGGTGTCGCCGTACGCGCTGCCGGCGCGCCCGCGCATCCTGGTCGTCAAGGTCTCGTCGCTGGGCGATGTGGTGCACAACATGCCGCTGATCCACGACCTGCGCGCGCGCTGGCCCGATGCCGAGATCGACTGGGTGGTGGAAGAGGGCTATGTCGACCTGGTGCGGCTGCTGCCAGACGTCCGCCGCGTGATTCCGTTCGCGCTGCGCCGCTGGCGCAAGCGGTTCTGGCAGGGCGCCACGTGGGCCGAGGTGGGGGCCCTGCGCGAGGCGATCCGCGCGCAGCCCTATGACGCGGTGCTCGAGACGCAGGGTTTGCTGAAGACCGCCATCGTGGCGCGTACCGCCGCGCGCGCGGCCGGCGCCCCGGTGATAGGGCTGGGCAATGCCACGCAGGGCTCGGGCTACGAGCCCGCGGCGCGGCTGTTCTATACCGCGCCGGTCAAGGTGCCGCGCCAGACGCACTCGGTGCGGCGCTCGCGCCTGCTGGGCGCCGCGCTGACGGGCGTGACGCCGCCTGAGCCGCCGCGCTTCTTCGGTCCGGCCGCCGGCTCGCTCCACGCGGACGACCCGCTCTGGGCCGGCCTGCCCGCCCGCTACGCGGTGTGTTTCCATGCCACGGCAGGCGCCAGGAAGCGCTGGCCGGTGGCGCACTGGCACGCGCTGGGCCGGAAGCTGCATGCCGAAGGGCTCACCGTGCTGCTGCCATGGGGCAACGCGAACGAGCGCCGCGATGCCGAGGAGATTGCCGCCGGCATTCCCGGCGCGCAGGTGCTGCCGCGTTTCTCGGTCATGCAAGGATTCGGGCTCATCAACCGGGCCGAAGTGGTGGTGGGCGTGGACACCGGCCTCGTGCACATTGCCGCCGCGCTGTGCCGGCCCACCGTGGAGATCTACACGGCCACGTGGCGCTGGAAGACCGAGGGCTACTGGTCCGACCGCATCGCCAACGTGGGCGACGACGGCGTGGTGCCATCCGTCGACGAGGTCCACGCCGCCGCCACGCGCGTCCGTGGAGTGGTGGCCTGATGCTTCGACTGGTCTATACCCTGTTGTGGCTGGTCATCCTGCCACTGGCGCTGCTGCGCCTGGCGTGGCGCGCGCGCAAGGAGCCGGGCTACATCCGTCATGTGGCGGAACGGCTGGGCGCCTATGGCCGGCTGTCGCCCAAGGGCCCCTGGCTCTGGGTCCACGCCGTGTCCGTGGGCGAGACACGCGCCGCGCAGCCGCTGATCGATGCGCTGCTGGCCGCGTATCCGGGCCATCGTATTTTGCTGACGCACATGACGCCCACGGGCCGCCAGACCGGGCAGCAACTCTATGGCGCCAACGCGCGCGTGCAGCAGTGCTACCTGCCGTACGACGTGCCCTGGCTGGTGCGGCGCTTTCTGGCGTACTTCCGGCCTGATGCGGGGCTGATCATGGAGACCGAGGTCTGGCCCAACCTGGTGCACGTCACGCGCCGCGTGGGTGTGCCGCTGTTCCTGGTCAACGCCCGGCTGTCGCCGCGCAGCTATCGCCGGACGGCCCGCTTCGGCGGCGCCGCCGCATCGCTTTATAACGATTTCACGGCAGTGCTGGCGCAGACGGCTGGCGATGCCGAGCGCTATCGCGCGCTGGGCGTGCGGGCGGTGCAGGTGACCGGCAACCTGAAGTTCGACATGCAGCCGCCCGAGGCCGGCGTGGCGCGCGGCCAGGCGCTGCGCCGCGCGTTCGGGGCCCGCCACGTGCTGGCCGCCGCCAGTACGCGCGAAGGCGAGGAGCCGCTGATCCTTGAGGCGTTCGCGCGCTGGCCGGGCGCGCAGCGTCCCGCGCTGCTGCTGGTGCCGCGCCATCCGCAGCGCTTCGACGAAGTGGCCGCGCTGGCCGCGCGTGCCGGCTTCAGCGTGCAGCGCCGCAGCCAGCTGGACGTGGACGCCACGGCGTCGCCGATCACGGCCGACATCGTGCTGGGCGACTCCATGGGCGAGATGGCGATGTACTACGCCGCCTCGGATATCGCCTATATCGGCGGCAGCCTGATCCCGCTTGGCGGGCAGAACCTGATCGAGGCGTGCGCCGTGGGCACGCCCGTGCTGATGGGGCCGCATACGTTCAACTTTGCCCAGGCCACCGAGGATGCGATTGCCGCCGGGGCCTGCCTGCGCGTGGCCGATGCCGATGCGCTGGTGGCCACGGCGTCTGCCGTGCTGGCCGACGAAGCGCGGCTGGCGGCGATGCGCGCCAACGCGCTGACCTTTGCCGGGCTGCATCGCGGTGCCACGCAGCGCACATTGCAGGCGCTCGCGCCAGTGTTGCGCTGACATACAACGGCCGCGCGCCGGTTTACACTGGCTCAATATCGAGAAAAGTGTCGCATCGGGCTCATGATGCTGTGATGCGATGCTTTCATCACATCAAGGAGCCGATCCATGCAGAATCTTCTTAGTTCGCGGGGGCTGGCAACCACGCTGGCGTTTGCGGCGGCCATCGTTGCCGGCTGCGCCACCGGCTCGGCACCGGATCAGCCATCCGCGAATGCCAACCTGAACGAGACCCGCGCCGGTGGCCCGAGCCGCTGGGAGCTGATCCGCTGGCAGAACGCCGATGGGACCGTGCGCGATATTCCGCATGGCGACAACGGCGAGCCCATCCTCTTCGAGTTCAACGACGGCATCGATTCGTCGCAGGGCAGCGTCAGCGGCAACAGCGGCTGCAACCGCTTTACCGGCGGCTATGGCAAGACCGGCACAGGCATCCGCTTCGACCGCATCGCGGGCACGCGCATGGCGTGCCCGGGCATGCGCATGGAGGTGGAGGGCGCGCTGCTGCGCGCGATGCAGTCACCGTTCACCACGGTGGGCACGCAGCCCTCGGCCGGGTCCACGGGCCGCCAGATCATCTGGAAGACCGCCGATGGCGACCTGCTGCAGTTCGTGGAGCGCGAAGGGGTGGGCCGGCGCGGCGCCAAGGCCGAGGCGGCGGCGGGGCGCGAGAAGACCGTCTATATCGATTCGCAGCGCGTGGAGTGCGCCGGCGCGGGCCGCATGCAGTGCTATCGCTGGCGCGAGACGCCCGATGGGCCGTGGCAGCTCTGGTACGGGCCAATCGAGGGGCTCGACTTCGAGCCCGGTGTGAGCTACAAGCTACGCGTGCGTGAATATCAGGTGCCGAATCCGCCACAAGATGCGTCGGCTATCCGCTGGCAACTGTTGAACGTGGAAGAACGGCGGCGCGGCGGGTGAGAAAGGGTGATCGCTTACAATCGCGGTTTGATTTCTGAAGTTCGCCCACGAGGCCACCATCTGGCCGGGGCGATTGCATGACTAGCCTCCTTATGACAGAAAGCAAGAACCGGCTCTCCCTGATGGCCGACATCCTGGTCTTTGCCTTTCCCGTGCTGATCTTGTGTGTGCCGCGCGGGGCGGGGGTGTTTCTTGCGGGGGTGGGCTTGCTGATGTTGGCAGGCTGGCGCGAAATGGGCACGGCGTGGCGCGAGCATGCCTCGGTGCTGCGGCCGTTGACGGCCTCGGTGCTCGGCTTCATGGCGGTCTACGTGGCCTCGAAGATCTACCACGATACGCCGTGGGACGTCATCGACAACCCGTCGCGTGCGTTGCTGTCCATCCTGACCTGCTGGCTGATCGTCCGTGCCGCGCCGAACCCGGCCGCCCTGTGGCGGGGCATCACCGCCGGCCTGTTCCTGGCGCTGCTGATCGTGGTCTACCAGAAGTTCGGATTGGGCGTGGAACGGCCATCGGCCTGGACGCAGGCCATTGCTTTCGGCAACATGGTCGCCGCCCTTGCGCTGGTCGGGTTCGCACGTCCGGGCGGCAACTGGCATGCACATGCCGAAGCATGGTTCAACGTGGTCTGTGCCACGCTTATCCTGATGTTGAACGGCACGCGCGGCGCGGTGGTGGCAATGCTGATCACCGTGGTGCCCATGCTGCTGATCCGCTATCGTCGCTTTACGGTCCGGATGTTCGTGGTTGCCGTGGCGACGGTTGCGGTACTGGCGGTGGGTGTGTACCTGGTTCCCGGCAACCCGGTCTCCCCTCGGATCGACGAGGCCGTGGTGGAAGTCCAGCAGTTCGAGCAGGGCAACATCGAAACGTCGGTGGGTGCCCGGCTCAAGATCTGGCACATGGGCATGCAGTATTTCGCCGAGCACCCGTGGACCGGCGCCGGCGTTGGGCAGTTCGCCCGTATTCTCCATGCCTCGCCGTTCTGCCAACAGACCAAGTCCGTGGCATGCGTGCTCGAGCACGCGCATAACGATATCGTCGAAGCGTCGGCCACTACGGGCATTCCGGGGCTGGTGACCATGCTCGGATTGTTCCTGGTGCCGGCAGCGTTGTTCTGGCGCGCGCTCCGTACATGCCGCGAAGGGGAAAACGAGCGTGGTGTGAGTCTGGGCGGGGCGGGCCTGGGCGTCGTCATGGCGTCCCTGATCTCCGGCCTGACGCAGGTGACGATGGCACACCAGGCCAACGTGGTGTTCTATGCCGGCCTGATCGGGATGCTGCTGGGCCTAGCCGGGCATGAAGCGTGGGCGACGCGCCCCCTCAATGCCAAACGCAAGGCGGACCAGATGCCGACGGCAGGCGTCTCCCGCGTCAGCGTCAAGCGGGCCTAGGACGGATTCCTGCCGCCCTGTCGCGGCGGCCGCGGCGTGGCACGCGCGCTGTCGGCGTTGCCCCGTGACGGCGGTTGTGCCGATCCGACCAGTGCACGCTCCGGCAACCGATACATGCTGCCCGGCACCGACGTCAGCAGCGTATTGATCTGCACCACATCGTCCTCGCTGAGCACGCCGGTCGATGCCTTGAGCCGCAGTCCGTTCATGATCGTGTCGTAGCGCGCCTTGGCCAGGTCCCGGCGCGTGGAGAACAGTTGCGCCTCGGCGTTCAGCACGTCGATGTTGATGCGCACGCCCACCTCATACCCCAGCTGGTTCGACTCCACCGCACTCTGCGCGGAGCGCTCGGCGGCCTCGAGCGCCTTGACCTGCGCCAGGCCGTTGAACACGCCCGAGTAAGTCTGGCGCGCGGTCTGCGCGGCCGTGCGGCGGGCGAATTCCAGGTCGCTGGCGGCCTTGTCGGCCAGCGCCAGCGTCTCGCGCACGCGCGACTGGATCTGGCCGCCCGCGTAGAGCGGAATGTTGAGCTGCACACCCACAACGCCCGAGTTGTAGCGGCTGCCGACGTTGCTGAGCTGCGTGGCCGTGCCCTGGGCGTTGGTGTAGCCGTAGGACGCAACGAAGTCGACAGAAGGCAGGTGGCCGGCGCGGGCCTTGTTCGTCTCGCGCTGCGCGGTCTCGAGGTTGTAGCTGGCCAGCCCCACCTGCGGGTTGGTCTGCTCGGCCTGCGATGCCCACGCATTCACGTCGGCCGGCATAGGGCCGGGGATGGGGGCCGCCGGGCGCAGGCCCATCAGCTCGTCCACGGGTTTGCCGGTGATTTGCTGCAGCGTGGCGCGTGAGACTTCCAGTGCACTTTGGGTGGCGATCTCGGTGGATGTGGCCAGGTCGTAGCGCGCCTGGGCATCGTTGGCATCAGTGATCGTGGCCGTGCCCACCTCGAAATTGCGCTTGGCCTGCGCCAGCTGCTCGGCGATGGCTGTCTTCTGGGCGCCGGCCAGGTAGAGGTTGTCCTGCGCGGCCAGCACGTCGAAATAGGCCTGCGAGGCGCGCGTGATCAGGTCCAGCTGCGACTGCTGGAATGTGATTTCCCCCGCCAGCGAAGCGAGTTCGCCCTGCTTGTAGGTTTCCCATCGATCCCAGCGGAACAGCGGTTGCGTCAGTTGCAGTGCCCAGGTGTTGGCGTTGAAGTAGCGGGTGGTGTCGACCGGCGAACTGTAGTCGGCCATGGTCCGCTGGGCACCGGCTGTGCCGGCCACCTGCGGCAGCAGTCCCGAGCGGGCCTGCGGCAATCTCTCGCGCGTGGCCAGCAACTGCGAGCGCGCGCTCGCAAACTGGGCGTCATTGGATTGCGCATCGCGATAGACCTGCAGCAGGTCCGCCGCCAGAGCCGTCGGCACTTGCAGCAAAGCCAGCAGGGACACGGCGAGCGCCAGGGGTTTCCTGACTGCGCCGGACACGGCGAGAAGCGCGAAACTCATGACATCTCCAGCTTGGCCAGCGGCGCGCGGCCAACGTTCAGGGGGTGCTGCGGTTGGTACGGCAGGGATGAGCGACGTCGGGATGCTGCGCGGTGGTGTCAGGTCCGGGCGGCGCCGCCGCCCGGACCTGGCCACTCAGTACTGCGGAACGGAAGGGTCGACCTGCGTCGCCCACGCGTGGATGCCGCCGGTCAGGTTGTAGACGTTGGCGTACCCCTGGCGCTCCAGAAAGCTGGCCACCTGCATGCTGCGCGCACCGTGGTGGCAGATGCAGACGATCTGGGCCTCGTCGTCCAGTTCATTCATGCGTGCCGGAATCTGGCCCATCGGGATATGGGTGATGCCGGGCATGGCGGCGGTGCGGATCTCGAGGTCCTCGCGCACGTCCAGCAGCACAGGCCTGGCGCGGCCGGCGTCAGCCAGCCATTGCGCGAGTTCGGGAGCGGTAATGACCTGCATGGCGGCTCCCCGGGCTCAGAACTTGAAACGCGACGGCTGGGCGATGCCTTGCAGCGGCTTGGCCAGCGTTTCGAACAGGTTGACCGACTGGTACTCGGTTTCGGACACGCGTGTCACGATGCGGGCTTCCATGACCGGCGCGGTGCCGACGATGGCGGCGATGCGGCCGCCCACCTTGATCTGCCCCAGGATCGATTGCGGAATCTCGGGCACCGATGCCGAGATGCAGATCACATCGTACGGGATGGCGGCGGGCCAGCCCTCGGCGCCGTTGCCCTCGATTACCTCGACGTTGCTCGCGCCGGCGGCGGTCAGGTTCCGGCGGGCCAGCGCGACCAGCTCGGGCTCGATCTCCATGCTCAGCACGTGGCGGGCGCGATTGGCCAGCAGGGCGGCCATGTAGCCGGAGCCGGCGCCGATTTCCAGAACATTCTCATACTTGCGCACGTTCAGATCCTGGAGGAGGCGGGCCTCCACGCGCGGGGCCAGCATGTTCTGGCCGGCCGGCAGCGGGATCTCCATGTCGACGAAAGTCAGCGAGCGATATGCCTGCGGAACGAACTGTTCGCGTTTGACCACGGCCAGCAGGTCCAGGATTTCCTGGTCCAGCACGTCCCACGGACGGATCTGCTGTTCGATCATGTTGAAGCGGGCTTTTTCGAGGTCCATCTTGCCTTTTCCTTCCAATTCCAGTGCTTGCGGGGAGCCTGCTATTTTACCCTTGCGGACTCCCCCCGGATGATTACAGATGATTAGCTGGGCCTGCGCGGGGCGGGTTGTTGCGCGCCGGCACCGCACCGGCGTTTCAGCCATCCTCGGCGCCGGCCTGATCGACAACTTGGTCGGCCGCCTGCGCGGCCAGCATGTCGTCACGGATTTGCTCCCAGACCCAAGGCCCCGTCTTGGGCGCCAGCGGGGTGTCGCGGGCCGCGCCCGTTGTCAGGCCAAACAGCAGCATCTGGATCAACTGGTCGATGAATGCCACCGGATCGATCTCATGCGCCGCCACGTGGCTGAACGCGCGCTGCCACAGCATCAGGAAGACCAGCGGCGCGCACAACAGCGTGGTGGTGGGATTGGGCGGCGTCGCGCGGAATTCGCCGCGCGCCACGCCGCGGGCCAGTACGCGGGCGAACAGCTCGTCGCCCGGCCGCATCACTTCGTCCTGGTAAAACTGGGCAATATCCGGGAAATTGCCTGATTCGGCCATGATCAGCTTGGTCAGCCCGGCCGCGCGCGTGGCGCCGATCAGGCCCCACCAGCCCAGCAGCAGCTCGCGCAGCAGTTCAGGGGTGGAGCCATCGTACGTCTCGACCAGATCCGTGCCCCGGGCCAGCGCCGGCACCATGTTCTCGCGCACCACGGTCTTGAACAGTTCTTCCTTGTTGGCGAAGTAGAGGTAGACCGTGCCTTTGGAAACGCCGGCCGCGGCGGCCACGTCGTCGAGCCGCGTGGCCGCGTAGCCACGCTCGACAAACAGCTCCAGCGCCGCCGCCACCAGTTCCTGCGGGCGAGCGGCCTTGCGCCGGTGCCAGCGGCGGGCGTCGGGATCTTTCTTGGGTGAGGCAGGTGTCACGGGGCCGGGCGCGCGGCACGTGCGTCATGAGGCGCCGATGCCGCATCATATAAATAACTTGTGGGTCAGTAATGTAGATGACCGGCTACGCGTGGTCAAGCCAGGGCGCGTGCATCGCCATGTGATGAATGCGCCGCGCGTTGCTCTTTGTTGCAGGTGGGCACGCGGGGCTGAGGCAAAATGACGCCTTCGATGTCTCAATTGACGGCATTTGCGTCTGAACCTTCACCATGTCCTGCCAGTCTGACCTGTCCTGCCGCGCCGGCTGTGGCGCCTGCTGCATCGCGCCGTCCATCGCGTCGCCGCTGCCGGGCATGCCGCAAGGCAAGCCGGCGGGCCAGCGGTGCGCCCAGTTGCTGCCCGACATGCGCTGCGCGGTGTTCGGCAAGCCCGAGCGCCCTGGGTTCTGCGGCGGCCTGCGCCCGTCCGCCGAGATGTGCGGCGATTCGCGCGAGGCGGCGCTGCACTGGCTGACCCGGCTCGAAGTCCTGACCGCGCCGTCTACCGTTGCGGCCTGAGCGTCATCGGGCCGCAACTTTCCTGGAGGTTTCTTGATGTCGATGATCGCGATGACACGCCGGCGCTGGCTGGCGGCAGCCGGCATCGCTACCGCGGCCGTGGCCACTACGTGGCTGGCGGGTTGTGGCGGCTTCCTGAACGAGTACACGTTCTCGCAGAGCCAGTTGCAGGCGGCGCTCGAGCGCAAGTTTCCGTTCAACAAGCGCTATATGGAACTGTTCGACATCCAGCTGGCCAATCCGCAACTGGCGCTGGACGCCGCGCGCAACCGCGTGACGGTGCAGTTCGACGCCACCATCGACAACCGGCTGTTCTTCCGCCAGCCGCTGACCGGCCGCTTTGCACTGGACAGCGCGCTGCGCTACGACCCGCCCACGCATTCGCTGGTATTGCAGGACCCCGAGGTGAAGCAATTCGACGTGCAGGGCATGCCGGCGCAGTTTGCGCGCCAGCTCAACGCGCTGGGCGGCATCCTGTCGGAGCAGTTGCTGCAGGATTATCCGCTCTACACCTTCAAGCCGGAGCAATTGCGGCTGGCCGGGTCCAACGCGGAGCCCGGTACAATCACGGTCCTGCCGGACGGGATCAACGTCAAGATCAATCGTCCGTAAATACGGTTTCCAACAACAATGCCAATGGCCCGCGCGCCGCGCAGGCCGGACCGCCCCTGACCACCTCCTGAATCCGCATGGATATCGCACTCGCCCTGAAAGCCGTGATACTCGGCATCGTCGAAGGACTGACCGAGTTTCTGCCCATTTCCAGTACCGGCCACCTGATCCTTGCCGGCCAACTGCTCGATTTCAATGACGAAAAAGGCAAGATATTCGAGATCGTGATTCAGTTCGGCGCCATTCTGGCCGTTTGCTGGGAATTTCGCCGCCGCATCGGTTCAGTTATCGGTGGCCTGACCACCGATGCCAAGGCGCAGCGGTTTGCAATCAACGTCGTGGTGGCCACCGTGCCGGCGATTGTGCTGGCGCTGATATTCGGCAAATGGATCAAGGCCCATCTGTTCAACCCGGTGACCGTGGCCATGGCGTTTATTGTTGGCGGTGTGGTGATCCTGCTGGCCGAATGGCGCGATGCGCGCCGGGGCACGGTTTCGCATCCGCAGGGCAATGCGCTGCTCGAGGCCGCCAAGGCCGGCGCACCGCGCATCGAATCGGTGGATGACCTGAACTGGCGCGACGCCCTGAAGGTGGGCCTCGCCCAGTGCTTTGCGCTGGTGCCGGGCACCTCGCGCTCGGGCGCCACCATTATCGGCGGCATGCTGTTTGGCCTGTCGCGCCAGGTGGCCACGGAATTCTCGTTCTTCCTGGCCATTCCGGTGATTTTCGGCGCCACGGTCTACGAACTCTACAAGGCGCGGTCGCTGCTTTCCGCCGATGACCTGGGCATTTTCGGCATCGGTTTCGTGTTCGCGTTTCTTTCCGCGTTCCTGTGCGTGCGCTGGCTGCTGCGTTTTGTGGCCACGCACGATTTCAAGCCGTTTGCGTGGTACCGGATCGCTTTCGGGATCATTGTGCTGGCCACGGCGTGGCTGGGGCTGGTGTCCTGGCACGCATGACGCACGGCTGAGCAATGAAAAAGGCGTGGCACCTCGCCACGCCTTTTTCATTTCCATCGCCGGAACGGATGATTATCGCTTGCGGAAGATCACGTCCCAGACGCCGTGGCCCAGCCGGATGCCGCGCTTCTCGAATTTGGTCACGGGCCGATAGTCGGGGCGTTCGGCAAAACCGTCCGCCGCCTGCGAGGTATTCTCCAGCGCCGGTTCGCCCGAGAGCACTTCCACCATCTGGTGGGCATATTCCTCCCAGTCGGTGGCGCAGTGGATATATCCGCCCGGTTTCAGGCGGCTGGCCAGCAACTTGACCAACGGCGGCTGCACCAGGCGGCGCTTGTTATGGCGCTTCTTGTGCCAGGGATCGGGGAAGAAGATATGCACGCCATCGAGCGAATTCTCGGTCAGCATGTGCGCGATAACCTCCACGGCGTCGTGCTGCAGGATGCGGACGTTCTCAATGCCACGCTCGCCGGCGAGCTTGAGCAGGGCGCCCACGCCGGGCTCGTGGACTTCACAGCCGAGGAAATTGTCGTGCTGACGCAGCTGGGCGATATGCGCGGTGGTTTCGCCCATGCCGAAGCCGATCTCGAGGATGGCCGGGCCGGAGCGGCCAAAGGTGGCGTTCCAGTCGAGCGGCGCGGCGGCGTAGGGCACCAGAAAACGCGGGCCGAGGTCGTCGATGGCGCGTTGCTGCCCGGTGGACGTGCGCCCAGCGCGCCGGACGAATGAGCGGATGCGGCGCGGATGCGCGACGTCATCGCCGGGCTGGCGCGGGGCATCGGAAGGGGCGGATTGCCCGGACGCGGCCTCGGCGTCGGGCGCCGGCTTCGGTTCGGTACTGGCGTCTTGGGGGAGCATGGCAACAAAAAGCCGCCGGGCGGAGCGCCGATCGAGGTGCGACCGGGTGCCAGAGGCGGCTTGTTCAATCAGAGGTGGAGCGGGCGATGGGAATCGAACCCACGTCTTTAGCTTGGGAAGCTAAGGTAATGGCCATTATACGACGCCCGCGAACCAAGCATTGTATGCGGGATTTCGCCGGAGACGCAAGCGTGTGATGTGAGCGCCACATGCGGTGCTGTCACGAGCGAACTTGACGCATGAATGCTGACAAGGTCAGACGGCAACATGAGGCTTGGAAGGACCCGGCACTCAGCAGTCTCTGAACCTGGGGGGGCGGGAGTAGGATAAGTGCCAACGCGACGCGGCCGGTTTATTGTGACTTAGAAGCGAAGTTCTTCCTTACCACGCGACTGATAAAGCTATTCAATCCTCGTCCAGCACTGGCTAGAGTTTTCATGCGCTCAACATTGATCTGGCCAGTACTCTCGTAATCATATGTGTAGATCCAGCCGTCGCGAAACTTCACCCTGATACTGGCTGAGTCGAATTCGTATGCAACCACTCCGGAATCGCCGCCAAGATTTCCGTAAATTTCCATTCCCATCTCCGTTGTCAGTTACCCAAATGGGTGATGCGTAAATTTCAGTCCATGTTCGCAGGAATTCAGCATCGATCTGGAATCCACATGTGCTGATTCTGGCTCGATTCGACAAGAATTGCGGAGAAGTCATATTGATACGACCCCCTGGCAGGAGGGTATCCGCTAAGGATGAGCCTTGTGTTACCCGTCTTGATAGGGGTTAAGGTTGCGCGTCGATCGCCGACATGTAGTAATTCTCCTGGCGGTTGGGAAACCAGCCGATCCTAACAAACAATAAACAGAGATCACCTCATGGCGGCAGCAACAATCGTTCCTTCTTTTTCATCCTGTTCCGGCAGAATGCAACGCGGCGAGCGGCGCATTGCCGAGCGCATGGAGCAAAAACTGGATGATAACTATCGGATCTGGTTCGATGTTCCAGTTGCATCGATGTCGAAGTATCCGGACTTTGTGATCCTTCATCCGTCGCATGGACTGCTGGTACTGGAGGTAAAAGACTGGGGACCGAATACGGTCGTGCGGGCTAGTCCCGGCGATTGGACGATCAATGGCGAGAATGGGGAGAAGACCGTTGCCAATCCGCTGGAGCAGGCCAGGCGTTACACGATCGAAATGATTAACGCACTTGAGCACGATCCGGAGCTGGTTCATCCACATGGACATGCCCATCAAGGCAAGCTGCGTTTCCCGTGGACTTTCGGCGTCGTATTGCCGTTCATTAGCCGTAAACAATTCACGGAGAAACAACTTGATCATGCGATCGACGCTGAGCGAGTCATCTGTGCGGACGAGATGACGGAACAGGTGGACGCTACACAGTTCGAGGCCCGCCTTTTGAAGATGTTTCGCTATCGCTTTTTCGAAAAGCTGATGCCGGAGCAAATTGACCGGATCCGCTGGATTCTCTTTCCGGAGGTCCGTATCGAGAATAGGCAGCAGGAGCTCCTTGGCGAATCGGAATTGCCGGACATGATGGCGGTCATGGATGTGCAGCAGGAGCAGCTTGCCCGCAGTCTCGGCGACGGCCATCGTGTGATTCACGGTGTGGCCGGCTCGGGCAAAACGATGATTCTTGGCTATCGTGCCGAATATCTGGCACGCGTTTCGACAAAGCCAGTGCTGGTGATATGTTTCAGTGAACCGCTCTCGAAACGTTTGAAGAGCTGGATGGCATTGAAGGGTCAGGCGGAGAAAACCGTAGTCCGGCATTTTCATGGCTGGTGCTTTGATCAACTCAAGGCTTATCGCCGGCCGATGCCTGAGGAGAAGGGCGAGGCGTTCTATCCTGCGCTGGTACAGCGTGTCATCGAAGATGTGGGGGCCGGACATATTCCGATCGGGCAATATAGCGCCGTGTTGATCGACGAAGGCCACGATTTCGAGCCGGATTGGTTCAGGCTCGTGGTCAAAATGGTGTCATCCGATACCAGTCATCTGCTTGTCTTGTACGACGATGCCCAATCGATCTTCAAGCGGTCGACACAACGCGGATTCAGTTTCAAGAGTGTCGGGATTCAGGCCCAGGGGCGTACGACCATTCTGAAAATCAACTATCGCAACACGCGACAGATTCTGGAGTTGGCGGCGTTGATCGCCAAGGACATTCTCGATCCGAAGGCCACCGATGACGATGGTGTGCCGCTGATTCGGCCGGTCAGTTGCGGCCGGGAAGGCGCATCGCCTGCGCTGATCAAGCTGTCGTCATTAAGGGATGAGGCCACGGAAATTACTCAGCGTATGGCGCAGGCACGCCAGCAGGGCATTGCCTGGCAGGACATGGCGATCGTCTATCGATCATGGGGAGTTGGTAAGGCATGCGTCGACGCATTGGAGTACGCGAAAATTCCGCATCAGTGGCAGCAGCGGGACAAGAAGTCCTATTCGCCAACGGCCGACGCAGTTACGGTACTGACTATGCACGCTAGCAAGGGATTGGAATATCCCTATGTGGCCATTCCTGGGGTAGGACTCTTATCCGAGAAAGAGGCCGAGCTCGAGCAGGAAGCCCGTCTGTTCTATATCGCCGCGACGCGCGCCACCCATGAGTTGCTGATCACGGGGAGCGGGGATTCGGTCTTTATGAGGAAGTTGTTTCCCGCTCCCACGGCGGCTTGATACTTCTTGTTTCGGGCGCGGAGCGTGATGACAACGCTCCGCAAATCGCTGCACCGGGTGCTGCTTGGCGCACTACATCACAGATTCCCCAATTCTCAACAACCACTGCCATCGACTGCAATCCGGGCGCAAAATAACGCCCACCACAAGACCCGATGCCCCGTCGTGCACCTCGCCCCCGCCCAGCGCTTCAATCAACAGTTTCTTCCGCGCATCATCGAGCGCATCCGCACGCTGTCGCATGCCACGCTTCATACCGAGGTCCAGCCCGCCAACCAGGGCCATCTGCCGGCGGGTTTGCGCATATGGGCGCCGCTGCGTGCCGGTGGCGGCCGGTTTGCGCATCCGCTGGATATCACGCTCGCCTGGGACGGCCATGAGGTGGAGCGCTTGTTCGAGACCGGCGGCGAAGCGCGCTTCGCGGCGTATCTCGATGCGCTGCCATCCAAGCTGGCAGCATGGCAGGAGGCGCGGCAGTTCGATTTCGATAGTCGCACCCAGGCCGACCCCACAGTACTGATCGGCGGGCTCGATTTCGAGCACTTGTACCGGTAGGCGTCTCGCGGTGCCGAATGGGGATCAGACCTTTCCGATCACCAGCCGGCACGTCGCCACTTCGGCCTCGCCCGGCGCTACCCACCGCAGTCCGTGCCGATGATCGATCGCATTCGGCAGCCCCAGCCACGGCTCCACGCAGTAGAAATCCGAATCCTCGCGTTCGGTCCACGTCGTGACCGCGTGCCATGGCGCGGAGCCGGGCGCATCAAGCGCAAAGCCGATCTCATACCCCGGCGTCTCCAGCCGCAACGCCCCTGGCCCGCGCAGTACGTGAAACGTGTCCTGCAACCGCCCATCGTCAAGGCGATACACCGAGTCGCCGGGCTCCGCGCCGGTCAATGCGCCATCCGGTGTCTGCCGCACGCGATCCGCCACCGGCATCGACAGCCGGCTCGCCGATCGCTGCCCATGCGGCAATGCAAAATAGAAGTGGTGCCCGGCGTAGTACGGCAGCGGCCGATCCCCCGTGTTGCGAGCCTTAAGCGTCACTTCCAACCCGTCGGGCACCAGCCGATACGTTGCCGTGAAGACGAAGTCGAACGGATACCCCGCGCACGTCGCGTCGGACGATGTCAGGGTCATGCTCACCGCGGATTCAGAAAAATCCGATACCGCAAACGTCATGTCCCGCGCAAAGCCGTGCTGGGGCAACGCATGCACCACGCTCTCGGCATCGCGCCATTTCCCTGCCTCGCCATCCACGAAATGCCGGCCGATGAACGGAAACAGCAGCGGGTTGCCGCCGCGCACTTTCGCCACACGGGTCCAGTCCGCGTCGCCCGGCCAGTAAAGGATCTCCGTGCCGCGATGCACCCAGCGCACCAGCCGTCCGCCGTGTTCCGGCGCCACCAGCAGGCAGTTGCCGCCCACGCCCACGCGCACCAGTTCCTGCCCCTGAAAGCGTTCCGTGATGACCGCCACCATGCTCCGAGCCTCCGCCTAAAATTCAGATAACAGCTAGGTTATCGCACTCCACAGGCAGGATCGAATTTGGGGCGGGTAGGGCTGTCTCGGCGCGCAGCGCGGTGCAAGGCCGGTGCAGGGGGTCAGCACGTGGCGAAATGGCGAGGGGTGACGCGCACATTTGCCCCATCGTTGCCCGGCGCGAATGTTGCAGCGCAACGGGCGCCATGCCTCGCTGAACAGGAGTTCTCCATGTCACAGTTGCTGATGCCGGCCGCGCAGTCCCCCACGCAGTTCTCCCACGTGCATCCCAACGACACGAAATTCGTCGACCAGGGCCTGCGCGATTTCTTCCTCTACCGCGACCTCGGCATTGCCGATGCCACCCACGGCAAGGTGCTCGTGCAACTGGTCAAGGCCAACCTGCCGCCCGAGCAGGGCACCGGATGGCATCGCCACGTGGCGGATTTCCACATCGTGCTGATGCTGAAGGGCTGGGCGCGCTTCATGTACGAGGATCAGGAAACCCTCGTGGCCGCCGGCGATTGCGTGCACCAGCGGCCTGGCATTACCCACTACCTGTTCGATTACTCGCCGGACATGGAATATCTGGAGATCGTCGGCCCCGCCGATTTCCAGACCATCGACGCGCCCGCGCCATGCGCCGTGCCGGCAATCACGCCCTGGGCCGCGAACGCCCGGGAGTCGTGGCGCGACGTGCCGGTCTGATCCCGGCCCCGCGGTCTCGCCATCTCCTCACTTCGCTATTCGGCCATGTGGATGGTCTCCCGCAGCAGCGGGTAGACCTGCGACTCCCAGCGCTTGCCGTTGAAGACGCCGTAGTGCCCCACGCCGGTCTGGATGTGATGCATCCGCATGTAGGGCCGCACGTTCATACACAGTTCCTGCGCCGCCATGGTCTGGCCGATGGCGCAGATGTCGTCGCGCTCGCCCTCCACGGTCAGCAGCGCCGTGCGGTGGATCGCCTGCGTGGCCACGCGCCGGCCGTTCACGTCGAGCAGTCCCTGTGCCAGCAGAAATCGCTGAAATATGACGCTCACGGTTTCCAGGTAGAACTCGGCCGTGAGATCCATCGTGGCGAAGTATTCGGCATAGAACGTCTGGATGGCGTCGGCCTTGTCGTGCTCGCCGTGCGCGCGCAATTCGTAGAGATCGCGCAGCGCCTGCTCGTGGCGCTCGCGGTTCATGCTCATGAACGCAATCAACTGCACGAAGCCCGGATACACCCGCCGCATGGCGCCGGCAAATCGCCATGGCACGTAGCCGATCAGCGTGGATTCGAACCACTCGATGGGCCGGCTCGTCGCCAGTTCATTGACCTTGGTGGGATTCACGCGCGCGTCGATGGGACCGGCCATCAGCGTCAGGCTCGGCGGCTGGGCCGGATCGTCATCCTCGGCCATCAGCGCCACGGCAGCCAGTGCCGCCACCGTTGGCTGGCATACCGCCACCAGATGGGTGTTGCCCCCCAGCGCATGCAGGAAGGCGATCAGGTGCTGCACGTATTCGTCGAATCCGAAGCGCCCGTAGGCGAGTGGAATGTCGCGCGGATTGTGCCAATCTGTAATGTAGACGTCATGGTCGCGGAGCATGGTCTCCACGGTGCCGCGCAGCAGCGTGGCGAAATGGCCGGACATTGGCGCCACCAGCAGCACGCGCGGCTGCACCGGCGCGCCTTCGCGGCGAAAGCGCAGCAAGGTGCAGAACGGCGTACGCGTGACGATTTCCTCGATCACGGGCATCGTGTCGCCGTTGACGCGCACGCTCTCGATCGCAAACGGGGGACGGTAGTGCGTGAGTCGGGCCAGCGCCAACACTTCGCAGGCGGCGCGCACCGAGCGCAACGGTTCGCTATGATCGGCGTGGGGGTAGCCGGCAATGAGCGTGGCGACGATATCGGCCAGCGCGCAAGCTGGCTGCATCATGTCCGCGTAGGTCTGGTAGGCCTGGTACAGCATCGATCGGTCCCCCGCTATGTTGGACCCTGTAGCCGCAATATATATGCCATCGGCACCCATGTTGGCACGCGCCTTGCGATTTGCGTGGTGCATGGCACGCAATGTGCGCGACGTGCCGTAACGGGCGCCTGCCATGGCGCGCGCCGACGCGCGGCGGCAGCACGGGCCTCTGACTGGTGCCGCGCCACGCACCGCGCCGGTGCTTGGCGATGCGGCGCCGGCCACCGATACTCCAATCGATATATTCGCGCACGTTGCCCGGGGGGCGAGGAGGCATGATGGCGAAGACAACGCTGACCATCAGCAGCAAGACTTATTCGTCGTGGTCGCTGCGCGGATGGTTGCTGGCCCGGTTCGCCGGCCTGGAGTTCGAGGAAGTCCTGGTGCCGCCCGATGATCCCGCGGCGCGGGCCGAGATCCTGTTGCTGTCCCCGTCGATCCTCGTGCCATGCCTGCGCCACCAGGGCGTTACGGTGTGGGACACGCTGGCCATCGCCGAGTACCTGAATGAGATTCGTCCCAAAGCGGGATTGCTGCCCGATGACTTGGTTGCGCGCGCCCACTGCCGCGCGATCTGCGGCGAGATGCACTCCGGCTTTGCCGCCATGCGCGCCGCGCTGCCGATGAATCTCAAGGGGCACTTCCCCGGCCTGAAGGTCTGGTCGCGCGCGCAGGCGGACATCGATCGCATTATCTCCATCTGGACCGATTGCCTGACACGCCACGGCGGCCCGTTCCTGTATGGCGAGCGCCGCACCATGGCCGATGCGATGTACGCGCCCGTGGTGACGCGCTTTGTCACCTATGGCGTGATGCTCGACCCACTGCCGGTGGCCTATTGCAAGGTCATCCTGGCCATGCCCGAGATGCAGGAATGGATCAGCGCCGCACGCGAGGAACCCGACGAAATCAGCGAACTCGACGTGGAGTTCTGACGCCTACGCTACCCGCGCCGCCTTGGCGAGATACGCTGCCGCATAGCAAAAATACCAATCCAGGCAGTCCGGATTGGCCATCGCGTCGCGGTTGGCGATCTTGTCGGGCGGATGGCCCAGCAGCAGTTTCTTGATCGGGACTTCCATCTTCTTGCCCGACAGCGTGTGCGGCACGCCGGGGGCCTGCACGATCTCGTTGGGCACGTGCCGCGACGACAGCCCCGCGCGGATGCGTGCCCGCAGCGTGTCGCGCAGGGCATCGTCCAGCACACGTCCATCGCGTAGCACCACGAACAGCGGCATGTACGACTCGCGGCCCAGGTATTCGAGGTCGACCACCATGCTGTCCAGCACCTCGGGCAGTTCTTCCACCACGCGGTACAGCTCGCTGGTGCCCATGCGGATGCCGTGGCGGTTGATCGTGGCATCCGAGCGGCCATAGATGATGGCGCCGCCGCGCGCGGTGATGCGGATCCAGTCGCCGTGGCGCCAGGCGTTGGGGTAGGTGTCGAAATAGCTGTCGCGGTAGCGCTGGCCGTCGGCATCGCCCCACAGGTAGAGCGGCATCGACGGCATCGGCTCGGTGCAGACCAGTTCGCCCACCTCGTCGATCAGCGGGTGGCCGTTGTCATCGAATGCCTCCACCTTCGCGCCCAGGCAGCGGCACTGCATCTCGCCCGCGTAGACGGGCAGCAGCGGACAGCCCGCCACGAACGACCCGGCGAAGTCGGTGCCGCCGGACATCGGCGCGAGCCAGATATCGTCCCGCACGTGACGATAGATCCACGCGTACGCCGCTTCAGGCAGCGGCGAGCCGGTGGCGCCGATGCCGCGCAGCCGCGAGACGTCGGCGATGGCCGCCGGCTCCACGCCGGCCTTCATGCAGTTGGTAAAGAACGCGGCGCCGGCGCCAAACATCGTCACGCGCGCCTCGTCCACGAATCGCCAGAGCACGCCGGCATCGGGCCACGCGGGGTTGCCGTCGTAGAGTGCGATGGTCGTGCCCAGCAGCAACCCGGCCACCTGCGCGTTCCACATGATCCAGCCGCTGCTGCTGTACCAGTGGAAGACGTCGTCCGGCCCCAGGTTGTTGTGGAACGCCATGAGCTTCAGTTGCTCGATGACGATGCCGCCGTGCCCATGCACGATGGGTTTGGGCATGCCCGTGGTGCCAGACGAGTAGACGATCCAGAGCGGATGGTCGAACGGCACCGGCTCGATGTGCAGCGGCACGTCGTGCGCCAGTACCTCGGCCCAGTCGTGACGGCGCACCGGTCCCGGCACGGCCACCGCGCTGCCGATGGCCGGGACCAGCACCAGGTCGGTCAGCGAGGGCAGGGCGGCCACCAGGTCGGCGATCACCGGCGCGCGGTCATAGACCTTGCCGCCATAGCGGTAGCCATCGACGGCAATCAGCACCTTGGGGGCGATCTGGCGGAAGCGGTCGATCACGGCCACGTGGCCCATGTCCGGCGCGCAGCCCGACCAGATCGCGCCCACGCTGGCCGTGGCCAGGAACGCGACGACCGTGGCCGGCACGTTGGGCAGGTAGCCGGCCACGCGGTCGCCGGGCGCCACGCCCATCTGGCGCAGCGCGTGCGCCAGCGCGGCCACCTGCGCCTCGAGTGCATCCCAGCTCACTTCGGCCAGCGGCTGGGCCTCGCCGGCGTGGCGGATGGCCGTGCGCTGGCGCTCGGCGCCCTGGCCGGCATGGCGGAACACCTGCTGTACGTAATTCAGCGTGGCGCCCTCGAACCAGCGCGCGCCGGGCATCGTGCGGCGATCCAGCACGCGCCGGGCGGGGGTGTCGAAGCGGAGATCGAAATAGACGCGGATGGCGTCCCAGAACGCCTCGATGTCGGTGACGGACCAGCGCCAGAGGCTGTCGTAGTCGTCGAACGCCAGGCCGCGCTCGCGGCGCAGCCACGCCATGAAGGCCGCCAGCCGGCTGCCTTCGGCAAACGCCACGGACGGCGTCCACATCAGCTTGCCTGTCTCCAGGGTCATGCTTGTCTCCTCCTTGACCCGTCTCTCGCGGGCGATGGGGGGCGCCGAGGCTACGGCAGCCTTTAGCGCGGTGCCTCGATGATAGCCGCCCTTGGCGTCACTTGCCGGCGGCGGGGTCGAACAGCGTGCCCCAGAGGTCGTCCACGCGGGCCTTGACGGCGGGGTCCATCGAGATCGTGCGGCCCCATTCGCGCGTGGTTTCGCCGGGCCACTTGTCGGTGGCATCGATGCCCATCTTGGACCCGAGCCCGGACACCGGCGAGGCAAAGTCCAGGTAGTCGATGGGCGTGTTGTCCACCATCACGGTGTCGCGGCTCGGGTCCACGCGCGTGGTGATCGCCCAGATGACTTCCTTCCAGTCGCGCACGTCCACGTCGTCATCCACCACCACGATGAACTTCGTATACATGAACTGCCGCAGGAAGCTCCAGACCCCGAACATCACCCGTTTGGCGTGGCCGGCGTACTGCTTCTTCATGCGCACCAGCGCCATGCGGTAGCTGCAGCCCTCGGGGGGCAGGTAGAAATCGGTGATTTCCGGGAATTGCTTCTGCAACAGCGGCACGAACACCTCGTTCAGCGCCACGCCCAGCACGGCGGGCTCGTCGGGCGGCTTGCCGGTGTAGGTGGAGTGGTAGATCGGGTCGCGCCGCATCGTGATCCGGTCGATCGTGAAGACCGGGAACCAGTCCTGCTCGTTGTAATAGCCGGTGTGGTCGCCATAAGGGCCTTCCAGCGCGTGCTGGTAGCCGGACGGGTGGCCGGGGTCAGGCCGGATATGGCCTTCGAGGATGATCTCGGCCGATGCCGGCACGGACAGTTCCGACAGCGTGGGCGTCAGGCAACTGGCCAGGGCCGTGCGGCTGCCGCGCAGCAGGCCCGCGAACTGGTATTCCGACAGCGTATCGGGCACCGGCGTGACCGCGCCGAGGATGGTGGCCGGGTCGGCGCCCAGCGCCACGGCGATCGGGAACGGCTGGCCCGGATTGGCCAGCGCGTGCTCGCGGAAGTCCAGCGCGCCGCCGCGATGCGCGAGCCAGCGCATGATCACCTGGTTGCGGCTGATGACCTGCTGGCGATAGATGCCAAGGTTCTGGCGCTTCTTGTGCGGCCCCTTGGTAACCACCAGGCCCCACGTAATCAGCGGGGCGACGTCGCCAGGCCAGCAGGTCTGGATCGGCAGGCGGCCCAGGTCCACGTCGTTGCCTTCCCAGACAATCTCCTGGCAGGCCGGGCTGCTCACGCGCTTGGGTGCCATGTCCCAGACGGACTTGACCAGCGTGAAGAGCTTGCCGGCCTCACGCAGGCCGCGCGGCGGCTCGGGCTCCTTCAGTGCCGAGAGCACGCGGCCGATGTCGCGCAGGTCTTCCAGTGATGCCGCGCCCATGCCCAGCGCCACCCTTTGTGTCGTCCCGAACAGATTGGCCAGGACGGGCACCTTATAGATAGCGTCAGGGCCCGCGTCACGGCGCGGCTGCTCGAACAGGACGGCGGGGCCTTCGGCGCGCAGCAGCCGATCGCAGATCTCGGTCATCTCCAGGTTCGGCGACACCGGCGTGGCTACGCGCCTGAGCTGGCCAAGCCGCTCCAGCTGGCCCATGAAATCGCGCAAGTCTTTGTATTGCATAGTGAAATTTTCGAAAGTTGCGGCACTGCGCCAATCCATCGTACGCCCTGGCGAGGTGTGTGACGATACACATGACGCTGCGATGGCGCAAAAAAATCGCGTCCGCAGCAGACGAGAAATGTAAATTTTTAGGGTGCGCCGGGGCGTGTGGGGCGGGGTGCCAACCTAAGCCAGTCCTACGATTCCGACAAATCAAGTGACGCCGGCGTGGTGTAAACGACACCGTTACATATTTCCAAAAGTAGTGATATACAGAATCGTTATGCTTGACGGGTTATAAAAGGGTTCCTACAATCCGGTCTGCTCTGTGGGGTGTTGCGTCGCAACATAGCTTTGAGAGATCTGTCAATAGGAATCTCTTGAAAATGCGTGCGTGAGAACCCCCACATTGACCGTGATCAGCGGACGCGTAGCAAGGCGTCTCGCGGCACGGTCCTCCGGCGGGATGCCGGAGCGTAAAGAGTCTTAGCGGCAGGGTGCGTTTCCCCAAGAGCGTACCCTGTTTCTCGTTGGGCGCATGGGGAGCGCCTGCCAACAGATGCTGGACACCTCTGCTAGGTGACGCAGCATCCTTACTTGAATACGTTGAGATCGGGCACGCGCAGTGGTTGGCGCGCGCAGCGGACAGCGGATGGAGGTAAGTATGAGCGGTTGGAAAACCCTTCATCTTCCCGGCATCGGGCGGGCGTTGCAGGTCCGCTTCAGACAGCCGGTTCCCGGTGTGAGCCATGGGCTGCAAGTGCGCCTGGCCCATCCGGTGGCGGGCCGCGCCTTGCTGCGCGGCAGCCGTACGACCTTGAAGTACACCCTGAACAGCCTCGGGGTGCTTTCAGTGGCCGCAGCGGTCACCCTGACCGTGAGCCAGCAATGGCGGACGTCGCTCGCCGGTGCGCTGGCGGGCAACGAAGCGCCCGCGGTGCTGCTGGAGGCCGCCGTGCCCGCCGCATCGGCCCACGCCGACAATGGCGTGCCGCCGGTCTCGGCCGACGTGGCCGCCGCGCGCTTGGCGCGTGGCCCGAGCGGCCTGCCCACGGTGTCCGGCGTGGACGAGTGGAGCGTGTCCGCAGCGGGCAAGGTGCCGTCGGTGGCGCACCTGGCCGCGCAGATCCCGGTCCAGCGCGTGGCGCTGGAGGCCCGCAACACGACGGCGCTCGGCTCCGCCCGCGAGCAGGCGGCCGTGGCGGACTATATCGCCCGCAAGTACCGCGTGGCGGCACAGGCCACCGCGCAACTGGTGAAGGCGGCCTACATGACCGGCCGCGAGGTCGGCATCGACCCGCTGCTGATCCTGGGCGTGATCGCCATCGAGTCCAGCTTCAACCCGTACGCGGAAAGCGGCGTGGGCGCGCAGGGCCTGATGCAGGTGATGACCAAGGTCCACCAGGACAAGTACGAAGCCGTGGGCGGCGTGACCGCTGCGCTGAATCCGTACGCCAACATCAAGATCGGCGCCCTGGTGCTGAAGGACTGCATCGCCCGCGCGGGTTCGCTGGAAGGCGGCCTGAAGTACTACGTGGGCGCCGCGGCCAATACCGACGGCGGCTACGGCGCCAAGGTGCTGGCCGAGCGTGCCCGCCTGCGCCAGCTGCTGGGCCTGCCCGCCAATGACGCGGTCAAGCCAGCCGGCGACGCCAAGAAGCTGGAAGCGGCCACCAGCACCGCCCAGGCTGCCTGACGGCGGCCGGCAATCGGCAATCGGCGGCATCGTCTGCCGCATGCGCAAAGAGCACCCTTCGGGGTGCTCTTTGCTTTGGGGAGCGGCTTTTCTATCCGGCTATCTATATAGATACAGATCAGCGCAGGAAATGATGGAGCCGCTGCATCGCCTCCTCGATGTTCTCCATGGCCGTGGCGTAGGAGATGCGGATGTAGTCGCGCGCCGTGTGCGGGCCGAAGTCGGTGCCCGGCACCATCACCACGCCGGCATCGTGCAGGATGGCCTGGGTCAGCCGGTCGGCATCGCCCGCATAGGGGTGGTTCACGTGGCGGCAGTCGGCATAGACATAGAAGGCGCCGTCCGGCTTCACGGGCACGCGCAGGCCCAGCGCCTCGAGCGCCGGCACGATGGCGTCGCGGCGGCGGCGGAATTCGGCCTTGCGCTCGTCGTAGATCGCCAGCGCCTCGGGCGTGAAACAGGCCAGCGCGGCGTGCTGCGCCACCGCCGACGCGCAGATGAACAGGTTCTGCGCCACTTTTTCGAAAGCCGGTATCAGCGCATCGGGCACCACGAGCCAGCCCAGCCGCCAGCCCGTCATGTTGAAGTATTTCGAGAAACTGTTCACGGTGATGACGTTGTCGTCCAGCGCCAGCGCCGAGACCGGCGGGGCATCGTACGACAGGCCCTGGTAGATCTCGTCGAGGATGGCAAAGCCGTTGCGCTGGCGGACTTCGGCCAGGATTCGTTTCAGTTCATCCGGCAGGATCGAGGTGCCGGTGGGATTGCTCGGCGACGCCAGCAGCACGCCGCGCGTGTCCGGCCCCCAGTTGGCCGCCACCTGCGCGGCCGTGAGCTGGAAGCGTTCGGCCGGGCCGCTCGGCACCATGCGCGCGCGGCCGTCGAACGCCGCCACGAAATGTCGGTTGCACGGGTAGCTCGGGTCCGGCATCAGCACCTCGGCGCCAATCTCCACCAGTACCGCGCAGGCCAGCAGCAGCGCTCCCGAGGCGCCGGCGGTCACGATCACGCGGCGCTCGGGGATATCCAGGCCGTATGCGGTCTTGTAGTAGCCCGCGATGGCCTCGCGCAGCGCATGGATGCCCAGCGCGCCGGTGTACTGCGTCACGCCGCGGCGCATGGCGGCCTCGGCGGCGTGGATCACGGGCGCGGGGGCGGTGAAATCGGGCTCGCCAATGCCCATGTGGATGATGTGGCGCCCGGCGCGTTCGAGTTCGGCCGCCTGCTTGGCCAGTTCCATGACGTGGAAGGCATCGATATTGGCAAGGCGGGAGGCAGTGGCTAGGCGCTGGTGGTCCATGGCGGTCGGGTTATGCACGGCGGAAGACGTCAGGGTAAGGGTAGGCAGCGTGAGACGGACCCGAAAGGATCAAGACTCGCGCAGAAACATCGCACGAAAACATCGCAAAAACAAAAACACCCGCCGGGGCGGGTGTCATGGCTCGGCGCAGCCTGAGCGGATCAGCGGCGGGCGGCGACCTCTGGCGCGCGCACCTGGGCGGCCAGCTTGTCGAGCACGCCATTGACGTACTTGTAGCCTTCCACGCCGCCAAAGGTCTTGGTCAGCTCCACGGCCTCGTTGATGACGACCTTGTATGGAATGTCCAGGCAGTGCACCAGCTCGAAGCTGCCCACCAGCAGCGCGGCGCGCTCCACCGGCGACAGTTCGTTCACGGGGCGATCCAGGAACGGCTCGAACGCGGCGGTCAGGCGCGCTTCCTCGCGCACGGTGCCGTTGAGCAGCGCGTCGAAGTGCTCGCTGTCGGCCTTGTTGAAGCCTTGCGCGTCATGCAGGTGGGCCTGAATTGCACCAATATCGTTACGATTCAGCAGCCACTGATAGAGGCCCTGCAGCGCCAGCTCGCGAGACCGGCGGCGCGCGCTCTTGGGCGGAGCCTTGGGCTCGGTGCGGGCAGGCTTGGCGCCGGCCGGCTTGCCGGCGTCGCCGGTGTCGGTGGCGTCACTCATCATGCTTCCTCGTCTTCATCGTCGCCATCATGGCCGCGCAGCGAATCCAGCGCGACGACCAGGTTGGCCATTTCCACGGCGGCACGCGCGCAGTCGCGGCCCTTCTCGCGGGTGCGGGCGTGGGCCTGCGCGTCGGTATCCACGGTCAGGATGCCGTTGGCGATGGGCACATTGAAGTCCAGGCCCACGCGCGTGATGCCGGCGCCCGACTCGTTCGAGACCAGTTCGAAGTGGTAGGTCTCGCCGCGTATCACGGCGCCCAGCGCGATCAGCGCGTCGAACTGGCCGCTCTCGGCCATCTTTTGCAGTGCCAGCGGAATTTCCAGCGCGCCGGGCACGGTCACCACGAGCGTGTCTTCACCTTCCACGCCAAGTTTTTCCAGCTCGGCCACGCAGGCCTCGCGCAGTTCGTCGCAGACGGGCTCGTTGAAGCGTCCCTGCACGATGCCGATGCGCAGCCCTTCACCTTCGAGGTTGCTGGGGTAGAAGCCGTGATCCATTGTCAGTTCTCCAAATGTCTGGTCGGGCGGCCCGCCGCGCCGCGTGGGCGCTGGCCGCCAGGGGTATTCAGTTGTAATTAGTTGCAGTTCTCGCCGCCGTGCATCGGCTGGCAGCCTGTCACTTCGAGATCGTAGCCGGTCATGCTCGGCATTTTCTGGGGCGAGCCCAGCACGCGCATCTTGCCCACGCCCACATCGCGCAGGATCTGGGCGCCCACGCCGTAGGTGCGCAGGTCCGGCTTGCGGCGCGGACGATCCTGCGGCGCGTCCAGCGCGGCAAACTGCGAAAACAGCTGCTCGGGCGAATCGCCCACGTTCAGCAGCACCATCACGCCCTGCTCGGCGCCGTGCAGCGCCTCCAGCGCGGCCGGCAGGCTCCACGAGTGCGTGGTGCGCGCCGATTCCAGCAGGTCGAGCACCGACAGCGGCTCGTGCACGCGCACCAGCGTCTCCTGATCGGGACGCGGCTGGCCCTTGAGCAGCGCCAGGTGCGCGCGGCCGGTGGGCTTGTCGCGATAGATCACGCCCTGGAAACTGCCCCACGGCGTCTGCATGGCGCGCTCGCCCACGCGCTCGATGATGCTCTCGGTGCGGCTGCGGTAGTGAATCAGGTCGGCGATGGTGCCGATCTTCAGATTGTGCTCGCGCGCGAACTCGATCAGGTCCGGCAGGCGGGCCATGGTGCCGTCGTCCTTCATGATCTCGCAGATCACGGCAGCGGGCGTCAGCCCGGCCAGCGCGCCGAGGTCGCAGCCGGCTTCGGTATGGCCGGCCCGGATCAGCACGCCGCCGGGCTGGGCCGTCAGCGGGAAGATGTGGCCGGGCTGCACCAGGTCGCTGGCGCGGGCGTCGCGGGCCACGGCGGCCTGGACGGTGCGCGAGCGGTCGGCGGCCGAGATGCCGGTGGTCACGCCCTCGGCGGCCTCGATCGATACCGTGAAGTTGGTGCCATGCACGGTGCCGTTGCGCGACACCATCGGGTACAGATCCAGCTCGCGGCAGCGTTCGGCGGTCAGCGTCAGGCAGATCAGGCCGCGGCCGTACCTGGCCATGAAGTTGATGGCTTCCGGCGTGACGAAGTCCGCCGCCAGTACCAGATCGCCCTCGTTCTCGCGGTCTTCCTCGTCAACGAGGATGACCATGCGGCCGGCGCGAATGTCGGCAATGATGTCTTCAGTGCGGGCGATAGTCATGGCAGGGGCAACGTCAGGAAATACGGCGGGTGGCGGTGGGGGGCAGGGTCGGCGGCAGATGCGGCAAGGCCGGCGAAATCAAGGCCGCTATTGTACGCCAAGCCGCACGGTTCCGGCCGGCGCGGGTGACGGGTTGGGTGGCGCATTCTGCACTTCAGGTAATCCCGCATGGTGGCCGGAGGGCGCCCCCGCTTACCATGACACCCATCGCATGGCACATATCGCCACATCGCCACACGCACCGGGGAGTCGCCGCATGACATTGCCGTTGAAGTTGCCGCTGAATGGCGTTCGTATCGTCGAGTTCGAGGGAATCGGCCCCGGACCGCTGGCAGGCCGGATGCTGGCCGACATGGGCGCGACGGTCATCGTCATTGCCCGCAAGCAGCGGGCGGCGGTGGCCGCGCAGCTTGGCGGCGACAAGGAGAGCCCGCTCCGGCGTGGCAAGACGATCGTGCCGCTGGACCTGAAGCAACCTGAAGGGCTGGCCGAGGCGATGGCGCTGGTGGCCGGCGCCGATGCGCTGATCGAGGGGAACCGGCCCGGGGTAATGGAGCGGCTGGGACTGGGGCCGGCCGACTGCGCCGCACGCAATCCCCGCCTGGTCTATGGCCGCATGACCGGCTGGGGGCAGACGGGGCCGCTGGCGCAATCGGCCGGGCACGACCTCAACTACGTTGCGTTGACGGGCATGCTGTCCTTGTCGGCGCGGCCCGGCGAGGCGCCGATCATTCCGCCGACCGTTGTGGGCGATGCGGGCGGCGCGCTGGGCCTGGCGTTCGGCATCGCGTGCGCGCTGCTCGATGCCCGCGCCAGCGGACGCGGGCGCGTGGTGGACGGCGCCATTGTCGACATGGTGGCCATGCTCGGCAGCATCGCGCTATGGGTGCGCAACAACGGCCAGATCGGCGGGCCCACGCCGAGTCCGTTCCATCAATCGCCGTTCTACGATGTCTATGCGTGCGCGGACGGCGGCTTCATCACCATTGGCGCGCTGGAGCCGCAGTTCTATGCGCTGCTGCTGGAAAAGCTGGGCATGGCCGATGTGGACCCCGCGGCCCAGTACGACCACGCCGCGTGGCCGGCGCTGAAGCAGCGGTTCGCGGCATTGTTCCTGAGCCAGCCGCGCGCGCACTGGGATGCGCTGCTGGCGGGGACCGACGTCTGCTACGCGCCCGTGCTCAGCGTGGCCGAGGCCGCCGCGCATCCGCACAACATGGCGCGCGGCATCTTCACCGCGCGCGCGGACGGCACACTCGATGTCGCCGGGGCGCCAAGGTTTTCGGCGCCGGACCCTGCGTAAGGTCCGTGACGCGGCCCCGCCCTGGGGTCAGATCAGGAAACCCACCTCGAGCATGCCGCGCACCTGCGAGTGACGATTGCCGTCGGTGCCGAACGCGGCGCCGGTCGCCGTACGGCCAGTGCCGACATAGGCGAACTCGGCACGCGTGAAGAACCGCTTGTACTGGTAGGTTGGCGTCAGTGTGATCGACCAGGCCCGGCTGCCAGGGCCGTACAGCAGATTGGGCGCGCCCGCTGCCGCGCTGCCGGTCGATGCGATGTATTCGACACGCACCGGGAGCTTGAAGCCGGGCAGCCTGAGCGCAGCCGGCGTGGCATCGTTGCCGAAGTCATAGCTCGCCAGCAACGCACCGCCATAAGTCGAGGCCGATTCGTTCGCGCCGAACTCCGGCAGGCTGGGCACGCGGGTGTACTGCACATACGGCTGGAAGGTCCAGGCGCCCTGCGTGCGTGTGTAGATCAGGTTGTAGATCTGCTGGTTGTTCTGGAACAACGGCGTGGCCGTGGACGAAACCTCTGTGTGGCGGGTATTGCCGCCAGCGTTAAAGGTGACCGTGTTGCTGCTGTCCAGGGCATAGCTCGCCAGGAATGACACCCAGCTGTAGTGCTTGGAGTAGAAGCCGTCGTTGATCGAGGCCGACAGTGTCAGCGGGCCGGTTGCGTAGTTGACCTGCACCCCGCGGTTGACGGCATTCTCCTGGTTCCAGAGCAGCCCGCGCTGAATGTTGAAGTTCTGGAACGAAAAGGTGCTCTCGGCGCCGATCAGCGTGGGCAGTTTGCCCACCATCACTGAAAAGCTGTCGGTAGGCGCGAGCTTGAGGTAGCCCTGCGCCAGCGGACCGTAGTAGGCCGGCGTGGCATCGGAAGTGCGCAGGTAGGGGACGCCGAGCGCCGGGATCGAGTAGTAGCCCCCCTGCACGAAGAACTGCACCAGGCCGTCGGCCTTGTTGACGAAGACCTGGGCATTGCCCAGGTCCGCCTGTCGCGTGCGGTCGGCGGGCGCGGCGTTGCTCTGCCACTGGCCGAGCCCGCTGAGCACGCCACCGACGTAGAGCGGCCCCAGCGCGCCGGCATCGAAACGCAGGGGCGCGGCGTTAAGTGTCCCGGCCATGGCCGGCGGCAAGGCCGGCGCAGGCGCGGGTGTCTCTGCAGGCACTGCGGCAGCGGGCGCCGCAGTGCGTTCTTCCGCCCACGCGGACGCGGTGCCCGTGCTCAGTACCATGACGGCCGCGGCCACGCGAAGGGGGATGTACGTTTTCATCGAAAGGTCTTTTTCCTGGATGCACCGGCGAAGCAGAACGGGAGTTTCCCACTGTTTCATCTCCCGGCTGCCTCGCGGTGTCCATGAAAAAAACGACGCCGATGTATCGCTTTAAATCGTCCCATGCATGGCATGCAACCGCCTATACTACCTCGCGGCCGAATCCGGCATGCCTAGGGCGCCGATGGGCATTGAATGCTGGAAAATCCCAGTTAATCCAATGGGTTAGCACCCTGAGACGCCGAGAGCATCCGCTCCACGTACCGGGCAATCAGGTCGATTTCCAGGTTCACGCGCGCGCCGGCCTTGAGTTCGTTCAGCGTGGTCACTTCCACGGTGTGCGGGATCAGGTTGATCGAAAACACGCAGCCATCGGCCTCGTCGCTGACGTTGTTCACGGTCAGCGAGACGCCATTGATCACCACAGAGCCCTTGTAGGCCAGGTAGCGGCCAAGGTCGCGCGGCGCGCGGATGCGCAGTTCGTGCGATTCGCCGACCGGCGCAAAGCGCACCACTTCACCAAGCCCGTCGACGTGCCCGGACACAAGGTGGCCGCCCAGGCGATCTGCTAGGCGTAGCGCTTTCTCCAGATTGACCCGGCCGGGTTTGTCCAGGCCCACGGTCTTGTCGAGCGATTCTCGTGAAACATCTACGTCGAACTGGCCGTCCTGCATGGCCACCACGGTCATGCAGGCGCCCTGGATGGCGATGCTGTCGCCGATGATCACATCGGCCAGGTCGAGGTCGCCGGCGGCGACGCGCAGGCGCACGCCCGCGTCAGTGTTGCCAAGCGGCGAGACGGATTCGATGCGGCCAACGGCCGCCACAATGCCAGTGAACATGGTTGCCTCAGGAGCAGTAGCGTTGGTTGAGTGAGATGTCAGTGCTTGCTGTCGCCCCGGCGGGCAATCAGCCGGAGATCCTCGCCAATCTGGCGCACCTCGTGCCAATAAAATGTGGCGGCGTCTTCAAGCCGGGTCAGCGGTGGCAGGTTGAACATGCCCTGCGCATCGCCCAGCAGCCGTGGCGCCAGGTAAATCAGCAGCTCATCGGCGCAGCCTTCGCGGATCAGCGAGCCGTTGAGCTTGAAGCCCGCCTCCACGTGCAGTTCATTGATGCCGCGTTTGCCCAGCTCCTGCAGCATGCGGCGCAGCTCCACCTTGCCGTGCGGATTGGGCAGAACCACCACCTCGGCGCCACGGGCCTCCAGGGCGCGCTGCCGCGCGGCATCTTCCACTGCGCAGAAAACCAGTACGGGCTTGGCGAAATCGCCGGTGTCGCGGTTCAGGATCTGCGCGTCGAGCGGCACCTCGAGCCGGGAATCCACCAGCACGCGCTGCGGCTGGCGTGGCGTGGGAATGGCGCGCACGGTCAGCGCGGGATTGTCATCGCGCACGGTGCCGATGCCGGTCAGGATGGCGCAGGCGCGCGCGCGCCATGCATGGCCGTCGTCGCGCGCGGCCTGGCCCGTGATCCACTGGCTCGTGCCGTCGTGCAGCGCCGTGCCGCCATCGAGGGAAGCGGCCACTTTCACGCGCACCCACGGCAGGCCTCGGGTCATGCGCGAGACAAAGCCGATGTTCAGGTCGCGCGCCTCTTTTTCCAGCAGGCCGCAGCGCACGTCGATACCGGCATCGCGCAGCCGTTGCAGGCCGCGGCCGGATACGGCGGGGTTGGGGTCCTCCATGGCCGCCACCACGCAGGCGATGCCCGCGCGCACCAGCGCGTCGGCGCACGGCGGCGTGCGGCCAAAGTGGCTGCACGGTTCGAGCGTGACGTAGGCAATGGCGCCGGCGGGATCGTGGCCGCGCGAGATGGCGTCCTTCATCGCCTGGATCTCGGCGTGGTCCTGGCCGGCCGGCTGCGTATAGCCCTGCCCGATGACCTCGCCGTTCTTCATGAGCACGCAGCCAACGCGCGGGTTGGGCGTGGTGATGAACATGCCGCGCGCCGCGAGCGCGAGGGCCTGTTCCATGGCGGCGTGGTCGGAATCGGAAAACATGGCGGGCAATCGGTGCCGTAAATTGGGCCGTTAATCGGACTGTTAATCGGGCCGTAGGGTGGTGGGGCAGCGCGGTCAGTCGCAGTCTGCATCGGAGGCGGGGCGGCAGATCCGGATACGCCCCTGGGCGCCAAGCCTGACCTGCCGCTGCGCGCCGCGGCACCGCACTTGGAACGTGGCCGCGTAAAAACCGCCGCGTTCCGATCGAGAGTATCCCACAGCTGTCAAGCGTAGCGCTGGCGGTCCCGTGGTGCTGTCGGTGCCGCGCAGCGTGACGCGCAGGCAGGCGGCATCCAGCGCGGTCACGGAAAACGGGGGCCCCGTGACAGGGGCGGCGTCGGGATTGGCCGATACCGGGGCCAGTTGCCATCCGCGATGGAGCGTGCCGGCGCCGGGCAGCGGTCCGAGCCGGACTTCCACGCGACGATTGGCGGCCGTCGTGCGCGCCACTGCCAGCGAGCTCGCGAGCCTGTCCGCGGCGTAGGCCGCATGGTGCTCGGCCAGCATGTCGCGCAGTACGGGCCATCCGATTACCACTAGTATCGCCGCAACGGCCAGGGCGATAAGCAGTTCGGGCAGGGTCATGCCGCGTGGGCGTGCGCCGCCTATTCGTCTCATCATTTGTCTCACGTCAGCATCCTTGGGGCAAATGAACGGGAAGGGTGCCCGCCATGGGCAGAGAAAGCCACTCACCGTTGCTTCGGAGTATCAGCGTTCCGCACTGCGCATCGGCATAGCTGGGCGTGGCGCGGACCTCGACGCAGTGCGACAGGTCAAGGCCGGCGCAACTGGTCGCGGTGAGCCAGTGGCGCGCGGCGGCGGGGGGCGCCGGTACGGGACGCGGCCAGTGACCGGCTGGGGCGGTTGCATCGGGGGTCCGGGCGAATGTGGACGTGCTGAGTGCGTGCCGTTCCAGCGCGAGCATCACGGCGACCAGCTCGGCGCGTGCCTGCATTCGCCACGCACGGTGGAAATGCTGCTGCCACGCTGGCAGTGCCATGGCGGCCAGGATCGCAATGATGATCAAGGCCACCATGAGTTCGGCCAGGCTGAAGCCGCGATGGGTACGAAGTGTCGGAGACTGGTGCATTACAGGGGGGTGCGGATCAGTTCGCGCCAGCCCAGCCGGCCGCGCCGGCGCGTCAGGCGTGTGTGTTGTTGGAGGTGGGCGCTGTCGCCATCGATCTGCCACAGCCCGAGGTCGTAGACGTCGCGCTGACTGCCGCCGGGCGTGGTGGCGGGGCCCGGTGAGCGCGCTGACAGGCTGACGATGGGCCAGCCCTGGTCCGGATCGAACGACAACCCCGTGACTGCCGGACCAGGCCCGCCATCGGCTTGGAGAACGGTGACCGATTCGCCTGTCGCCGCATCGAGCAGATAGCTGCGGGCGCCGCCATCGGGCATCAGGGTGGTGAAGCCCAGGTGCACAGGGCTGGCGGCGTAGAGCCGGTCCACCTGTTCACCCGGATGCGGCAGCGATAGTGTCCATCCCGACGTGCCCGGATAGCTGGACGGAGCCGAGGCACGCAGGATGACGCCCTCGCCAGCCGTCATGGCGGTCACGTGGCGCGGATCCACCGGCCTGCCCGGTGTGTCCGGGACGACTGATACGGCATTGCCGGTGCCGTAGGCAATGAGCGGCGTCGCGCCGGGGTATGTGATGACAGGTGGCTCGACACTGCTGCCCGTGGCGCCGGCCTGGCGATACAGGCAGGTTGCGGTGTTGGCCGGACCGCCGGCATCTGCCGCATCGAGCGGAAAGCGCCAGAGGCGGCCGGCATTGTCGGTGGCGTACGCGGCGCGGGCGACGCCGCTGGCATCGTTGCGTACCGACACCGCCAGAAGCCGTGTCGCCGTGGTGTCCCCGGCGCAGCCGCTTGCCGGCAGCAGCAATCGCTGGACGCGGCCAGCCGATGCCCAGGTGGACGCCGCGCGGTCAAGCGGCAGCAGCGCCAGGCCCGCGCGTTCGCCAGCCGCCGTCGCGGCGAGGATGGCGATGGCGAACCAGCGCCGCCCTTCGTCCGTCATCCGCATCGCCGCGCGCAGCGGGCCGCTGCCTGTCAATGGCAGCGCGTCGTTGGCCGTGGCCTCCCACACGAGCTGGATTGGCGTCGCGGCTTCCGGCGCCGACACATCGAGCACGAAGGCCGCGCCGGCGCCATTGGCGCGCCCCACGGCCGGTATCGCACAGAGGAGGAGCGTGCGCCACTGGCCGGCCGGATCGGCGTCGATGCTGTCGGGGCGCGGACACGGTGCCGCTGGCACCCGGGTGCCGGCGGCGGTCAGCGATGCCGCATCGGCCAGCAGGGTGCGCGACAGGTACCCGGCAATCTCCTGGCCCGTGACCGCATCGAAGCCGTGGACCAGGCCATCGCGCGTGCCCAGCCAGACCGTGGCGGGCCGCTGCGCATGGCGATTGCGGAAGTCGGTGTGGCCGGGCTGCATCGGTTGCCAGCCAGGTGGCGGCACCACATGTACGCGTGCGCCGGCGCCGCTGGCAAGCCTTGTGTCGCGTGGACGCATCGCGGCGTCGGGCCGGTTGCCCCGCAGCCACGACAGGCGCTCGGCGCCCCTGGCGTCCGGCTGGCCAGTTGCCGGTTCGATATCGAACATTGCACGGGCTTGGGCATCGATGGACTGCCATCGCAATGGCGTCAGCTGCTCCCCGCCCAGATACAGGTGGCGCGAGTCCGTGGCGCGCTTGTCGAGCAGGTCGCCGGCCTGCCATTGGTCGAGGACTTCGCGCCGGTCGGCATACGCCGTCGTGCGGAAGGCCGTGGCGTGCAGGCGTCCCGTCCACGGATAGGCCGCTGGCGCCACACGGTAGCTCAGCGGCCACTGCCCCGCGCCAGTCGCATATCCGGCTGGAATGGCGCAGAGCCATAGTGCCGCCCACATGCCAACCATGACGATGCGCTTCATGGCTGGAACTCCGCCTGCAGCAGCACCCGCACCGACGGATCGCGGCCAAGCCCGAGTGCGGTAATGCGGAATCTTGGCCAATGCGCGGTGGCGCCTGGCGTGTGGGGGTGGTCGTTGTGGTCGTCAAGGATCTCGATCAGGTACCACGGCGCGCGGGTCGCGCCCGCGACGCCGTTCGGCAGTTGGGGCATGCGCGCGCCGGTGATCGTACCCAGGGCAAGACCAGGCGTGCTTTCCGGCGCCGCGCCGTCAAGCCATGGCTGCCATGCCGGCTGGCCGGAGCCGGCCCGGCAGATGCCGCGCTGCGCCTGTGTGCCGCAACTGCCGGATGCCGGCCACTCGGCCAGCCGGCCCTGCACCGATGCCGTGGCGGCCATCAGATCGGCCTCGGCATCGCGCAGCGCCACCTCCGCGGCGCGGAATGCGATTTCCCGGTCCAGGTGCAAACCGGCCAGCTGGCGCCCGGCGTAGAGGAAGTGCATGGCCGCGACGCAGATGCCGCCCGTGAGCACCAGCATGGTGGTCACGAAGGCGATCATCGCCATGCCGCCCTGCAGGCGTGTGGTCAGCATAGGCGCTCCGTGCATGGCGACGGGTTGCGCAGGCGGATGGTCGCGGAGAACACACGGCGGCGCAGTTGAGGCTGGGCGACGGGCAGGAAGGACAGGTCGTCATCGGTATCGCCGGGGGAAAGCGCGGGCAGCAGGGCGAGCGCCGTGGGCGACAACGCCGGCGCGGTGGCGCGATCGCCCCGGACCACGAGCGCCACCTGGACCGTGCGTACGCGATGCCAGCCCGCGTCGCCTCGCGCCCGCAGGTCGCGGGCGCGCAGGTAGGCATCCACCGCGCCATCGCCATCGTCATCCACGCCATAGCGCAACTGCATCGCCTCCACGCCGCGCACCAGCGTGCCCGATGTGTAGGCAACCGCCTGCATTTCGCGGTCCAGCCTGCGCGGGTAGCGGCACAGCAACTGGGGCACGCCGTCGCTGCCGGTGCCGATGTACAGCAGATTCATCGCGGCATGATGGGAAGGGGGCTGGCCGCCGATATGGGCTGCCGATGCCGCCAGCGCGTAGCCGCCACAGTCGGTCATCGTGCCGTCGGGCAGGGTTGGCGTGGCACTGGCGCTGCTGCCGGAGAACCGCACGCGCAGCGCATCGCTGCGGTGAACGCCGCGCGCGCCGCAGGGGACGCTCAGCGCAATTGCGGGCCGGCCGCAGTCATCGTGGCCCTCCAGCGGCACCGTGGGCGCGGGATGGCCAGGCGCCATCGACACCTGGCCGGGAATCCATCCGGCCTGGCGAACCAGTTGGGCGACGATGCCCAGCGCCCGATGTCCGCGCTCCGCCATCATGAAGCTGTCCGCCAGCGTGGCATAGGCTTGCCGCACGACGTGAAAGGCGGCGACGGCGAGCACCGAGGCCAGCAGCCCGAGCGCCATGCCGACCATCATGCCGGTGAGCGTGAAGCCCCGGTGAGACGGGAGGCGTCTCATGGCATCACCCACAGCGCCACGTGCGTGGGCGGCAGCGTCGTTCCGGGAGCGATGTCCGGCGCATTGCGGACGGGGCCGGCCAGCGCGATCCGTGAGCCGGCCGCGCAATGCGGCTGCGATCCGGTGCCCGCTGTGACGGCATCGCACGGCCGGGCGCCACGGCTGCCGGGCAGCACCGCGGGTGCGGCGCCGCCCGTCTCGGCGTGTTCGGACGCCAGTTGCGTTGCCTGGCCCAGGCTTTCCTGTTCGGTCGCCAGCCGTAGCCACAAGGGCCCCAGCATCGCCAGCGGCATGGCGCCGATGCCGACGATGGCAAGGCAGATCAGGGATTCGAGAAGGACGTAGCCGCGCGGATGGCGTTGGCCATCAAGCCGGGGGTCAGCAGAGCAGGGTGCCGCAGAAGACATGGCGCATCGGTCCGTTGGGAACAGATGGCCAAGATAGCGCCGGACAGGGCGTCAGAACGTGTCCGGATGTGGAGGTTTTGTGGAAGTTTGTGTCTGACGAGGGCTGGGAAACGACTGATAGGAAGGCGGGATAGCGGCCCGCGCCCAAAAAAAAACAAGGCGCGGGCCGTCAATGGCCTACCAGCATTCTGCCGCGCTGGCCGTGCCCCCGCTGACGTCCTTGTTGTTGAGGCTGTCGACCGTGAACGTTCCGCACAGGGCGTCCGCACGCACGGGCGCCGCGCTCAGCGCGTAGCCCGTGCTGATGTTGCCGGCCAGCGCCGCGATCGTAATCGTGTAGCTGCTGGAATTGCAAGTATCCGCAGAGCCTGTGGTGGTGGCGCCGCACGCGAGCAGCCCTAGTGCCGCAGGGCTGGTTTCATACTTGTTGTTGACCGTGAAATACCGCTCCTGCGCGCCCTGCACGCGCGCCAGCGCCGCCTTGGCCTCCGTGCGGCGCGCCTTGGCCACGTACTGCTGGTACTGCGGAATGGCGATGGCGGACAGGATGCCGAGCACCATCACCGTAATCATCAGTTCGATCAGCGTGAAGCCTCGCGTGCGCCGCCGTTCAGTTTGCGTCATTGCCGTTCTCCTTCGCCTTTCAGGATGTGCCGCCATCAGTGCAGAATCTCGCGCCATGATAGGCGGCCGCTTGGCTTGTCGGCGCTCTCCAGGATGGTCTGTGTATTGCCGCTCGATCCGGAGAAGAGCTTGCACTCCTTGCCTGGCCCGCAATCGATGATGGTTGGCTTTGGCGTCATGCCCACCGTGGAGCCAGCGCCGCTGACATATTCGCCGTTCACCTTGTCGTTCTCGTCGATCTTGCCGTCGTTGTTGAGGTCCACCGGCGATTCGTCCAGGCGGGCGCCGCTGAATGCGTTGACCTCGAAGGTGAAACTGGTGCCGCCGCTGTCGCAGACTTCCGTGGACGGCGTCATCGACGTGATGACGACCCGTTTGCCGCGGATGTCGGCATCCGAGACGACGCGTTCCCCGTACTGGGCATACGCCGGTCCGACAAGAAGGTCCATGTACCAGCCTTGAGTGCCCCCCGGTGTCAACTGCACCTTCGTCGTGCTGCTGATTCGATACGAATTGCCGTAGGCGACGCCGGCCGACAGGATCTGCTGCTGCAGCAGCACGCTGCGCGTGACGGTGGTCTGGGCGGTGTTGTTCTGGTCCCAGATTCCATACAACGTTTGCGTGGAGAAATTGGACGGGTCGCTGTTATCCACGTATCGGCCCGTGCCGAAGGTCACCATGTATCCGCCGGTTGGATTGCGCGCCACGCTCACGGCGGCCGTGATGGGCTGGCGCGTGCCGGCGCTGTCCTTCGCGGTGAACAGCAGCTTGCGCGTACCTTGCCATGCGGAGTCGGTCGTGCCGGTCACGTCGAACTTCCAGAGGTTGCCCAGCAGGTCGCCCGCGTAGAGATAGTCCACCGTGCCGTCGCCGTTCACGTCGGCCGGGAACACTGAGGCAATGGCGTTGGACACCGTGGTGCCGGCATCGTCGACTGTCAGCTTGAGGTAGTCGGTGCCCAGGTTCCACGACTTCGAGCCAGTGGGACGATCGAGGTAGACGATGAAGATCGAGGCGCGCCCGGCGGTGCTGTTGTAACCGTTGCCGAAGATCGCGACCCACTTGCCATTTGCCATCTTGACGATCTTCGGCACGCCGACGACGTGGCCCAGATCGCTGTCCGCCGAATCGGGAAACTCCCACAACACGGTATTGGCGGCGGTGTTCTCCGTGATCGATTCGGGGTCGGTGACGTCGAGCGCGAACACGCCACGACCGCCAAGGCCCAGCCCACTGACCAGCACCGTACGCCAGGCGCCGTTGATCTTCGCATCCCTGACGTTAGGCGTGCCGTCGACCGTATAGGTATGGGTGTAGTCGATATCCGACAGCCCGGCCAGCTTGCTGAAGATCATGGAAGGCACGTAGGCGAACAACTCCTTGCCGCCATTGGTGCCGTCGACCGCGGAGAACGCGTGCATCATGCCGTCATTCGCCCCGACGTAGATGACCGGCGTGCGCGTCCTCTTGCTCAACACGAACTCGGCGTAGTCCAGGCCGGCATAGCCGGCGTTTGGCGGTCCGACATATTGCGGGCTCGAATTGACAATGTCGCCCAGTACCGAGGTGGGGCGCCGGCGGAACTTGCCCGACGCATCGCCCTCGTTGGTCTGATCGCCGCGCAGCCAGCTGACGCGCTGCGTGCCGTTGGCGCCTCCTGTCCGCATTACCGTCTGGAACGCCGCCGGCAGGCTGTCGTACCGGAACGGAATCCCGGCGCCGTCCGCCGCCGCGCTGTTGTACGTGAAGATCACGCGATTGGTCGGCGAGATGTTCTTCAGCTTTTGTGCCGCATCCCAGAGCTCCGGCTTCACCGGCTCACCCTTTGTGTTGAGATCGTAGGCGAGCAACTGGCCCGACCAGTCCGCGCCGTTGAATCGCGCCTGGTAGGTTCTTGTGCCTTGCTGAAGCTTCGTGGAGTTCGCCGCGACCGACGACGCCGACGAGGTGGCCAGGATCGAGATGAAGGCGCGTTCCAGGGCGGCGCTCAGCGCCCCCGGGTTCGTGGCGTAGAAGTAGTTGTCCGGCAGGCCGTCCGATCCGCCATCGCCGTTGGACAGGCGCACGTCCCATTCGGACGTCTGGTTCGGGGTGCCATTGCCGTCGCCGTCCTTGAAGCCGCCCCATTTTGCCGCGTACTGCAGCGGGTCCAGGAATTGCGAGCCTGAATTTCCCGTGATCGCGTAGGTCACGCTGGTTTCGGCATCGCCCAGCGCGCAGTTCGTGCAGCCTCGCACGCCGGTCGGATCGGTGTAGTTGAAGTTATAGATCCCGGAGTGGAAGTGAGGGCCGTCTTTGTCGGTACCGGACACGACGTAGCCGAAGCCCTGGCCATTGGCGGAAGATCCCGACACCACCTTCGTGGAAACGGTGATGCTGCCGCCGCTCACGCTGTAGCTCAGAATGCCCCAGACGTCCTGGTCGTAGTCGCCACCCGCCACGGAGTCTTCCCAACTGACATAGAACCGGCCGCTCGTGGCATTCTGTGAGATCACCTTGAAGTCGACCAGCGTGCCAGTGCTCGGGTCCACGTTGGTGGGGTGCAGCTGGTAGGACGGCATGATCGTGACCGTCCTGCCATTCACGTTCACATTGATCTTCGGCGTGTTCGTCGCCAGCTGCACGGCGTAGGTCGAGACCTTCAAGGCAGCATTCCTGGTGGAATCGTCGCTGGTGGTGACGGCGATATCCGTGCGGATGCGGTTCATGTGCGCGAACAATGCCGCGCCGGCGATCTGGAACGTGCCCTTCTGCGAAGGGCCTTCCGGGCAGATGCCGAGCACATTGCTCAGGGAGCCCACCTGCTTGGCCGAACACACGTTGTCGATGATGCCGCCGCTGACGCCTCCCGCGAACCAGTTGCTGCCGTGGATGCCTTCGCCTTGGCCGACCTTGTTGGTCCAGTCGCTGATGGAGGGGGCGCCTGGCAGCTCGCTCATGCCACCAAGCTGGTCGTTGTCGTAGGACGATACCGAGGAATTGAACACCAGTGCATTCAGCGGCGTGCAGTAAGGCGCCCGCTTGGGATTCGACGCTGGCAGGTTCATCGGATTGGCCCAGGCAGCGGTCGTCAACTGCAGCGCGGTGTCCTTGCCGCTGGACTTGGGCGCGAAATCGGGATTGGCGGCCTTGCCGGCAAAGTAGCGCAGCGTCTCGACATAGATTTCCGAGATCGGATTGCCCCAGGTTGAGCAGTTGCCTTCGTTGGCCGGCTTGTTCTGGGCATTCTGGCCACCGCTCGGCTGGATGGCGGTCTGCTGGTAGTTGCAGCTGTCAGCACTGGTGTAGCCGCCGTCGTTGTAGCTATAGCCGTATGGGCGCAGCTTGTCGATGTTCCAGACGATGCCCTTGACCGGCGTGGCGGCACGATAGGTGAAGATGCCGGTGTCCGGATTGATCTCGGTCGAGAAGTTCGTCACGTTCTGGCGCAGCACGCCGCCCGAGATGTTCTTGTCATACGTACCCGTCATCAGGCCGAACAGCATCTGTCCGGTCTCGCCATACTTCTGCAGCAGCCCGTAGGGCTTGTAGGCGTTGCCGTACTGCTTGCACTGTTCTCCGCCGATCAGGCCGGTCACACAGACCTGGACACGGGCGTTGAAGGTGCCTTTCGATTGGCCGGTGCCGGTGCCGCGCACGGACTGCGAGGGGTTTTCGGCGGAGGCGCTGATGCCAGAAGTTGCGGCGCGGTTGCCGTTCGATGATCCCGAAACGGTCTCGTCTCCAATCTTCGGAAGGAAGCCGCTTTGCGTATTGTTGGCCTCGCTGTACCAGTTGCACTGCCATTTCTCGCTGGCGCCCCAGGTGGCGTAGTTGCCCTTGACCACGCGCAACTGCGGCGGCTGGGTGTTGGCCTGCGAGTTGATGTTGCTGCTGTCCTTTGGGGTGACGTTGCAGATGGTCAGCCCGCCGCGCGTGAGGTTGGTCACGGTCCACGACGAATAGCTGTTGCTGGCGCCGGCGGGTTTGGAAACACTGTCCGCGTAGATCGCGAGCGTGATGGCGTTGTTGCTGCCCACGTTGGTAACCCAGCCGGTCATCGATGTGCCGGCCGGGGCGCTGCCGCGCGGAACCAGGCGGATCTGGTCGCCGATCTGCATCCTGGAGTTGTCGCTCACGGTGATCGTCACGACGTCGGCGGCCAGCGTGATCCGGGTGGACGACGTCTGAGTGTCGACTTCGGAGGTCAGCTCCAGGTCCACAGGCACCAGCTTGCGCAGGTCGGCGCCGCCGTAGTATTTGGCCCAGGCATGTGCGTCCATTGGCAGGAAGGCACGTTCCAGCACGGTGGTGGTGGCCGTATCCGTCGCGCGCGTGCCGCCGTAGAGAATCTTGCGCACTTCGTCGATCCGGCTCATCGACACCCAGTTCAGGAAGTTCCCGCTCCATTTGGTGCCGTCGCAGTACTTCGAGCTGTCAGCCATCGCGGCTGGCACGAAACCCTGGATCGTGCCGCTGTCATAGCTGTAGCACTTGGTGGCGTCGAAGTAGCCCGCATAGTTGATGGTGGGGCTGTACGTCGCGTCCAGGATGCCGTCGCCGTCCAGGTCCGTATAGTCGTTGTACGCCTTCTGGTGCAGCGAATGATCCTTGGAGAGATCGATCATCACCATCGGCGCCACGTTGCCGCCGGCATAGAGCGGGCGGGTGGACAGATTGAGCTGTGCCGCCGAGGCCGAGGCCACGGCAAGGAGGAACGACGCGGCAAGCAGCAGGGCTTGCAGACGGCTCGCTGGTCGATGTGGGAGAGACAGTTTCATGATGCGCCCGGCTGGTAGAGGGTTGCGCGACACGGTTCAATTGGCTCAGAAGCGCACGACTTCCTGGATCATCACCTTCGTATTGGGGTTGGCCCCATAGCCGATGGCGCTGATGCGGAAGACGTACTTGGTATTGCCGGCCTCGAGGCTGCCTTCGGCGATATCGGGAATCGATTCGATCAGATATCGGGGCTGCTTCGAGACGCCGTTGGACAGAGACGATGCCGTGGTTGGCATCTTCTGCGCGGCCGTCAGGTTGGTGATCTCGCCAAGCTCCACAGATCGCGCGGGATCCTCGAGGTACAGGTCCCACGCGGGCGCTCCGGTCTCGCGCGGCACGCAGAAGCCTTTGAAGCCCGAGATGTCGCAGGTGAGGGCGGCGCCGGTGCGCCCGGCGAGCAGGCGCACGGACGAGATGTCCTTTCGGGCATCGCGCAGCGCCGCCTCGGCGGCCTGCAGCGCGATGTTCTGGTCGCGCGAGTTGCGCGCCATGCGTTCGGCCGAGAGCCCCGACACGCTGGCGGCCACGCCCACCAGCGTCAGGATGATCAGGAACAGCAGCACCAGTACCAGCGAGACGCCGCGCTGCCTCTGGCGTCGATGCAGGCTCGCGCGCGGACGGGAAGTGGTTCGGGTCATGTCGTTGTCAGTTCAGGCGATTGCGAAGGGCCACGAAGAACGTGGCGTGTTTGCGCAGGCGGCCGTCATTGGCCAGGTTCACCACGCTGCCGGCGTCACCGGCAGGCGCGACATTGTTCAGGGCATACATTTCGCCGAAGTGATTCAAGACAAGCGACGTCGGTGCGGGATTCGTCTTGCTATTGCCGCGAAGGACCAGCGACACCCGCAGGGCGCGCACGTTGCCCATGTTCGCCGCGCCGGGCGGCACGAAGCGGTTCACGGTCTGGTCGCCATCGGTGTCCTCGCCAAGCAGCACCTGGAAGGCCTCCACGTTCGGGAACAGCGGCGTGCCCACGCCGTTGACCGAGCATTGCAGCCAGGGCAGGCCCGCGGCGTCGTTGACGACGGAGAACACCTCGGTCACCGCGACGTTGGCGCCAATGTTATTGCCAGCGCAGTCCACCACGGTCTCGTCAGGGGCGGCAGGCACGACGACCAGACTCGTTCCCGGCGGCGAGGAGCCGAAATAGCGGAAGGTCAGCGTATCGCTGCTATTGGCGCCGGTATCGTTGGTGGCATCGACGGTATTGTTGGTGCCGAAGCTGTTGTCCACGAACGTGAAGTCGGAATAGCCGGCCTGGCGGCCCTGGCGTTGCAGCAACTGGGCGATCGCGCGCGCGTTTTCCTGGATCTCGGCGACATCGCCCTGCGTGTTGTACGAGCGTTGCTGCGCCAGATAGAGCGAGATCGCCACGATGATCAGCAGCATGCTGATCACCATGCCGACCATCAACTCGACCAGGGTGAAACCCTGCGCAGGGCGGGGGAGCTTGCGGAAGGACGGGTTCATGGTACGAAAGCGGTCGCGAATAGTTGGGTGGCCGACTTCTCCTCACGCCACCAGATCTTGATTGCGTAGGGGGCGCCATTCACACCGTCGCATGCGGGGTTGGCCGCGCTGCCGTCGTTGGGTGTGCTGTCGATGCACACGACGCCTTCGCCAGCCGGCAGCGCTGCCTGGAGATCGTCGCGCCAGGCCGCATAGCTCGTGCTGGCCATGACCTCCGGGGTACAACCTTTGGCGGTGTAGCAGGCGGCGTCCGGCAGTGCGTTCGGATTGTTGAAATAACCGGCTGTGAGGCCGATTTCATTGCTGCGCATCTGGTCCGCCATGTTGTAGGCCATGGCCGTGGCGATATTCCGCATGGAAGCCGTGCGTGTATCCACGAGCGTGCGCAGCTGCAGGATGGCGAGTGCCAGCACGCCAATCGCCAGCACGACGATCGTGATCAGCGATTCCACTAGCGTAAAGCCGTCCGCGCGCATGCGCGAATGGCCCCGGCTGGCGCGTCTGGGTAGGCCGTTCAGTGATTGTGGCGACATGGCGTCAGATGCAGGGCGTCTGCTGCTGGGTTTGGGGACGGCCGCTGCCTGTCAGCGACACGATGTGCCCGGGCAACGTCGAATTGCGTTCGCAGAACGTCCAGGCCGCGGTGGGCGAGGTCGACGTGCCGGAGGAGCGGAAGCGGACCTGGTTCGGGGTGGTGCCCAGGTTGCTGGCCGCCAGCGTCAGCGTGGCGGCCGGTGCGTCGCTGTATCGGATCACGTCATCGGTGGCGTCCACCACGCCGTCGGCGTTGAGGTCGGCAAAGATCACGCGCCGCTGGTTCCAGTCGTCGGAGCAGGCGTTGCCGGTCCCTATCGGACAGATTGTGACGGTGCCGTTGCGCCGTGCCGCCTCGCCACGGGCGGCTTCGATCTCGGTAAAGAACTTAGACGATTCCGAACCGATGCGGCTGTTATGCAGGAAGGAGCTGAAATTGGGAATCGCGGTGGCTGCCAGGATGCCCAGGATCGTGATGGCGACGAGCAGTTCGATCAGCGTGAATCCGCTGATCGAGGCGTGAATGCCGATGCGCGCCACGAGATGGCGCGGCCTCATGCCAGGGCGCACGGACGCCGATCGAGCAGGCGCCAGCAAGCCCACTGCCAGGAGGCAGAAAGACTGACCCATTGGTAACTCCCGTCCCAAAAATCGAACTGTTTTTGCTTTTTTACGGGCGGCACGCTGGAGTTTTGCTGCGTTGTTGCCTCTGATGGGCCCCATTTCGCATGGCGCGCGCTCGCCAACCGGCCTCCTTACCCGAAGGAGGCCAGTGCAGATTAGACAGCTTTTCTGGCGAAGTGGCTACCCCTTTCGTGGGGTAGGCGGCGAAAATTCATCAAGTACGTCGCGAAATTCCGACACATCTTCAAAACTGCGATAAACGGAAGCGAAGCGGATATAGGCGATTTTGTCGAGTTTGCGCAATTCACGCATGACCAGCTCGCCCACCTGGCTGCTGGCGATTTCCTTTTCACCCAGCGCCAGCAATTTTTCCTCGATGCGCGTGATCGCCTGGTCGATCGCCTCGGCCGAAACCGGCCGCTTGCGCAGCGCCAGCCGCATCGAATCCTTGAGCTTGCCGCGCGTGTAGTCCACGCGGGAGCCGTTTTTCTTGACGATGGCGGGAAAGAAGAGCTCGATGCGCTCGTAGGTGGTGAAGCGGCGGTCGCAGGCCTCGCAACGCCGGCGGCGGCGCACGGTGTCGCCGTCTTCCGAGACGCGACTGTCAAGAACCTGGGTGTTGGAGTGACCGCAGAAGGGGCATTTCATGCCGGACCACCTCAAGAAGTATGCCGGCCCGCATTATCGCGCTTTTATTTCTGCATGGGCATATGCGTGGCGCCGGATTGCGGTAGGTCAATGCCAAAGGTCGAACGGCGCTGCCCAGGCAGCGCCGTTCGTCACGCTATATATATAGGCGCGATCAGCCGTAGACCGGGAAGCGGTGGGTCAGGGCGGACACCTGCTCGCGCACCTTGGCGATATTGGCTTCGTCGTGCGGGTTGTCCAGCACGTCGGCGATCAGGTTGGCCACCTGGCGCGCCTCGTCTTCCTTGAAGCCGCGCGTGGTCATGGCCGGAGAGCCGATGCGGATGCCCGAGGTCACGAACGGTTTTTCCGGATCGTTCGGGATGGCGTTCTTGTTGACCGTCAGGTGGGCGTCGCCCAGGATCTTCTCGGCTTCCTTGCCGGTGATCTTCTTGGCGCGCAGGTCCACCAGCATCACGTGGCTCTCGGTGCGGCCAGACACGATGCGCAGGCCGCGCGCGATCAGCGTCTCGGCCAGCACGGCGGCGTTCTTCACCACCTGTTGCTGGTACGCCTTGAACTCGGGCGTCAGCGCTTCCTTGAACGCCACGGCCTTGCCGGCGATCACGTGCATCAGCGGACCACCCTGGATGCCCGGGAAGATGGCCGAGTTGATGGCGCGCTCGTGCTCGGCCTTCATCAGGATCACGCCACCGCGCGGGCCGCGCAGGCTCTTGTGGGTGGTGGTGGTCACGAAGTCGGCGTGCGGCACCGGGTTCGGGTACACGCCGGCGGCGATCAGGCCGGCGTAGTGGGCCATGTCCACCATGAAGTAGGCGCCAATGTCCTTTGCCACCTTGGCGATCCGCTCGAAGTCGATGCGCAGCGCGAAGGCCGAGGCCCCGGCGATGATCAGCTTGGGCTT
>Ga0255338_1000956_pt1 | contig 65661 bp, 58 predicted proteins | sample MeOH1_35cm_T4_19_FD_203715 | JGI IMG/M metagenome (GOLD analysis project Ga0255338, IMG submission 203715) | Sandy soil microbial communities from University of British Columbia, Vancouver, Canada - MeOH1_35cm_T4_195 | ecosystem: Engineered > Artificial ecosystem > Sand microcosm > Unclassified ... | reverse complement strand
TACGTGAGCTGGGTTCAGAACGTCGCGAGACAGTTTGGTCCCTATCTGCCGTGGGCGTCGAAATTTGAGAGGAGTTGACCCTAGTACGAGAGGACCGGGTTGAACATACCTCTGGTGTACCTGTCGTTCCGCCAGGAGCGCAGCAGGGTAGCTATGTATGGACGGGATAACCGCTGAAAGCATCTAAGCGGGAAGCCTCCCTCGAGATAAGATTTCATAGAGCCGTCGGAGACCACGACGTTGATAGATCGGATGTAGAAGTGCGGTAACGCATGGAGCTAACCGATACTAATTGCTCTATTTGCGCTTGAGAGTCCCACCATCAACGACAATCCTGGGTCATACCAGCCTTGTCCGCGAGCGTCGGATGATTGACGGCAACGCCTAATAAACAACTACACCTGAATTCAGGCTAAAGCGTGCATCGATTTGAAGAACCGTTTTTCGCAAACCCTTATGGGTTCCCGCCGCGGCATGCCGTGGCGGGATGCCTCACCGGCTTCATTGCTTGGTGGCTATAGCGTCAGTGCCCCACCCGATCCCATCCCGAACTCGGCCGTGAAACCTGACTGCGCCGATGGTACTATCGCTCAAGCGATGGAAGAGTAGGTCGTCGCCAGGCATTGCAGCCGGTGAAGCATCCCCGAAAAACGATCTCTTCGACAAGAACCCATTTACATGTCCTTCCCCCGCCCCCCAGGCGGGCGAAAGAACCTTGGCGCGGGGTGGAGCAGCCCGGTAGCTCGTCAGGCTCATAACCTGAAGGTCACAGGTTCAAATCCTGTCCCCGCAACCAAACTCACATACCAAAAGCCTCGGTCGCTCTGATCGGGGCCTTTTTGCGTTCACCGCCGCGCAGACGCGCACCCCACTGGCTATCGCCTTGTAAAACAACCAGAATATCGCAGCGCGCCTACGCCGGAAATGTCAGTAACCCTCCTGACATTCTAAACCCGCCTGCCCGATCCAACCCCGCGCCCGCGGCGCATAAACCCGCACCATCGCGCTCGCCCGCGTATCGCAGCGCTACGCCTGCGCTCCCGGCCTCCGTATTTCTGCAGTGTAGCCTTGTGGCGCCGACCTCGTCCAAGAAGCGGCGGGAGGAGCCTGGGGATGGGATTGTTCAGCCGACGCGCGACGGGAAAGCGGCGAAACCTCGTCTCCTGCGCCGCCGGGATCGATCCGGGCATGGGACAAGAGGCGCGGCGCGCGATCGAGCGCGGGCGCTATCGGATCTACGGCGCCGAGGCTGACGGGCGCGCTGTCCTCCTGGTCGTCGATACCCCGAGCCTGGTCGCGACGGTGACACGCCAGCCGCGAAGCGACGGGCCGGGACAGCAGATTCAGATCCAGGCGCTCGAGGCGATTCATGGCGTGGGGAGCGCGCTGCATGAGCGGCTCGATCCGCTCTGGGGCATGCCGGCCAGGGTTGCCGGGATGCCCGGGACAAGCGCCGTCGCCGTTGTCGCGCCCCGCGAACTCGGCGCGCTCGTCAACTGACCATTCGTGCAGCGCGCTTGCCCAGTTGCGCTTCGATCGCCGCCGCCGCGGCCTCCGCCGGATCGGCGTGCGCCATCTGGCGGGCAACATCCGCCGCCTCCCGCGCCATGGTCTCGTCGCGTAGCAACGTCGTCAGCATCGCGGTCGCGCGCCGGGCGGTGAAGCGGCTGGCCCTGAGCACGCGCCCGACGCCCATGCGCTCGATGCGATGGGCGTTGTCGAACTGGTCGCCCATATACGGCACGACCAGTTGCGGCAGGCCGGCGCGCAACGCCTGACCGGTCGTGCCGACGCCGCCATGGTGGATGATGGCCGCAGCCCGGGGAAACAGCAGCGAATGGGGGGCATAGGCGCAGGCGAAGACGCTGCTGTTCGACGGCATGTTGTCGCTTGCGCCGGTCAGCAGGATCGCCCGCTTGCCGAGCCGTCGCGCCGCCGTCGCGGCCTCCGTATAGAAATTGCCCGCGGCATGGACGGCGAATGACCCGAGCGTGAAGACGAGCGGGGCAGGCCCCTCGTCCAGAAAGGCCTGGAGGTCGGGCGAGAGCATTTCCGCGGCGCCGCCCTGGCTGTCGAACATCGGGAAGCCCACCACCATGGCGTTCTTCGATGCGTCCGGGGCAAGCGGTCCGAAGGAAGGTGAGTAGCAGCACAGGGTCAGCGGCGCATCCCGACCGGCCTCCAGCATGAACTTCGCACCGCTCGGCGGCAGCCCGTGCTCGACGCGCACGGCGTCGATACGGCGACGATAGAGCATATGCAGGATCTGGCGGAGCGTCGCATAGACCAGCCGGTTCCAGCGTGCGCCGGCCGGGCCGACCGGGCTGTGCCGGGTCATCCGGAAATCCGGCGTGTGCGGCGGGTCATAGGCGGACAGCATCGCCATCGGCTGGAGGATGACGGCGATGAGCGGCAGGTTCCGCTTCTCGGCGACGATCGGCGCGGCGAGCACGAACACCGACGACACGATCGCCTCGGCGTCGGCAGCTGCCTCGTCGAGCCTCGCGGCGCAGGACGACAGTTCGGGCAATACCACCTGTTCGAGCATGTGCCGCTGATTGCTCATGATCCATTTTGCGGCGTCATGCTCGTTCAGCTGTAGGCGCGCGCAGACGTCGCGAAACCCGGGGAGGACCGCGACCGCCTCGAGCCCGGCGGTGCGGGCCTTGACCAGATGGTCTTCGGGCACCGCCAGCACCGGCCTGAATCCTCGGCCCTTGAGTGCCAGGGCCAGCGCGATGAAGGGGTGGAGATCGCCAAGCGAGCCGATCGTGGTGAGGATGATCTTGCGCACGGGTCCCAGCTTCAGTCAGCGTCCGGATCGGCTAGCCGATCGCCTCCGGTAGTTACAGCGCTTCCCGCATCCGATCCGCCTCAGCCGGTCGCAGAAAGGGAGAAGGGCGAGGCGAGCCGCTCGGCCGGATCGCCGGCATCGGCCCAGGCCGCGCGGCGGCGAAGCCGCGGCGTCAGGAACAGCGCCGGGAGCTTGAGGAACAGCAGCTCGGAATGGATGAACGTATCGACCGCGCGTTCCCACCAGCGCGGCGCGCGCTTGCCGTGCGCGCGAAGCCAGCCGTCATAGGGTGCCCAGTGACTGGGCTCGTCGCGTTCGACGATCCGGAAGATCTTCATCATCACCTTGTCGTCGCGGACGAGCGGGTGCCGCAGCAGAATCCCGACCTGCCGGTGGCCGCGCTGCTCGGTCAGCGAGATCACCCGGCACAGCTTCTCGAACAGGGCGTCGCTGTTGATCACTGCCTGGGTGTCGAGCTGGTCGATCCGCGTATGGAACATGATCTCGACGAACCGATCGATATGGCCGCAGGTGCGATCCACTTCGAACGGCATCTCCCCGCGAAGCTCGAACCAGCGGCGGAACATCACATAATGTTTGCGTTCGTCGGCGCGGTGCCTTTCGATCGCATCGATCAGGCCATGGTCATCGGGCGAACGGGCGCGGACGGCCTGCAACACCCGATCGATCGCGGTGTAGCCGCGATGCTCGTTATAGATATAGATCGAAGCCAGCAGGCTCAGATATCGATTCCGAAACCACGCTATCATGGCCGAGGGCTAGGCCCTGGCGGCGTGGTGGTCAATGCGACCGCGGTCGCGCTGGCCAGCCACGACCCTCGCCGGCGATCCGGACGGCGGTGGCGCTTGAGGCGGGGGGCGACTCCTCGTAAGCCGGACTTGAACGGGGAGGAACGGGTTGAACGTCGCATTGATCAATGCCGATGCCGAGGGGGCGTCGCTGGGTGTCCTGGAACGCCTGGTCGGCTATCATCTCCGACGCGCCTCGGGTTCTTTCTCGGCCGACTTTTCGCGTGCGGTCGAGGGTACGGGCATGCGGCAGGTGCTGCTCGGCATCCTGTCCGTGGTCGAGGCCAACCCGGGGATCAACCAGGGCGCCGCCGGGCGGCTGCTCGGGATCCAGCGGGCCAACATGGTATCGCTCATCAACGAGCTGGTCGATGCCGGCCTGCTCGATCGCAAGACGGCGGCCGATGACCGGCGCGCCTTCGCGCTGAACCTGACGCCGGCGGGTGCGACGATGTTGAGTCAATGCATCGCCCGGATCGAGGCCCATGAGCATGACATGCTGGTCGACCTCACCGCAGCCGAGCGCAGGACGCTGATCGCGTTGCTGGCGAAGATCGAAGCGCGCGAGCGCTGAGCCCGGCGGCCCGGCGCCCGCCTTCGATCAGGCCGGATCCGCGAGGATCAGCGCGTCGAGCGCGACCGCGCCCTGCCCCTGCGGATAGACGATCACCGGGTTGAGATCGATCTCCCGGATCGCCGGCGTACCACGCAGCAGACGGCCCACATTACCTACGATCGCGGCCACCGCGCCGACATCGAGCGCCGGCGATCCGCGCCATCCGTCGAGCAGGGCACCACTTTTCAGCTTGCGCAACTCGCCGACGATCGCCTCGGGGGTGAGGTCGGCGGGGAGCAGCCGAACGTCCTGCAGGATTTCCGCCTGGACGCCGCCAAAGCCGACCAGGATGACCGGCCCCCATTCGGGATCGTTGCGCGCGCCGACGATCAGTTCGACGCCGCGCGCGCCCATCGCCTCGACCAGCACGCCGTCGAGCGTCAGCCCGGGTGCGTGAGTCGCGATATTGGCGTGGAGCCTCGCCCAGCCCGCGGCGAGGGCCGCATCGTCGGCGAGGTTCAGGATCACGCCGCCGGCATCGCTCTTGTGCGACAGCGCCGAGGCCTGCGCCTTGATGACCACGGGATAGCCGATCCGCGCCGCAACGGCCTGCGCCTCCGCAACGCTGGTGGCGAAGCCGCCCTCCGGAAACGGGATGCCGATCGGGGCGAGCAGCTGCTTGGCCCGATATTCCGGGATCACGCCGCCCATCGGCAGCGATGCCGTCACCGGTTCGTCCGCTGTCTTCGCGAAATCGTGGGCTGCACCGAGCCTGGCGATGGCACGGAAGGCGCGGTCGGGGGAGGGGAAGTATGGCACGTTGAGTGTCCGGAGCGCCGCGATATAGGCGGGCGGCACCTGCGCTCCTTCGTCGAGCCCGGCGAAGATCACCGGCTTCTGCGGCGAGAGGGCCCGGATCGCCTCGGCGATCGGTTCGAACTTCAGGCGGGATGTATTGGGGTCCGTCTGGATGATGCCGAGGATGACGGAGCCGAACCGGTCGTCGGCGAGCAGCGGCGCGAGCGTGCGACGATACAGGTCGGGATCGACCAGCGCCTGTGCCGTCAGGTCCATGGGATTGCTGACCGGGATGAAATCCGGAATCGTCGCGCGCAGCGCTGCCGCGGTGTCGCCGCCGGGCTCGGGAAGCGCGAGGCCGATCTTTTCGCACAGATCGAGCGTCAGCGCCTTGAAGGCTCCGGACTCGGTCAGCACGGCGGTTCCGCCGGCCGGGATGCGGCCACAGCGGACCGCGATATCGAGCACGTCGGCGAGTTCTTCCAGCCCCTCGACGAGCACTACGCCAGCGCGCTCGACCAGCGTCTTCATCACCTGCCAGTCACCGGCCATGGCGCCGGTATGCGTCGCTGCGGATTCCCGGGCGGCGCTGCTCGTGCCCGGATGCAGCAGCACGATCGGCTTGCCTGCGGCGCGTGCCTGTTCCGCCAGCGCCAGGAAGCGTTTCGGGCTGCGGAACTGTTCGACGATCATGCCGATCGCGCGGGTGTCCGGATCGGCGAGCAGATATTCGACATAATCCTCGACGCCCGACGCCGCCTCGTTGCCGGTCGAGATGGTGAAGGAGACACCGAGCGTCTTGGAGAAGAGGGTGGTGCACAGCACCACCGCCATGGCGCCGGACTGCGAGACGATCCCGATCGCCGGCTTCGTATCTTCCACCAGCGGCAGCGCCTCGACGAAGGTGAGCGGAATGCCGTCGACATAATTGGTCATGCCGAGGCAGTTCGGACCTTCGATCACCATGCCGTGCTCGGCGGCGATCCGGGCAACTTCATGCTGCGCGGCAAGGCCTTCCTCGCCGCCTTCGGCGAAGCCGGCCGAGAAGATGACCGCCGCGCCCACGCCGCGCGCCGCGAGTGCGCGCACCGTATCGAGGACGCCCGCCCCCGGGATCGCCAGCACGGCGGCGTCGACGCCGGCGGGAAGGTCGTCGATCGACGTGAGGCAGGGCCGCCCGCCGATCGAATCCCGCTTCGGGTTGATCAGGTGGATGTCACCCGTGAACCCGTGCCGCTCCAGATTGGCCAGCACCGAGGCGCCGAGCGCGCCCGGCTTGTCCGAGGCACCGACGATGGCGACGGAGCGCGGACGCAACAGGCGATCGAGCGACCGCGCCTTGGGCTTTGCCAGAATCTCGGCGGTCATCGTTGATCAGCCCTTCTGCTTGGACACGTCATAGGCCCCGAGGCCGGGCTTGTAGGTCTTGTCGTCGATGAACTGGCGAATGCCTTCCTTGCGACCCTCACTGTCGTAGCTGTTGGCGGCTTCCTGCGCGCGGATCAGATAATCCTCGGCATTCTCATAGGTCATCTCGCGGACCCGGCGGATGGCGTCCTTGGTCGCCTTCAGCGCGACGGGATTCTTCTTGAGCAGGACCTCGGTGACCTGAGTGACGCGCGCCTTCAGGCCGTCCGCGGCGACCGCCTCGTTGACCAGGCCCCATTCGGCGGCTTTGCGGCCGTCGACATTTTCGCCCATCATCGCATGGTACATGGCGTTGCGGAAACCCGTCAGCTCCGCGATCACCTTGGACGCGCCGCCGCCAGGCAGGATGCCCCAATTGATCTCGCTCAGCCCGAACTGCGCATCTTCCGCCGCGAAGGCGAGATCACAGGCGAAGAGCGGGCCGTAACCGCCGCCGAAGCACCAGCCATTGACCATCGCGATGGTCGGCTTCTGATACCAGCGCAGCCGGCGCCACCAGCTATAGGCTTCGCGCTGGGCCTTGCGCGTGCCGACCAGGCCGAGCGCTTCGGTCTCGCGGAAATACTCCTTGAGGTCCATGCCGGCCGACCAGGCAGTGCCTTCGCCGGTGAGCACCAGCACGCCGACATCGTCGCGGAATTCCAGCGCATCGAGGACCTCGAGCATTTCGCGATTGAGCGTCGGCGACATGCAGTTGCGCTTTTCGGGGCGGTTGAAGCTGACCCAGGCAACGCGGTCGATAATGTCATAGGCGACGGTGCCAAGCGGCGACGTTTCGGTCATGGAAATTCCGTTCGTAAGGTGGTGGTTGAAATCAGATGGGATAGTGGCCGGGCTGGGTCTCGATCGTGACCCAGCGCAGCTCGGTGAAGCTGTCGATCCCGGCCTTGCCGCCGAAGCGGCCATAGCCCGAGGCCTTGGTGCCGCCGAAGGGCATCTGTGCCTCGTCGTGCACGGTCGGCCCGTTGACATGGCAGATGCCGGACTTGATCTGACGGGCGACCCGCAGGCCGCGCGCGATGTCCCTGGTGAACACCGCCGCCGACAGGCCATATTCGGTATCGTTGGCCAGGGCGACCGCCTCGGCCTCGTCCCGCGCTCGGATCACCGCGACGACCGGGCCGAAGCTCTCCTCGCGGAACAGCTTCATCGCCGGGGTGACCTTGTCGATGACATGCGCGGGCATCAGCACGCCATCGGCCTCGCCGCCATTGACCTGCTCGGCACCGGCGCCGAGCGCGTCGGCGATCAGGCCGCGGACATGCGCCACCGTCTTCTGGTCGACCACGGCGCCGAGCGGGGTCTTGCCCTCGCGCGGATCGCCGACCGGCATCGTCCCGACTTTTTCCCTGAACTTCGCGACAAAGGCGTCGGCGATGCTGTCGACCACGATGATCCGTTCGGTCGACATGCAGATCTGGCCCGAATTCATGAACGCCCCGAATGCGGCTGCCTTCACCGCTTCATCGAGATCGGCATCGTCGAGCACGATCAGCGGCGCCTTGCCGCCCAGTTCGAGCAGCACGGGCTTCAAATGCTCCGCGGCGCGCTTCGCGATGATCTTGCCCACCGCGGTCGAGCCGGTGAAGTTGATGCGGCGCACCGCGGGATGGTCGATCAGCGCGCCGACGACCTCGCCCGCGTCCTTCGGTGCGTTGGTGACGAGGTTGACTGCGCCCTTGGGCAGGCCCGCCTCCTCGAATGCCTCGACGATCAGGGCATGGGTGCGCGGACATTGCTCGGATGCCTTGAGCACCACCGTATTGCCGCAGGCGAGCGGCATGGCGATCGCGCGCACGCCAAGGATGATGGGGGCGTTCCACGGCGCGATGCCGACCATGACGCCGACCGGCTCCCGCAGCGCCATGGCGATGCACCCGGGCTTGTCGGACGGGATCACCTCGCCGCCGATCTGCGTCGTCATCGCTGCGGCCTCGCGGACGATTCCGGCGGCGAGCATGAGGTTGAAGCCGGCCCAGCCCCGGGTCGCGCCGATCTCGCCCATCATCGCATCGATGAACTGCGGCGCCTTCGCCTCGAGCGACTCCGCCGCCTTCATCAGCAGCGCGCGCCGCGCGTTCGGGCCAAGCACCGACCAGGCTGGAAATGCTGCAGCCGCTGCGTCGCATGCTGCAGTCGCATCCGCCACGGTCGCGGCTGCAGCCGTCGTGGCGATCTCTCCGGTGACCGGGTTCAGGCGGTCGAAGGTGGTGGACGTTTCGCGCGGTTCGCCGCCTACGCGCAGGGAAATTGCGGTTGCCATCAGTCTCTCCCAATTATTGTTATATGTCATAACGGCATGAAACAATCACCGCAATGCTGTTTTTGAGCCCGGCGCAGGGACCGGGAGGACATTCGGGCGCGCGCATTCCTCCGGTCGGGACTCGTCGCCGACGCTACAAGGGAAGGCCCACATAATTTTCGGCGATGGCGGTCTGCATGGCGCGCGACGAGGCGACATAGTCGAGCTCGGCGATCTGCATCCGGTGTTCGAAGGCACCGTCCTCCGGGAAGCGGTGCATGAGCTTGGTGAGATACCAGCTGAAGCGCTCCGCTTTCCAGATTCGGGCGAGTGCCTTTGCCTGATATCCGTTCAGGCCTTCATTCTCGCCACGCCGGAAATGGGCGATGAGGGCATCGGCGAGATAGGCTACATCCGATGCCGCGAGGTTGAGGCCCTTTGCGCCAGTCGGCGGTACGATATGGGCGGCGTCCCCGGCGAGGAACAGCCGGCCATGGCGCATCGTTTCGAAAACATAGGAGCGTAGTGGGGCGATCGAGATTTCGAGTGCCGGACCGCGCGTGACGGGGCGGCTTGCAAGTGGTGAGAAACGACGCTCGAGTTCGTCCCACAGTCTCGCCTCCGGCCAGTCCTCCACCCGCTCGCTGAGCGGCACCTGGATATAGTAGCGGCTACGGGTCGGCGAACGCATCGAAGCGAGTGCGAAACCGCGATCCGTATTGGCGTAAATGAGTTCGTCATGGCATGGCGGAACATCGGCGAGGATGCCGAGCCAGCCAAAGGGATAGACACGCTCGAACTCGCGTACGGCCGCGGTCGGGATCGCCCTGCGCGACGGGCCGTGAAAGCCATCGCATCCGGCGATGAAGGCAGCGGTGATGCGATGTTCCGCGCCGTCGCTGGTGAAGGTGATTGACGGGCAGTCGCCGTCAACGTCATGCAGTGTTACGTCCGCCGCGCCGTAAACGATGTCGAGCCCTTTTTCCGGAGCGGCATCCATCAGGTCGCGCGTCAGTTCGGTCTGGCCATAGACCGTCACATGGCGCCCGGTCAGCGCGGCGATATCGATGCGGATCACTGCTTCGTCGGTGGCGAGGTTGAAGCCGTTCTCGATCATCCCCTCGGCATCCAATCGGCGGCTTATACCGAGTTGCCGCATCAGGTCTGTGGTGCAGGTCTCGAGCACGCCGGCGCGGATGCGTGACAGGACGTAATCGCGTGTCCGGCGCTCGACGACGACGCAGTCCACACCCTTGCTGCGCAGCAAATGGCCGAGGAGCAGCCCGGACGGCCCCGCACCGATGATGGCGACCTGCGTTGTTGCGGACTTCACAGACCCTGCTCCCAGTTGGCGCGTTGCGGCGAGTAGACCGCAAGTCGCGTGGCATTGAAAAAATAGAATTCCGTACGCCTGCTCGATCGCGGCCGGCGCGCTGGCGACCGACTCATAATGGCGCCGCACGCATTTCTGCGCCGAGCGTGACCGAGCAGTGTCGGCTTGAGACGAGTTCCATGGCGCTCAGCCTAGACGCGGGTGATCGGGCCGGGCCAATCCAATTGTCGGCGCGCTATTGGCTTTTTGGAATTCCGAGAGGGGCTATGGATGCCGCGGATCTGCCGCATCGGGCTGCGGCGTCGATGCCGCCGGGATCGGAACCTCGCCCCGTTCCCGAATGCTTCCTATTCGTGAATCCGGCGCAGCATTTCGATCAGGGTGGCGACCTCCGCCGGGGTGAAGCGACTCTTCAGCCAGCGCTCATGCTCGAGGATGCACTCGCGCGCGCCGATCAGTGCTTCATGACCCGTCGGAGTCAGGTGCAGCGTCTGGCGACGACCGTCGGTCTTGGACTGGCCGCGCTCGATGAAGCCCCGCTTCTGCAGGCGGTTGATGATCGCCATGATGGTGGCGCGATCGATCTGGAGCCGTCGGCCGATATCGGCCTGCGCGATTTCAGGATGATCGTCGACCAGCCACAACACCGAGACCTGCTTCTGCGTCAGGCCCAGATCAGTGAAGGTCTCGGTGAAATGCCGGTACACCGTTCCCTGAGCGAGCCGGATGTGGAAACCCAGGATCGAATCGATCTGTCCGATATCGTCTTCCGAATGCGTGTTCGTCTTGGTGGTCGACTTGCCCTTGGCCATGGCATCGACTTGGGCGAATTCGGCGCGAAGATCAATCCGCGAACCGGTTGCAATATTGTAGGCATGACATACAATATCGCCGACAAGAATAAGCGAGAGGATGAACCTGTGGCCCATTTCCCCGAGACGCCGTCGTTCACCGGCTTCAATACGCCGTCGCGGATCGAGGCGGATATCGCCGATCTGGATGTGAAAGGCGCGATTCCGCCTGAACTCGACGGTGCGTTTTTCCGCGTCCAGCCCGATCCGCAATTCCCGCCGCGGCTTGGCGACGACATTGCTTTCAATGGCGACGGGATGATCACGATGTTCCGCTTCGAGGGGGGGCGCTGCCATTTCAAGCAGCGCTGGGCGCAGACCGACAAGTTTAAGCTGGAGCATGCCGCGGGCAAGGCCCTGTTCGGCGCCTACCGCAATCCGTTGACCGACGATCCGGCGGTCGCCGGCAAGATCCGCGGTACGGCGAACACCAACGCCTTCGTGCATGGCGGGAAGCTTTATGCGCTGAAGGAGGACAGCCCGGCGCTGGTGATGGACCCGGCGACGCTCGAGACCGACGGCTACACCTTTTTCGACGGGAAGATGACCGGCCAGACCTTCACCGCCCATCCCAAGATCGATCCCGACACCGGCGACATGATCGCCTTCGGCTATGCGGCGAAAGGCGTCTGCACGAAGGATATGACCTATTATGTCGTGTCGCCTGAAGGCGCGTTGAAGCAGGAGCTTTGGTTCGAGCTTCCCTATTATTGCATGATGCACGATTTCGCGATCACGCCCGATTACGCACTGTTCCATGTCGTGCCGAGCATCGGATCGATGGAGCGGCTGGAAAAGGGCCTGCCGCATTTCGGCTTCGATACCACCCTTCCGGTCTATCTCGGGGTGGTACCGCGCCGTGCGGATGCGACGGCGAAAGATATTCGCTGGTTCAAGCGGGACAATTGCTTCGCCAGCCATGTCATGAACGCCTTTCAGGAAGGCACGAAGATCCATTTCGACACGCCCGAGGCGAAGAACAACATGTTCCCCTTCTTCCCCGACGTGCATGGCGCGCCGTTCAATGGCCCCGAATCGGCGAGCTTTCTGACGCGCTGGACGGTCGACATGGCGTCGAACTCCGATGCATTCGAGAGCGTGACCCGACTGACCGGCATGATCGGGGAATTTCCGCGAATCGATGACCGCATGACCGGAAAGCCCTATCGCTATGGCTGGATGCTGGTGATGGACATGGCCCAGCCGATCGAGATCAAGGGCGGCAGCGCGGCAGGGCTGATCATGAACACGCTCGGTTTGATCGATCACCAGACCGGCCAGGAGCAGAAATGGTGGTGCGGCCCGGTCTCCAGCCTGCAGGAGCCGTGTTTCATCCCACGCTCCAAGGATGCGCCCGAAGGCGATGGCTGGATCGTGATGGTGTGCAACCGACTCGAAGAGCATCGCTCTGACCTGCTGCTGTTCGACGCGCTCGATGTGGCCAAGGGGCCGATCGCGACGGTCCATATCCCGATCCGGCTGCGTTTCGGGCTGCACGGCAACTGGGCGGAGGCGGCGGATATCGGGCTGGCGGCGTGATCCAGCCCGGCCTCGAGTTCGTCTATGAAGCGACCGGCAGCCTGGGCGCGCCGATTGCGATCGGCGACACGCCTGACGGGATGCGGCGGATCGTCCCGATCTTCTCGGGCCCGGTCGAGGGCCCGCTGATCCGCGGTGAACTGGTTGCCGGCGGCAATGACTGGCAGGTGACGCGGCCCGATGGCGTGACGGTGGCGGACGCCACCTATGCGCTGCGGACCGATGACGGGGTGGTGATCCAGATCCGTAACAAGGGACTGCGCCACGGGTCGCCCGAGGTCATGCGGCGGTTGGCGGCGGGCGAAGAGGTCGATCCGGCTGAATATTATTTCCGCACCGTCCCCGAGTTCATCGCCCCGGCCGGACGCTATGACTGGCTCAACCGGAGCGTGTTTGTCTGCTCCGGCGCACGCTATGCTTCAGCCATCAGGCTCTGGGTATGGCGGGTCACCTGAGTCGCGTTCGGCTCAGACTGCCTCCCCCGCCGCCCGCGCCCGTTCCACGACGGTCATCTCGTCGCGCGGCAGCTGGCGGATCAGCAGGACGATCAGCACGATCAGGACCGGGGCGAGCCAGTAGACCGACAGGATCGCCGCGCCGAGATCGCCACCATTCACATCGCTGACCAGACCGACCGCATAGGGGCCGGTGCCCAGCCCGAAGATCGTCATTGTCAGGATGTAGAAGCTCATCACCGTGCCGCGCATCCGCGGCAGGACCAGATCCATGAAGCTGGCATAGACCGGCGGCAGCCACATGGTGAGGGCCAGGCTGTAGAAGGTGAAGCCGAGATAGAAGGCGCCAAGCGTTGCGGCGCGATAGGTGACGAACGCCAGCACCGGCGACACGATCAGCGCGCCCAGCGTCACATAGATTCGTCCGCCGCGAATGCGCTGCTGCATCCAGTCCGAGAGCGGCCCCGCGATCAGCGGGCCGACAATGCCGAGTCCCCCGGTGAGTGCGCCGAACTGCAGGCCGACCTGTGCCGGGCTCACGCCATAGGTCTTGATCACGAAGCTCGGGCTCCACGCCATCACGCCGTAGTTCACCACCGATTGCAGCGCCGCGATCGCGAACAGCAACGTCAGCGCCGGAGTCCGCCCGATGATCGCGAAAGCCGGCTTGTCGCGCAGCCGGAGCGACTGGAGCCAGTTGAGCACGACATAGAGACCGAAACCGGTCACGACGAATTGCAGCGCGTTGCCGCCGATGATCGCCCCGCCCAGGTTGAGCGGCGGCGGCGCTACCTTGCGCAGCGCGTCGGTCCAGCGGGTCAGTCCGATCATTGCCAGGACGATCGCGGCGAGCCCGGCGATGTTGACGAGCCAGGTGCCCGCCCCGGCGCGATTGCGATGGAGCGAAAGCCAGTTGAAGCCGGGGAGGATGCTGGCGAGCGTATGCCAACTCGCGCGGAACGGCGCGGGATCGGGCGTGCAGGCGATTCCATCGGCGGCGCCGCGCACCGGCTCCTCCATCCGCCACAGCAGCACCGCAAGCACGACGCCCGGGAGTGCGGCGACCAGGAAGGCGGCCTGCCAGCCCTTGATGCCCAGCGGCGCGGCGCCCGCCGCATAGGCGTGGTCCCACGCGTCTGCAGTGGCGCCGCCGATCCACAATGCCCCGCCCAGGCCGAGCGCGATCGCGGCTGCGATGACCGCTGTGACGGTACCGCGCCTTTCCTTGGGGAAGCGATCGGACAGCAGCGAGAAGCCCGCGGGCTGGACGCTCGCTTCACCGATCCCGACACCAAGCCGCGACAAGGCGAGCAGGCCGAAGCCATTGGCGAAGCCGGCCATGGCGGTCATCACCGACCAGCCGGCGATCGACAGCGACAGAAGGCGCGTCCGCACCCAGCCGTCCGCGAGGCGCCCGAGCGGGAGCGAAAAGAGCGCGTAGAACAGCGCGAAGACCGTGCCGTAGAGCAGCCCCATCTCGGCATCGCCGACATGCAGGTCCGCCTTGATCCGCGGCACCAGGATCGCGAGGATCTGGCGATCGACCATGCTCATCGCCTGGGTCAGGCTGATGAGGATCAGGGCGATCCACGCGGCTCGCGGAGTCCGTTGTTGCGTCACGCGCGCTTCCCTCCCGAGGCCGTCAGAGCTTGAACACGCGCTCCGCGTTGGTCTGCATCAGCTTTTTCTTCGTCGCATCGGGCACGTCGAGCAGATCATGCGTCCGCACCTCGTCGGCGACATATTCGTACGGATAGTCCATCGCGTACAGCACCCGGTCCTCGCCGAGCACCTCCTGCGCGAACCTGATTGCAGGCGCCCAGGCCATGCCGCTGGTCGTCACGCAGACGTTGGAGCGCATATACTCGGCGATCGTTTTCTTCAGCGGCTTCATGCGCTCGTAGCGCTGCGAGCGGACCCCGGCCTGGTGCATATAGTCGAGCCGGTAGAGCCAATAGGGCAGGGCTTCGCCCATATGCCCCACGACGATCTGCAGGTCGGGATAGCGATCGAAGATGCCGATCGTGATCAGTCGCAGCAAATGCATGCCGGTCTCGACGCCGAAACCGAAGATCGCGCCGTCGAGGCCGGCTTCGAGCATCGGTCCGATCATCGCGTCGGGCGGAGTGGAGGGATGGATGTAGAGCGGCTGGCCGGTCTCGGCGAGCGCGCGAAAGATCGGATCATATTTCGGGTCGTCGAGATATTCGCCCTGAGTATGGCTGTTGACCATCACCCCCTTGAACCCGAGCCCGGCGCCGCGTGTGATTTCGCCGGCCGACCAGTTCGGGTCCTGCGGCGCGATCGAGGTCATGCCGACATAGCGCGTTGGGTGCTGCGCCACCGCCTCGGCGAGATGGTCATTGGCGCGGACCACCATCGCCTTGGCTTCGTCCGCATCGAGCAGCGGCTGCACGCCCGGGGAAGTGAGCGACAGGATCGCGACGTCGATACCGGTCGAATCCATATCAGCAATGCGACGGTCGCCGAGATCGAGGAGTCGATCGATGATCATCATCGCCCGCTCGGACGGCGAGGTTGCATAGAATCCCCAGAGCGATTGCATGCCCTTGTCGGCGGTGCCGTCGCGCACCATCCGGAGATAGCAATCGATCTGCTCGCGCGTGGCGAACGCCTCTTCGGTTGCGATCCGCAGATAGCCGCGGTCGCCGCCGGTCTTCAGGTCGTGGGTCATGTCCGCTTATCCTTCGTGCACGGCCTTGGTGACGAGGCAGGCCTCGACGCCCTCGGGGCCGTCTTCCGAGCCGTGGCCCGACCATTTCACCCCGCCGAACGGCGCATCCGCGCCGCCGATCATTGACGTGTTGATGCCTAGCATGCCGGTCTCCACCTCGCGTGCGAGCCGACGCTGGCGCCGGGCATCCTGCGTCCAGGCATAGGCCGCAAGGCCATAGGGCAGGCGGTTGGCCTCGGCGATCATCGATTCTTCGCTGCCGAAGGGGTTGATCATCACGACCGGGCCGAACGGCTCCTCGTTCATGATCGCGGCGTCGAGCGGGACCTCGGACAGCACGGACGGGGCGAAGAAGAAGCCGCGGTTACCGATCCGCTCGCCGCCCGCGTGCAGCCGAGCGCCCTTCGCCTTCGCATCGCCGATCAGCCGCTCCATTGCGTCGGGGCGGCGCGGATTGGCCATCGGGCCCATCTGCGTGCTTGTATCGAGCCCGTCACCGACGACGATCCTGCCCGCGCGCTCGGCGAAGCCGGTACGGAAGCGCTCGAAGATATCTTCCTGCACGATGAAGCGTGTCGGCGAGACGCAGACCTGGCCGGCATTGCGATATTTCGACGCGACCATCGTATCGAGCACCTGATCGACATCGACATCGTCGAAGACCAGCACGGGGCCGTGCCCGCCCAACTCCATTGTTGTCCGCTTCATGTCCTCGGCGGCGAGCTTGATCAGGTGCTTGCCGACAACGGTCGATCCGGTGAAGCTCAGCTTCCGGATGATCGGTGAGCCGAGCAGGTGGCGCGAGACCTCGTCGGGTACGCCGAACACCGCCTGGGCGACCTCCTTCGGAAGCCCCGCGTCGAGCAGGCATTGCAGCACGCCGATCGCGCTTGCCGGCGTTTCCTCGGCCGATTTCAGGATTACCGAGCAGCCTGCCGCGATCGGCGCGCCGAGCTTCCGCCCCGGGTTGCCGAGCGGGAAGTTCCATGGCGAGAAGGCGGCGACCGGGCCGACCGGTTCCTTCGTCACGGTCGCGCGCATGCCTGCCGGGCGGACGAGCGTTCGGCCATAATTGCGGAAGGTCTCGCCCGCGTAGAAGTTGAACAGGCCGACATTCATCAGCACTTCGATCCGCGTCTCGGCGAGGGTCTTGCCCTCTTCCATCGTCGCGATCCGGGCGAGTTCCTCCTGCCGCTCGAGCATCAGCCGCGCCGCACCCTGCAACACGGCGGAGCGCTGCTGCGGCGTCGAGTCGCGCCAGATCCGGAAGCCGCGTTGTGCGGTCTCCAGCGCACGATCGAGATCGGCGGCATCAGCGAGCGGCAGCTCGCCGAGCGCGTCGCCCGTCGCGGGGTTGAGCACGCGATGCGTGCGCCGGCCGCCGCCGGTCACACGCTCCCCGTCGATCACCATGCAGAGATCGGGGTAGTTCATGCGTCGGCCTGCGCTGTGCGACCGGCCGCGTTCTCGCGCTCGATATCGCCCTGCCAGCGCTCGGGCACGATCGGCTTGCCCGTCACGGGATGGGCGTTGTGGAACGGGACGACCTTGTGCGTCGGCCACAGCCACACGTCCGATTTGAGTTCATCGGGGCCGGTGGGATCTTCCGGATAGGTGACGCTGAGGAACGGCACGTAGTTTGGCCTGGTATTGGCCCAGCCGGTCTCGAAATCGGCATGCCATTGCGGCACGTAGTTGAGGATGTGGATGCGCCACACCCCGTCGATCTTCTTGTAAGTATTCTCGTAGAGCCCGCCCTCGAACCACTGGCGCGCCTGGCCGAAATCCTTGTGGCGACCGGCCTGCATCGTGCAGCGGAAGCGGCCGAGCGCGGTCACGCCATCGGGCAGGATATCGACCACGTCCTGATGCTGCGGATGATCGAGCAGGAAGCCGTCGATCGGCCCGTTGTTGCCGTGCGTGAAATTCTTCTGGAAGCGCTCGATATAGAGTCGCGCCGCACCCGCCTTGCCGCGATAGATGCCGCCGAAGAAATGCACCTCGCAATCCTCGGTGAACAGGTCGACCGTCTCGTTGTACAGGCATTTGTCGATGAGATAGCCGTAGAGATGCTGGAGCTTGCGAACGGACTGTTCGTCCTCCTGCACGGTCACGCGGCGGGTCAGCGCTTCGATCTGCGATTCGAGCGCCGCAATCCGGTCCTGGTCGGACATCCTCTTCTCCATGTTTGTGCGCGGAGGCTGGCGTTCCGCTTCGCACGCGAATCAAGCTATGTCAGAAAACTATTGTAAGCAAGGCATACAATTCATGCCGCCGCGGCGCCGGTCCGTTCGATCGCCTCGACACGCTCGATCTCACGCCGATAGGGGCGGATGCCGAAGGAGATGGTGATCGCCGCGAGCGGCATCAGCACCGCAGCAGTTGCTGCCATTGCCAGCCACAGCCTGCCCTCCCCGCCGACCAGCCGCTGATTGACGGTACCGATGACGAGGCTGCCCATCGCGCCGAAGAAGGTGAACATGAAAAGATAGATGGCGGTCACCTGGCCGCGCATTTCATTGGGGGTAATGCGCTGGATCGCGGCATTCTGCGGAATGGCGGAGCCGAGCCCGAACATGCCGGACAAGGCGTAGAAGAACAGCGCCAGTTCGCCCGACGGCATCAGCGGCGCCAGGACCGAACAGGGTACCGCGGCAGCGAACAGGATCGTGGTCGCGCGGACATGAGCATCCTTGTGGCGCTTGCCGAGCCACTCGGTCAGGGCGGTACCGATGAACAGCCCCAGGACCGCCGAGACGAGCAGCATGGGGGCGGACCAGTTGCCGATCTGTTGCTCGCTCCAGCCATAGGTGCGGATCAGGAAGGGTGCGCGCCACGCCTGCAAGCCCAGCGATTCGAGCGCGCTGAAGGCGAGGCCGATGAAGAGCGGCAGATAGACCGCCTTGCGCCGCCAGATCTCGGCGAAGACCTCGCCGATCGGCATGGCCTTGCCCGCCCGCGCCAGGCCCCGGCGATCGGGCTCGCGGATCATCAGCAGCATGCAGACCACGGCGAGGCCGGGTACCGCCAGCATCAGCAGGATCCATTGCCAGCCGCGGATGGTGAGCCCCATCCACTGCATCGGCTCCCATCCCGCGACCATCGCAAGCAGCTGGCCGCCGATGAACAAGCCGATCGTGGTCCCGCCGATGAAGCCGAGCTGCAGCACCGCGATGGCGCGCGGCAGCCGTGCCGGCGGGAAATAATCAGCGAGCATAGAATAGGCGCCAGGCGCATGCGCCGAGCCACCGGCGCCGATCAGCATCCGCGATCCGAACAGTTGCCGGAAATTCTGGGCGAGTCCGCCAGCGGCGTTGAGGGTGCTGATCAGGAGGAGCCCCCCCGCCAGCACGAGCTTGCGCGGATAGATATCAACCAGCCGGGCGAGGGGGATGCCCACGAGGACGTAGAAGATGATGTTGGCCGGGCCGAGCAGCCAGCCGAGCTGCTCGTCCGAGAGGAGGAAGTCGTGCTTGATCCGCTCGACCATCAGCATGAATACGGTCGAATCGAGGAAGTTGAGGAAGGTCGCCAGGACGAGGACGGCGAGGGCATAATAGGCTGCGCCGGGACTCGGCCACCCCTGGGGGGCCGTCGCTACGTCATCCGAGCTGGGCATCGCCATTGGCGCGCCGGCCTGCAATACGGCCATAGATCCTCCCCACTAGGTTCGGGGCGGCCTTGCCGGCCGCTTCCCATCGAATGCGGGCGGGTCGATTTGGCGTAGCGCCAACCAACCGCTTTCCCCGCCAAAGATTGTATGCTTTAAATACAATCTCAACAAGCGTTCGATCTTCGAATTCGCGCGCAAAACCACATTGGGAGAGGCAGTTCGTGCAGAATCTGCAAGGCAGAACCGCGTTCATCACCGGCGGCGCGAGCGGGATCGGGCTCGGCATCGCCAGGGCATTGCAACGCGCCGGAATGAACATCGTGGTCGCAGACATTCGCGACGATCACCTCGCTGAGGCACGCGCTGTGCTCGGGGCGGACGCACTTGCGCTGAAGCTCGACGTGACCGATCGCGCCGCCTTCGCTGCCGCAGCCGATGCGGCCGAGGCGCGCTTCGGCAAGATCCATATCCTGTGCAACAATGCCGGGGTCGCGGTGGTCGGCCCGGCGGAACTCGCGAGCTTCGCCGATTGGGACTGGACGCTCGGCGTCAATCTCGGCGGCACGATCAACGGGGTGGTGACGATCCTGCCGCGCATTCTCGCGCATGGCGAGGGCGGGCACATCGTCAACACGGCATCGATGTCGGGCATGCTGCCGCATCCCGGCGCGGTAATCTACGGCGTTACCAAGGCCGCCGCGGTGAGCATGATGGAATCGATGCGTGCCGAACTGGAGCCGCGCGGGGTGATCTGCTCGGCCTTCTGCCCCGGCCCGGTCCAGTCCAACATCGCGGAAGCGGGCAAGACCCGCCCGGCCGAACTCGCCGAAACCGGCTATGCCGAGAGCGACAAGCGGCGCCAGCAGGGTGGCAACTTCGCGCATCTCTACAAGACCGCCGACGAGATCGGCGAGCGCGTGCGCGAAGGGATCGAGGGCGACGAACTGTACATCCTCACGCATAGCGAATTCCGCGACGGGGTGGCCGATCGCGCGGCGGCGATGATCGCCTCGGTGCCCGACGTGCCGGAGAATCCGGAGCTCAAGGCCACCTTCGCGGTACTCTTCAGAAACCCAGTTCACGCGGCCGAGCGCGATCGGCAGGAAGCGAAAAGATCATGAAGGAATTTGCGGGACGCACCGCGTTCGTCACCGGCGGCGCGAACGGAATCGGGCTCGGCCTGGCGCGCGCGTTGCTCGCCCAGGGCTGCAAGGTCGCGATCGCCGATATTCGCGAAGAGTCGATCGATCAGGCCCTGAAGTCACTCGACAACCAGATGGTGATGGGCGTGCCGCTAGACGTCGCCTCGCGCACCGGCTTCGCGGAGGCAGCCGATCTGGTCGAAGAGAGCTTCGGCCCGGTCTCGCTGCTGTTCAACAATGCCGGAATCAACCTCTTCCAGACGATCGACGACTCAAGCTACGACGACTGGGACTGGGTCATGGGGGTCAATCTCCACGGCGTGATCAACGGCGTGATGACCTTCGTGCCGCGCATGAAGGCGAACGGCCTGGGCGGGCATGTCGTCAATACCGCCTCGATGGCGAGCTTCCTGTGCGGCCCGATGCCCGGCATCTACAACACCACGAAGTTCGCGGTACGCGGCATGAGCGAATCGCTGCGCTACAGCCTCGCGCCGCACGGCATCGGCGTATCGGTGCTGTGCCCCGGGCTGGTGAAGAGCCACATTTTCGCAAGCGACGATGTCAGGCCCGATGACCTCAAGGCGGGCGCCAAGCCGGTCAACACCGAGATGGTCGGGCGGCTGGAGCAGGTTCACCAGGTCGGCATGGAGCCCGACGTGATCGCGGCGCGCGTGCTCGACGCGATCCGCGTGAACCGCTTCCACATCTTCTCGCACCCCGAGTTCAAGGACGAGTTGCGCGAGGTGTTCGATGAGACGATCGCCGCGTTCCAGGACTATCCCGAGGACCCGGGCTACGCCCAGCGCATCGGCTTCGAACAGGGCCGGCGCGACGGTTACAAGGCGGCGCGGTCGGGGAATCTGGGCGAAGGGTGAGGGGACCTCGCGCCCCTCGCCGCCAGATGCGGTTCAACGGGGTCGCTCAAACCCCGTTGGTCTGACGATAGGCCGCAATCCACTCCGCCGTCCGGGCGAGCCCGCCGAACGGGTAGAAATGCAGCGACGCATCGCCGTGGCGGGCAGGGTCGAGCCCCGCCGAGAGTTCGGCCAGGATCGGATCGGGACCGGCCGACCCAAGCAGCCTGGTGATCGACAGCCCGTATTTCTGCATCACCTTGGCTGAGGCGCCGACGCCGCAGCGCGCAGCGAAACGCAGCAGGGTCTTGATGCTGGCCGGCCCGGCGACACCCACGCGCACCGGCGCCACAATGCCGCGCGCGCGCACTTCCGCGAGCCAGCTCAGGACGGGGTCGGCATCGAAGCCGAACTGCGTCATGATCGACGACTCCAGCCCGCGTTCGGCCAGATCCCGTTGCTTGTCCTCCAGCGCCTGCCACAGTCGGGCGGTGTCGATGGCGGGATGGCCTTCGGGATAGCCGGAGATGCCGACATGCCGGATGCCGTATTTCTCGAGCAGGCCCGATCGGATCACCGCGAGCGCATCCTCATAGGGCCCGGCCGGTTCCGCCAGGTCGCCGGCCACGACGAAGACGTGGCGAAGCTCGATGCGCTCGGCGAGCGCATCGAGGAAGCCCTCCAGCTCGCCCGCCGAGGTCAGCCGGCGCGCGGAGAGATGCGGCACGGGCCGCAACCCCAGCCGGTGCACACACGCGGCCGCGTCGACGCGCGAGGCGAAGCTCTCGCCCGGCAGGAAGGTGACCGAGACGATCGTGCCCGCGGGCACGAGCCGAGCCGCGCCCTCAAGCTGCTCGATATCCTTCGCCGTCATCTCGAGCGAAAAATCATCGAACAGCCGGCCGAGCGCATCATGCGCCCGGCCCGGGCCGGTGGCGAGGACGGGTTGCGTGCTCATGGCTGCAGCCGGGATGGCGACAAGACCCCGCGTCTTATGCGCGCTGGGTCCGCCAGCCCTGCTGGTAGGTTTCGCGCGCCACCCGCGAATAGGGCACCGAGCTGACGATCGCGCGGACCTCGATCTGCTTGTGCGGCTCGACCGTGCTCTTGCGCGTGCCGCCGTCCGGCTCGCCCCACACGACCTTGAGTTCGGTACCGACCGGGATCTCGTGATCGATCGTGGCGAGGCTGAGCGCGGTCTTCTCATTGTAGCTGTAGCCGGTGAACATCGAGAGGCCGACGGTGCGACCGCCCGCGTCGATCACCCGGTCGTAGTTGGACGAGGCGTAGTTGGCGAGCGGCAGGTCGAAGAACTTGTAGTGATCGCCATCGGGGTTGAACAGCGAGGCGTAGATCTTCGCCATGTCGTCAGCGTTCCAAGCGAGCGTCACCTTGTTGCGCTGCTCGGCGGGGTTCAGCGCCTCCAGCGCCTCGCGGCCATGGAAATCATGGTCGAACTTGACGAACGGGCCATAGCCCAGCTCCCACGGGTTGAGGTAATAATCCTCGATCTTGTCGGAGACGAAGCTGCCGCCGATTGCGCCCGTCGCCTCATAGCTGTCGGCACCGAGCCACTCGCGATAGGCCTTCAGCTTGTCGCCGGTGTAGATCGCCGGGAGCGGCGAGGGGATCCAGCCGGATTCGAGCGTGTTCGACGGATAGGCGCGGCTGCCGCACTGGACGAGGCCGAATTCCTTGCCCGCCTCGACGATCGCAGCGCGGATTTCCTCCTGCTCGTCATAGGGACCCCAGATTTCGAGGCCGGGCGCGCCGGACATGCCATGGCGCAGCGTGCGCACCTTGCGGCCGGCGATGTTCATCTCGCTCATGTTGAAGAATTTGAGCTGCTCGAGCGGGGCGCCATTGAGCTTCTCGATGATCGCCCAGGCGTTCGGCCCCTGGATCTGGAAGCGCCAGTTCACCCGGCGGACCGGCTTGCCCATCGGGCGCGAGGGCGAGCGATCGTCCTTGATGATCTCGACATTATAACCGCCCGTTTCGGCGTGATACATCAGCCAGTTAGCGGCGGGCGCGCGTCCAACATAAACGAACTGTTCCTCGGCCAGATAGAAGAGGATGCCGTCGCCGATCACATGGCCATAGGGCGTGGTGGGGACATACTGCTTCGCCTTGTTGACGGTGAAGCCCTTCATGCTGTTGATCGCCGTGTCCGACAGCAGCTTCAGCGCGTCGGGGCCGTTGATGAACAGGTCGACCATGTGGTGCGACTGATCGAACAGCACGGCGGAATGCTGCCAGGCCCATTGCTCAGACCGCCAGTTGGAGAATTCCGGCGCGACCACGGGATAGACATAGGCGCCGATCTGCGAGTTGCGCAGCATGTCGACCGGGTTGCCGGCCGCGCTCAATACCTGCTCCAGATTCTTCGAAACCATCAGTCACTCTCCCTATGCTCGTGCCTCGGTCCTTCAGGACCCTCGGCCACTCGATTGCTCAAACCCGGCGCACTTGGGTGAAATCGCCGGCACCGAATTTTTCATATGCCAAACATACAATTCTTTGTATGTAACACAAACGATTTTTATTCGCCGGCGAGACCGCGTCCCACGCGGCGGCGAGCCGGACTGGAGAGGAGAAGATTATGAGGGATGCCTGCACGCTCACGCTTTCGTGCGAGGATCGGCCGGGGCTGGTGGCGGCGGTTGCCACCTTCCTGGCCTCGAACGGCTGCAACATTCTCGAATCGCAGCAATTCGACGATGTTGCGCAAAACCGCTTCTTCATGCGCGTGGTGTTCGAGCGGCTCGGCGCGGCCTCCGAGCTGGACGCGCTGCGCACCAGCTTCGCCGGGCTCGCGGACCAATTCGACATGGCGTGGAAGCTGCGCGCCAACGACCAGCGCACCCGCGTGATGCTGCTGGTGTCGAAGTTCGACCATTGCCTGGGCGACCTGCTCTACCGCCACCGCATCGGCGAGCTCCCGATCGATCCGGTCGGCATCATCTCGAATCACCCGCGCGAGGCGCTGAACGTCTCGCTGATCGGCGACATCCCGTATCATTACCTGCCGGTGACGCGCGACACCAAGCCGCAGCAGGAAGCACGGATCAAGGCGCTGGTCGACGAATCGGGCGCGGAACTGGTCGTGCTCGCGCGCTACATGCAGATCCTGTCGGACGACCTCGCGGGCTTCCTGTCGGGTCGCTGCATCAACATCCACCACAGCTTCCTGCCGGGCTTCAAGGGCGCCAAGCCCTATCACCAGGCGCACGACCGCGGCGTGAAGATGATCGGCGCGACCGCGCACTATGTCACCGCCGATCTCGACGAGGGGCCGATCATCCACCAGGATGTCGAAGCGATCAGCCATGCCGATTCGCCCGAGAGCCTGGTGCGCAAGGGGCGCGACATCGAACGGCGCGTGCTCGCCCGTGCGGTGCAGTATCATGTCGAGGACCGGGTGCTGCTGAACGGCACGCGGACCGTCGTCTTCAGGGATTGATCCCATGCGGGTCGAGGCGCTTGATCATGTCAACATCATCACCGCCGACCTGGACCGGGCGGCTGCCTTCTATGCCGACGTCATCGGCCTCGATCCGCGCGACGGGCCACCGCCGCTGACCCGGGAGACCGCGCGCTGGATGTACGATGCCGGCGACCGCGCGGTGGTTCATATCAACAGCCTCGACGCGCCGCGCGCCTATCCCCGCGACATCGTACCCGGCGCGACCGGGGCGCTTCATCATGTCGCGCTGCGCTGTACGGGCCATGACGCAATGGTCGCGCGGCTGGAGCAGCGCGCGATCGATCATCGTCGCAACCTGATCGCCGCGATCGGGTTGCGGCAGATCTTCGTGGCCGATCCCGACGGCGTGCTGCTCGAGCTGAACTTCTTCGGCGCGTGAGCTGCGGCGCCCCGGGCATCGCCCGCGTCGATTCAAGTCAGGTGCGGCGCCCCTAGAATGCAGCGCGATTCGGACCGCTCAGGGCGATCCGAATCCGCTCTTTCTCCCCGCTAGTGGCGGGCGGCGCCCTGCCGACGGTGCGCCGCCCGCGAGATCGCCGCCTTGAGCGTATTTTCCATCAGGCAGGCGATCGTCATGGGCCCGACCCCGCCGGGCACCGGGGTGATCGCGCCGGCGACCTCCACCGCCTCGTCGAACGCGACATCGCCGACCACGCCATAACCGCCCCCGGGCTTCGCGACCCGCGTGGTGCCGACATCGATCACGATCGCGCGCGGCTTGATCCAGTCGCCACGGACCAGACCCGGCTTCCCGACCGCGCTGACCAGGATGTCCGCACCGCGACAGATGAACTGGGTGTCGCGCGTGTGGATATGCGTCTGGGTGACGGTGGCGCGCTCCTCCAGCAGCAACGCGGCCATCGGCTTGCCCACGATGTTCGAACTGCCGATCACCACGGCATGGCTGCCGGTAAGATCAGGTACGATCGACTTGATGATCTTGAGGCAGCCGAGCGGGGTGCAGGGGATCAGCCCGTCGCCACCCTGTGACAAGCGCCCCGCATTGAGCGCATGCAGCCCGTCGACGTCCTTGGCCGGATCGACCGCCGCCATCACGCGCAACGTGTTGATCTGGTCGGGCAGCGGCAGCTGGACCAGCACGCCGTCGATCTCGTCGCGATGGTTCAGCGCCGCAACCTCGGCGAGCACGCGTTCCTCACTCACATCGGCGGGCAGGAAGATCACTTCCGCGACGAAGCCGACCTCGCGGGCGCGCTTGATCTTGCCGTTGACATAGACATGGCTGGCCGGGTCGTCGCCGGCCAGGATGACCGCAAGCCCGGGTGGGCGGTCGAGGCCGGACAGGGCGTCGCTGACGCCGGCGATGACCTGGCGGGCAAGGGCCCGCCCATCGATGATTTCAGCCCGCATGATCAGCGCACATGCCCTGTCCAGGTGCGCAGACCCGGCGCGGTATGATCGGGCATGCCGAGTGCGGCGCGGACGCCGGGCCGCTCGGTCATGCGCTCGCGCCAGTCGACCAGTCGGGGGGCACGTGTCGCGATCTCCATCTCGGGGAACATGCGCTCCACCATCATGCCGCAATGGCTGTAGAAGTTGATATCGGCGAGGGTGAACATATCGCCGGCCAGCCACGGCGTCCGGCCAAGCTGTTCCTCGACCTTGTCGACCGCGACCTCGATCTTGCGCGTGGCGTTGGCGAGATCGGCTTCGGAAAAGCCCGAGCGCGCGGTCTTCCACTTCTCGCGCTGCTCGTGGAGCGGGATGCGCTCGACCAGCTTCTCGAATTCGCCGCTGTCGACGCCGCGTGCGATCACCCCGACCATGCGGTGCCAGCCATGCATCGAGACGAAGTTCATGACATGTTCGTCGACGAATTTGTTCCAGTAGCGCATCCGCGCCTTGCCGAGCGGGTCTGCCGGTCGCAGCGGCGGCGCATCGGGGAAGGCGTCCTCGAGATATTCGTTGATCACCGTGGTGTGGGTGATGATGTCGCCGTCATGATCCAGCACCGGCACCTGGCCCTCCGGGTTGATCGCGACGAACCAGGGCTGGTGCTGCTCGAACTTGTGCAGGTCGACATAGACGCTCTCGAAATCGAGGCCCTTCTCCTTCAGCGGGATCATCGACTTGAGCGAGTTCGCCACTGGCTCGGCGTGATAATATTTGAGCGCCATTCTAACCTCCCACGGAAATTGTATTGAGGATGCCGCCGTCGACCGCCCAGCTTTGCGCGGTGACATGGCCGGCGGCGTCGGACAGCAGGAAAGCGGCGACCTCAGCCAGTTCGTCGGCGGTACCGGTGCGCCCCTGCGGGGTGCGGCGGCGCATTGCCTGGAACGCGTCGTCGCCGAGCTGGTCGAGCATCGGCGTTTCGATGAAGCCGGGAATGATGCAGTTGACGCGCACATTGTGTGGCGCGGCTTCGATCGCCGCCGCGCGCGCGAGACCGAGCAGGCCGTGCTTCGAGGCGACATATGCGGGATTGTGCGCCATGCCGCGCTCGCTCGCCAAGCTGCCGGTGACGAGGATCGCGCCGCGCCGGCGCGCGATCATACCCGGCAGGACGCGCTTCATCGCCTGGAAGGGGGCGACCAGGTTGGTCCGCAGCACTGCCTCGAACACGGCATCGTCATAGTCAGTGAAGGGCGCGAAACTCCCGCCGGTGCCGGCATTGGCAAACAGCCCGTCGACCGGGCCCAGCGCCGCTTCGACGCTGTCGATCGCGCCGAGAAGCGAGTCGCGATCGGACACGTCCGCTGCGCAGCATGCAGCCGTTCCGCCGGCAGCCTGGATCGCCGCCACCGCTTCTTCCAGCACGCCCTGGCGCCGCGCGATCAGCGAGACCCTGGCCCCACGTGCCGCCAGCAGCCGCGCCGTCGCGAGGCCGATGCCCGAGGACGCGCCGGTCACGACGATATGGCGCCCCTCGAACCCGGTCACGCGAGCCCCAGCACCTTGATCGCATTGTCCTTGAGGATCAGCGGCATCACCTCGTCGCGGAAGCCGGCTTCCTTCGCTGCGGCAATCCATTTTTCGGGGCGGATCAGCGGAAAGTCCGATCCGAACATCATCTTGTGCTTTAGCTGGGTGTTCGCATACTGAATCACCTGCTTCGGGAAATATTTGGGCGACCAGCCGCTCAGATCGATGAACACATTGTCCTTGTGCAGCGCCATGGACAGACTCTCGTCAGTCCAGGGCCAGCTCGGATGCGCGAGGATGATCTTCATGTCGGGGAAATCCACCGCGACATCGTCGATCAGCATCGGCTGACCCCATTTCAGCCGGACGCCACCGCCGCCCCGCATGCCGGTGCCCATGCCGGAATGGCCGGTGTGGAAAATCGCGGGCAGCTTGTATTCGGCGATCACCTCGTAGATCGGATAGGCGACCCGATCGGCGGGATGGCAATCCTGCATGATGCCGTGGAACTTGAATCCCTTGACGCCGTGCTTCTCGATCAGGTCGCGCGCCTCGCGCGCGCCCATCTTGCCCTTGTGCGGGTCGATCGAGGCGAAGGGGATGACGATATCGCTGTTCTCGGCCGCGATGTCGGCGATCTCGTAGTTGCTGATCCGCTTTGCGCCGATCCCGCTCTCGCAATCGACCGTGAACAGGCAGAAGGCGATATTCTGCTCACGATAATAGGCGATCGTCTCCGGCATGGTCGGGCGCTTGCGATCCGCCTTGAAATAGGCGCTCGCGGCATCGAAGAACTTGGCCATCACCGGGTCCTCCGGGTCATGGCAGGAAACCTCGGCATGGACGTGCATGTCGATGGCGATGACGTTGGCGGGATCGATCATGGGGTACCTCATATCCCTCGCCGGTCAGGGGGAGGGTATCGCGTGAAGGCGGGGAGAGCGACGGCAGGCGCAGCGCCGCTGCCCGGATTGTCGTTCTCCCCGCGCCCCTCCCCGCAGGCGGGGAGGGGCGGCGTCCTCACATCTGGATGATGACGGACTTCAGTTCGGTATAGGCCTCGACACCCTGGCGGGCCTGTTCGCGGCCCAGGCCCGACTGCTTGTAGCCGCCGAACGGCAGCGCCGGGTCGATCACCGCATGGCAGTTGCCCCAGACGGTGCCAGCCTTGATCTTGGCTGCGAGCTTATGCATCGCCGAGATATCGCGGGTCCAGATGCCAGCACCCAGGCCGAAGCACGTATCGTTGGCCGACTTCGCCACCTCGTCGAGGTCGTCGAAGCGCTGGGCCACGACGACCGGGCCGAAGATTTCCTCCTGCACCACGCTCATGTCGGGGCGGACGTCGACCAGCACCGTCGGGTTGACATAATAGCCGCCGTTCGAGCTCGGTGCGTCGCCGCCGATCGCGACGCTTGCGCCGGCCTTCTTGCCCGCGTCGATATAGCCCATCACCCGGTCGAACTGCTCGCTCGAGACCAGCGGGCCCATATGGCCAGTGGGATCGAGCGACGGGCGCGGCGCCCAGAAGGCGGCGGCATTGGCGACGCCTTCGAGCAACTGATCGAAGATCGAGCGGTGCGCGTAGAGACGCGAGCCGGCAACGCATACCTGGCCCGCATTGAAGAAGATCGCGCCTGCAGCACCCGGCGCGGTCGCCGCGATATCGACGTCGGGCAACACGATCACCGGCGATTTGCCGCCGAGCTCGAGCGTGACGCGCTTGAGCGTGTCGGTCGCGGTCCGGTTGATGATCTTGCCCACTTCGGTCGACCCGGTGAAGGCGACCTTGTCGACATCGGGATGGCGCACGAGCCGGTCGCCGGCGGTGTGGCCGTTGCCGGTGATGATGTTGATCACGCCGGCGGGAAAGCCGGCCTCGGCGACCAGATCTGCCAGACGCAGCGCAGTCAGCGAAGTTTGCTCGGCCGGCTTCAGGATCAGGGTACAGCCAGCGGCAAGCGCGGGCGCGATCTTCAGCACCGCCATCAGCAGCGGGAAGTTCCACGGCACGATCTGCGCCGCAACGCCGACCGGCTCGCGCCGCACATAGCTGTGGAACGTGCCGCGCGGTGCCGACATCGGCTCGATCATCTCGCCCGACAGCTTGGACGCCCAGCCCGCCATGTAATGCAGCATGCCGATGGCGCCGGGGATATCGACCGCCGCGGCCATGCCCTTGGGCTTGCCGTTGTCGATCGCCTCGAGCTCGGCGAATTCATCGGCATGCTGGCCGATCAGGTCGGCGAGCTTGTGCATCATCGTCTCGCGCACGATCGGCGGCAGATCGGACCAGCGGCCATCGTCGAAGGCGGTACGCGCAGCGGCAACCGCGCGATCGACGTCGGAATCCGAGGCGTCGACGAAGCGGCTGATCTCCTTGCCGCTCGACGGATCGATCACCGGGATCGTCGCCTCGGTCGAGGGCGAAACCCATTCATTGTTGATGAATAGCGCCGGGCGGCGGCTCAGTGCCTTTTTCGCGGCATCCGAATAGGCATGCTGCGTCAGCGTAATGGTGCTCATCTCGTTCATCGGGCTCTCCTGCGCTTCTTGTGGGGCGACGATCCTGCCCCGAACCATAGCGAAAAATGTTATTCTCTAAAACAAAAACATCAGCAAGCGCGGCCCTACTCAGGCCAGCATCCTCGGCCCCGTGGCGGCCGCGGCGGCCTCCTCGGCGGCCTTGTCGCGCGGGGTCGGCACGTCGCGGCCGCGTTGCACCGCATCCCGCCCGCCGACGGCCTTCAACCAGCGCTCGAGATGCTCCAGCCCGTCGATATCGACGCCCGACCAGCTGTGGGAATGCGCCCAGGACCAGTTGGCGATATCAGCGATCGAATAGTCGCCGGCGAGATATTCGTGTGTGGCGAGCTGCCCGTTCATCACCTCGAGCAGCCGGCGCACCTCGCGCTGATAGCGATCGATCGCCGGCTGGATCTTCTCGGGGAAGTAGCGGAAGAACACGTTCGCCTGGCCCATCATCGGCCCGAGCCCGCCCATCTGGAACATCAGCCACTGGACGACGCGGCTGCGCCCCTTGTCGTCGGCCGGCATCAGCCGGCCCGTCTTCTCGGCCAGGTACAGCATGATCGCGCCGGATTCGAACACGGCGAAGTCGCCATTGTCGCGGTCGACGATCGTCGGGATGCGCCCATTCGGGTTCAGCGCGGTATACCAGGGATCCTTCTGCTCGTTCTTCGCAAAGTCGATGAGGCGCACCGTATAGGGGAGGCCCAGCTCCTCGAGCGTGATCGAGACCTTCCAGCCATTGGGGGTCGCTGCGGTGTAGAGATCAATCGTCATTGCGGGCCGATCTTCTTGTCCTGCGCCGCGCGCATCGCGACATATTGGCGGATGCTTTCGATCTGGGCCGGGGTCATCACCGGGCTCCAGGCGACCATGCCATTGTCCTTGAGCGCGCCATCATGGACGATCGTCTGCCAGTTCTCGGCACTGTGGAGCACGGTCGAGTGGCGCAGGTCGGGCGTGATCGAGCCGGAGATGGCGGCATCGCCATGGCAGACGCCGCAGAAGCGGCCATAGAGCTGCCCCCCGGCCGCGACCGTTTCGGGCGAGGCAGTGACGGCGGGCGGATCGAGCGGCAGCCTGGCATTGGGCACCGGATCGGGCAATTTCGCGGTGCCGCCGATCTTGAACACCAGCAGCCGGCTGACATTGCGCACCGGGCCCTGCAATTCGGAGAGGATGCCCGGGGCCAGCGCCCATACGCCGCCCCAGCCGGCCAGCACCGCGACATATTGGTCCTTGCCGATCGTGTAGGTGATCGGCGCCGCGACCACGCCCGTCTGGGCGTCGAACGACCAGAGCTTCGTGCCGTCCTTCGCTGAATAGGCGACGAACTTGCCGGCGGCATTGCCCTGGAACAGCAGGTCCCCCGCCGTCGCGACCACGCCGCCGTTCCACGGCCCCTCAAAGGGTATGCGCCAGCGCTCCTTCTGGGCGACCGGATCCCAGGCAATCAGGGCGCCCTTGGTCGCCGCGATCGCCGCCTTGCGCGCTGCGACATCAGCCGGCATCGATCCAGCCGCCATGTCGACGCCGACATTGAAGCCCTGCGAATAGGGCTTCCAGTTCGCCTCCGGGATATAGGGGAAGGCGGCCAGGTTGGCGGGGATATAGACCAGCCCTTCCTTCGGGCTGAACGCCATTGGCTGCCAGCTGTGCCCTCCGGTCGGCCCAGGCACGCCGATCCACGGCTTGCCCGTCTTGAAATAGCGCGCGTTGGGATTCTCGACCGGCCGGCCGGTCTGCGGATCGACGGCACTGGCCCAGTTCACGGGCACATAATTCTTCGCCGAGATCAGCTTCCCGCTGACGCGGTCGAGCACGTAGAAGAAGCCGTTCTTGGGCGCCTGCATCAGCACCTTGCGCGGCTTGCCGTCGATCACGAGGTCGGCGAGCATGATGTGCTGGGTGGCGGTATAGTCCCACGCCTCGCCGGGCGTCGTCTGATAGTGCCAGACATATTCGCCGGTCTTCGGCCGGATCGCGACGATCGACGAAAGATAGAGATTGTCGCCGCCCTGGGGCGAGCGATAGGCCTGGTTCCAGGGCGATCCGTTGCCGACGCCGATATAGAGCAGGTCGAGCTCGGGGTCGTACGCCATCGCGTCCCACACCGTGCCGCCGCCGCCGAGCTTCCACCATTCGCCGGTCCAGGTCGACGCGGCTTTCCTGAGATACTCTTCCTTGTCCGTGCCGGGCTTGCCGGGGACAGTGTAGAAGCGCCAGACCTGCTTGCCGGTCTCGGCGTCATAGGCAGTGATATAGCCGCGCACGCCGAATTCGGCGCCGCCATTGCCGATGATGACAAGACCGTTGATCACGATCGGTGCGCCGGTGATCGTGTAGGACTTGGACTGGTCGACGGTCACCACGGACCAGAGTGGCTTGCCGGTCAGCCGGTCGAGCGCGATCAGCCGCCCGTCGAGCGTGCCGACATAAAGATGGTTGCCCCAGGCACCGAGGCCGCGATTGACGACGTCGCAGCACGCCTTGACGGCGGCCTGCCCCGGCACCCTGGGATCATAGTCCCACAGCAATTTGCCGGTGACGCCGTCATAGGCCTTCACCTTCGACCAGGCAGTGGAGACATAGATCTTGCCGTCGACGACGAGCGGCGTGCCTTCCTGCCCGCGCGCCGTATCCATATCGGCCGACCAGGCGAGGCCGAGTTCGGCGACATTGCCCGTATCGATCTGGCTGGCCGGGCTGAAGCGCTGCTCGTCATAGGTGCGGCCATAGGTGAGCCAGTTGCCGGTATCGCTTCCCGCCCTGGCGAGAAGGGCGCCGTCCACGGCGCCCTTCGGGGTGGAACTGGCGGTGCCGCATCCCGACAGCGCGGCGGCGAGCGCGATGGCGGCGCCGATCGACAGCGTCGTCTTTCCCGAAAGCGCGAACCTGCTCGAAGGCATTGTCTTCCTCATCCGCATCTCTCCACCGGGCAGCCTCTGCGTGCCGCCCGTTATCGTTAATTGACCATACGATCCGTGCCGCCCCAATGCTGGGCGCGGAGTGCCTTCTTGTCCATCTTGCCAGCGGGCGTGCGGGGAATCGCCTCGGCGAATTCGACCGACTTGGGCGCCTTGACGCCCCCGAGCCGCGCCTTGGCGTGGGCGATGATCGCTGCCTCTCCGATGCCGTCCGCCACCACCACGGCATGGACCGCCTCGCCCCATTTGTCGTGCGGCACCCCGATCACGGCGCATTCGCGCACCTGGGCCAGTTCGGTGATCGCAGCCTCCACCTCAGTGGTGAAGACGTTGAAGCCGCCGGTGACGACCATGTCCTTCTTGCGGTCGACAATGTAGATGAAACCGTCGGCATCGCGATAGGCGATGTCGCCGGTATGGTGCCAGCCGAACTGGCGGGCTTCCGCCGTCGCCTCGGGCATCTCGAAATATTCCTTGCTGACCAGCGTGCCGCGAACGACGATCTCGCCGCGCTCGCCGACGGGCAGCAAGGTGCCATCGTCCGCCATGATCCCGACCTGGACCGACCGAGTCGGCCGGCCGCAGCTCGCCAGCCGCTCGGGATGATCGCCGGCCGCGGCTGCCGCAACGATCTCGGGCGGGAGCCAGGTCGTGATCATCGGCGATTCGACCTGGCCGTAGGACTGGCACAGGCATGGCCCGAAGGTCTCGACCGCGAGACGCAGCTTTTCCGGCGATACCGGCGAGCCGACCAGGATGAAGATGCGCAGCGACCTGGTGTCGTGCCTGCCCAGGTCCGGCGAGCCGAGCAGGCCGTAGAGCGCGGTCGGCGGCAGATACATGTGCGAGACGCGATATTCAGCGATCGTGGCGAGGACCTTCTCGGCATCGAAGCCGGGCAGGATCACCTGAGTCGCGCCGAGCGCGAGCGTTCCGAGCGCGACCGGGCCGGCGGCATGGGTGACCGGGGCAACGACCAGCGATACCGGATCGTCGGTCCGGCCGCCGACGGCGTCGCCCAGCGTCTCGAGCATCGTGCCCCAGCCGAGATTGGTGACGTTGACGCCCTTGGAGGGCCCGGTCGTCCCGCCGGTCGGGAAGATTCCGACGATGTCGTCGGGCTTGCCGAACGGATCGGACATGTCGGGCAGGGTGCCCTCGGGGAAATCGGCGACCAGCTGCTCGAGCGAGACATCGTCGCCGCACGGCCGGTCGAGGCAGATGAAATGGGTGAGCGTGCCGACCCGCTCCTTCAGCGCCGCGACATCCTCGGCGAGGCTCGAATGATAGAAGATCCAGCCGCAGCGCACATAATCGAGATAGGCGGCATTGGCCTCGATCGCGTTGCGCGTGTTGACCGGAATCCATTTGCCGTTGGCACGCCAGATGCTCAGCAGCGCGATCATGATGACCGCGCTGTTCGGGCCGTAGAGTGCGACCGGCTGCTGGTTCTCGAAGCCGTTGGCGTACATCGCGGTCGCGATCCGCTCCGTCAGCTTCTTCACGTCGGCAAAGCTGTAGCGGACACCATTCGCGGTATCGACCAGGCACGCCCGGTTGGGATTGCGGTCATGCCCGCGGTCGAAATAGTCGATCGAACGCATGCCTATCCCCAGCGATTGATTTCGGGGCCTGGCGCCCAGGCATTTTCCGGCGTGTCGTCGCTCGCCAGCGCCAGCGCGCGCGCGACCGATGGGCGGGCCTTGACCCGGGCAAGCCAGGCGGCGGTGCGCGGGGCATCGGCAAAGGCGTCGGGCAGGAGCGAAACCATCCCGGCCAGCCACGCATAGCTTTCGAGATCGGCGATGCCGAAGTCGCCCATCAGCCAGTCGCGACCGTCCTGCAACTGGGCTTCGACCTTCACGACTGCCTGGGCGATCTTGGCGCGGCTGTCGGCCAGCTTCTCCTCGGCGAAGTCGTACGCGCGCACGGCGTGCCAGCGCTCGGCGAGGTCAGTGCTGGCGATCGGCCCGACGAGATGCGCGAAGGCGGCGTCGTCCATGGCGGCGAGCCGGTCGGCGAGATGCGCCTGCGTGCCGAGAAAGGCCGCGGCGGGTGCGACGCGCTCGATCACGTAGCGGCACCAGGCCATGACCTCCCAGCGCGCATAGGGGTCGGCCGGGCGCAGGGCAGGGCCAGTGCCGCTGTCGTCGAGGTAGCAGGCGATGAACACGCTGTCCGCCATCGCCACGCCGCCGGCGACCAGCACCGGGCCCTCGCCCTCGATCGACATGTCGATCTCCACCGCATGCGGCATCGCGGCGCGATGGCGATCGCCCGCGGCGAGATCGATGCGATGCAGTTCGGCTGCGATATTCTTTTCGAAGGCGGCGGCCAGCACAGTCAGCGACGGGCCGTTGGGTTCGCCATGATAGAGAGTGACGCTCATGCCGGTTCGCTTTCGAGGATGCTGACGCGCTTCGCCATGTCGGTGCGGCCCATGGTCCAGGTGGCGCGGGTGGCGGGCCGTGCGTAGATCGCGCGCAGCCAGCGCATGATGTTGGGGGTGAGCGCGTCGTTCGACAAAGTCGGCTGCGACAGCGGCAGGGCGTAGGCCAGGTTGAAGCCGTTGATGTCGGCCAGCGAATAGCTGTCCGACGCCAGCCACTCGCTTTGCCCGAGCGCCTCTTCGAGCAGCGTGATGCCGAGCGCGACGCGGCGCTGCGATTCCTTCATCTCGGCCTCGCCGAAACTGCCATAGATCGCCTTGCGCCAGGCGACGCGGCGTTCGGGCATCGGGATGCGCTCGATCGCCGCCTTCAGCTCCTCCGGATCCTTGGCGCGGACGGCCGGGCCGACGAAGACGCTCCAGCCGATCATCGAGAAACTCGGCGCCAGCCACTGGTCCATGAACTTCATCCACCAGCGCACGCGCCAGCGATCGGCCGGATCGGCAGGCATCAGCGCAGGGCCGGCGAATGCCTCGTCGACATATTCCATGATGGCGGTCGATTCGGTCAGTACCTTGTCGCCATGCGTCATTGCCGGGATCGTCCCCAGCGGGTTGACCGCGAGATATTCCGGCTTGTGCTGGTCGAAATTGAGAAGGTCGAGATAGTGGCTGTCGAACGCCACGCCCTTCTCCATCAGCGCAAGCATCGGCTTGCCCGAATTGGCGTTGGGTTCCCAGTGATAGAGCGCGACGTCTGCCATCCGTTCCTCATCCTGTCCGGCGAACTGGGCGTTCGCTCTGTTTGTATGTGTTACTTACAAAGGGCGGCGTGCGTCAACGGCAAACCGCGCGAAGCTTGCCGCGCGGTGGTATGTTATGCATACGACCGCCGCAATCGCCCTTCCCAGAGGAATATCATGTCTTCCAAGCCACCGTTCCGCGCCGATCATGTCGGCAGCTTCCTTCGCCCCAAGGCACTGCTCGATGCGCGCACCCAATATCGTGCCGGCGAGATCGATGCGGCGGCGCTCCGCGCCGTCGAGGACGAGGCGATCCGCGACGTGGTCAGGTTCCAGGAGGATCTGGGGCTGAAGGGAATCACTGATGGCGAATTCCGCCGCACCTATTTCCACACCGATTTCCTGCTCCAGCTCGATGGCGTGGTCGAAAAGGGCGGCACCCAGGTCAATTTCCGCCATGTCAGCGGCACCGAGCTCGATTATGCGCCGCCCGCGATGGTGATCGACGGCAAGGTCCGCCACGCCAAACCGATCCAGAAGGCCGATTTCGAGTTCCTGCAGTCAGTCACCACGCAGACACCCAAGGTGACCATCCCGTCGCCGACCATGCTGCACTTCCGCGCCGGTCGCGAAGGCATCCCGACCGATGTCTATCCCGAGATGGACGATTTCTTCGCCGATGTCGGCGCTGCCTATCGCGAGGAAGTCGCCGAGCTCGCCGCCGCGGGCTGCCGCTATCTCCAGCTCGACGACACCAATCTCGCCTATCTGTGCGACGACACCCAGCGCGAGAATGCGCGCAAGCGCGGCATGGACCCGGACGACGCGCCACGGCTCTATGCGGCGCTGATCAACAGCGCGATTCGCGACAAGCCGGCCGACATGGTCACCGCCGTCCATCTGTGCCGCGGCAATTTCCGGTCGAGCTGGGCGGCCGAGGGCGGCTATGAGCCGGTCGCCGAGGTGATGTTCAACGAACTGAACATCGATGCCTTCTTCCTCGAATATGACGATCCCCGCTCGGGCGATTTCGCGCCGCTGCGCTTCGTGCCCAAGGGCAAGACGGTGGTGCTCGGGCTCGTCACCACCAAGCTCGGCGAGCTCGAGAGCCGCGACGACATCCTGCGCCGGATCGAGGAAGCGGCGAAATTCTTGTCGGTCGACCAGATGGCCTTGTCGCCGCAATGCGGCTTTTCCTCGACCGTCCATGGCAACGACATCCTGGTCGCGCAGCAGGCAGCGAAGATGCGCCTCGTCCTCGACGTTGCGCGCGAGGTCTGGGGCGAGATCTGATTCGTTCGCCGCGTTGTTTTCGCGCTTAACCGCCTCCCAGTCTTATTGTAAGCAAGGCATACAATAAGACTGGGAGAGCGAACATGGCGGAAACAGCTGTGGTGCCGGCACATGTCAGGCCGGAACAGGTCGTCGATTTCGATTTCTACCGGCCCTGCGAGCCGGGCGGGGATCCCTTCATGGCCTGGCTCCGGCTCCAGGACGGGCCCGACATGCAGTGGACGCCGCGCAATGGCGGCCACTGGATCGCGACGCGCGGCGAAGACATCAAGGCGATCCTGGCGGATTTCGAGCGCTTCTCCTCGTCAAGCGCCTTCATCCCGAAAATGGATCGGCCGCGCGCCGTGCCGCTCGAATATGATCCGCCCGAGCATACGCCATTCAAGAAGATGCTGCTGCCGGCCTTCACGCCGAGCGCGGTGCGCCGCTGGTCGGACGAGGCACGGGTGCTCGCCATCGATCTGATCGAAGGATTCCGCGGCGCCGGACGGTGCGAGTTCATCGCCGATTTTGCGCAGCAATTGCCGATCATCATTTTCCTGCGCATGCTGGACCTGCCCTTGTCGGATCGCGAGCCGCTGCTCGAGGCGGTGAATGCGACGCTGCGGCCGACCAGCGAGGAACGTCGCGCCGCCGGCCGCGCGTACATGAACCGCTATATCGACGATCTGATCGCGCTGCGCCGCGCCGAGCCCCATGACGATCTGCTGAGCGATGCGCTCAAGGCCGACATCGGCGGGCGGGTGATGAACGACATGGAGGCGCGCGGGCTTGCCAGCGGACTGCTCGGCGGCGGGCTCGACACGGTTGCGGCGACGATGGGCTGGGCCGCGCTGTTTCTTGCCGAGAACCCCGAGCATCGCCACCAGCTTGCCGCAGAACCGGCGCTGATCCCGAAGGCGATCGAGGAATTGCTGCGCCGCTTCGCGGTGCCCAACATCGCCCGCGTCGTGCGCGAGGACATCGACTATCGCGATGCGCAGTTGAAGGCCGGGGAGCAGGTGCTGATGTCAGCCTGCATGCACTCGATGGATCCGGATATGTTCAGCGATCCGCTGACGGTCGATTTCCGACGGCGCGACAGCTACAAGCATTCGAGCTTCAGCCACGGCGTCCATCGCTGCATCGGCGCGCCGCTGGCGACGCAGGAGATCAGGATTTTCCTGGAGGAGTGGCTGGCGCGGATTCCCGATTTCGCGCTCGATCCCGCCGATCCGCCGGTGCGCGCGACCGGCATCGTCCACGGCCTGAGCCGCCTGCCGCTCGTCTGGTAGGCCGGCTCAGCGCCGGCCCATGTCCCAGCGGAACAGGTGTACCGCCCCGGACAGCGGGGCGGCCACCGCAGCCCCGGACAGCACGCGCAGGCCCCGTTCCAGCAGCAGCCCGCGCACCGCGACCCAGTCGCTCCATCCGGTAAGGCCAGCGACCGTCCCGCGTTCGACCGCGAGCGCGCGCGCTGCCTGCCAGCCGGACGCGTGCTCGCGGGCAAGATCGATCAGTGGGATCCCCTTCATGTTGCGCGCAAAGGCGATCGATTCGGGAATGCGGCTGTCATGGATCGCCAGCGCCGGACGGTCCGCGCCCGGCTTCCACGCGAAGGCCGGGCCGGCCGCGGCCGTCGACGCCGCTGCCAGCCCGATCACTGCCTGCCGTCGGGTCACGATCATGGCTTGCCCTTCGAGAGATAGGCAGCGATTGCCGCCAGTTCGGCGTCGGTCACGTCCACCCGGGTCTGGCGCGGCATCGCGCCCTTGCCCGTCCGCGCCACCGCCTGGACATAGTCGGCGGTCAGGTCGGTGCGATTGGCGAGCAGGCCCATGGCAGGAGGCTCGCCTGCCGCCACGCGCTGCTTGGTGAGTAGGTTGGTGCCCATGCCGCCGGTCAGGTGGCAATAGCCGCAATGATGGGAGAACAGCGCGGCGCCGTCGCGTCCCGCAGCCGTCCGGTCACCGGCGGGAGGCGCCGCGCGCGTCTGATAGTCCAGCATGGCTTGGGGCGGCGGCGGGCTCTTGTCCTGCGCCACGGCCACACCGCACAAGCCGATCAGCCCGACGGCCAGGATCGCCTGCCTCATGCCGCTTCTCCCTGCTTCTTCAGGCCGCGATAGGCGGCCGGCCACACGCCCTGCTTTCCGGGTGCGAGGATGCCGTTGGGATCGAGCGCATCCTTCACCGTCTCGGTCAGCCGCCGCATGGCATGGTTGTTGAAGCCGAATGTGTCGGAGACCTGGTCCATCCAGCCCAGATGCGTGCGATATTCGCCGTAGCCCGCCTTCGCCGCGTCGGCGACCAGCGCATCGAACAGCCTGCGCATATTGGCGACCTGCGCGGCATCGTCGCGGTCGTACATCAGCATGTTGATGTTGTTGGCGAAGCGCCCGCCGATCGTGAAGCTGGCGTAGAAATCGACATCATGGTCAGCGATGATCTTCCGGCTGCGCTTCAGCTGGCTCATCACATGCTGCGACGTCGCCGGGATGACCGGCGAGAAGCCCATATGCGCGCCGCGCCCGCCGACCCAATCGCCCATCTGGAGGGCGATCGCCGAGGGCACGCCGAAGGTCGGATCATAGGAGTTGATCGGATCGCCCGGATGCCACCATTCCTCCTCGAACGGTGTCGCGATGTGCGGCTTGAACGCCTTCTTGATGACATTGGCGCGCGCCTTCACCATGTCCTCGTCGCCGTAGAGGCGCAGCGCGACATGCCAGTAGCCGAGCTTGTGCTCCTTGAGCAGTTCCTGGACGCGGCTCTCCGGGATGGCACCCGGCCTGTCCCAGAAATCCTTGCGCTGGCCCTTCAACACGATCTTGCCGAGCCAGGACGGCACGAACACCGACTGGTCGATCGTACCGTTGATCTTGAGTGGGGCGAGCGTGTCGATCACCCAGGCAATGTCGTCCTCGTTCGGGATGTCGAGCGACATCGCCAGCGAGGTCTCGGGCGCCGGCATCAACCACACGCCCGCCTTGATGACGACGCCCAGATTCGACTGGCTGAACATCAGGTCCCAGGTCGGGCCGAAGCCGAAGGGGAACAGGTGCCAGGCGTGGTTGCCGTCCATCGCGCCCATGCCGGTACGGACCAGATCGCCCTGCGGCAGGACCACCTCGAGCCCGCACAGGTTGCGTGCGTGCAAGCCATAGGGTGTGTAGCCGATGCCGTGGTCGAGCGCATTGCCGAGCACCGAGCCCCAGGCATTGCCGGGGACGGACATCCAGAGCGGAGTCTTCTCGCGCTGGAGATGTTCGTAAAGGTCGAAGAAGCCGACGCCAGGTTCAAGCACGCAATAGCCAAGCTTCGCATCGACCTCGAGAATGCGGTTCATCCGTCCGAGATCGAGCACCGCGGACCCGGCCATGCGCGGCGCAGCCGTGCCATAGCCGAGATTCTTGCCGCGGCTCACCGGCCAGAGCGGGATCTTGTGCTGGTTGGCGAGGCGGACCACCGCCTGCACTTCCTCCACGCTCGCGGGCGCGATCGCGGCAGAGGCGGGCCACTGGCTCTCGTCGCCGGGCGCATAGATATCGGAATAAGCGTCGCGATCGGCGTCGCTGGCCATCGTCCATTGCTTGCCGACAACGCCTTCAAAGGCCTTGATCGCAGCATCGAACGCGGCGGGGCTGACGCGCGGGGGTAGGGTGAGCTTCATCGAGCGCTCCCGGTCGGGCAGAAAGGAGAGCGGCCGGGTGATCGCACCCGGCCGCCATTGGGTCAGAACTTCTTGTTAATGCTGACCGACCATTCGCGCGGGCGACCGAGCGAATTATAGGCAGTGCCCGAAAAGGCATAAACTGCCTGGAAGCGCTGCGTGTAGTAATATTCGTTGAAGATATTCTTCACCTCCGCCGCGATCTCGAGATCCTTGCCGGCGTTCTTCCAGGCGAGGCGACCGTTCACGAGCGTATAGCTGGGCAAATAATAGGGCGTCAGATTGATCGTCTGATCGTTATAGCGCCGGTCGTTATAGGACGCGTCGATCCGCGGCGTGAGTGATCCGGAGTCGCCCAGATCGGCCTCATATTGCAGGCCCGCGCTCCACTTCCACTTCGGCGCGCTGGTCGCCGGATTGTTGACGCTGACCGAGGTGCCGACGCGCGGATCGAGCCGGTTCCACTTGGCGTCCAGATAGCTCGCCGAGCCATCGAAGCTCAGGCCGCGGATTGGGTTGGCGGTGACTTCGACCTCGACACCGTGGAACCGCGAATCGCCGGCATTGGTCACGACGCCGCAGGGGCCGCCGCCATAAGCCGAGCAATCGGAGATCGGCAGCTGGACATTCTTGTACTTGTTGATGAACGCCGAGACGTTGATGCGGAGCGCCTTGTTCAGCAGATCGGTCTTCAGGCCGATTTCATAGGCGTCCAGGGTTTCGGGCACGAAATTGCCCTGCAGCGCCTGGGTCGCATTGAACGGGCGCGCCGAAACGCCGCCGCCCTTGAACCCGGTCGAGATGGTCGCATAGGCCAGCACCGACGGTGAGAAGCGATAGTCGACCGAGGCGCGGTAATCGAGCTTGTCGCCCTTATAGCGCGCGGTGGTCTGGTTCAGCTGCCCGAGCGGATCGAGGAAAGTATTGAGCGTGCCATCCAGGTTGCGTCGGACGAAACTGTAGCTCTTCGATTCCTTGGTGTAACGCAGGCCGCCGGTAAGGGTCAGCCCCTCGGTCGGATGGACGATGATCGTACCGAAGGCCGCCTTGCTGTCGGCATGGACGGGATCGTCGCCATAGAATTGCAGCGCGGTGCCCGGGATGATGTAGCGGATATCCTGCAGCGTGTAATAAGTGGTCTTCTGCTTCGAATAATAGCCGCCGACGGTCAGTTCGGCGAGTTCGCCCAGCTTCGCGTTCAGGCGCAGTTCCTGGCTGAAGAAATTGTGGTTCAGCTTGTTGTTGCCGCCTGCGCCGCCGGTCAGGGTCGGCGTGAAATCGTCATCCGTGCCGAAGGTCGACAGATATTGGCGATAGGCCGTGATCGAGGTGAGCTTGAGTGAATCGGTCAGCCCGAACACCGCATTGAGCGACACGCCGCCGCCACGGAAGACCTGGTGATTGTCGGTATTGACCTGGCGCGCCGCCTGGGACGGATTGGTGCCCAGCGCAGTGCCGACCGCCGGATTCGTGTACGACGCGTAGGTGCAATATTTGCCGCAGAGGAAGTTCGCATTGCGCGAAACCGTCAGGACTTCCGCCGGGTTCGAGTGATCGTCATCGGTATAGTCGGCGGCAAGGTTGATATCGACATCGTTGTTCGGATTATACCGCAACTGGCCGCGCAGCGCGGCGTAGTTCGTGCCGCCGAGCTTGCTCACCGTGCAGTTGCCCGGCGTCCGCGATGAGGTGATGCCTTCCGCATTGCCCGGCTTGGCGCAACCATAATCGACCTGGTCGACATAGCCTTCCTGCTTCTTGAACACGCCGGAAATGCGACCGAACAAGCTGTCGGTCAGCTTGAAGTCGGCGCCGCCGCGGAAGTTGATCTGATTGCGCGAGCCATAGGTGCCTTCGACGAAGCCGCCGCCATTGCCGTCCGGTTTCTTCGAAAAGAGCTTGATCGCGCCGCCGATCGAGTTGCGGCCGGTCAGCGTGCCCTGCGGGCCGCGCAGCACCTCGACCCGGTCGAGATCGAGCAGGTCGAACACCGAGCCCGTGAGCGTCGCGAAATAGACATCGTCGACATACAGGCCGACGCCGGGTTCATAGGCCGGATTGAAATCGAACTGGCCGACACCGCGGATCGAGGCGCCCAGCGATGCGCCGAAGGCGGCGCCGCCTGGCACGAGCGTGACGTTCGGCGCCTGCTGCGCGACCTCAGCGATGCTGGTCTGGCCGCGCGATTCGAGCAGCGCCGAATTGATCGCCGTGATCGCGATCGGCGTATCCTGCAGCCGCTGCTCGCGGAACTGCGCCGTGACGATGATATCCTGTGTTGCGTTACTGTCTTGTTCGGCCGGAGCAGGCTCAGCGGCAGGTGTAGGCGCGGTCTGTGCAAGTGCCCCCGGCGCCACCAACAGCGCGGACGCGGACACGGTTGCGAACATCAAAGTGCGCAAGGCAGACAGTTTGTGGGTGTCCCCAATCATCAGCATTCCCTCCATAAAGCCGGTACGCCGGTCGCCGCCCTTGGTGGGCGATGTCGTGGCCGAACGTCCGATGTGCCCTCCCAAACGAGAGCAACATTGTTAGTAAGACATACAATAATCGCGTTGACAAGCCCGGATGAAAAATTGGGGCGAGTGATGCGGAATGGCCACATCGGCCGCGAAGTTTCCCAGAGAATGTTACACGGGCGTGCAGGAGTTTCCCGGAATCGGACTGGCTTGATCGAAACGCGATAATAGGGCATTTCTGTAAGTGTTACGTACAAATAGCGCGGACCGGCCCGAAAGCGGCCGGCTGTGCCGACATGCGGGAGAGCATGATGGAAGCGCTCATCAACTATGCGGCGCGCAGCGACGATCGCACGCGCTATTTCGCGAATGACAGTTCGCGCGACACGGTCCTGATCGAACCGCGGCCGATGCGAATCGAGGATGCCCGCGACTCGACGCCGCGACTCGACCGGGAGGGATTCGCGCTGGTCGAGCATCGCAGTGCGGTTGCCGATTTCGCGGATGGCGAAGTTGTCCTGGCCCTCCACCGCGACGAAATCGCCAGACTGATCGTCGCCCTGACCGGCGCGGATCATGTCGCGGTGCCGGGCGGCGGCGTGCTGCGCTTCGCTGAACGCTCCAGTCTGTCGGGCGCGCTGGACAATTCGCGGCCGGCGCGCTTCGCTCATGTCGACATTTCCGATGTGACGGCGGCGCAGTTCTCGGAACGATCCGCGCCGCCCGGCCGTCGGGTGCGGCGCAGCGCGCATTTCAATGTCTGGCGTGCGATCTCCGCCCCGCCGCAGGATGTGCCGCTGGCCCTGTGCGATGCACGCAGCTTCGCCGCAGCGGATCTCCTGCCGGCCGATGCGATCTTCGATCAGGCAGGCAAGCCGGAATGGTCGTTCGAGGGGCTCGTGTTCGCGCACCGTTCAGGCCATCGCTGGCACTGGTTCAGCGGCCTCGATCGCGATCATGCGATTGTCTTCAAGACGCATGACAGCGATCCCGGCCAGCCACATTGCGTGCCGCACGTTGCCTTCGACAATCCCGATTGCCCAGTGGACGTGCCGCCGCGCGCAAGCATCGAAATGCGCGCCATCGCCTATTGGTTCGAAGACTGACCGATGGTTCGCGCAACGCTCAACTATCTGCGTCCGGGCGGCCCGCCCAATCGTCGTTTCGTCGCGCCCGGCGCCGAGATGAACACCGGCATCTACGACCCGTACGAGGTCGAGGTCACGGACGCGCGCCCGATCCGGCCGACACTCGCGAGTCACGGCTTCGCCTTGCTCGATCACGCGACGGCGGTCGCCGATTTCACCGACGCGGCCGAGGTCGACCGCCTCTATTATGCTGAAGCGGATGCGCTCATCCGCGGTGTGACGGGCGCGTCGCTCACCATCCCGTTCGGCTGGATGCTGCGCAGCAATGGAGCGACCGGGGTGGGGCGGCAGCCACCCGCCGCCGATGTGCATGTCGATCTCACGCCCGACCGTGCCGAGCGGATCGCCCGGGTCTTTCTCGCGCGCGAGGGGCTGGCGGAGCGTCGGCCGTCGCGCTTCCTGATCACGAGCCTGTGGCGGGCCTATTCGCCGCCGCCGCAGGATTGCCCGCTGGCACTCTGTGCCGGGGACAGCGTTGGCGAGGATGAGGGGGTGCCGAATGTCATGATCCATGTGGACGCCCTGCCCGATGCCGAAACGGCGATCGCGCGGCGGCCGGATGATGGGCAATATCCGGCTGCCTCGGTCTTCGCCTTCAACCCGGCGCATCGCTGGCACTATTTTCCGGATATGACGCGCGACGAAGTGGTGCTGCTCACCTTCTACGATAGTGCCCGCGGGCCCAACTGGCGTGTGCCGCATACTGCCTTTGTGGACCCCGCCGTTCAAGGCGCGCCGCCGCGCGAAAGCATCGAGCTGCGGTCGATCGCCTATTGGTTTGACGACATCGCCGAGGAGACAATCGCGTGACCGGCTTTCCCCAGATACCCGATTTCATTGGCCTGAACCGGCCGGTTGGGATCGACTGTACGTTCGAAGACCTCGCGATCGAGGGGCATTTGCCGGCAGAGATCGAGGGCAGTTTCTTTCGTGCTGTGCCAGATCCGAAATTCGCCCCGCTGTTCGACGATGACAATGCTCTCTCCGGCGATGGCATGATCAGCCGGATCCGTTTTCGCGACGGCAAGGCGGATTTCGCGATCCGCTATGTCGATACCGCGCGCCATCTCGCCGAGATGGCAGCCGGGCGGGCGCTGTTCGGCCGCTATCGCAACCCCTTTACCGACGATCCCGGCGTGCGGGGCGTCGACCGCACCGTCGCGAACACGACGCCCGTGTGGCACGCTGGCACCTTGCTGATGACCAAGGAGGATGGCCGCCCCTATCGGATCGATCCGGATACGCTGGAGACGATCGGCCGCTATGACTTCGGTGGCGCGCTGAAATCGGAGACGATGACCGCGCACGTCCGAGTCGACGCGACGACCGGCGAGATGCTTGCCTTCGGCTATGAAGCGGACGGGCTGTGCAGCCGGACGATCGCCTATTTCGTCGTGGGGCCGGATGGCCGGCTGACTCGCGAGACCTGGTTCGACGCACCCTATTGCTCGATGATGCATGATTTCGCGATCACGGAGCATTACGCCCTGTTCCCGGTGTTCCCGACGACCACCGATCTCGACCGGCTCAAGGCTGGCGGTGAACACTGGACGCACGACAATGATCTGGAAAGCTGGATTGGCATCCTGCCGCGCGACGGCACCGCCGAGGACGTACGCTGGATCAAGGGACCCAGGGGCGTTTCGGTCTATCACATCATGAATGCGCATGAGGGTGCCGACGGTCGCATCCATCTCGACATGTGCCAGTCGAAGACCAACATCTTTCCCTTCATCCAGCGTGCATCGGGCTTCTCGGTGCCGCCTTGGGAAAGCGCCGGCGGACTGATGCGCTGGTCTTTCGCACCCGATGGTTCCGGCGAGATCGATATCCGACCGATCGGCCCACCCGGCGACATGCCGCGGATCGCCGATCGCGATCAGGGCCTGCCGTACAGCGAGGGTTGGTACCTGACGGTCGACCCGCAACAGGGCATGCCGGTGATGGGTGGCGTCGTCGGCGCGATGTTCAACGCGCTGCTGCGGATCGAGCCCGAGACAGGTCGGATAGACGCGATGGCCGCGGGCGGCCATGCGCTCAGCGAACCGGTCCACATTCCCTCGGCCACACCGGGCCATGCCGGCTGGCTGGCCATGGTGGTGGACAAGCCGCTGGACGACGACAGTTTCGAGCATGCCGTCTGGGTGGTGGACGCTGGCAATGTCGCGGCCGGCCCGGTCGCGAAGATCGCCATCCCGCACCGGCTGCGGCCGCAGGTGCATGGCTGGTGGGTCTCCGCCGCGGCGCTGGACGCAGCGGCATGAAGATCCTCGTTACCGGTGCCTCGGGCCATTTCGGCGGCGAGGCGGCACGGTCGCTGCTCGAGAAGATCGATCCGGCTGACCTGATCCTGATGACCCGCAAGCCGGAAAAGCTCGCCGATTTCGCCGCGCGCGGCTGCGAGGTGCGGTACGGTGATTTCGAGGTGCCCGAGTCGCTGGAGGCGGCAGCGCGGGGCGCGGAGAAGATGCTTCTCATCTCGGGCATGATGGTGGGCCACCGCGTTGGCCAGCATGGCCGCGCGATCGACGCGGCAAAGCGGGCCGGGGTCGGGCATATCGTCTATACCAGCTATATCGGCGCGACGGCCGACAACCGGGCGCTGATCGCACAGGACCATTACGGCACCGAGCAATTGCTGCAGGCAAGCGACGTCGCCTGGACGGCGTTGCGCGATGGCATGTATGCCGATTCGATGGTCGATGCCGCAGCGCCGGTGGCGATCCGCACCGGTGTCTATCTCTCCGCGTCGGGCGACGGCCAGGTCAGCTTCATCGACCGCAGCGAGTGCGTGGCCTCGGCGGTTGCCGTGCTGACTGGCGAGGGGCACGAGAACCGCGTCTACAACATCACCGGGGACGAGCTCTGGTCGTTCCGAGCCTTTGCGGGGCTGCTCGCCGAGGTGACGGGGGTCGCGATCGAATATCGCCTCATCAGCGACGAGGACCTCTACGCCCATTTCGACGCCATGGGCATTCCGCGCGACGCCTCGAAGGAGTTCAATGTCGACGGCTACGCCTGGTGCAGCGACGACATGGTGTCCTACGAGCAGGCGCTCCGCGCCGGGCATTTTGCCGTGGTGTCGGACGACGTCGCGCGCCTGACGGGCAGGAAGCCGCGCTCGTTCCGTGCCTTTGTCGAAAGTCGTGCGGACTGGTTGAAGGAACTCGCGGCCCAGAGCCGCTTCCCGGATTGAATCGGCTCATCGTCACAAACGGAGCGTGGCGGTTCGGTCCGAGTGTCAATCTAACGGTTTGGTCCTGCTCGCGGGAGGACGAATGGGCTATGTCAGGTCCCCAAGGCCGATCGCCTGCCCGGCCTCGGCTGCCTTCTGGGCCGCGCGGCGCAGCCGCTCGATCTCCAGCCTTCCTTCGGGCGCCGGTTCGTCCGGCAGCGCGGCGATACTCGCCTCGTAGATCTCGCGGAAATCCTCGGCGAATTCGGGATGAGTGAAGATCACCGCGCGATTCGCCGCCATGCCCGCGAGGGTCTTCTCGCCCACCTCGAGCGGATCCATGCCGACATCGAAGGCGGCGCTGAAACCCTCGAGCTCGGCGCGATCCGCCGGGGCGAAGCCGCTGTCGCCAAAGTCGTCCGGTCGCCGCAACGCGCTGTCCCAGGCATTGGTCCGGGTCAGCCCCGGGCACATCAGCGAACAGCCGATGCCGTGGGCTGCGAGATTGTAGCGCAGCGACTCGGTCAGTCCCCGTACCGCGAACTTGCTGGCGGTGTAGATTCCGGCCTGCGGCCCCGGCAGATAGGCCGCCATCGACGCGACGTTGACGACATGCCCGCCAGCGCCGCTGCGCTTGATCAGCGGCAACAGCGCGACGAGCCCGTTCACGACCCCGCCGAAATTGACCCCCATGATCCAGTCATAATCGGCATAGCTTGCTTCGTCGGTCGGCCCGAATACGCTCACGCCGGCATTGTTGACCAGCACATCGAGTCGCCCGAAATGCGTCTCAAGCTCGCCCGCTACAGCAGCGAAGCGGGCGCGATCGGTCACGTCGAGCGCGATGAACAAGGGCGCTTCCAGGCCGGCCTGCGCGAACCAGCGCGCCGCTTCGTCACGATAGGCCTCGTTGCGATAGCTCAGCGCAAGCCGCATGCCGGCGGTGGCGAAGGCCCGCGCGATGCCGAAGCCGATTCCCGAGACGCCACCCGTGACGAACGCCACCTTGCCCTGCCAGCCCATCGATTTCCTCTCGCCATATCGGTCGTTTTTGTTAGTGTTACATACAAAACAAAATCAGCGAAACAACGATGGGAGAGTCGAATGTCTGAAGAGTCGGCAACGGCAACGGCAACGGCTGCGCTGCTCGCGCGGATCGACGGGCTGGAGCGGCGGCTGGGCGAACTGGAGGATGTCAGCGCGATCCGCCGGCTGCATTTCGCCTATGGCTACTATATCGACCTTTGCCAGTATGACGAGGTCGTCGATCTGTTCGCGCGCGATGGCGAAGCGATCTTCCTGTCCGGCATCTATCGCGGCCATGCCGGCGTGGCGCGGCTCTACAAGACGTGGTTTCAGGAGTTCTTCACGCACGGCAAGCCCGGTCCGGAATATGGATTCCTGCTCGATCACTTCCAGATGCAGGACATCATTACCGTCGCGCCGGACCGGCAGAGTGCCAAAGGGCGTTTCCGCTGCCTCCTCGCCGGGGGCACGCACAACAGCCGCGAGTATCAGCCCGAGGGGCTGCCCGCGCAATTCTACGAAGCCGGCATCTACGAAAATGAATATGTCGTCGAAGACGGTGCGTGGAAGATCAAGCGGCTGGATTACATGGTTCAGTGGCAGGCCGATTACGACAAGGGCTGGCACCACACCGTCGCGCATCTCCAGCCGCAGGTGACAGCCTTTCCCGAGAATCCGCTCGGCCCCGACGAACTGTTGCCGGAGCAGCGCCAGACCTGGCCGCATCGCAGCCCCGTCCCGCAGCATTATGCCCATCCGGTGCTCGCGCCGCGAGGCCGGGGGTGAGCGTGGGGCTCCTGCCGGACGGCAGCGAAAAGGGGCTGCGCGGCCATGCGGAAGAGCGCGGCATCCGTACGCGGATCGGCCTTGCGCCGGCCGCGGGCGAGATCGATCGCGCCGCTCCCTACAAGCGCATCGCGGCCGAGGAAGCCTGGACCTTTCCGGAACTGGTCAAGGCGCAGCTCGATTATCTGAACAGCCCGGACGCGCCGGACGATGCCTCGTTGCGGATGGGCGCGATGTTCGCCGGCATGGCGGGCGTACAGGCGCAGTTGCAGGATATCGGTGCGGGCCGGATCGCCCATATGGACGAGTATGGCATCGACCGGCAGTTGCTGCTGCTGACCTCTCCCGGCGTGCAGGTGGTGCGGCCCGGCGAGGGCACGCCGCTTGCGCGCAAGGCCAATGACCTCGCGGCCGAGGCGTGCCGCACCTATCCGGACCGCTTCTCCGCGCTGGCCGCCTTCGACCCGCGCGACGTGGAGGGCTCGGTGCAGGAGATCGAGCGCGCCATGCAGGTGCTCAAGCTCAACGGTGCCGTGCTCAACTCGCATTTCCAGGGCCATTATCTCGACGAGCCGGCCTATGAGCCGATCCTTGCCGCGCTCGAGGCGAACGACGCCGCGCTGTACATCCATCCGGTCGCCCCGCCCGAGGGCCGGCGCTATCAGGATCGCGGTTTTTTCGGGGCGCTGGCCGGCTTCCCGCATGACGTCTGGCTTCACACCATGGGGCTGATCTTCTCGGGCGCGTTCGATCGCTATCCGAAGCTCCGGCTCGTCATCGGCCATCTCGGCGAGTGTCTGCCGCTGCATCTCTATCGCTTTGACTGGATGCAATCGAACGCGGACGGCGTTCCCGGCATGCGCGGCGGCCAGCCAGCGGTGACTCTCCGGCACCCGGTCAGCCACTATTTCCGCAACAATATCTGGATCACCACCAGCGGCGTCGGCTGGGAGCCGGCGATCAAATTCTGCATGGAGGTGATGGGGGCGGATCGCGTGCTTTACGCGATGGACTATCCCTATCAGCAATCGTCGGACGAGGTGGCCGCCTATGACCGGATGGATCTGGCGCCGGGGGACAAGAAATTGCTGATGCAAAAGAACGCGGAGCATGTGTTCCGCCTCTGATGGCTTGTCTCGTGCAGGTGACCGCACCTACACGGGATCGGAAGAGCAGAACGGGCGAGGGGATGTGAACATGAGCGGCGACCCACGGAAAATCATCGACCAGCGGCCGATGAGTGCGCTGCAGATCGCGGCGGTGGCGATCTCGGTCGGGCTCAATGCGCTGGACGGGTTCGACGTGCTTTCGATCAGTTTCGCTGCGCCCGGGATTTCCGCCGAATGGGGAATCGATCGCGCGGCGCTTGGCGTCGTGCTCTCGATGGAACTGATCGGCATGGCGGTCGGCTCGGTGCTGCTCGGCGGTGTCGCCGATCGAATCGGGCGGCGCCGGACGATCCTCGGCTGCCTCGTCGTGATGGTGCTCGGCATGGTGATGGCGACGCGGACGCACGGCGTGACCGACCTTTCGATCTGGCGCGTCATCACCGGGCTCGGCATCGGCGGCATGCTCGCGGCGATCAATGCGGTTGCTGCGGAATTCGCCAATGCCCGCCGCCGCAACCTGTGCCTGGCGATCATGGTGATCGGCTATCCGATCGGCGCGGTTATCGGCGGATCGATCTCGGCCCTGCTGCTCAAGGGCGGCGACTGGCGCACCGTGTTCGAATTCGGCGCGATCGCGACCGCTGCGTTCATCCCGCTGGTCTGGTTCTTCGTGCCCGAGTCAGTGCAGTATCAGATGGCGCGCCGGCGGCCCGGCGCGCTGGAGGCGATCAACCGCACGCTTGCCCGCATGCGGCATGGCCAGGTCGACACGCTCCCGCCGGTCACCGCGGAAGAGGCGAAGCGATCGATTGCCGACATCTTCAAGCCGGCCCTGATCGGCACCACCGTCCTCGTTACGCTCGCCTATCTCGCGCATGTCGTCAGCTTCTATTTCATCCTCAAATGGTCGCCCAAGATCGTCGTCGACATGGGGTTCGCCCCGAGTTCGGCCGCGGGGGTGCTGGTCTGGGCCAATGTCGGCGGCGCTGTCGGCGGGGCGATCTTCGGCATGTTGACGCATCGCTTCGGCTTGAAGGCGCTGACGCTGTTCACGCTGCTGGGCTCGGCGGTGATGGTCGCGGTGTTCGGCTCTGCCGGGCACAGTTCGCTCGCCCATCTCTCGTTGCTCGCGGGGGCGTCGGGGCTCTTCACCAACAGCGCGATCGTCGGGCTCTACACGATCTTCGCCCGCGCTTTCCCGACCCATGTCCGCGCGACCGGAACCGGCTTCGCGATCGGCGTGGGGCGTGGCGGCGCAGCCCTCTCGCCGATGCTGGCCGGCTTCCTGTTCCAGTCGGGCCTCGACCTGCAGGCCGTTGCGCTTGTCCTGGCGTGCGGGTCACTCCTGGCGTTCGGCGCGATCCTGATGTTGCGGCTGCGGATCGATGAGCCGATCGCGCACTGATCTATCAGGCCTGGGCGAATCCCTCGAGTCGCGCTGCGCCGGCCAGTGCCTCCGTGCCGAGCCAGGCGGCGCGGGCGGGCGCGGTCGACAGGGCGAAGCGCGCCACCGCCCGCAGCTGGATTCCTGCGGGGCCGTCATCTGCGATGACGCTAAGCCGGGCGGCGATCCAGCTCGTCGCCGCCAGGGTCGCGAGGGCGAGAAACGCCGTCGCGCCGGCGTCGATGTCGCGCCGAGCGATGCCGGGCGCGCGCAGCCGCGCCGCGGCCTCCTCCAGCGTGTCGAGGCAATGCCCGAGCGCATAAGCCGTCGCGTCGTCACAGCCTGCCGCCGCGCCGCGTGCTTCGGCGACGAACAGCTCGAACCCGCGCGCCTCGGCGATCAGCCGGCGATGGACCAGATCGAGCCCCTGAATGCCCGTCGTCCCCTCGAAGACCGCCAGCACCCGCGCATCGCGCAGACCCTGCTCGACCGGCCATTCGCGGGTATAGCCCGCCCCGCCAAGGACCTGGATCGCATCGCTCGCCACGTCGAACGCGGTCTCGGCACCGAGCGTCTTGACGATCGGCAACAGCCAGCCGCTCAGCGCCTGCATTTCGGCGCGCGCCGCGGGATCGCTGTCATGGGTCGCGAGATCGACCATATTGGCGAGCGCGAAGACCAGCCCGCGCAGCAATTCCACCCGCGCGGACATCGCCAGCAACTGGCGCTGCACATCGGCATGGTCGATGATCGGAACGGCTATCGGGCCGCGCCCGCCCTGCCGGCGTTCGCGGGCATAGGCCCAGGCCGTGTCGCACGCGGCGCTGGCGATGCCGAGCCCCATCGACCCGACCGACAGCCGCATATTGGCGATCATCGCGAACATCTGGGCCAGGCCGCGCCCCTCGGCGCCGATCATTTCGCCCTTCGCCGCCTCGAAGCCAAGCGCACAGGTCGGCGACCCGTGCAGCCCGAGCTTCTCCTCGATCCGCCGGACCGCCACGCCATTGCGGTGGCCGTCGATCTGGTCGGGCACCAGGAACAGGCTGAGGCCGGCGGTTCCCGGGGCCGCGCCAGGCGTGCGTGCCAGGACGCAGTGGAGGATCTCCCGGGTCAGATCGTGGTCGCCGAACGAGATCCAGCATTTCTCGCCGGTCAGCGACCAGCCGTCGCCCGTGTCGGGCGACGCGAGCGTGCGGACCCGGGCGACGTCGGAGCCGGCCTCGGCCTCCGAAATGCAGATGGTCGCGCCGAGATCGCCGCTGGCGAGGCGCGGCAGCCAGATCGCCCTTTGCTCGGCCGAGCCATGCGCTGCAATCAGGCGCGCCGCCGATCGCTGCGGCACCGGTTGCATCCCGAACGCGGGGCAGGCGCGATCGAACAGCGCCTGGACCGCCAGCGCGGCGATCGAGGGCAGGCCCTGGCCGCCGGCGTCCGGCATTGCGTCGAGCGATGGCCAGCCTGCGTCGATAAAGGCGGTCCAGGCGTCGCGGTGCCCCGGCGCGGTTCGCACCCGGCCGTCCTCCAGTACGCACCCGGTTTCGTCCATCGCGACGTTGAGCGGGGCCAGGATGGTCGCCGCAAACCCTTCCGCCGCCTCGACGATCTGCGCGATCGTGTCCGGAGATGCCGCAGCGAAGGAATGGCTGCAGCTGCGGACCCGCTCGATCAGCGGCGATGCTTCGATCTGGGCCAAGGTCAGCGCCAGATCGGCGTGGGGAGGCAGGGCACGCATGGTTCTTATCCCGTCTTGCTGCAGTCGAAATCGTTTGTGTTGCATATCAATTGGATTTGTCAGCGGCAATGAACAGGACTAGTCTCACACCCATGGTCGATTCCCTGTCATCGCAGCATGATGCGCGCCTCGACGCCGCGATCTCGCGTCATCTCGGGAGCGAAGGGCCGTTGCTCCCGATCCTGCACGATATCCAGGCCGAGTTCGGCTGCATCGACGATCATGCCACGCGTCGCGTCGCCGCCGCGCTCAATCTCAGCCGGGCCGAAGTGCACGGCGTCGTCAGCTTCTACCACGATTTCCGCGAGCGGGCCGAGGCTCGGCCAATCCTGAAACTGTGCCGTGCCGAGGCGTGCCAGGCGCGCGGCGTCGAGGCGCTGGTCGCTGGTGCGCAGGCACGTGCGGCGGGCCGCGTCGCGATCGAGACGGTCTATTGCCTGGGGTTGTGCAGCGTCGGCCCGGCGGCGATGATCGGCGGGAAAGTGCATGCGCGCCTCGATGCGGCCCGGCTGGCCGACCTGATCGAGGCGCAGGCATGAAGGTCCGGATCTCCGACGACGCGGTCGCGCTCGCCTGCGGCGCTGAGGCGCTTGCTGCAGCATTTGTGCAGCATGGTGCCGAGGTCGAGCGTGTGTCGAGCTGGGGCATGCATTGGCTCGAGCCGCTCGTCGAGATCGATGGGATGGGGTTCGGCCCGGCTAGTGTCGATGATGTCGCGGCGATTATGGCGGGGAATGCCGGTGCCCTGGCGATCGGCCCGATCGCGGAACATCCATTCATCGCCGGGCAGCAGCGCCTGACCTTTGCCCGCGCCGGTCGAACCAGGCCACTGAGCCTCGACGACTATGCCGCGACTGGCGGCTGGAAGGGGCTTGAGCGTGCCCGGGCGATCGGGCCGGCGGCGACTGTGGACGAAGTGATGGCCTCCGGCCTGCGCGGGCGCGGCGGGGCCGGTTTCCCGACGGGCATCAAGTGGCGCACCGTCGCGGCAGCGCCCGGGGCGTGCAAATATATCGTCTGCAACGCGGATGAAGGGGATAGCGGCACCTTCGCCGATCGCATGCTGATGGAGGGCGATCCCTATTGCCTGATCGAGGGCATGGCGATCGCCGCGCACGCGATCGGTGCCGAGACTGGCTATATCTATGTCCGCTCCGAATATCCGCATGCGGTCCGCAAGCTGGAGGCAGCGATCGCGGCATCGCGCGCGATCGTAGCGCCCGTCGTGCTGCATGTTCGGGTCGGCGCCGGCGCCTATGTCTGCGGCGAGGAGACGTCACTGCTCAACAGCCTGGAGGGGAAGCGCGGCGAGGTCCGCGCCAAGCCCCCGCTTCCCGCGATCGAAGGGCTGTTCGGCAGGCCGACCGCCGTGAACAACGTGCTGACGCTCGCCGCCATATCCCATATCCTGGCCGACGGCGCCGATGTCTATGCCGCCTATGGCATGGGTCGGTCGCGCGGGACGAAGCCGATCCAGCTTGCCGGCAACATCCGGCATGGCGGACTGTATGAGGTGGCGTTCGGAATTACGCTCGGCGAACTGGTCAATGGCGTTGGTGGTGGCACCGCCAGCGGCCGGCCGGTCCGCGCCGTTCAGGTCGGCGGGCCGCTCGGCGCCTATTTCCCGCCCGCCCTGTTCGATACGCCGTTCGACTATGAGGCGTTTGCCGCAGCGGACGGGCTGATCGGCCATGGCGGCGTTGTGGTGTTCGACGACACGGTCGACATGGCGCGGCAGGCACGCTTCGCCTTCGATTTCTGCGCCGCGGAAAGCTGTGGCAAATGCACGCCGTGCCGGATCGGCGCGACGCGCGGGCGCGAGACGATCGACAAGGTGCTTGCGGGGGGTGATCCGGCGGCCCAGCTCGCGCTCGTTGCGGATCTCTGCGAGACGATGAAGTTCGGCTCGCTTTGTGCGCTCGGCGGGTTCACTCCCTATCCGGTGATGAGCGCGATCACCCATTTCCCCGAGGATTTCGCAGCCGAGCAGGTGGCGGCGGAATGAGCACTTCGGTCGCCTTTGCCGTGCATCGGCTGGGGCTGTCTGAGCCGGGGGATCTGGATTCGCTGCGCAGCGTGCCGGTCGAGGCGCCGGTGGCGATCGAGTATAATGGCATCGGCTATGCCGTGATGATGGCGACGCCCGATGATCTTGAGGCTTATGCGGTCGGCCTGACGCTCGGCGAGGGACTAGCGGATCGCGCGGCGGATATCGAAAATGTCGATATTCACCAGGCCGGAGGCGGCTGGATTGTCCGGATCACGCTCTCGGCGGCGCGGATGGAGCCGGTGCTGGCCCGGGCCCGTACCCGCGTATCGGAGAGCGGCTGCGGCCTGTGCGGCATGGACAATATCGATGAGGTCCTCCGCCCGCTGCCGCCGGTCACCGTGCGCATCGCGACCAGTCGCGCGGCGATCGCGTCGGCGCTCGCCGCCTTGCCCGATCATCAGCCGCTGGCCCGGGCGACCGGAGCGGTCCATGCGGCTGCCTTTTGTGCGCCCGATGGCGCTATCCTGCACGCCTGCGAGGATGTCGGCCGCCACAATGCACTCGACAAGCTGGTCGGCACGCTTGCGCTTGCCGGGATCGATCCGGCGTCCGGCTTCATCCTGCTCAGCGCGCGCTGCAGTTATGAGCTGGTCGAGAAGACCGTCCGCGCGGGCTGTCCGATGCTTGTCACGATCTCTGCCCCGACCAGCCTCGCCGTCGAGCGCGCGACAGCCGCCGGACTGACCCTGGTCGCGCTCGCGCGCGCAGACTCGGCGCTTCTCCTGAATGATCCGCACGGGAGCATCGCATGAGGGTGCTCGGTGCCGTGCTGGCGGGTGGGCAGTCGAGCCGCTTCGGGTCCGACAAGGCCAAGGCGCTGCTGCACGGCCGGTCGCTGCTCGAGCATGCCGTCGAGGCGCTCAGGCCATATTGCGATGCCCTGGTCGTCGTTGGCCGCCCATCCGCGCTCGCTGACTCGGTGGAGGACTGGCCCGCCCCCGGCGGTGGGCCGCTGGGCGGCCTAGCGGGGGCGCTCCATCATGCGCTGGCGAACGGCTTCTCCCATGTTCTGAGCATATCGGTCGACAGCGCGTTCCTGCCCGCCAACCTGCGCATCCTGCTCGAGCCCGGACCCGCCTATCTCGCCAGCCAGCCGGTTATCGGGATCTGGCCTGCGGCGGCGGCGGGCGCCCTCGAGGAAATCCTCTTCGGAAACGGCAGCCACTCGATGCGGGCCTTCGCCGATGCGATCGGCGCGCGCGCTGTTGCCGGCATCACCGTTCCTGCCAACATCAACACGCCCCAGGATCTGGCGCGTTTGGAGCAGCATCATGGGCTATGAACCCCAGGCCGATTTCGGCACCCCCGCCTCGGATTCCGCGGAGACGATCACCCTCACCATCGACGGCCGCGAAGCGAGCGTCCCCGCCGGCACCACGGTGATGCGCGCGGCAGCCGAGATCGGCACCGCGATCCCGAAGCTCTGCGCGACCGACAACCTCAAGCAGTTCGGGTCCTGCCGGCTCTGCCTGGTCGAGATCGATGGCCGGCGCGGCACGCCGGCCTCCTGCACGACGCCGGTCGAGCCCGGCATGGTCGTCCGCACCCAGACGCCGATGCTGCAGAAGCTGCGCAAGGGCGTGATGGAGCTTTATATTTCCGATCACCCGCTCGACTGCCTGACATGCGCGGCGAACGGCGATTGCGAGTTGCAGGATCAGGCCGGCGCGGTCGGCCTGCGCGACGTGCGCTATGGCTATGAGGGCGCCAATCATCTCGGCCAGGCCAAGGACCTGTCCAACCCCTATTTCGATTTCGATCCGTCCAAGTGCATCGTCTGCTCGCGCTGCGTGCGCGCCTGCGACGAAGTGCAGGGCACCTTCGCGCTGACGATCGACGGGCACGGTTTCGGATCGAAGGTTTCGGCGGGCACGGCGGCCGACGATTTCCTTTCCTCCGAATGCGTGTCGTGCGGCGCCTGCGTCCAGGCCTGCCCGACCGCCACGCTCACCGAACGCGCGGTCGTCGAGATCGGTACTCCGGAACGCTCGGTCGTCACCACCTGCGCCTATTGCGGCGTCGGTTGCACCTTCCGCGCCGAGATGCGCGGTGAGCAACTGGTGCGGATGGTGCCATGGAAGGATGGCAAGGCCAATCGTGGCCATAGCTGCGTCAAGGGCCGTTTCGCCTGGGGCTATGCCCAGCACCAGGAGCGGATCCTGAAGCCGATGATCCGCGCCAGCATCGATCAGCCCTGGCGCGAGGTCGAATGGAACGAGGCCTTCGCTTATGCCGCCAGCGAGCTGAACCGTATCCGGGACAAATATGGCCGGCTGGCACTTGGCGGGATCACTTCCTCGCGCTGCACCAACGAGGAGACCTTCCTCGTCCAGAAGCTGATCCGCGCAGGATTCGGCAACAATAATGTCGATACCTGCGCGCGCGTCTGCCATTCGCCGACCGGCTATGGCTTGAAGACCACGTTCGGCACCTCTGCCGGTACGCAGGATTTCGACAGCGTCGCCTTTAGCGACGTGATCCTCGTGATCGGCGCCAATCCCACCGATGCTCACCCTGTCTTCGCCAGCCGGATGAAGCGTCGCCTGCGCCAGGGGGCGAAGCTGATCGTGATCGATCCGCGCCGGATCGATCTGGTTCGCTCGCCCCATATCGAGGCAGCGCATCACCTCGCGCTGCAGCCTGGCACGAATGTCGCTGTGCTCACCGCGATCGGCCATGTGATCGTCACCGAGGGGCTGGCTGACGAGGCATTCATCCGGGCCCGTTGCGACTGGGACGAATATCAGGATTGGGCGCGCTTCGTCTCCGACGCGCGCCACAGCCCGGAAACGCTGGAGGCCGTCACCCGCGTGTCGGCGGCAGAGCTTCGCGCGGCCGCGCGGCTGTTCGCGACCGGCGGCAATGGCGCGATCTATTATGGCCTCGGCGTCACCGAGCACAGCCAGGGCTCGTCGACCGTGATGGCGATCGCCAACCTCGCGATGGCGACGGGCAATATCGGCCGCCCCGGGGTCGGCGTGAACCCGCTGCGCGGGCAGAACAATGTCCAGGGCGCCTGTGACATGGGCAGCTTTCCGCACGAACTGTCCGGCTATCGCCACGTCTCCGACACCGAGACCCGCGCCTTGTTCGAGGCGGACTGGGGCGTGCCGATCGATCCCGAGCCGGGCCTGCGCATCCCCAACATGCTCGATGCAGCGGTCGATGGCGTGTTCAAGGCGCTCTACGTCCAGGGCGAGGACATCCTGCAGTCCGATCCCAATACGCGCCATGTCTCGGCCGGACTCGCGGCAATGGAGTGCGTCATCGTCCACGATCTCTTCCTCAACGAGACCGCCAACTACGCGCATATCTTCCTGCCGGGCTCGACCTTCCTCGAAAAGGACGGGACCTTCACCAATGCCGAGCGTCGCATCCAGCCGGTGCGCAAGGTGATGTCCCCGCGCAATGGTCTCGCCGATTGGGAGGTCACGCAGGAACTGGCCCGCGCCATGGGGCTCGACTGGAACTACACCCACCCGTCCGAGATCATGGACGAGATAGCGCGCCTAACGCCCAGCTTCGCCGGGGTGAGCTTCGCGCATCTCGATGAGGCCGGATCGCTGCAATGGCCGGTCAACCAGGCCGCGCCGCACGGATCGCCGGTCATGCACGTCGAGGGGTTCGTGCGGGGCAAGGGCAAGTTCGTCGTCACCGATTACGTGCCCACCGACGAGAAGACCGGTCCGCGCTTTCCGCTGCTGCTTACCACCGGCCGCATCCTGTCCCATTACAATGTCGGTGCGCAGACCAGGCGGACGGCGAACACCGCCTGGCACCCGGAGGACCGGCTCGAAATTCATCCGACCGATGCCGAGAATCGCGGCATCAAGGACGGCGACTGGGTCAGGCTCGCCAGCCGCGCGGGCGAGACGACCTTGCGTGCGCTCGTCACTGGCCGGGTTGCACCGGGCGTGGTCTATACGACTTTCCACCATCCCGAGACCCAGGCGAACGTCGTAACGACCGACTATAGCGACTGGGCGACCAACTGCCCGGAATACAAGGTCACGGCGGTTCAGATCTCTGCCTCCAACGGACCGACTGACTGGCAGGAGGATTATGAGCAACTGAGCGAGCGGTCGCGCCGCATCGCGCCACCGGTGGCGGCGGAATGAACAGCATCGAGCATCTGGTCTACATGGCCAACCAGATCGGCCGGAATCTCGAGGCGCTTGGCCATGACCATGCCGTCGCCGCGACGGCGGATCATATTGCGAGCTTCTGGGATCCGCGCATGAAGCGGCTGATTTTCGAGCGGCTCGAAGCCGGCGATCCCGCGCTTTCCGACATCGCCCGCGCCGCGGTCACCTGCCTCCGGGATCGCGGGGCGCCGGCGCCGCAAAGCGGGGCCACCGAATTTGCCGCGGTCGATCAGCCTGGCGGGAGTGATGCCGGTTAGATTTCGACCGCCGCAATCTCTGCGAGCATGGCAGCCAGCGATCGGCGCTGGGCGGCGGTAAGGCCCGCCAGCATCAGTTCTTCATGCTCGCGAATGCGAACGGCACTCTCTTGCAGCATAGCGTGGCCGGCAGCTGTCAGGGTAAGCGAAAAGGCCCGGCGGTCGTCCGGGGAAGCCTCGCGGTCGACATATCCCATCCCGACCAGTTCGTTGATCAAGGCCACCATATTCGCACGCTGGATCCCGAGCGCACGACCGACCATACCCTGGCTGATCCCCGGATTGGCGGCAATCACCGAGAGGATGCCGAACAGGCCCTGGCGGATTCCGGTCCCCGCGACGGCGCGGGCATAGTCGATATTGAACGCACCGAGCGCCCGGCGCAGGTGATACCCGATCATCGAGCCCAATATACCGAGATCAACTGCGTCGCCGGCATTCTCCGCTGTCGTCAAATCAGTCACTCCCATCGTGTCGGCAGCCTATGGGGGAGGGGGCGGCCTGTCTCAAGCGGCCATCATCCGATCGCCCGCAGCAATGGCGCCAGCGTGTCGAGCAGCGCCGCTGGGCGCTCGGCAGCCCGCAATTGATCGATCGAGGCGCGCTGCATCAGTCCGGTGGTCATGCCGATCCCGATTAGCCCGGCGTCGTTCGCCATCCGCATCTCCAGTCCCGGATCATCGCCGACGACGATCACCCGGCGCCGGTCCGCGCCGCGCAGCCCCATCGATCGACAGGCTTCGCCGAGCGCAATGCGCGAAGGCTTGCCGAGGACCCGTGCGGTCGTGCCCGTCATCGCGGTGATCATCGCGTTCATCGCGAACGAGGATCCAATCGCGCGTCCCGCCGCGGTCGCAAAGAAGCGGACATTGCTCGCCGTCGTGAGTGCCGCCCCCGCCCAGATATCGGCACAGGCCGCTTCCAGGTCGGGAAAGCCAAAGTCGCGGTACCAGCCGGTATAGACCGCCTCGACGCCCTTGGCCGCCTCGCGCGGCCCGACCGTCTCGATGCCGGCATCCCGCAGCGGCGTCATCACGCCCTCCACGCCGAGGACGCGGACCTTGCCGATGCCCTGCCGGACGAACCAGGCCGCGGCCGAGGACGAGGGTGTCATCATCTCCCCGTCGTCGAGATCGAAGCCCGCGCTGCGCAGGCTCGCCGCATAAGCGGCGGGCGGCTTTGCGGTGCCGTTGGTGAAGACGCGCAGCGGCACCCCGCGTGCCTTGATCGCCGCCAGCAGTTCGGTGGCGTGCGGCAGCGCACGATGACCCCCGCTTGCGTCATCGCCGAGCGCGATCGTGCCATCCATGTCGAAAACGAAACCGCTGGCATCGGCGATTGCGGCGGCGATATCGGCGGGAAGGTCAGTCAAGCGCGGCTCCTGCGTGAAGCGCAATGCGAACGCCGGGGCGTTCGATCACGATGTCGCGCGCTGCGGGGCGCGCGGCGAGTTGTTTCAGCAGCGACAGCAGGGGCGCTGCCTCGGGCGTGTAGCTGGCGCGAGAACGGCCAGCACCAAGCATCGCATCGACCTGGTCTCCCGGCATCACCGCGCGCAACAGGAATTCCTCGTCTTCCATCGCCGCGCCGAACCGCCGCCGCAAATCGGCGAGGGTGGGAAAATCGGCTTCGTCCGCGATCTCCCGAGCACGCGGCCGATCGAGAATGGTCGCCTCGACGCGCGCATCCACGGCGCGCGTAGGCCGGCCGAATTTGCCGAGAATATAGCGGATCACCTGGTCGCTCACCTGCGCGTAGCGCGCCGTGCCGATCACGTTGAACAGCGCCTGGCTCATGACCATTTGCGGAAACGGGGTCACCATGATCGGATAGCCGAGTTCCGTGCGGACCTGCTCCGTTTCGGCGACGACAGCGGGGAAGCGGTCGGCCAGGCCAAGCTCCTCGAGCTGGCGCAAGGTCGTCGTCATGACCCCGCCGGCGATCTGGTGGCGCAGGAAGCTGGCGTCGAAGGCCTGCGGCATTCCTGCAGGAAGACTGTTCGCGGTGGCGAGCCGGGTCCAGTACTCGGTCACCTTGCGGAGCGCCGTGTCGTCGACGGCAACCGTATGTCCCGCCTCGCGCAGATTGGCGATCATCCGGTTCGCCTCGGGCAGCGACGATCCGTCGCCGAGCGGACCGATGCCGACATGGACGACGTCGATGCCGAGCGACACTGCCTCCAGGCTGGTCAGCGGGCCATGGCCGATGGTGCAATGCGCATGGACTTCAAGCTGCTTGTCCCCGATCATGGCGCGCACCGCTGGCGCCAGCGAACGGACGCGCTCGGGCGACATCAGCCCGCCCGGGTCCTTCAGGTAAAAGCGGTCGATATCGGGGCAGGGTGCGAGCTTCGCCGCGAAGCCGGCATAAAAGGCATCGTCGTGCACGTCGGACAGGGTGAAGGTCAGCGCCGCCATCACTTCGGCGTCCCCCTCCTCGCGGATGATGCGGGCGGCTTCGATCACCGCGTCGGCATCATGCATCGGATCGAGCATCACGAAGCGGCGAATGCCGTTCGCCTGGAGACGGCGATAAACCAGTCGCATGAAATCGGGATCGGCCTGCTGCCATGCGATGAAGCGCAGGCCGGTGGTGATGAACTGAAGCGGCGTGTGCGGCATCGCGGCCCGCACGCGGCGAATGCGTTCCCAGGGGTCGTTGCGGAAATAGCGGACGGCAACGGCCATGTGGCTCGATGAGGTGAAGTCGATCGCCCGGAAGCCGACGCGATCGAGTGTGCCGGCGATTTCCAGGATCTGCGCTGTGTCGAGACCGGTGGCCCCCCACAGGCTCTGGTTGCCATCGCGGATCGAGACGTCGACGAGGCCGATCTCACTCATGCGCCAGCCCTTCGAGGAAACGCGTATCGACTCCGCCAGCGATGAAGCGCGGATCGGCGACGATGCGGCGATGAAGCGGCGCGGTGGTCGCGACGCCGTCGAGGTGAAGAGACTGTAGCGCCGCGCATAGTCGGTCGACCGCGATCGCGCGGGTCGGTCCGTAGGCGATCAGCTTGCCGAGCAGCGAGTCGTAATAGGGCGGGATAGCCCCTCCGCTCGCGATATGCGTATCGACCCGAAGGCCGGTGCCCGCCGGCCAGGCCGCCCGAGCGATCCGCCCGGGAGACGGGCGGAAATCCGCATCGGGATCCTCCGCATTGATCCGGACCTCGATCGCATGGCCCGCCGGGCGCACCATCTCCTGCGCGATGCCGAGTGGCTGGCCGTCGGCGAGCAGAAATTGCTGCTCGATCAGGTCGATTCCCGTGATCGCCTCGGTCACCGGATGTTCGACCTGGATCCGCGCGTTCATTTCGAGAAAGAAGAAGTCGAAGGTTTCTGCGTCGACGAGGAATTCGACCGTTCCCGCGCCGCGATAGCCGAGATGCTTTGCGAGGCGCACCGCCGCGTCCTCGATCGCAGCACGCCGGCCGTCGGGCAGGCCCGGGGCCGGAGCTTCCTCGACGAGCTTCTGGAAACGGCGCTGGATCGAGCAGTCTCGCGTGCCCAGATGGATCGCGCGCGCGCCATCGCCAAGCACCTGCACTTCGACATGGCGTCCGCGCGCGATGAAGCGCTCGACATAGATGCGGGCGTCGCCGAACGCGGCCTGCGCCTCGGCCATCGCGCGGTCGATCTGGGCCGGCATGTCCGTCGCGCGATCGACGCGCCGCATGCCACGGCCACCGCCGCCGGCAACTGCCTTGATCAGCAGGGGGTAGCCGGTTGCCTCGGCGCTGCGCAGCGCTTCCTCGGGCGTCGCCGCCTCGCCGCCGGGCACGACCGGCAGGCCCGCCGCGACCGCAACGGCGCGCGCCATCAGCTTGTCGCCCATCGCCTCCAGGCTTGCGACGGCTGGCCCGATAAAGATGATCCCGGCTTGCCCGACGGCCCGGGCGAACGCCGCATTCTCCGACAGGAAGCCATAGCCGGGATGGACCGCATCCGCCGCTGCGGCGCGGGCGGCGGCGATCACGGCATCGATCGAGAGATAGCTTTGCGCAGAGGGTGGCGGCCCCAGGATCGCGATCTCGTGCGCCTGCAGCGCGGGAAGGCTGTCCCGGTCAGCCTCCGACACGCCGAGGATCGTGGTCAGGCCCAGGCGTCTGGCGGTGCGGATGATCCGCAGCGCGATCTCGCCGCGATTGGCGATGAACAGGCGGCGGATCATGTGATCCGCATCAGCACGGCATCGCGCGTCACCATATCGGCATTGTCGGCGAGGATCGCAGTGATTCGTCCGCTGGAGCCGGCATGCACGGGATTCATCAGCTTCATCGTCTCGATGATCGCAACGACGGTGTCGGGCTCGACACGGTCTCCCACCTCGACGAATGGCGGCGCGCCCGGCTGCGGGGCGCGGTAGAAGGTTCCCGGCAATGGCGCCCGGATGACCGGCCCGGTCTCGGCAGCGACCGGGGCGACCGGCGTCTCGGCCTGCACCGGGGTGTCGTCGTCGCTCCAGTCCCATTGCTGAGTCCAGCCCGTGCCGTCGCGCGCGATGCGCAGGCGGAAGCGCGATGTCCGGATATCGAGATGCTCATAGCTGCTGCCGTCCAGGATCGCGACGATCTCCGCCACGTCGTCGGGGGTCAATGGAAGGTCGGTCATTGGGCCGCCAGCATCGCCCGCGCCGCGTCGATGACGGCACCGGAGAATTCCAGATCGTTGAAATGCGCATCGATGGTCTCGACCGGGATCTCCGCCGGCATCACCGTGGCGAGATAGTCGGCAAAGGGGCGCGGCAGAGTCGTGTCGTGGAGATGGCCGTCGGGGCTGTCATGGTTGGAAAAGCCCCCGAGCGGCACCAGCATCCGTACCGGCCCCTTCGCCTCGCGAACCAGCGCGCCGAGATGATCCGCCAGTGCCCGGAGCTCGGGCAGTTCGGTCCGCACCGCTGTCAGGGCGGCATTATGGACATGATAGCGCTTGCCCGGGAACTGTGCCTGCGCGGCGTCGATCGGGCCGGCGATGATGAAATCCGCGTTGCCGGGCGCGAAGATCGTCGGGATGCCACGCCGGATTCCGGCCTTGCCGCGATCCGGGCCGGCATTGGCGAGGCCGCCATTGAGGAAATCGACCATTTCGGTAACCGAAAGATCGAGGATCAGGGCAACGTCGCGCTCGGCGGCGATGCTGTCCAGCGTGGGGCCGCCTGCACCGGACGAGTGGAACACCATCACTTCCGCCCCATCCGATTCCAGCGCCTCGCGGATCCGCCGCACCGATTTTTCGGTGGTGCCGAGCGTGGTGATCAGCACCAGCGGGCGCTCGCTCCGCCCGGTCGGATCATAGCCACTGGCCATCCCGGCCATGGCCAGCGCGGCATTGCGATAGACTTCGCGGCTGATGCTGTTGATGCCTGAAATGT
>Ga0255338_1000955_pt1 | contig 65664 bp, 60 predicted proteins | sample MeOH1_35cm_T4_19_FD_203715 | JGI IMG/M metagenome (GOLD analysis project Ga0255338, IMG submission 203715) | Sandy soil microbial communities from University of British Columbia, Vancouver, Canada - MeOH1_35cm_T4_195 | ecosystem: Engineered > Artificial ecosystem > Sand microcosm > Unclassified ... | reverse complement strand
CCCGGCGGTGCCGCACCCACAGGGAGCGCTCGCCGGCGAGCCGGCTCGCGCTGACCGAAGAAAACACTAATTATGAGGGGGTCAGTTTTAGTGGCGTAAGGGGGTCAATTTCCCCTGTCGTTTGACAAAGGGACAATCCGCCGACCGCTCGATGCGCGAGCGATCATGAATGGTTAATTTGCTGAGGGAACCTTGGAGGCGCCGACGCGGATGATGACCATCCGAGCCCGACACCGAATAAACCACCTACCCGCAGCAACGCACGTCGTGACAGCATCCAACTCCCCTTTTTCGATTTGAGACGGCTATCTTACAGCGAGTCGTTGTTCCAGCCATGGCTGTGCGATCCCCCAGCGAAGATCTCCGAAATAACCTTCCCGAAGCGCAGGCGAACTCCCCTCGTAGCTTTGCGGATCCTTGCTGTCGTGCAGAGGAGATTTCGGCAGCAACTGGTGGAGGAATTCGTGAATCGCCACACGGCCGACCCCGCGGCCGATCGCCGCGATGACCTCGGCGCGCGTCGCCGACTCCGGCGCAAACACCATCGCGCCGTTGGCCACGTACTCGAAGCTCACGGCACCGCTCCCGCCGAAGCCGGCGATGGCGCGCGATTCGCCGGCATAGGTCGCGTCGCGCTTCAAGCGCTCGTCTTGCAACGCGGGCAGGACCGCAACTTTGTACCGCGCGTTGTGATCGTCGCCGATCGTGACGTCGTAACCAGCGAATGCCGTCGCGATCTCGATGCGGGCGTCGTGGTCAATCGCCGCAACTTCCGCCGTCGTCAACGGGTCGCCGATGCGGGGGGATTGGTACGCGACCGGCTCGATCCAGAAGCCGAACACGACCGGCCGCGGCGCGCAGGCGCTGGCCATGCACAGGGAGACGAGGGTGAACCATCGGCGTACGCGCACGAGGTATGTATAACGCAAAGGCGGGCAGGCAGCCCACCTTCGGTTCTACCGCTCGTACCGTCCGTCGCGACGCCAGGACGGCCCTTCGCCGATCTTCGTGACCAGGGTCACGAACGTCAGGCTCGCATCACCCGCACGGCCCGTCACCTCCCAGCAGCCCGGCTCCGGGAAGATCACGTAGCTGGCCTGAAAACCGATCTCGCCATAACCGTTGTTTACCTCCGACCGCAGCGGTGAGGACGGTGCGTCGAGACGGCGGCCCTGGATGCGTAATTGGCCGCGGACGCCACGTTGCCAGCCGAACTTCATTCCGAGGGCACCGTCGCTGGTCACGAAACCTGGGCCTCCTGGCCTAAACACCACGTTTCCGTCCGGCCATAAACCAATCGTGGACAGGCGCTGGTCGCCGTAGCCTCCAGGCTGGTCGATAGTCACGCGGCACTCGGCAACCGAGGGCCGCAGCCTATGGGCTGCAGGATGGCTGAGGGCAATCAACTGACACACGACAGCGAGCAGAGTCTTCATTGACATGAAAACGATCCTCTCGACATGTTTATCCCACAACTCCGCTCGCGACCGTGACGATCTCCAGGTAGATACCCGGCTCGACGGGCTCCCGTTTGCGCTTGGTCACCTTGGTCGGCTGGCTAAATGAATTTCAGGCAGCAACGAAGACAGACACCTGACCCTGATGCTTTCGGGTCGGCTTGACTCGGATCTCGATGTCCTGACCAAGGTCCGTTAGGAATTCCATCAGACGTTCCACAGAGAAGCTTCCAGAGCGATTTCTCATCAACAGCGATACGTGTGGCTGCTTGATACCGAGCAGTTCAGCTGCGCGAGTCTGGGTCAGCTTGCGGGCCTTGACGATCTTGTAGATCTGAAGCGTTAGGTGGGCCTTAATCAGTTCTTGCTCGGGATTCGCAAAGCCAAGGTCTGCGAACACATTGCCGCTGCCTTCTTGCACCTCGATCTTGCTGTTTTTCTTCGCCATTGCTATCGCCTCTCCTTGTGAAACCGCTCGGCATCTTTCAATCGCGCACGTATTAAGTCCAAGCCAGGCTTCGGTGTTGCGATTCCCTTCGTAGACTTCTTTTGAAACACGAGCAGGACGAACGATTGCACCGCGGCCATCCCGCACCATACAAATATACAACTTTTAGTATACTCGATCGTCCGAGCCGGCTGGGGCCGCAGGGTGATGCCCATGGACCGGAGCTTGCCCTTTGACAACAAGCACTTATGAATTGCTGAGGAAAATTGGAGGCGCCGCCCGGATTTGAACCGGGGATGGAGGTTTTGCAGACCGTCTCAGGTCACTGCTTCGATGATCACGAAATGGTAGCGTTTCCTGTTCTCCTGAGTAAATCTTCGTTTCTCGTCCGCACGAGGTTTACGAGGACCACGACGTTTTGAGTGGCGGCAGGGACAGTCTAGGGACACTTCGCTGATTATTCACCAAGTCCGTTTCCGGCCCGTCTTCGGGGACCTACCTAACTCAGTCTGCAGCATCTTTAGGGCTTGGCAGGCAGCATCGTGAGCCAGCCTCCAAGCGACATGTCGATCGCCGCTCACAATCTTGTAGCGATCGTAAGAACTGAATCGGCGGAAAGCCTTGGGCTGATTGCGGCGCCCGCCTACTAACAGCACAATCACCCGGTCGATCCGAAAAAACGCGTTATTAAGATAGTAGCCAGCACTCCAAGCGCGCAGATTCTTATCGTGCTGGTATCCGATTGCATTGTCCGCTACCAGCGTCTCCAGAAACTGTTGCGAATCATCGACTAGCCTGGCTGTGTCGGTTACTTGTTCCGCCAGAAACACCGCACGCCACAATGAAAAGCCGGCACCGACCAGATAATGGAACGCTGGTCGAACGGTCTCACTGGCCATTAAATCTGGCCGCGCCTTACGACCAAACTCCGTCAGATCAAGCAGGAGTTGCTGGTTTTGAGATCGCTCACGAACGAGCCATCGTAAGTCCTTCGCCTTGGACATCGCGCGCGCCTTCATGCACCGGCACTCTGTTGACGCACGAAGAACTCCTCGAACTCCCTATCGGCACCCCAAGCTTGAGCCGCCGCATAAGCAAGACAGCGTTGATCCTCTGCGGATAGCTCGTCGATAGGTTTGTATCCTAGGTCGTGATTCCCCTCGGACCATGCGTGTTGAAAAAGGGTCTTTATCTGCAATTCAAAAAATTCTGGAACGAGCTTCTTGGCGGACGCGTCAGCCGGCAGCACCTCCGGAGGCACCGGCAAAATGAAGTGCCGCCCAAAATATCCGAACGCCCAGAATCCTCCCTCGGGCGTCAACTTCTTCTCCTCGATTGCGTTGAAGTAGTGCGAGACTTCCGCTGCCACTCTTTCAACGTCGCTACGGAAGAACACGATGACGCGAGCGCCGATCTGATCCTGAATCTCAACCAATGGCTCTTTATACCGAGGAGAACCATCTTTCTCGACCTTCAAAGACTTCTTCTCAAAACTTGCGACGGTCTTCGCGCGCGCGCTGACTCGATCAACCCGCACGGCGTCACGCAGCGTATCTTTCAGATACTTCTCCAGCTCCCTGGCTACGGTCTCTAGTAACGGGTGCTTTGACTTAAAGTCCTCGACGACGCTCATCGCAGTTTCCTCAACGTCTCATTTACTACATTTCCTTCCGTGCGATAGCGGACGCGATGCTGCGCAGCGTCAACAATCTCTTCGTTGAAGATCTCCTCAAACCGAGCGTCCTCACCGACAAGGAGTCCGCCGTTGTCGAGTTCAACAGCACGATACGCGGCAAATCTTTGGAATTCCGCAGCGTTCATCTCAAAGGTGTCCTCCATCAACACCGCCCCACCTGGATACCCGTCAGCAATTGCACGGACGGCTTGATCGGAAAGTCCCACCCGTTCCAGCAGCCGGACCGCGGTCTGTCGCCGCCCGTTTTGACCACGCATTAACTGTGCGGCCGCGACCAATTCTGAGCGGACATCGACCGAGGGGGCGCTCTTGATCGCGCCCATTAGAGCAACGGCTAGGCGCTTAGAACCAGCGGCGGACGTGGTTTGGAGAATGGAATCAAGAAACTCGCTGATCCAATAGTCAGACAGCTCTCGCGCGCCCGAGATCTGAAGGTCCACCGCCGCGCCCTTCCAGAAGCTGCCAGGCTGGAAGGATTGATGAGAATAACGTGCGCTCTTGTAAGACTTCGCGTTCTTCATAAAGACGCGCTCTATGAATTCCACGTCGAGCTGTTCCGCGCGCTCTTGAACTACGACTCCTTGATCGGCGGGGAAACGCGAAAGCAGAATGACATGCTCGTTGCCTTCGGTGGCCTTCATCAAGAAAAGCAGACCAACCTGGCCGGACTGCCTGGTGCTGATAGATTGCAACCTGGCGGCAATTCGCTTTCCCGTGATCAGCGTCGGCTGCTGGCCGTAGGCAACAACCAGATCCCTGCAAGGATTCTGCTGCACCCCGTCGTCTCTCTTTCGAAACATGATCGGAATGTCGCACTCGTCTATTGACCGGTCGTAGACCTTTGACAGCATTCGGAACAACGCCCCGTTGTGCGGAATCGTTGTGCCACTGATTCGCACCTGCTCTTCCTCGTTCTTACCTGGGTGCACCAAGAAGCTGTGAATACGCTCGATCGGCATTGGGGGGCTCTCCTGAGAAACTAGACAGCCAAGCTCAGCATTTCTCTCGAATGTGCGAGGACAAATGGTGCCGATATGCGCATTTTGCCGCGAATCCGTGACAGCTAAGGTCACAGGACGGGCAGGAGCACTAAATGGGATCCTCCCGCCAGTCTTCTTCCGTAAATTTCATGGAACTCAGGCGTTCTCTCCTGCGCTCGTTCTCAACAGCGCCCCGACGCAGTGTCACTAGGAGCGCGACGGCATCATCACCATGAAATGATCGGTTTAGGAATTCCGAACGATTGAATAAGCGCCGCTTAAACGCCGGTCGGTCCCATATCTGGGGCTTCCCTAGAACAGGCTCGGCCAGGTTCGGTGAAGCGCATCGAGCGTCTGCCGCCAGCCGAGTATTATCGTGATGAGTGCAGACAACAGCCCGAGCAGCGACACCACGCCTGTAAGGAGTCGAAAAACCGCGGAGTGGGCCAGCCGGCCTGATCGCGACGAGGACAGCAAGCCGAGCGACCGGAGAAGCCACACCGGCAGCAACAGCAGCGTCGCCACGCCCTCGCGGAACCAGACAACCGGATTCCGCAACTCTCGTTGCTTATCGCCAATTTGGTCTGCCGACCATCCCATGAAGCGCACCAGCGTTTCGCCCACCAGGTGGCTATGGTGGCTTTGGCCACTGTAAGACTGCCCGAACTCGCGATGCATCTCCGGCACAGCATTCAAGATGATTGGATAATTCCGCACTGTGTGGCGACCAAACGGCGCCACGTAAAGGGCCATCACACCGACGTCGCCTAGTAGTTCTTGAATCCTGAGCGACCGCTCGATTAGCGCGCCGTAAGCTTGGTTGTCCGCGCCCCGGCTTTGCATGTAGCTCGTAAACACGCCGATGTACGTCTCGACTTCCTTACGCTCGTCCAAGCACTGGGACAATGCCATCCACACACGGGCAAATCCGGCTGTCAGCAGTCCCAACAACCCGAGAACCACAAGGAATGTGGTCATCTCGTCAGTCTAGCGATGCTTGGCGAAACGACGACGACGACGATCACCGCCGGTCCACCTTGTAGTCAGCCTCGCCTTGTTCAATCCCCTTCCGCGCTCGCTCGAAACCGGACCTAGGAATGATCGGGCTTTCTTGGCCCAGTGTCTCCTTGTCGGCCAAGATGTCTTTTAGCTCAGCCGCCTGACTGTCGGTGCTAACTGCGGTGTGCGGTGTGACATCTCGTAAGAAGCGTAAGCGCGCTCGGAGATTGTTGTAACGATTGCCTGCCGATTGGTAAGTCTGCGCTTTCTGTGACGGATTCAGGAATGTGCTGACGGACGACAGGGCTGCCACAAGGATCGCCAGCGATCCCGCGATCAATGGATGGTCATTAAAGGCGGATACACCAGCGACCGCCGCAGCCAAGGCAGTCGGAATTCCGATAGTTAGATGAACCCGGTCCCAACTGCTCGCGGCCTCGAAACAGCCTTTCGCCGAGTAAAGGCAATCCTCTTCCGTCCGAGAGCACTCGTGGGCTATCGCTTCTTGGGCCATGGTCGGTCTACCGGAGCTATCCGAAAGTCGGGAAGTATCCACCAAAGATCTTTCTCCATTCACCAAACGCGTCGGCGATCTTGCCATTCCTCGCGAACTCTTCTGCTTTGAGCGCCCGATTGTATGCGGTCTGAAATCGGCTCACTGCATCCTCTACTGAGGTAACTGCATCTAGGGGGTTGATCTGATCACCAAAACCAGCGGGATCGTTCTGCTTGAACTTGACCTTCGCCCGGCCCTTATCGAGAACGAAGCGAACGCCGCTAGGGTAGTCGTCAATTCTCACGTCGCGTAACACATCGACGGCAAGTAGCTCCAAATAGAATCCCCTGAATGAGCCACCAATCGTCTTGTTCCAACCCTTCATCATCTTTATCAGAGGCACTAGATCGCCGTTGTGTGCCTTGTTGGCCTCAGTCAAGACCGAGTCGTGAATTGGAGGATTCGTCTCGATCCAGTCGTTACTTAGTGAATTGGGGATCAAAAAGCCGCCACCTTTCCGATCGAAGGCGGGGACGACATCGACTCGAAAGTCTGTGAAGGTGATCGTCACGGCCTGGCCATTCCTACTGGTGGAGGGGGTCTTCTCGTAGGTCTTAAGCAAGACCGTTCGGACCTTATCCAGGAGCGCAGCGGGACGATATTCGTAGAAGTATTCCGACGACAGAACAATGAAAATATCGATGTCGGCGGTCTTCAGAGGACCGATCATTGTGTCCCTGCCATAGGAACCGACCAGAAAACTTCGGAGAACTGACAGCTCTGAAGCAACCGCTTCGCGAACCCTCTTCTGGCGAGTTGAGACGGTTTCGGCCTGAAGATCCGTGATCTCCAAATTCATTCTCAGCAACTCGAAGCCGAGCGGTATCGTGGTAGGCATGGCTAGCGCGAGCCTCCAAACAGGCTAGTTCGGTTTGGACGTGTCATAGCTTCGAGCAAAAACCTATCATTTTTGCCCTAGATCGACGATGCGATCGTGCATGAAAAGAGTCACCTGAGTTCTAGCCGAAAACGAAAGAGAGGCCCGAGAAGCAACGCTAACTAGTCAATGACCATAACCCTTACCCGTTTCGAGATCGTTGCTCTCCGAGGCTCCGATTGATCGATTCGAACGAAGGAATGAGCCCGCGATTGTTTACCGCGAAGGTTCCTGCCGCCGCAATCTTCCGTCCGGCGGCAAGATCAACAGGCCATCCTTCTCGCACTCGTAATAGGCCGCGTCGCCGTCAGATGGAACACGTGTCAGGCGCTTGCCGCAATACGGGCATTGAACTGGCAACTCCGGCGGTAGCCGATTCCATTTTCTGGCACTGCAGTCCGCAACTTGGTGCGCGCCGGCATATCCGAGCGCGTGGCCATGATGATGACCGGACACAAGACCCGGAGCGTCTTCGAGCGCTACAACATTACGTCGGCTGGCGACCTGAAGGATGCCGCTCGGCGGCTGGATGCGGCCCAACGGTCAGATTCGAGCGAGGCAGCAAGGGCGACTGGAGCCCTATAGAGGTCAGCCAAGAATCGCCGCATCCGCCGAGTCAAAGGACGGCTTTACTGCGGACGTCGCTGCGGATCTGAAAGCACTTGATACAGTGCTGCACCAGCGCCCTGAAGTCGCGACTGTCCGCGCTGGACTCCTTTCACGATCGAAGTGCCGAACATTTCTCGTAGTCGACCCAATAGCTCGTCGCGTTGCGCTGGCGTTACGGAAAGCCTGGACATTAGCTTCGTAGCAGGATCGGCAGCAACCGCCGCATATGTTGCAGCAACCGCAGCTTGCAAGAGTACCGAACCGGCCTCTTCTTGCTTGGCTGCGATTCCCGAAGAGAGTTCGGCGGTAGTTCCAGGCTTGAACGTTCCAGCGGATATTTGATCAATCGACTTCGAGAGAAGTTTCAAAGACTCCTCCTCAAGGTCGCCGAAGATCGCGTAGGCGCGCGACGCGCCAAACGCACTGGTTTGGATGGCCTCGTTAGTGCTTGATTGATACTTGGTAACGCGAGACTCGGCACACTTATAGCTCGCGATCCGGCGGCGCATGCCGACCATTAGTTGGATGGTCGATTTGTCATCAATTTCAGCGTTGGCGTCCTGTGCGTCACTCAGAGACCCGATGAAAGCTTGAAGGTAGCTATAGGGGTTCTCGACCTTCACCTCGGCACTCGGAAAGCACTGCGCCGACGCGCTGACTTCGAACACAGCAACCAGTAACAACGCTCCGCTGACTTGCAGTAGTGGACGTTTCCAGCTCATGGGGCTGTAGTATAGCGACCCATGATTCCTGAGAAAGAATTCCCAAGATTACGGGTTGAGAAGCTTTTGAACCCGGAAAACGGCGAAGTGACCCTGAACTATTTCTGGGATGACCAGGCGATCCCGAAAGTTCGGCTTACCGGCAGGCGCGCTGGACGCCTTGCCGGATTGACGCTCATACAGAAGGATCTCAAGAATTGCGCCAACTGGATGGCCAAGGCTTCTGAGCTCGCGAAGACATTGAAGGGTGACACGGAGGCACAATTCACCCGGTTTGAAGATCGAGACGTGGCGGATCAGGTTAAGGGTCTGTTTGTAGCCGCGCTCACCTTCTATGGAAAGGCATTCACAGAGGCAGCCGGCCGGCGAATGCAAATTCCGCGAGACTGGTTACATGAGTCCTTTCGAGAAACACATGACTTCTACATGAAGTTCAGACACAACATGGCGGCTCACAGCGGAGACGAAAAGCTCGAACACGCTGAATCCGACATGGTGCTATTACCGAAGTCGAGTGGAAGTCATTCTCCTATCCAAATCTATACCTACCGTCTGCAGCCTGACATTGTTTGGTCAAATGACGACGCAGGGACCTTCACGGCACTGATTGATCACGTTTTGGAAAAGGTGCAGTCGAAATCCGACGAGTTGGGTAAACAGATTTTTGATGCATCAATGTTGAAGGGCGCGCCATTCTGGCAAGCGGCCGCCGCAGCGGGCACTTCAGTCGATGTGGATTCGTTGTTTTCGCGGGAGACCTCCGAGGCCGACGACGCGAAAGCCGTCGCGTCGTGGTTGCCAGCGACTTCCAGATTGCATCGTTTTGGAGGCCGAAGGCCACGGAAGCGCTGAGTCATTCCCATAAACGCCGGATAAGCGCCGTTTCGTCGAAAACGGCCGTAGGCGTCTATTCAAGAAACGCGTATTTACGAAGGAAAATTGGAGGCGCCGCCCGGATTTGAACCGGGGATGGAGGTTTTGCAGACCTCTGCCTTACCACTTGGCGACGGCGCCGATTAGAACTGCTGTTGTGATTCTAGCGTGGGACCGGTCAGTTGCCCTTCGACTCGCCTCTAGTCACCCTTCGGCTGACTAATGGCTCGCTCAGGACATTCTCCCAGAGGGTGGCTTGCCATGAGCGAGGCTTTCGCTTCGCCGAAGGCAAGCGGAAGCTGAGTCGAATGGAGCGGGAAACGGGATTCGAACCCGCGACTTCGACCTTGGCAAGGTCGCACTCTACCACTGAGTTATTCCCGCTCGTTGAGAACATCTTACTGTAGCAGAACCGTTACGGCCCCTTCAAGCAAAGACGCACACGGGGCCGTCTAACAACCGGCCCCGTCAGGACTTAGCCGGTGCTACATCGCGAGGGGACGGCCATGCCGGATGTCGTCCCGGAGATGGATGTGAGCCGAAATGGCCGCCACCACCAGCACCAGGCCCACCGCCAGCTCATTGATCATCAAGGGCCGCCCGCTCAGGACCGACGGGACAAACCCGGAGATCACGAGCCAGATCGCCGCGCCCGCAGCGAGGGGTCTTTCCCACCGCCGATTGCCCGACAACGCAATCGTGCAGCACGTGGCAATGAATCCCATCAGCCAATTCAGATACACCGCGTCCTTGCCGCCGGGCACGACGAACGCCGCGCCGACGAGCGCGAGGCCGACCAGGCCGGCGATCTCGGATTTCCACAGGCCCGGCGACGCCACGTCCTCATTCCAGGAGTCTTTCCACATCAGCGACCTCCAACTAAATAGTCAGGCCGTGCGGCGGAGGATGCAAGCTCAGGCGGGCGGCGCGCGGTAACGGCCTGACTGGCGCGGCGTTTGCTGGGCAGTGTTCGGAGGCCCTGCCATGAGAATCCTGTCCCTGTGCGCCCTGATCACCCTGCTGACCGTCGCCGCCTGGTCGAGCGCTTTATCCCCGGCATTGGCCGCGGCACCGGCCGCGCCGGCGCGCCCGGCCGCTAACCTCGAGCACGGCAAATACCTGGTGACGCATGTCGCGATGTGCATCGAGTGCCACTCGCCGCGCGACGACAACGGCAACATCCTCGCCGGAAGCGAGTTCACGGGCGCCTCGATCCCCGTCACGCCGATCGACGGCTGGGCAACCCGCGCGCCGCGCAACCGCGGCCTGCTCGGCTATGACGACCAACAGGCGATGCGGCTGCTGACGGAGGGCGCCATCGCCCGCGACGGCGGACAGCTCAAGCCGCCCATGCCGCGCTTCCGGATGACGCCTGAGGACGCCGGCGACGTGATCGCCTACTTACGATCGCTGCACTAGGATGCGATCAGGTGCTGCGAAGCGCCTGGGCCGCTTCTTCCGGTGAGACGGGATTGCGGAAAATGCCACTTCCCCATTCCAGGCCGCTGAACCTGGTGACCCGAGGAAGCACCTCGAGATGCCAATGGAACGCAGAATCTGCCTCCCCTGACAGGGGGGCAGTGTTCAACACCAGGTTGTACGCCGGCCGCTCGAGCGCCCAATCGATTCGCGCCATCACCGTCTTCAACGTGCTGGCCACGGCCACCAGGATCGCGTCGGAGGCCTCTTCAAATCTTGGCGAATGATCGCGGGGAGTGATCCAGGTCTCGAACGGCACGCGCGAGGCGTACGGCGCGATCGCGAGAATTGCGTGGTCGTGGGAAATAATGCGCCGAGCGTCGTTCAATTCCTGCGCGATCAGATCGCAGAAAATGCACGTGCCGGTGATCGACAAATGTCGTTCCGCCCCGCGCAGTTTCTCCACCAAAGCAGGTGGGATTAGCGGATACGCCGTCAACTGCGAATGCGAATGATCCAGCCGCGCGCCCGAGGCGCGGCCGTGATTCTTGAAGATCACCACGCTGGCGAAGCGTTTGTCGCGCTTCAAATCCTGGAGCCGGGTCCGCCACGCCCACAGCACGCGCCACAGGTGATCCGCATCGAGCATGTGCAGCGGCTGATCGTGGATCGGCGTCTCGATGATCACTTCGTGCGCGCCGAGGCCGTCGCGCGATTCGAACAGGCCGTTCCGCCGGACATCCGCCTGGTCCTCGATGCGCAGCATCGGATGGCGATTCGGGACGACCCGCACCGACCATCCCGGCACGTTCGCGGGGCCGCCCTCCCGCCACGCAAGAATCTCCGCACCCGCCTCCGCCTCGCGGCCTTCACAGAACGGACACTGCGCCGGCGCATCATCGAGCCGCACCGGCTCGAGATCGAAATCGTCCCGCCGCTTGAACGGCCCGAGGTCGATTGCGACGATGCGGCCGGTGATCGGATCGGTCCGCAGCTCAGTCGTGACCACGTCTGTGTCCTTTGTGCTTTCTGCGGCTTACCATCCGGGGCGAAACGCGTCCTGATACACGGTGATCCTTGGCGGGGCCATCGAGAGGTCCACGGCGACGACATCGAACCGGCAGGGCGTGTCTGGCGGCAGGCAATACGCCGCGTAATACTCGCCCATCGCGATGATCTGTTGCTGTTTTTGCGGCGTCACTTCGTCGACGGGATCGCCAAAACTGCCATCGGTCTTCGTCTTCACTTCCACAAATACTACCGTGCCCGCCTCGTCCGCGACGATATCGATCTCCCCGGAGCGGATGCGGTAATTCCTTTGGATGATGGAGTATCCGAGCCGTTCGAGCTCGGCGCAGGCCATCGATTCGCCATCGGCGCCGAGCTGTTGTCGTGGATGTGGCATCCAGCGGATTCAGCAATCCGCGTGCCGTTTGGAGGGCGACGGCTTTAGCCGTCGCCGCACGGTCCAGCGGGGGCTGAAGCCCCCGCTCTCCAAAGGTCTATTCCGATAAAGCCAAATCGATAATCTCCACGGCCGTGGCCGCTTGCGCCTTCGTCAACACCAGCGGCGGCGAGATGCGGATCGCATTCTTGCCGGCGCCGAGGACCAGCAGGCCACGCTTGAAGCAGGCATTGACGACCTTGTCACGCTCCGTCGTGGCGCGCTCCTTGGTGACGCGATCCCGGACCAGCTCGATGCCGATCATCAGCCCTCGCCCGCGGACGTCACCGATGATCTGATGCTTCTGCTGCAGCTCCTTGAGGCGATCCATCATGAAGGCGCCGACGTCGGCGGCGTTCTTCATCAGCGAATTCCGGATCAGCTCGATCGTCTTCAGCGCGGCCGCGCACGACACCGGGTTCCCGCCGAACGTGCTCGCGTGAGCCCCGGGCGGCCACGTCATCACCTCCGCCCTCGCCGTCGTCACGCCCAGCGGCAAGCCGGAGGCGACGCCCTTCGCGACGGCCACCATGTCGGGCTCGACGCCGAAGTGTTCGATCGCAAACATCTTCCCCGTCCGTCCCATGCCCGACTGCACTTCGTCGGCAATCAGCAGGATGCCGTGCGTCTTGGTGAGGTCGCGCAGGCGCTGATGGAACTTCGGTTCGGGCACCACGTAGCCACCTTCGCCCTGGATCGGCTCGACGACCACGCCGGCGACTTCGTCCGGCGAGATCAGGTGCACGAGGATCTGATGCTCGAGGAAGTCGAGGCACTCCGCCTGGCAGGACTCCGGTTTCAACCCGACCGGGCATCGATAGCAGTTGCCGTACGGCGTGTGGAACGTCCCCGCCTGCATCGGGCCGAAGCCGCGCCGCTGGATCGCCTTGCTCGACGTCAGCGCCAGCGATCCGAGCGTGCGGCCGTGAAAGCTGCCGAGAAACGCAATCATCCCGTAGCGCCTGGTGGAATAGCGCGCCAGCTTGATCGCGGCTTCGATCGCCTCGGTGCCGGAGTTCGAGAAGAACGACCGCGTGTCGCCGCTGAACGGCGCGATGGCGTTGAACTCTTCGGCGAGCTGCACCTGCGGCTCGTAATAGAAATCCGTCCCCGACATGTGCAGGAATTTCTGCGCCTGGTCGACGATCGCGGCGACGACTTCGGGGTGGGAATGGCCGGTGGAGTTGACGGCGATGCCGGCGGCGCAATCGAGGAACTGGTTGCCGTCAACGTCTTCGACGATCGCGCCGGATCCCCTGGCCATCACGAACGGATAGCCGCGGGTATACGAAGGCGACACGACCTTGCCGTCTCGTTCGATGATTGCCTTGGCTTTGGGACCGGGCAGTGCGGTTTTGATCAGCGGCGCATCCATACGCTGATCATAGTCCTCAGGCGGGTCTGAAGACCCGCCTCTACTTACGTTTCCAGCGCGTGCCCTGCGGGCCGTCTTCGAGAATCACGCCCTTGGCGAGCAGATCCTGGCGGATGCGGTCGGCCTCGGCGAAGTCGCGCTTGCGCCTGGCTTCCTGCCGGGCGTGGATGCCGGCGTCGATTTCCGCCTGTGGAATCGGCGGCGTCGCATCCTCGGCGCGGCGCAGCGACAGCACGCCGAGCACGCGATCGAAGTGACTGAAGGCGGCGATGATCTCGTTCGCATCGGCCTTCCCGACCTGCTTGGCATCCATCGAGATGTTGAGCGCGCGGATCAAGTCGAAGATCGCGCCCAGGCCGGCGGCGGTGTTGAGGTCGTCGCCGAGCGCCGCATCGAAGGCATCGACCGCTTCCTTGACGCGCGCCGTCACTTCGGCGTGCGCGTGGCCGCTCGACAGGGCCTCGACGCGGCCGAGGAAATCGGTGATGCGGCGGAGCGCTTCTTCCGCCTGCTCCAGCCCGATCCACGTGAAGTTCAACTGCTTGCGGTAGTAGCCGGACAGCAGGATGTAGCGCAGCGCCGAGAGGCGGAAGCCTTTGTCGAGCACGTCCTGCACCGAATAGACGTTGCCCACCGACTTCGACATCTTCTGGTTATCCACGAGCAGGTGCTCGATGTGGAACCAGAAGCGCGAGAACTCCTTGCCGGTCGCGCCTTCGCTTTGCGCGATCTCGTTTTCGTGATGCGGGAACACCAGGTCCACGCCGCCGGTGTGGATATCGATCGGCGAATCGCCGAGCAGGCGCAGCGCCATCGCCGAGCACTCGATGTGCCAGCCCGGGCGGCCCGGGCCGCACCCGTAATCCCAGGTCGGCTCGCCGGGCTTGGTGGATTTCCACAGCACGAAGTCGCGCGCGCTTTCCTTGTCGTATTCGTCGGAATCGACGCGGGCGCCGGCCTGGATGCCCTCGTGATCGAGGCGCGCCAGCTTTCCGTACGACGGCAGCGTCGAGATCTTGAAGTAGATCGATCCGTCGCTGCGGTAGGTATGGCCGCGCTCGCCGAGCGTGTTGATCATGTCGGCCATCGCCTGGAGGTTGGCCGGATCGGTCGCGCGCGGCGTCTCTTCGACCGGCTCGATGCCGAGCGCGAGCGCGTCCTCGCGAAACGCCGTGATGAACTGATCGGTGTATTCGCGCAGCGGCAGGCCCGACTTCGCCGATCCGGTGATCGTCTTGTCGTCCACGTCCGTGAAGTTCATGACGTGCTGCATCTTGTAGCCGGCCACGTACTTCAGCGCGCGGCGCAGCACGTCGACGCACACGAACGTGCGGAAGTTGCCGATGTGCCCGCGCGCGTAGACGGTGAGGCCGCACGTGTACATCCGCACCGTGTTGTCGCGGACCGGCGCAAAGTCTTCCTGCTGCCGGGTGAGGGTGTTGTAGAGCCGCATCGAAGTCACGCGGGGAGGGGCTCGCTGGCCAAGTGCTGGCCCATGGTGACGGTCAACTGGCCGTTGGCGGCCGAGAACACCGCCAGGCACGCGGTGCCGGCAGACGCCGTCAGCGCCTGGGCCGCCGCCGCGCGCACGCGCTCCACGAAGGCCGCGCCCTTGGCCGCGTCAATCTTCGCGTAGCCAACCGCGTGGGCCGCCATGGCGCCGATCACCGTGACCCCTTCAGGGTCATTGGGGATGGTCAACTTGAACGTGAACTCAGAGGGGCTCATGGAATCAGACTGATAGTCTATCGAACAATCGTGATGCGCGGCGAACATCCGCCGCGATCTGTTCCTGCAGGGCATCGAGATCCGGAAACTTCCGTTCGTCCCTGAGGCGCTGGACGAAGGCCAGCCGCACCGTCCGTCCATACAGGTTCCACGACTCGGCATCAGGGACGGCCGGATTCAGGATGTGCGTCTCAATGGTCCGGGCGAGCTGGTCGCCCACCGTCGGCCGCTGCCCCACGTTCGTCACGCTGGGATGGAGCCGGCCATCGATGGTGATGGCGGTCGCGTAGACGCCATGCGGCGGGATCAGCTCGTTCGAGGTCGACAGGTTCGCGGTGGGAAACCCGATCGTCCGTCCGCGCTTGTCGCCTTCGACGATGGTGCCGTCGATCGCGTAGTGATGGCCGAGCAGCGCACCGGCCTCGTCGACGCGGCCTTCGCTCACCAGGCGGCGGATGCGCGTGCTCGAGACGATGAAATCCTTGTAACGGATCGGATCGATCTTCTCGGCGCGGAAGCCGTACTGCGCGCCGAGCGATCGCAGCAGCGTGAAATTGCCGCTGCGCTCGCGCCCGAACAGGAAGTCGGCGCCGACCCATACTTCGGCGACGCGCAGCCATTCCACGAGAACGCTGCGGACGAACATCTCCGGCTCCCACTGCGACATCTCGCGCGTGAAGCGGACCACCGCCGCGCCTTGCACGCCGGCGCGCGACAGGGCGTCGAGCTTCTGCGTCTTGGTCATCAACAAGGCCGGCGCCTTGTCGGGCCTGAGGATGCGGGGCGGATGCGGATCGAAGGTCAGCACCACGCTGGTGCCGCCGCGTTCGACGGCGCCGCGCTGGATGCGCTCGATGATCTTGACGTGACCGCGATGCAGGCCGTCGAAATTACCGAGCGCCAGCACCGGCGATCGCCACCCGACGGGACGGGGATCGTCGGGATAGTGGATTACGTCCAACGCGCGGCCTCGATCGTCAACTGCAACCCATCATAGGCGAGCGCCACGCCGGCCGGCAGCGCCGCGTTGGTCGCCGCGTGCGGCAGGTCGTGACAGATGTGCGTCAGATACGCCTGCTGCGGCCCGATGCGCTCAATCGCCGTCAACGCTTCCGCCACGGTGAAGTGCGTCGGATGCGGCCGATGGCGGAGCGCGTCGACGATCACCGTCTTGACGCCGTCGAGCAGCGGCCACGCGGCGTCGGGCAGGTGATTGGTGTCGGTGAGATACGCGAAGTCGCCGAACCGGAACCCGAGGATCGGCCGCGAGCCGTGCATCAGCGGAATCGGGCGGATGGCGACGCCGGCAATGGCAAATGGCCCGTCGATGACGTGGAGTTCGATCTGCGGCAGCCCGCCGCCCTTCTCGGTCTGCGGATCGAAGGCGTAATAGAAGGTCTGCTTCAGTGAGGCCACGGTCTGGCTGTCGGCGTAGCACGGGATCCGGCTCTTCTGCATCTGGCTGAAGCGCCGCGAGTCATCGAGCCCCATCACGTGGTCGGCGTGGCTGTGCGTGAACAGGATCGCATCGACGCGCGGGATGCGATTGACGAGCGCCTGCTCGCGGAGGTCGGTCGAGGTATCGACGAGGATCTTTGGGCCGTCCTCGACGGCAACGTAGATCGAGGGACGGGTCCGCCGATCGCGCGGATCGGTGGACGTGCACACGGCGCAGCTGCAGCCGATCATCGGCACGCCGTGCGACGTGCCGCTCCCTAGAACCGTGACTTGCGCCTTCATCCAAAAGTGAAATGCTAGCATACGCAGCATGAGTGAACTGGCGGGCGCCCGCTTTCAACAGCTGGTTGAGATCATGCGAACGCTGCGCTCCGAGCACGGCTGCGCCTGGGATCGCCAGCAGACGGTCAAGACGCTGCGGCCGTTCGTGCTGCAGGAAACCTACGAGCTGCTCGATGCGCTGGACCAGGGCGATCACGACGCCGTGCGGCACGAGCTTGGCGACTTCCTGTTCGAAGCCGTCTTCCTCGCGCAGATCTATGCGGAAGAAGGGCGCTTTACGATCGCCGACGCGATCCAGTCGATCGCCGAGAAACTGATTCGACGCCATCCCCACATTTTCGATCCTGAGGGCAGGGCGTCCTTGACGCCGAGGCAGGTCAAGGAACAGTGGGAAGACATCAAGGCCAAGGAACGCCAGGACGCCGGCGAGGGCGACAAGACCGTGCTGAGCGGCGTGCCGCGCTCGATGCCGTCACTGCTGCGCGCGCACGAGCTGAGCACGCGCGCCGCCCAGGTGGGCTTTGACTGGGCGACGACCGGCGACGTGATCGACAAGGTCGAGGAAGAAATTCGCGAGCTGCGCGAGGCAGTCAGCACTGCGGGCCCGCAGTCCGGGCACGCCGAGGAAGAATTCGGCGATCTGCTCTTCGCGCTCGTCAACGTGGCCCGGAAGCTGGGCATCGAACCTGAGGCCGCGCTGCGCGTCGCCAACGACAAGTTCCAACGGCGCTTTGACAATGTCGAGAGACAAGTACGCTCGAGCGGCCAGCGATTCCGCGATCACACGCTGGAGCAGCTCGAGGAGTACTGGCAGCAGTCAAAGCACGCCACGAAGAACACGAAATAGACGAAGCACACGAAGGAAAACGATCGACGGCCTTCAGCTCCAAGACGATCAGGTCATCGACAACCAAGTCGAGCGTCTGCTTACGCAGCGGCCTACCCTCGTAATACACGTCGACAATTAGATCGCTTCGCCACGCGATCTTCGATCGGCTGAGTTCCACTCGCATCGCGTCGTGGTAGAGACCTTCGCGGAAACCGGGGCCAAGCGCCTTGTGCACCCGAATGGCACAGCCAATCGTTTCGCAAACCTTCGCTTCATGTTCCGGAGGAAGCCGCGGCGGCACTTTACCGAGCACTTCGTGCCACCTTCGTGTCAAAAGCAGGTCCCTCGTGTGCTTCGTCGTGCTTCGTGAACTTCGTGGCACGTATTGACCTTCCGTCTGTCACGACCTCGATCTGCCCATCACGATCGGTCCGCAAGATCTCAGCGCCGGCGGCCTTGTAGCGCTCGATCACGTACGGCTGCGGATGACCGAATGGGTTGCCTCGTCCGCAGCTGACGAGCACGAGGCGCGGTTTGAGCTTGTCGATGAAGGCCGGCGAGCTCGACGTGCCGCTGCCGTGATGCGGGGCCTTCAGGATCACGATCGGCAGCAGGTCGAGCGACGGAATCAGGTCCTCCTCGACCTCGCGCGAGATGTCGCCGGTCATCAGCACTGACACCTGGCCGTAACGGAGCTCGAGGACGATCGAATCGTCGTTGCGGACCTTTTGCCGCTGCCAATCGGGCGGCGGCGGATGGTGAACCCGCAATTCGACACCGCCAAGTTCCACGCGATCGCCGGCGAGCAGCCAGCGCCATGCCGTCCGCTTGTAAAGCGCCATCGACTGCAACTGCGTCGAGGCCGGATGATTGTTGACGTAGGTGCCGTACCAGATTTCGCCCGGGCTGAAGTCGCGGACGAGCGCCGCCGCCCCACCGATGTGATCGTGGTCGCCGTGGGTGATCGCCAGGTAGTCGAGCCGCCGCAGGCCTCGATAGCGGAGCGCGGGACCGAGAACACGATCGCCCACATCAAACCCGCCGCCCTGAGACACACCGCCGCTGTCGATCATCAACGTGCGGCCGTTCGGGAGCGTTGCCAGGATCGCATCCCCCTGCCCCACATCCATCATCGTCAGGTGCAGCCGGCCGTCGCCGAGGACGCGCGTCCAGGTCTGCGGAGCCGCCGCCACCCAGAACAACAACACCGCCGCCATCATCGCCGGACGCGTCCATCTCACCAGCACCACGGCGAAGACGAGGCAGCCGTAGTACGCCACGACGACCAGCAGCGGCGGCGACGGCACTCGCCACGTCAGCCACGGCGCAAAATCAACCACCGTGGAACTGGCCAGCAATGCGCGCACCGCCTCGTGCGTGATCCAGCCGGCGACGCCGGCGAGTCGAGTGACGCCGATGGCGTCGGCGGCGGTGGTGGCCATTGCGGCAACCTGTGCCACCGCCATCGCCGGAATCGCGGCAAGGTTCGCGGCGAGCCCGGCGATGGTCACGCGCTGGAAGACGTAGGCCGCGACCGGCATCAGCGCGACCTCGGCCGACAGGGATGCCAGCACCAGCGCCGCGGGAGCACGCAGCCAGGGTCGTTCGGGCAATGGCAGCACGCCGGCGCCGGCAACAATCGCGGCTGTGGCGCCGAAGGTGAGCCACAGCCCGACGTCGGCAATCGCCAGCGGCGTCGCCAGCAGCAACGCGACCAGCGTCACGCCCATGGCATGCAGCGGCGCTGTGCGTTGATCGATGACGCGCAAACCCAGGTAGATCGTGGCCATCAGCGTGGCGCGCATCACCGACGACCCGCCGCCCGCGACCCACGCATAGGCAATCAGCACGGCAATCGCCGCCCCGGCTGCCCAGCCGCCGCGAATCCGCACCATCCAGAGCAGCGCGAGCACCACGCCTGCGAGAATCGCGATGTTGCCGCCGGAGATCGCAATCACGTGGTACGTCCCGGCTTCCTGGAGCCGCTGTTCGACGATCGGATCGAGCGACCCGCGATCGCCGATCAGGATGGCGATGGCGATCGCGGCCGACTGCGCATCGTGCAAACCGACGTGCCGGACAATGGCCCGGCGAACCGCGGCACGCAGCGCCGCCGCCGCTTCATCGATCGCATTGCCTCGAGCGGTCACCTGGACCAAGGCGGCGCTCTTCACCGTGCCGACGAGGCTGATGCCGCGCCGCGCCAGCATCACTTCCAAATCCGGCACGCCCGCATCCAGATACCGGGCTGGGCGCCGCAAGACCGCAGGAGCGCGGATCGTCCGGCCGGCACGCCACCCATCGATTGAGTCGGCCGCGAGCGTTCCCACCACGGACAGTGACGCGCCGCCGTCAACCGGGTCGGGCCAGCCATCGGCCGCCACCCGGCGCACCCTGACCCGCAGGTTCGCACCCGAGTCGGTCAGCGTTGCATCGGACAGCAACTGCCCTTCAATCTGAATCGGCGTCTCATTGCGGCCGGCGGCATCGCGGTCGATCGCAAACCCGCCAAAGTGCTCGTCGAGGTATCGCCGCAACGGCGACTGCACGGCGCGCTGTTGCGCGTCAGCCGCGAGAATCACGGCACCGGCGGCAAGTGCCGCGATAAAGCACCACTTGGCCACCTGCAGGTAACCGCGCGCCGCGAAGGCAAACCACAACAGGCCGCACAGTGCGGCGACGTAGCGAGCCGACACCAGCGGCGCGGGGTCGAGAAACACACCTGCGGCAACTCCGAGACTGACCGCAACGGCGAGGCTGAGAGAGATGGGCATGCCGCCGTTCGCTGCAAACGGCGGGGCGCTTCGATTTAGGCGGAAATCAGGGAGTTAGCCCCGAACCCGTCGCAGAAGTTGCCACGGGCCGGGGCGATCGGGATGGGAATTATTGACTGGCGGCAACGGCAGCGTAGTAATCCTGCAACGCGCGGACGTCGAGGCCTTCCGTCTTCAACGCACGAATCGCTTCCAGCGCCGCCGCCGCGCCGGTGATCGTCGTAATGCACGGCACGCCCGCCATCATGGCGGCGCGGCGCACGGCCTTGTCGTCGAAGAACGACTCGCGACCGTGCGGCGTGTTGATGACCATCGAGATCTTCCGGTTCACGATCTCGTCGGCGAGGCTCGGGCGTCCTTCGTTGACCTTGAACACCACCGAGCAATCGACGCCGTGGGCGCGCAGGTAGGCCGCCGTGCCGCGCGTGCCGATGATCTGGAAGCCCAGGTCCGCAAGCCCCTGCGCGATCGGCAGCACCTCGCCCTTGTCCTCGTTATTCACGGTGATGCAGACCGAGCCCTGCTCGGGCAGTCGTTGGCCAGCGCCCAACATCGCCTTGACGAAGGCCATGCCAAAGCTGCTCGCGCCGCCCATCACCTCGCCGGTCGACTTCATTTCCGGTCCGAGGATGGTGTCGACGCCGGGGAACCGCACGAACGGGAACACCGGGCTCTTCACGAACACGCCGGCCGGCGACATGTCGTCGGTGACACCGAGCGCGGCGAGCGACTTCCCGGCCATCACCCTGGCGGCGATCTGCGCCAGCGGCAGGCCGTTCGCCTTCGAGAGGTACGGCACCGTGCGGGATGCGCGCGGATTCACTTCGAGCACGTAGACGGTGTCGTCCTTGATCGCATACTGCGCGTTCATCAGCCCGACGACCTTCAACGCCCGCGCGATGCGGCGTGAGTAATCGCGAATCGTCGCGATGTGCCGGTCGCCCAGGAACGGCGGTGGCACCACGCAGGAGCTGTCGCCCGAGTGGATGCCGGCCTCTTCGATGTGCTCCATGATGCCGCCAATGACGACGGCGCCGGATTCATCGGCGACGCAATCGACGTCGATCTCCTTGGCGTGCTCGAGGAAGCGATCGATCAGGATCGGCCGGTCGTGCGACACATCGACGGCGCTCGACATGTAACGATCGAGGGTGGCGACGTCATAGACGATCGCCATCGCGCGCCCACCAAGGACGTATGACGGCCGCACCACGACTGGGAATCCGACCCGGGCGGCCACTTCGCGCGCTTCGGCCTTCGACGTCGCGGTGCCGCTGGCCGGCTGCGGAATGCCGAGGTCCCACAGCAGCTGATTGAAGCGCTGGCGATCCTCCGCGAGGTCGATCGAGTCCGGCGACGTGCCGAGGATGTTGACGCCGGCGGCCTGCAGCGCCAGCGCCAGCTTGAGCGGCGTCTGCCCGCCGAACTGCACCACGCACGACACGTCGACGTTGCCGTCGCGCTCGCGCTCGATCACCGCCATCACGTCCTCGAACGTCAGCGGCTCGAAGTAGAGGCGATCGGCGGTGTCGTAGTCGGTCGACACGGTCTCGGGGTTGCAGTTGATCATCACGGTCTCGAAGCCTTCGGCCTTGAAGCCGAACACCGCGTGGCAGCAGCAGTAATCGAACTCGATGCCCTGGCCGATGCGGTTCGGCCCGCTGCCCAGGATGATGATCTTCGGCTTGTCGGTCGGCTCCGCCTCGCAGGTGTCTTCGAAGCTGCTGTAGAGATACGGCGTGAAGGACTCGAACTCCGCCGCGCACGTGTCGATGCGCTTGAACGACGTCGTCAGCTTGAGCTCCTGCCGCTTCTCGCGCACCGCCGTCTCGTCGACCCCGAGGATGTCCGAGAGCTCGAGGTCGCCAAAGCCGGCGCGCTTGAGCGTGCGCATCAGGTCGTGCGACATGTCACGCAGGCCGATCATCTCCGCGGTCTTGCGCAGTTCGACCATTTCCTTGAACTGCTGCAGGAACCACGGGTCCATGTTGGTCAGCTCGTGGAGCTTCTCGATGTCCCAGCCGAGATCGAGCGCCTGGAACACCGCCCACATGCGGCGGTCGTTCGGGATCACCAGCTTGCGGCGCAGCGCCGCTTCGTCCTCGTCGCTCGTGCTGGTCTCTTCTTCCCCGTCCTCGGTAACGGGCCGGCGGAACAGGAAGCCTTCCTTGCCAAGTTCGAGCGAGCGCACGCCTTTCAGGAACGCTTCCTTGAAGGTGCGGCCGATGGCCATCGCCTCGCCGACCGATTTCATCTGCGTGGTCAGCGTGCGATCCGCCTGCGGGAACTTCTCGAAGTTCCAGCGCGGGATCTTGACGACGACGTAGTCGATCGTCGGCTCGAATGACGCGGGCGTGACCCGCGTGATGTCGTTGGGGACCTCGTCCAGGCGATAGCCGAGCGCCAGCTTCGCGGCGATCTTCGCGATCGGAAACCCGGTGGCCTTCGACGCCAGCGCCGACGAGCGCGACACGCGCGGGTTCATCTCGATGACGATCATCCGGCCGTCATCGGGATTGATCGCAAACTGGATGTTGGAGCCGCCCGTCTCGACGCCGACGCGCCGGATGATGCGGCGTCCCCAGTCGCGCATGCGCTGGTATTCCTTGTCGGTGAGGGTCAACGCCGGCGCGACCGTGATGCTGTCGCCGGTGTGCACGCCCATCGGGTCGATGTTCTCGATCGAGCAGATGACGACGAAGTTGTCCGCGCCGTCGCGCATCACTTCGAGCTCGAATTCCTTCCAGCCGATCACCGACTCCTCGATCAGCACTTCATGGACCGGGCTCAAGTGCAGGCCGCGCGCGGCGATGTCCTTGAACTCTTCGAGGTTGTAGGCAATGCCGCCGCCGACGCCGCCCATCGTGAACGACGGCCGGATGATCGACGGGAAGCCGGTGCGATCGACGATCGCCAGCGCTTCCTCGAGCGTCTTCGCCACGCCGCTCTCGGGCACGACGACGCCGATCTCCTTCATCGCATCGCGGAACAGCAGGCGGTCTTCGGCCACCTTGATCGCGGGAATCGACGCGCCGATCAGCTCGACGTGGTATTTCTTGAGGATGCCGAGCTCGTCGAGCTGCACGGCGAGGTTGAGCGCCGTCTGGCCGCCCACCGTCGGCAGGATCGCGTCCGGCCGCTCGCGCTCGATGATCTTCTCGAGCGCTTCCGGCGTCAGCGGCTCCACGTAGGTGCGATCCGACAACTCGGGGTCGGTCATGATCGTCGCCGGGTTGCTGTTGACGAGGATCACTTCGAGGCCTTCGGCTTTCAGCGCCTTGATCGCCTGTGTGCCGGAATAGTCGAACTCGCACGCCTGGCCGATCACGATCGGCCCGGAGCCAATCACCAAGACTCGTTTGATATCTGTTCGTTTCGGCATTAACGGCCCTTTGGCACTCCAGGCACTGTACGCACAGTACGCACCTTATTTCTCCATCTCGTCGATGAACTCGTCGAACAAATAGTCGGCGTCGTGCGGGCCGGGCGAAGCCTCGGGATGGTACTGGACCGAGAAGATCGGCTTGCCGGTATGGCGCAGGCCCTCGATCGTGCCGTCGTAGAGATTGAGGTGCGTCACCTTGACGTTCGACGGCAGCGAATCCGGGTCGACGGCGAAGCCGTGATTCTGCGCGGTGATTTCCACCGCGCCGGTCTCGAGCTGCTTGACCGGGTGATTGCCGCCGCGATGACCGAACTTCAGCTTGTAGGTCTTCGCGCCAAGCGCGATGCCCATCATTTGATGGCCGAGACAAATGCCGAAGGTCGGCACGTCGGTCTTGGCGATCTCCTTGATGTTGTCGATCGCGTAGGTCACGGCCGCGGGATCGCCGGGGCCGTTGCTGAGGAAAATCCCATCGGGCTTCCACGCCAGCAACTCCGACGCGGGAGTCGAGGCCGGAAACACGCGCACCTTGCAGCCGTGCGCCGCGAGGCGGCGCAGAATGTTGGTCTTGATGCCGTAGTCGTACGCGGCGACGCGCAGCGGCCGCTTCGCGCGGCGCAGCGGCGGCACGCCGTAGGCCGCTTCGCTGACGGCATCCGCGAGCGACGATTCGAAGTCGTACGCGGCCGTGCAGGTCACGTCCTTGACCAGGTCGCTGCCTTCCATGTGCGCGATCTGCCGCGCCTTCTCGACGAGCGCCGCCGGATCGACGCTGCCGGTCGCGATGATGCCGCGCATCACGCCGCCCGATCGCAGCTTCTTCGTCAGCGCGCGCGTATCGATGTCGCCAATCGCGACAATGTTGTTGCGCGTCAGGTAATCGCGGAGCGTGCCGTTGGCGCGCCAGTTGCTCGACACCGGCGACGGATCGCGCATCACGAATCCGGCGACCTGCAGCTTGCCGGATTCCGCGTCCGTCTCCGTGACGCCGTAATTGCCAATCTGCGGCGCCGTCATCGTGACGATCTGCCCGGCATAGGACGGATCGGTCAGCACTTCCTGGTAGCCGCTCATGCTGGTGTTGAACACCACTTCGCCCTCGGTGCTTCCGGGGGCGCCCGCCGATACGCCCTGGTACCAGGTGCCGTCTTCAAGTGCCAGAACTGCGTTCATTGCTGCTCCAGTGCGGTTAACGACGCGGCCGCGCGTGCGCGCTCGCCGGCAACCACCCGCACGGTGGTGGCAAAATTGCGGTAGCCCGGCATCGCCATCACGATGCGATAGTCGCCCGGCGCCAAATCGTTGATCGTCAGCGGCGTGTTGCCGCTGGCCCTGCCGTTGATCGTGACGGCGGCGCCGACGGGGCGCGAATCGACCGTCAGCCCGCCGCTCGTCGCAGCTGCGGACGCAGGCTTCCCGATCGTCGCGGGCGTGCTCGGCCGCACCGCAGGCGTGGTCGTTCGTGCCGCAGGGGTAGCTTCCGCATTCAATCGAACGTCGAGCGTGCGCGCGCGCGCACTCGTCATCACCACTTTGCGTGATTCGGAAATATAGCCGCGCCGCCCAATCGTGATGGTCCGCGTCCCCATTTCCAGATCGCGCAGCGCCAGCGGTGTCACGCCTTTGGCCACGCCATCAACCGAGACGGTCGCTCCAGCGGGAGTCGATCGAACGAGCAGTCTTCCCGCGGCGGCCTTGGGAGGTGGCGCCGGCGCCGCCGCCGGCGTAACCGGCGTGGCCTCGGGGACCGCGGTATTCGTTTCCTTCGCCACCGTGATTTCCTGTGGCGGCACGCCCTGCAGCGCGCGCGGACGCGCCATGTATCCCCCGGCAAAGCCAAAGATCGATCCGACGAGCGTCGCCAGAATCAGCGCGAATCCGCCGAATCGTGCCGGCGCACTCGGCGGCGGGGTCGGAGCGGGATTCCACGCCGAAGGCGTGTCCTGAGCAAGGACCGGGTCGTCGCGGTCCGAGTCGAAGGACGTCTCCGTCTCAAGTGGCGCCGCAACAACGTGCTCAATGGCATCAAGGCCGGGGTCGACGAAGGCGGTGTCGATGACCGCAGGGGCGGCAAGCGGATCGATCTTCTCAGGGACAAACGGCTCCACCGGATCGTCCGCTTCGTCTTCGGATTCGAGCGCCAGGAGGGGCAATTCCGGGATCACCGCGTGGGCAATCGCCTCGCAGAACGCCGTGCACGACGCGAATCGATCGCGCGGGTCCGGCGCGAGCGCGCGCGTGAAGGCCTTCGATAACGCGGCACGATCCACGCCCGGCATGGTGCGCACTTCGACGGCGCGGTCCGCGGGATGGTCGATCGGACGGCCGAACAGCCACTCGTAGGCGATCGCAGCGAGCGAATATTGGTCGGTTGCCGGCGTCGGCGCGCCACCCTCGCCCAGTTCAGGCGCGGCATAGGGCAACACGGCAGTGGTCCCGGCGACGACCGAGGTGTCGGTATCGAGGACGATGACTTTGCTGGGATGCAGCGCGCCATGAACGGCGCCCGCCGCGTGCGCGGCGTCAAGCACACGGGCAATGGCTCGCAGCCGCGGGATCAGATCGTCGATCGCGGCCGGCCCGAAGTCGCGTAATGCAGATTCAAGAGAAACGCCGCCAGCTTCCGGTGTAACCCGGAACGGCCCGCCGCCATCGAACCTTGAGTCGATCAGTGCCCCGTCTTCGTCCAATTTCGATCTTTAGGGAGCGTATCAGCATCGCTGCCACGGTCAACAGCGTCGCTCGACCAACGTTTGCGGGCCGTTCCTGCGAAACGGCCCCTGACCACAACGATCATGAAAACCGTTGAGATGATATCACCAGCGGTTGACACACCGACTGAGCGTTTGAGACAGTACGGGCCAGTGCCAGCCGACGTTTCCTCGACCGCCTCTTCTCTTGCGGTCGACATCCGCACATTTCCCTGGATCCGGCGCCTGGCGTCGGATTACGCGTTCGCATTTTCGAACGTCGAACCTTTCTTTGCCGGCGACCCGGCCAAAGCGGAGGCGTGGGCCGACACCATCACGCGCTCGCAGGGCTACGCGCGCCAGCCCGCGGAGATCGCCCGCGTCATCGCGGCGCAGCAAGCGGAGCGCAACGCCCCCGCCGCCGCGCGCCAGTCCGCGGCCCGTCTCGCCGATCCCGCGACACGGGTCGTCATCACCGGCCAGCAGGCTGGGCTGTTTGGCGGCCCGCTGTTCACGCTCTTGAAGGCCATCACGACGATGAAGCTGGCAACGCAGGTCTCGAAAGACCATCGCGTTCCGGTCGTGCCGGTGTTCTGGATCGACGCCGAGGACCACGACTGGCCGGAAGTCAGCGGATGTACGGTCTTGAATGAAGAGCTGGCGCCGGCGACGGTGCGGCTCGCCAACTTGCCGGGCGCCGGGTCGCAGCCGATTGCCCGCCTGACGCTCAACGATCAGATTCAGCCCGCCCTCGACCAGCTCACCGACGCGCTCCCCGATACCGAATTCAAGACCGAGATCATTACCGCCCTCCGGGAGGCGTACGCCCCCGGGCGCAGCATGGCCACCGCCTTCGGCGTGTGGTTGGAACACGTGCTCGGTCCGCACGGCCTGGTGGTCTACGACTCCTCGGATCCGAACACCAAGGCGCTCGCGCGCGACGTGTTCGTGAAGGAACTCAGCCAGCCCGGACACACCGCGCGCATTGCCGCGACGGCCGGCGAAGCACTGGTCGCGAAGGGCTACCACTCGCAAGCGACGCTTGCCGATGGCACCGTGTCGGTGTTCCACCTCAACGCGGAACGCGCGCCGATTCATATCACCGGCGATCAAGCGACGTTTGGCGATCGCACCATGTCCACGTCGGCGTTGATCGACGAGGCGCGTCAGCATCCTGAGCACTTCAGTCCGAACGTGCTGTTGCGCCCGCTCGTGCAGGACACCGTCTTCCCGACGATTTGTTATGTCGCCGGGCCCAACGAGCTTGCGTATCTCGGCCAGCTGAAAGACGTCTACGCGCACTTCGGTGTGCCGATGCCGCTCTTCTACCAGCGCGGCAGCGCGACGCTGGCGGATTCCGCGACACTGCGGTTCCTCTCGAAATACGAATTGCCGATCACCGCGCTGCGCGCGCAGGACGAGTCGGCGCTCAATCAGCTCCTCGAAAGTCAGCTGCCGCCGACCGTGGAACAGGCGCTGACGGCGGTGACGTCGTTGATCAGCGAGCGCATGGCCGCTGTCGCGGCGGCGGTGCCGCAGATCGATCCGACGCTCGAAGGCGCGGTGCATTCCACGCTCGGCAAGTTGCAGCACGAAGTGCATACGCTGCATAACAAGGTCATCCAGGCGGCGAAGCGGCGTGACGACACGCTGCGGCGCCAGTTCCAGCGCGCGCAGGCCCTTACCTTCCCCCAGGGCCACCCGCAGGAACGTGAAGTCGGGTTCGTGTGGTTCCTCAACCGCTACGGGCCGGCCCTCGTGGATCGGCTGCTGGACGAGTTGCCGCTCGCCATGGGCCACCATTGGGTACTGACGATCTGAGTTTGAAGTTTAAGGTTTAAAGTTTAAAACTTTGGTGCGAAGGAAGAAGTCGGCCGGCTGGCGTGTGCGCCTGCCGCGATTGTCGTGGCCTGCGTTCCTGGCGCCGTATCGGCGCCGGATCACGATTGGCCTGGGCATCGCCGCGGTGGTGATGCTCGGCGGCGTCGTGTATCTCTACGTGTCGTACAGCCGGCTGATCGACGAGCGGCTGAATGGCGAACGCGATCGCGCCGTGCCGCGCGTCTATGCGCGCCCGCTGCAGTTGCAGACCGGCCAGAGCCTGAGCCAGGCCGAATTGATCGCGCGGTTGAACGACGTGGGCTACGCGCAACGCGCGCGGGTCGAGCGTGCCGGCGACTTCGCGATCGATCGCAGCAGCGTCCTGCTGCTGTCGCGCGGCGGCGATCAAGCCGGCAAGGTCGTCACCATCTCGTTTCCGGAGCCGGTGGTGCCGCGCAAGAAGCCGGTCAAGCCGCTGCCCCCGCCGCCCCAGCGCGTCCTCAAGATTGATGCGGCCGGCAAGAACCTCGAGCACGTGACGCTCGACGCGCCGATCCTGACGGCGCTGATGACCGCGTCCCGCGAGAAGCGCCGCCGCGTCGCGCTCGACGTGATTCCGCCGCGCATGCAGGAAGCGGTCCTCGCCATCGAGGATCGCCGCTTCTATTACCACCCCGGCCTCGATCCGATTCGCATCGTCGGCGCGATGTTCACGAACATCTTCGGCAATCGGCCGTATCTGGTCGGCGGCAGCACCATCACGCAGCAACTGGCGCGCAATTTCTTCCTGACCGACCAGATGGTCGTCGAGCAGCAGACGCGGCAGCGGTCGTATACGCGCAAGATTCTCGAGCAGTTCATGTCCGTCATTCTCGAGATCAAGACCACCAAGGACGAGATCCTCGAGTTGTATTTGAACGACGTCTATCTCGGCAACCGCGGATCGTTTGCGCTGCACGGCGTGGCCGAGGCCGCGAAGATCTATTTCGGGAAGGACGTTCGCAATCTCACGCTGTCGGAAGCGGCGCTGATCGCCGGCATCATCCAGTCGCCGTTCAACCACTCGCCGTTCAACAATCCCGAGAAGGCCAAGGAGCGCCGCGACGTCGTGCTGCGGGCGATGGCCGACGCCGGTTACATCACCAGCGACGCGGCCGATCGCGCGCAGAAGGAACCGATCGTGGTGGTGGCCCGCGCTGTGGACAACGAGGCGCCGTACTTCGTCGATTACGTCGGCGATGTGCTCGACACTACCTTCCCCGGCATCGCCGCCCGGCCGGGCGCGCTCGACATCTACACGACGCTGGACCTGAATCTGCAGCGATACGCGCAGGACGCCGTGCGTGACGGGATCGCGAATGTCGACGCCATCCTCGGCCGGCGCAAGCGCGGACCGAAGCGCGTCGCGCAGGCCGCGCTCGTCTCGATCGACCCGCGCACCGGCGAGATCCTGGCCTACATCGGCGGACGGTCCTACAACCAGTCGCAGTTCAATCGCGCGGCGGCGGCGCGCCGGCAGATCGGCTCCACCTTCAAGCCGTTCGTCTACCTGTCGGCCTTTGAAAAAGCCGCGGACGACGGCACCGGCGACATCACGCCCGCCTCGATCGTCATCGATGAACCGACGACGTGGAACTTCGACAACCAGACGTGGTCACCGAAGAATTACGACAGTGAATACGATGGCGCCATCACGCTTCGGCGAGCGCTGGCGATGTCGCGCAACGTCGCCACCGTGAAGGTGGCTGAGCAAACCGGCTACGACCGGGTCGTCCAATTGTGGAAGAAGACGAAGATTGGCGTGCCCGATCAATTGAAGCCCTACCCGTCGGTCGCGCTCGGCATCGTCGAACTCACGCCGCTGGAACTGGCCGAAGCCTACACGCTGTTTCCAAATCACGGCACCGTAAAGAAACTCAGGTCGCTCATCAAGGTGACGAGCGGCGAGGACGTGGCGAAGCCGAAAACCGAGGCCGGCCCGGTGGTGGCGCGCCCGTCCACGGCCTTCCTCGTGACGCACATGATGCGCAGCGTCCTCAACGAAGGCACGGGCGCCGGGGCGCGATCGTTGGGCTTCACCGCCGATGCCGCGGGCAAGACCGGCACCACCAACGATCTGCGTGATGCGTGGTTCGTCGGCTTCACGCCGGAGCTGCTGACCGTCGTCTGGGTCGGGCTAGATGATAATCAGCCGCTCGGGCTGAGCGGCGCGCAGGCGGCGCTGCCGATTTGGACCTCGTTCATGAAGAACGCCGTGGCCGGACACACCTCATCCACGTTTGACGCGCCGGCCGGTGTGACCTTCGTCGAGATCGATCGCGACACCGGCAAGATCGCCACGCCGATCTGCCCGCGCGTCACCAACGAGGCGTTCCTCGCCGGCACTGAACCGCTGCAGCAATGTGAACTGCATAAGATTCAGTAACCCCTGATCCCCGATCCCTGATCCCTGATCCCTGATCCCAGTTAGAATCTTCCTGCATGAATCATGAAGTCTTCGCCGCGCTGGGAGAAGCCCTCTCCCGTGGTGAAGAAGCCGCGCTCGTGACGATCGTCTCGTCCAATGGATCGACGCCGCAACGCGTCGGCGCGAAGATGCTCGTGTTCGGTGACGGCCGCATCGTCGGCACCGTGGGCGGCGGCTGCTACGAGCACGACGCGATCGGCAAGGCGCGCCAGGTGCTGCAGACGCGCAAGCCGACGACGGTCAAATACGATCTGAACGACGATTTCGCGGAAGAGACGGGGCTGGTGTGCGGCGGCCAGATGGAAGTGTTCATCGAGCCGATCGAAGCCTCGCCCGCCGTCTATATTTTCGGAGCCGGCCACGTCGGCTACTACCTCGCCAAAATGGCGCACGAGGCGGGCTTTGGCGTGCACGTCATCGACGATCGGGCGGCGTTCGCGAATGCCGAGCGCTTCCCCTTCGCCGCATCCGTCGTCGTGGACGATATCCCGCAGTGGCTCGCACAGTCGCAGATCCCCTCCACCGCCTATGCGGTGATCGTGACCCGCGGCCATCGCAATGATCTCGACGCGCTTCGCGCCCTCGCGCCTCGCGAGCTGCGCTACATCGGCCTGATCGGCAGCCGCGCCAAGGTGGCGCGCCTCTATGAGCAGCTGCTGTCGGACAGCCCGGTCGATCCGGCGCTGCTCGAACGCATTCACGCGCCGATCGGTCTCGACCTCGGCGCCGTGACGCCGCAAGAGATCGCCGTCAGCATCACGGCCGAACTGATCGCGGTCCGCCGCGGCAAGGCCGAGGCGCTCAAATCCGCCTCGCTGCGATGGTTCCCCAACCTCAAAGCCCTGCGCTGACGCCCCGCCGGCCGGGGGGCGAAGAGACGCTGCTGATTCGCGGCGCGACCATCGTCACCATGAACGACGCCTTCGAGATCGTCGGAGGCGATGTGCTGGTGCGAGACGGCCGCATCGTGTCGATCGGGCCATCCGTCGAACACGCGGATCGCATCATCGATGCTGACGGCTCGTACCTGCTGCCCGGCTTCATCCAGACGCACATTCATCTCTGCCAGACGTTATTCCGCGGTTACGCGGACGATCTCGCGTTGCTGGATTGGCTGAAGACGCGCATCTGGCCGATGGAAGCCGCGCACACGCCGCGCTCGCTTGCCGCCGCGGCGCAGCAGGCGGCATCGGAATTATTGCGATCGGGTACCACCACCGTCCTGACGATGGAGACGGTGCACGACACCGACGCGGTGTTCGAAGCCCTCGAGCCGATGGGCCTGCGCGCCGTCGTCGGCAAGTGCATGATGGATTCCGACACCGCGGTGCCCTCCCGGCTGCTGGAAGAGACGCAGCGCTCGATCGACGAGAGCGTCGCCATCGCCAAGCGGTGGCACGGCCGCGCCAACGGACGCCTCCGCGCCGCCTTCGCGCCTCGATTCGCGGTCTCCTGTTCGCGCGAATTGCTCGAGGCGGTCGCGACGCTGGCGATCGAGCAGCAACTGGTCATTCACACGCACGCCTCCGAGAACCGCGACGAGATCGCGCTGATCAAATCGCGGACCGGCCGCAAGAACATCGACTACCTCGCCGACACGGGCCTGACGTCTCCGCAACTCTGCCTCGCGCACTGCGTGTGGGTGGATGACGATGAGCAGTCGTTGATGGCGGAGCGCGGCGTCAAGGTGCTGCACTGCCCCGGGTCGAATCTCAAGCTCGGTTCGGGTCTTGCTCCCGTGGTCGAGATGCGGAAGAAAGGGATTTCGGTGTCCCTGGGCGCCGATGGCGCGGCCTGTAATAACCATCTCGACATGTTCGAAGAGATGCGCCTTGCGGCCGTGCTGCAATCGGTTCGGCACCAGCCCGGCGCGCTGACCGCCAGAGACGTCGTCTCGATGGCCACTCGCGAAGGCGCTCGCGCGCTGGGCCTCGAGTCGGACATCGGCAGCATCGAAGTCGGCAAGCGCGCGGACCTGATCCTGATCGACCGGCACCAGCCGAACCTCGCGCTCACGACGAACCCGTACTCGACCATCGTTTACGCGGCCCGCGGGACGGACATCAAAACCACGGTCGTGGACGGCCGTGTTTTGGTGGATGATTTCCGGCCAATCGGCTGGGATTCCGGCGAGATTGCCCGCACCGCCCGGACCGAGGCCACCGCCCTCGCCCGCCGCGCCAACCTGTTCTGAACGAACGTGTTACACTATTAGCAGTCTCAATCCACGACTGCTAATGAGCGCCCCATCCTTATCTGATCGCACGCGCCGCATCCTGGCGACGCTTGTGCGCGCCTACATCGAGACGGGGGAACCCGTCGCGTCGGCGACGCTCGCGCACAAGGCGGGATTGAACCTGTCCTCGGCCACCGTTCGCAACGTCCTCGCGCAGCTCGAAGAGATGGGCTACGTCTGGCAGCCCCACACGTCCGCCGGCCGCGTGCCGACCGACACCGGGTATCGCGCCTACGTGGACATGCTGCTCGAATCGCGCCGCTCCACCAAGGACGTGTCGGCGGTGGAAATGCGGCTGCGGCACGAAGTCGGCGATGCGCCGTTGATGGACGATCTGCTCACCTCGACCTCGCATGTCTTGTCGGAAGCCGGCAAAGGCGTCGGCTTTGCGATTGCGCCGGCGAATGCCCAGGCGCTGTTTCAGCGCATCGAGTTCGTGCCGATCAGCGGCAGCCGCATCCTGATCGTGATGATCGCCAGCGGCAACCAGGTCACGCAGAAGACGGTCGACATCGGCGAGAACGTCAACACCTCTGAGCTGGTGCAGGCGGCCAATTACCTGAACTCCGAATTCAGCGGCCAGACGCTCGACGCGGTGCGTGCCGGCGTGATCGATCGGCTCAAGGAAGAGCGTTCGCTGTACGATCAACTCCTCGGCCTCGCCCTGCGCCTGGCCAGTTCGTCGTTCGAGAATCTCGAACGCCCGACGTCGGTGTATATCGACGGCGCGTCCACCTTGATCGAAGAGGTGGTGCAGGCCAGCGGCTTGTCGGCCAGCACGCTCAAGGCGTTGTGGCGCATGGTCGAAGAGAAGCAGCGCCTGGTGCGCATGCTGAATGAATACCTCGACGGCCCCGGCCTCACGGTCGTGATCGGCGCCGAGCACAGCGATCCGGAACTGCGGCCCTTCAGCCTCGTGGCCGCCACCTACTTCGACGGCCGCAGCAACGGCACCGTCGGCATCATCGGTCCCACGCGCATGCGTTATTCGAAGGCGATCACGGCCGTCGACATCGCCGCCATCGCCGTCGCCAGGGTTCTGCGCGACGTCAACTAGCAGGTTTATGACTGAACCATTCGATCCTCAAGACCCGGCGCCGGAGGCGCCGCAAGACGGCGCGGCCAACCCCGCGCCGGACACGCTGCAGAAGGAACGCGACGATCTCTACGATCGCCTGCTGCGCAAGACCGCGGAGTTCGACAACTTCCGCAAGCGCGTCGACCGCGATCGCAAGGACATGATCGAGTGGGCGGCGGCGGAAGCGATCGGCGAGTTGCTGCCGATCGTCGACGACTTCGACCGCGCGCTCGCCGCGCCGGCCCCGCCGGAGGCGCAGGCGTTTCGGGTCGGCTTCGAGATGATCCAGCGCCAGCTCGCGGAGCTGATGAAGAAGCGCGGCGTCACCACCGTCGACGCCCTCGGCGAGGACTTCGACCCGCACCTCCACCAGGCCGTTGCCTATGAAGAAGTGCCCGGCGCGCGCGAAGGCGAAGTCGTCGGCGTCATGGCGAAGGGCTACAAGATCGGCGAGAAACTGTTGCGGCCGGCACTGGTCAAGGTGGCGAAGGCATCGTGAGCAAGCGCGACTACTACGAGATTCTCGAGGTCAGCCGTACCGCCAACGACCAGGAGATCAAGAGCTCCTACCGCAAGCTGGCGCTGAAGTTCCACCCGGATCGCAATCCCGGCGACAAGAGCGCGGAAGAGAAATTCAAGGAGGCGGCGGAAGCCTACGCGATCCTCAGCGATGGCGACAAGCGCGCCCGCTACGATCGTTTTGGTCATGCCGGTGTCGGCGGCGGCGCGCAAGGATTTGATCCATCGCAGTTCTCGGGCTTTGAAGACATCTTCGGCGGCCTCGGCGACATCTTCGGGTTCGGCGGCGGCCAGCGCCGCGCCGGCCCGCAGCGCGGCGCCGATCTTCGCTACGACCTCGAGATCAAGTTCGAGCAGGCGGCGAAGGGCGTCGAGACCAGCATCCAGATTCCGCGTCACGAGACGTGCGAGACCTGCAAGGGCAATGGCGCGGCGGCGGGCACCACGCCCACGACCTGCCCGCAGTGCCGCGGAACCGGTCAGCTCCGCTATCAACAGGGATTCTTCACGGTCGCGCGCACCTGCGGCCAGTGCCGCGGCGCCGGCAAGGTGATCACCAAGCCGTGCCCGGACTGCAAGGGCGCCGGCACCATCGAGCAGCAGCGCAAGCTCACCGTCAAGATTCCCGCCGGCATCGCGACCGGTCAACGACTGCGTCTCACCGGTGAAGGCGAAGCCGGCACGCTCGGCGGCCCTCCCGGCGATCTCTACGTCGTCATCTTTGTGCGCGAGCACGCCTTTTTTCAGCGCGACGGCAACAACCTGCATTGCACGGTGCCGCTCGCATTCACGACGCTCGCGTTGGGATCGGAAATCAAGGTGCCGGGCCTTGATGGCGACGAGACCGTCAAGATCCCCGAAGGCACGCAGCCCGGCCAAACGTTCCGCCTGCGCGGCAAGGGCATGCCCGATGTGTCGGGACGCGGTCATGGCGATATCCTGGTGACGGTGCAGGGCGTGACGCCGAAGCGGTTGACCAAGGAACAGAAGAAGCTGCTCGAGCAGCTCGCGGCGACGCTGCCCGAGCAGAAGGTCAAGCCCAGCTCGCGGGAGGAAGATGACGAGGACCGCGGCATCTTCGGCAAAGTGAAAGACATTTTCGGGTAGATGGGCAGGTCCTGGCCCACGCTGATCGTGCGATCGAATGCGATCGACGACTCCGAAGAGCTATTGTCGGGAGTCCTCGCGGATTTCTCGCCGGTCGCGATCCAGGACCTTGCCGAACGTCCGCTACCTCCGGGCGGCCTGTGGGATCCGACCTATCCGCCGATCCCCGATCCGCCGCCCACCCCGCTGCATTGGAATATCTGCTTCAACGAGGCCGCTGAACGCGATCACGCCGCCGAGGCGATTGCCGCGATGCTTCCCCATCTCACGATCGAGCGTATCGATCTGCCGGATGAAGATTGGGCCGCGCGATCGCAGGCGTCGCTGAAGGCCGTCCGCGCCGGCCATTTCATTATCGCGCCGCCGTGGGATCTCCCGCCCGAAGACGTCGACGCCACCGTGATCGTCATCGAGCCGTCGATGGGATTCGGCACCGGGCATCACGCGACGACGCGGATGTGCCTGCGGTTGTTGTCGGAGATTGATGTCGTCGATCAGGTCGTGCTCGACCTCGGCACCGGATCCGGCGTGCTCTCGATGGCCGCCGCCTTGATGGGCGCCCGCCGCGTCGTCGGCATCGACATCGATCAGGACGCGATCGACTCCGCGGAGACGAGTGCGAACCTGAATACGCTGCCGGACACGATCACCTTCCAGGTGTCGGACTTCCGGATCGATCCGCCACCGCCCGCGCACATCGTGCTCGCCAATCTCACCGGCGGCATGCTGACGTCGAGCGCCACCGCCATCGCCGCCCTCGTCCGCCCGGGCGGCCAGATGATCCTGAGCGGTTTCGATCACACCGAGGTGGATGGAGTCTTGAAGGCATTCGGCCGCTTCAAGGAGATCAAGCGGCTCACCGAAGACAACTGGATCGCCCTACTCCTAAGCTAGTACTCAGTTTCCGCAAACTCCGCTGTCCCGGATCGAGACGCAAATGTCTACGGGGCCGGGGATCATTTTCCCAGCTTCAGCCTCTTCCGATCGTCTGCGGAGAGTTTGTTCAACGCATCGGACAGCTCGAAAATCATCCAGAACGGCACGCCCTCGAGAAACTTGCGCCTGTCCGCCACGCTGAACTCATCGGACGTTAGCTCCAGGGCCAGGGGATGCATCGCGGCAATTTGCTTCTGCAACTTCGCGAACTTCTTGGCGCGAACAGCCTTATCCATCTGCTTAGCCCGCGAAATGATCCCCGGCCCCTTCCCCTTCACTCGCCCTTGGGGCGGACGGCGGCGGCGCCGCCTTTCGCGCGCGAGGCGTTCCAGTTTTCGACGACGCGGCGGAGCTCCTTGAAGGGGTTCTGCTGATCGTCCACCTGGAAGCGCAGCACGACGTCGTTGTTCAACCACACGCCGGCGTTCTTCTTGACGATCACCATCGACGCCGCCTGCATGCCACGGGTGTCGCCACCCGCCGCCTGGCCCGCTTCGATCGCCGCCATCAGGCGCAATGACAAGTGGCCGGTCGTTTCTTCGAACGCCTTGACCATGTTCTCGACCACGGCCGGCCCCGCAAGGATGTTGCCCTGCGCCGTGCAGTACTTGCCCTGCTTGCCGCCCGCCCACGTCGTCGCCTTGGGTCCCGTGAACGTCGCGGTCTCCCCCTTCAGGTTGATCACCGCAAACTGGCGGCCCTGCTTCGTCCACCGTTCCGGCTCGGGATCCGGATCGCTGTCCCAGATCGCCTTGATGATCGCGTCCGGCTTCAGCCCCTGCTTCAGGAGCGCGATGCCTTTCGGACCGTAGCTCACGTCGACGATCGCCTGCGTGGCGACGACGCCGGCATCGGCATCGGCGGTCAAGACGCCGGTGAGCGTGAACACGCGCGACTGCACCGCACCGCCGACCTCGCCGGTCTCGGGGTCGTAGCCGAGGATCGAGAACGTGGCCACCGGCGGCGGCATACCGTCTGCGCTCGCGTGAGGATCTCTTGATTGTTGCGCGATCAGTGATGTCCCAAGAGTGATCAGCCCGACCAGCCCGACCAGCCCCACCCGCCCTAACAGCCCTTTGTTCGTCATGTCATTTCACCCCAGGTCGTGAGCAATGCCGTGAGCGCCACGATCGGCACCGCGTCTGCGCGGAGCGTGCGCCCGCCAAGCGACATCAGGATAGCGCCAGAATCGTGGGCGGCGGCCACTTCCGACACCGCCCAGCCGCCTTCCGGCCCAATGATCAGATCAACCGCTGCCGGCTTCGGGACCGTGTGGACCGGCAGCACTTCGCCGAGCGCCGCCGAGGGTTCAATGCACATCACCCGCGTCCCTGCGGACTTCTCCGTCCAATACCAGTCGAGCGGCGCCGCGTCGTGAATCACCGGCACGACCGCGCGGCCGCATTGCTTTGCGGATGCCACGGCGATCCGCTGCCACCGCGCGACCCGGGTGCTGCGCGCCATCGCCGCCAGGCTGATCTCCGAGCGCTCGCTGACCACGGGCCGGATGCTCGCGACACCCAGCATCACCGCGTCGCGCACCACGTCATCCAGCTTGTCGCCCTTGAGGACGCTGATCACCAGCGCCATCGGCACGTCGAGCTCGCGCGCCGGCCGGCCGCGCTCGATCGGGCGGACCGACGCGGACTTCTTGCCGGCTTGCACGATTTCTGCGCGCCACAACCCGCCGCGGCCGTCGATCACGTCGATCTCGTCGCCGGCGCCCAGCCGCATCACGCGCGACAGGTGTTCGGCTTCCTCCTCGGGCAATTCGACGGTGGTTTTCTCCGGATCGGTCGTCGAATTAATCGCCGGGGCGTAGAAGCGCGGACGCACGCGGAGAGTATACTCATCGGCACCGATGTTCTTTCGCGGACAAACAGTCGGGAAATACCGCATCCTGTCTCCTCTCGGAAGCGGCGGCTTCGGCAGCGTCTATCTCGCGGAAGACACGTGGATCGATAAGAAAGTCGCGATCAAGGTTCCGCACCGCCAGAACCTCGATTTCGGCGAGCTGTTGCGCGAACCTCGCCTGCTCGCCTCCCTCAGCCATCCGAACATCGTCACCGTCCTCACCGCCGAGAAGCAGGACGATGTGTTCTTCATCGTGATGGAGTACGTGCCGGGAGACACGCTCGAAGCGGTGATCGAGAAAGACGGCGTGCTCGATCTAGGCAAGGCGCTCGACTACACCTGCCAGATCTGCAATGCGATGGATCACGCGCACAAGCAGGGCATCATCCATCGCGACCTGCGGCCCGGCAACGTGCTCGTCACCGACCAGGGGATGGTCAAGGTCGCGGACTTCGGCACGTCGCGCTTTCTCGAAATCGCCGCGCACGGCACCACCGTGATCGGCAGCCCGCCCTACATGGCGCCCGAACAGTTTCAAGGCAAGGCGGTGTTCGCGTCCGACATTTATTCACTCGGCGTGACGATGTACCAGATGTTCACCGGCGTGTTGCCGTACAACACGCCAATGCCGGCGGATCTTGAAAAGCTGATGAAGGGCGAACTGGCCTCGCCGCCGAAGCTGAAGAACCCCAAGCTGCCGAAGGCGATCAGCGACATCGTGATGAAGGCGATCGCCGCCGACATTCCATCGCGCTATCAACGCGCGTCGGACCTGCTCGAAGCGGTGCTCGCCGCGCGGACGCCAGCGCCGTCGACGATCAAGCGCCCGTGGCGCCCGGCGCCGTCCGCCTCCTCCGGCCCCTCGGAGGACGTGCAGGACATCCAGGCCCGCCTCAAGGCGCGCGAAACCGTGCAGGCCAAATTCTGCTGGAAGTGCGGCAAGGCGCTGCCCGCCCGCGCCGACGCCTGCCCCTTCTGTTCCGAAAAACAATAACGAACAACCCGTAACGAATAACAAACGGAGCGGTCTTTCGTTCCGTTCGTTATTTGTTATTTGTTATTTGTTATTGAATAATCCCGTATGGCATTCGCAGGTACGGGCAAGATCTGGATGAACGGATCGTTGGTGGACTGGAAAGACGCCACGATTCACGTCGCCTCCCACGTTATCCATTACGGCACCGGCGCGTTCGAGGGCCTTCGCGCCTACGACTCCAAGACCGGCACCAACGTCTTCCGGCTCGAGCCGCACATGCGGCGCATGATCGACTCCTGCCGGGTCTATCGCATGGAGCCGAAGTGGTCGCAGGAAGAGCTGTCGAAGGCCGTCCTCGACACCGTCCGCGCCAACGGCTTCAAGAGCTGCTACATCCGTCCCGTCGTGTATCGCGGCTACGACTCGCTGACGCTCGATCCGCGGCCCTGCCCGGTCGAAGCGGCGGTGATCGTGTGGGAGTGGAACGCGATGATGGGCGCCGAGGCGCTCGAGCGCGGCATCGACGTCGGCGTCAGCTCGTGGACGCGCCTCGCGCCGAATACGCTGCCGGCGCTGGCCAAGGGCTCGGCGAATTACGCCAACTCCGCGTTGATCAAGATGCAGGCGTCGCTCGATGGCTATGCCGACGCGGTCGCGCTCGACGAGAGCGGGCTCCTGAGCGAAGGCAGCGGGCAGAACCTGTTCCTCGTCCGCGACAACGTGATCTACACGCCGGGCATCGGCTCGTCGGTGCTGCAGGGCATCACGCGCGATTCGGTCCTGACGCTCGCGAAGGACCTGGGCTTCGAGATCAAGGAAACCTCGATTCCGCGCGAGTTCCTGTACCTGGCCGACGAGGCGTTCTTCTGCGGCACGGCCGTCGAGATCACGCCGGTGCGCTCGTTCGACAAGATCGTCGTCGGTAACGGAAAACGCGGCCCGATTACGGAAGCGTTACAGCAGCGATTCTTCGCGATTCTCAGCGGCGATTACGAAGACAAGCACGGCTGGCTGACGCCTGTAGGACAATCCGTCGCAGCCCGATAAATCAGTAGACTCTCCCCAGAGGAACCTGATGCACGTCAACGATCTGCTGAAGATGGCCGTAGAAAAAGGCGCCTCCGACTTGCACCTCAAGGTCGGCAGCTACCCCATGGCCCGCATCCACGGGCACCTGGCGCCGGTCAGCGACGAGAAGCAACTCGATCACGAGGACCTCGTCGAGATGGCGGCGTCGATCATGTCGACGGCGCAGCGGCAGAAGTTCAAGGACTCGCAGGAAGTGGACCTGGCCTACAGCGTCCCCGGCCTCGGCCGGTTCCGCTGCAACGTGTTCCAGCAGCGCGGCACGATCGGCATCGTCCTCCGCGTCATTCCGGTCAAGGTGATGAACCTCGACGAGCTCGGCCTGCCGCCGGTGCTCAAGAAGATCGCCGCCGAAGAACGCGGCCTGGTCCTGGTCACCGGCACGACCGGCAGCGGTAAGTCGACCTCCCTCGCGGCGATGATCGACTACATCAATACCACTCGCACCGCGCACGTCATCACCATCGAAGACCCGATCGAATACCTGCATCGCGATCAGCAGTGCATCATCAACCAGCGCGAGATCGGCGTCGACACGCGATCGTTCGCCTATGCGCTGCGCAGCGCCCTGCGCCAGGACCCCGACGTCATCCTGGTCGGCGAAATGCGCGACATGGAGACGATCGAAACGGCGATGCACGCCGCGGAAACCGGCCACCTGGTGTTCTCGACGCTGCACACGCTCGACGCCACGGAAACGATCAACCGCATCATCTCGGTGTTTCCGCCGCACCAGCAGAAGCAGATTCGCCTGCAGCTCGCCTCGGTGCTGAAGGCCGCGATTGCGCAGCGCCTGATTCCGAAGATCGACGGCAAGGGCCGCGTCCCCGGCGTGGAAGTGCTCGTCGCCACGCCGTTCATCAAGGACTGCATCGTCGACAAGGACAAGACGCACCTGATCGCCGGCGCGATCGCGCAAGGCACCTCGCAGTACGGCATGCAGACCTTCGACCAGTCGATCTTCAGCCTCTACTCGAACGAGCAGATCAGCTACGAGGAAGCGCTGCGCTGGGCGACGAACGTGGACGAATTCAAGCTCAAGGTGCAGGGCATCTCGACCACCGCCGATGCCTCGCGCGACCAGATGGCGAACACGCTGATGAGCAAGTCGCCCACCAACAAGCCGCCCGCCGCGCCTGCCAAGCCTGGGGCCGCCCCGCCCAAGGCTCCCGAGATCACACGCTTCGGATCGTAGACCCCGGGTCCATGCCTGACGCCTATATCACCGCGCTGACCATGCTGTCGGCGCGTGAGTTGTCGGAGGCCCAGCTTCGGACCCGCCTGAAACGGCGCGAGATCGAGGCCGGTGAGATCGACGAGGCCATCGCGCGCCTCAAGGCCGACCGCACGCTCAATGACCGCCGCGTCGCGCTCGCCATTGCCAGGATGGAGAGCGCCATCAAGCATCGCGGACGGTCGCGGGTGCTCCAGAAGATCCGCCAGGCGGGCATCGCCGACGACACCGCCGAGGACGCCGTCCGGGAGATCTTCGAAGAAGTCGATGAGGCCGCGCTCCTCAACCGCGCCTTCGAGCGGCGGTTGCGGGGCAAGGCCGTGACAGACCTCGACGACAAGGGGCGCGCGCGCATCATCCGCGGGCTGGTGGCGCAGGGATTCCGGGTCGACGCGATCCTCAAGCGGCTGAAGTCTCCGCCTTCGCGCTAACGCGCCCCGGCGAGGCCGGCCCGGCGGACCGAGCCGGACGGGTACAATAGGCGGATGCACCCTCGGGAAATACGGACGTCGTTCCTCAACTACTTCGAAAAGCACGGCCATCGCGTGGTCCCCAGCAGCCCGCTGCTGCCTGGCGACGACCCCACGCTGCTCTTCACGAACGCCGGCATGAACCAGTTCAAGGACGTGTTCCTGGGCCGCGAGAAGCGCGGCTACACGCGCGCCACGACGTCGCAGAAATGCATGCGCGTCAGCGGCAAGCACAACGATCTCGACAACGTCGGCCCGTCCCTCCGGCACCACACGTTCTTCGAGATGCTCGGCAACTTCTCGTTCGGCGATTACTTCAAGCACGACGCGATCGAACTGGCCTGGAACCTGCTCACCAAGGAATGGGGACTCGACCCGTCGAAGTTGTACGTCACGGTGTTCAAGGGCGAAAAGGGCATCCCGCGCGACGATGAGGCGTATCAACGGTGGTTGGATTTCGTGCCGGCCGATCACATCGGCGAGCTCGGCATGGCGGACAACTTCTGGGCGATGGGCGACACGGGCCCGTGCGGCCGCTGCTCGGAGATTTATGTCGATCGCGGCGCCGGCATTCCCGGCACCGGCCATTTCGTCCAGGACGTCGAGGGCGGCAGCGAGCGCTTCGTCGAAATCTGGAACAACGTGTTCATGGAGTTCGAGCGCGACGACCAGGGCACGCTGACTCCCCTGCCCGCGCCGTCGATCGATACCGGCATGGGGCTCGAACGCATCAGCGCGGTGATGCAGGGCACGACGTCGAACTACGACACGCCGCTGTTCATGCCGCTGCTCGAGGCGATCGGCAAGCTGTCCGGTCACGTCTATAACCAGTCGATGTCGGCCACCGACGTCTCGATGCGCGTCGTGGCCGACCACGCGCGCGCCGCCACGTTCCTGATCGCCGACGGCGTCGTGCCGTCGAACGAATGGCGCGGCTACGTGCTGCGCAAGATCATGCGCCGCGCGATGCGCCACGGCCGCAAGCTCGGCCTGCACGAACCGTTCCTGCATGCATTGGTCGACGTCCTCGTCAACGAAATGGGCGAGGCGTATCCCGAACTCAAGGCCGGGCGCGACACGATCGCGCAGGTAATCAAGAGCGAGGAAGAACGCTTCGATGCGGTGCTGACCGGCGGACTCCCCCGGCTCGAGGAGGTGCTCGAGCGCGCGGCCAAGTCCAACAAGATCGTGCCCGGCGACGAGGCGTTCAAGCTGTACGACAGTTACGGCCTGCCGCGCGACTTCATCGAAGACCTCGCGGGCAACCAGGGCCTGGCGTTCGACGCCGAGGGATTTGACGCGGCCATGGAAGGCCAGCGCGTCAAGGCGCGCGCCGGCAGTTCATTCGACAAGAAGGGCCAGGACTTCACGCTCGCCAGCGACCAGGAACGCGAGGCGCTGCAGGGCGCGGGCGACGTGTTCGAAGGCTACACGGAGACGCATCTCAAGGGTGTCCCGGTGCTGGCGCTCTTCGACGCCGACAAGAAATCCGTCGATGCGCTCGAGGAAGGCACGACCGGATACGCGGTGCTCAGCCGCTCGCCGTTCTACGTCGAGTCCGGCGGCCAGGTGTCCGACCAGGGGTGGATCGAAACCGCGAACGGCGGACGCACGCGCGTCACCGGCATGGCGCGGCTCGGCCCGGGCCTGCCGCGCGCCCACAAGCTGGAGAACATCGAACAGCGCATCGCGTCGCGCGACATTGTCACCGCGGAAGTCGATACGGCGTTGCGCGATGCCACCCGCCGCAATCACACCGCCACGCACCTGCTGCACGCGGCGCTTCGCAAGGTGCTCGGCAATCACGTGAAACAGGCGGGCTCGCTGGTCGCCCCGGATCGCCTGCGCTTCGACTTCATGCACTTCTCCGCCGTCACGCGCGAGGAATCCGTCGAAGTCGAACGCCTCGTCAACGAGGCGATCGTCAGGAACGACGCCGTCAACACCAGCATCCGCAACACGCAGGAGGCGATCGCGGCCGGCGCCACGGCGCTGTTCGGCGAGAAGTACGGCGACAAGGTCCGCGTCGTCTCGATCGGCGACGGCGCGTTCAGCACCGAATTGTGCGGCGGCACGCACGTGCGCGCGACCGGCGACATCGGCTCCTTGCTGATCACGGAAGAGTCCGGCGTGGCAGCGGGCGTTCGACGCATCGAAGCCGTCACCGGATTGAATGCCTACGCACTCTCCCGCAAGGCGCTCGACGAACTCGAAGACGCGCTCGATGCGACGGGCGCCAAGCCCGGCGAACTCGAGCTCTGGATCACCGGGCATCAGTCGTCGCTCGCGAAGGCGCAAAAAGAAGTCCAGCAGTTGAAGACCAAGCTCGCCCTGGGCGGTGGTGGCGGCGGCGCCGCGGATGACGACAAGATCCAGATCGGCGACTCCACGCTGATCGCGCGCGAGATGAAGGACGTGGATTCCGAATCACTGCGCACGCTCGCCGACACGCTCAAGTCCCGGCTGAAGAGCGGCGTCGTGGTCCTCGCGGCGGCGATGCCCGAAGGCAAGGTCTCGCTGATCGTCACGGTGACCCCGGATCTCGCCAAGAAGGCGCCGGCGGGACAGCTGGTCAAGACGCTTGCGCCAATCGTTGGCGGAGGCGGTGGCGGCCGAGCTGACTTCGCCCAGGCCGGTGGCAAGGACGCGGGCAAAATTACAGAATTGCTAGCGGCTGCCCAAAAAGAGGTCACTCGGCTGCTGGGCTAGTCTGCTCTCGAGTGCAAGTCTCTTAACGTTTCTGCGCTTTCCGGGCTTTCTGCGGCACGGACTGGAAGTTGCCGATAAGGTAGACTGAATGTCCGTGTTTCGCAGCCTTTCGATCGCCATTGTCGTGCTTGGCGTGGCCTCGCCAGCCGCCGCGCAGATCTACAGCTGGCGCGATGCGAACGGCCAGTTGGTGCTCTCCGACAAGCCCCAGACCAACAAGGGCGCCACCTACGAAGTGCACGGCGCATCGTCGATTCGGGCCACCGTGCCGGCCCTCGCCATCAGCCACAAGAGCGCGCCGTTTGAAGCCTCCATCAGCGAGCACGCGCGCCGCCAGGGTGTGGCCGCGGACCTGGTCCGGGCCGTGATTCAAGTTGAATCGGCCTTCAATCCCACGGCGGTCTCGAACAAGGGCGCGATGGGCCTGATGCAGCTGATGCCGACCACGGCCCAGGAGCTCGGCGTCAACAATCCGTTCGATCCCGATCAAAACATTCGCGGCGGCGTCACCTATCTGAAGCAACTGCTCAATCGCTACGACCAGAAGGTCGAACTGGCGCTGGCCGCGTATAACGCCGGCAGCGGCAACGTCGACAAATACAACGGCACCGTGCCGCCGTTCAAAGAGACCCGCAACTACGTCAACAAGATCACCAGGTCCGCCCCGCCCGTCCCGGTGAACACCATTTATAAGTGGATGGAACTGGTCGACGGCCAGCCCAAGGCCCGGTATTCGAACAAGCCCCCGGCGAGCGGCTCCTTCGAAATCGTCGGTCGGAAGTGATACACTTACATGTTCGGTATCCTTCTGAAATCGAGGTTCTAGACAGTGGCGAAGAGAAACAAGTCGGCCCTTAAGGCCAACCGGCAGAACGTCAAGCGGCGTGATCACAACCGCCAGCTCAGGGCCAAGCTCCGCACCGGCCTGAAGACCATCCGCAAGTCCCTGGACGCCAAAGACGTCGCCGGCGCCAAGACCGCGCTGACGTCCCTCCAGTCGCTCGTCGACAAGATGGCGACCAAGGGCATCATCCACAAGAACACCGCGTCGCGCTACAAGTCGCGGCTCGCGGCGAAGATCGCCAAGTAGCACACCCGCCTGTCATGTCACTGGTGCGGGTTCTCACCCGCACCAGCGCATTACCTACTGAATCTGGAAGCCCGTGTTCTGAATGGTCATCGACCGCAGAACGTTGCTTCCGCTTGCCGTGGCAAACGGCAGGAACTGCCTCGGCACCATGCCATGCAATGTGAAGGTTCGGAGCACGGTGGTCAAGGTTCCGTTCATCATCTCGAGTGTTCCCACCCGTGCCGGCTCTCCGCCGGCGGCCACCGCTGCAAACCATGACGTGAGGTACACGCCGCTGGCGCTGTTCTGCGTGACCGTCAGCGAGATGTCGTCGCTGGCCGCGGCGCCGGCGCTGTAGACATTGCGCCCGCCAACCTGGCCCGTCAGCACCTTCTGCCACGCCAGGCGCATGCCCGACAGGCCGAACGTCTGGCTCAGCGCCACCCCCTCGATCTGCACACGGAAGTTACTGCTCAACAGGAAAGACGGGTTGAGCGTGCTCCCCAATGCACCCGAGGCGTTGTAGTTCGTGGCGATTGTGGACGGCACCACCACAAATGATGCGGTCATCGACTGCTTGCTGCCGGCTTCGGCCGGCGAGATCTTGAGCTCACGGATGAAGCCGGACACCGCCATCGTAGCCAGGACGTTGAGGGTGCCGTTGACTTGAGACACCGTCAGCGCGCGGTTCAGATTGGAACCGTTCACTGAATCAGCGAACCAATCCACGAGATCGTCCGAAAACCTCGCCGTCGTGAAGTAGCAATCCTCGTACTCGACACCGAGTTGTTTGTCGAAACAACCGGCAAAGCCGCTGACAGCCATTGGCAGCGCTGAGCCAATCGAGAGATAGAACGTCCCGCCGTACTCCGTGGGTGGCTCCGCCGGCAACACGGCAATGCCCGGGATCCCCTGGGGCCCCGTGGCGCCTGTCGCACCGGTCGCGCCGGTGGCGCCCGTTGCGCCTTCCTTCCCGGGCTCTCCGTCCTTACCGGGCTGTCCGTCTTTGCCGGGATCTCCTTGATCCCCCTTCGGCCCTTGAATGCCCTGCGCACCCTGTAGGCCCGTATCGCCTTTCAGGCCCTGAATGCCTTGCGGCCCCTGTGCGCCAGGATCGCCCTTCGGGCCGGCAACACCTTGCGGACCTTGCAATCCCTGCGGACCTTGCGGCCCGGTGGTGATCGCGGGAACCAGGGTCACGTTCAACTCGTTGTTGCCGGTCGAGACCGTGATGCTGCGTGATTCGATCGCCCAACCGGGGCCGGCCGTAATGGTGACGGTATGGACACCAACCGGCAGGCTGATGTTGAGCGGTGTGACTTTCTGTGTGGCCACCCCGTCAACGCTCACGGCGGCGCCGGCGGGAAACGAGCTGACTTTGACGGCTCCGTTTTGTGCGTTAGCGGGGAGTGACGTGACGGCAAGGGCCGCGAGGATGACGAACAGTTGCGGCAACGACGTTTTCATTGGTGGCGCCCTCCGGGCGCCGCTGCGGGGTACTCCATTATCCCGCGGACTGATCAGGTTCTACGGATGATCAGTGACCTACCAAAAACGTCATCACCTGGCGCAGAGTTCCACAACCAGGCACTCGAGCAAGTACTGGGGTGTTCCCGCCGACGACTTGATCGCCATGTCCGTGCGGAACACCGCCTCGAGACCGCCCTTGACGCGCGCGTCCGGGCGCAAGCGGACCGTCGCCGCCCGCAACTGCCCGAGGATCACCGGCGGCTGAATCCCTGAATCGAGCAGCGCCGACACTTCGCGCAGCGCGCGCGGGGCGTTGGCGTTCTGCACCGCTTCCATCAGCGCAAACGTGCCCTCGGATTCTTCCTGCGGGATGACCAGGTCCTTGACGTGCGCGGGCGTGATGGTCGACTCCCCCGCGGCATACAGCACCAGCTTTTCGATCTCCGGCCGAATGCGGCCGAGTGTCAGTCCGGTCGTTTGCAGCAACAGGCTGATCGCCTTGGGATCGATCGTCAGCTCGTCCTTCTCGAGACGCCGGGTGATCCAGACGGCGGCTTCGCGCGCATCGTGCAGCGTGCCGCAATCGACGAGGTCGGCGTGCTTGCGCAGCAGCTTCACGACGCGGCGATTCGCATCGAGCGGCCCCGACACGAACACCATCGTCGTCATCGGCTCGGGCTTCTCGATGTACGCCTCGAGCTCTTCCGCGGGCGTCATCGCGACGCGCTTGCCCTTCTTGGGGAGCTCGGCCTCGCCGCCCTCTTCTTCCTTGACGCGCTTTGGCGCGAGCAGGCGATCGGCTTCGTGCAGCACGATCACGCGGCGCGCCGCCATCATCGGCAGCGTGCGCGCATTCGACAGCAGCGAGCCGATCAGTTGATCGCGGCCGCCGGCATTGGTCGCTTCGTTGGCGTAAAAGCTCTGGACGTTGAAGGCCTGGAGCCCCTCGTCGACGACGTTCGCGAATTCGAGCGCGAGATCGTGCCGCGACTGCAGGTCGTCGCCCTCGAGGAGATACAAGGGTCCCGTCTTGCCGGCCTTAATCTGTTTGCGAATTTCAGCGACCGTCGACATGCTGCTGGCCTGCTGGCCTGAGGACCTGATGGCCTGTCAAAACGCCTCGAGGATCGCGCTGACGACCGAGCGCGCAAAATCCGTGGACATGCGATCCATCGCCACCGACTGGTTGCCGACGAAGGCCGACACGTCGGTGCCGGACGTGCTGTTGGCAAGCTCGTATTCATCCGAGAACGACAACGCCGGGTTTTCCCACAGCGTCTTCTGCGCCTTGACGTCCTCGAACCTGACCTTCACCACCACGGTCGCGCGCACCCGTGACGCCAGTTGATTGGCGTTGAGGTTCACCGGCGACAGGGTGATCGACGTGATCTCACCGCGGACAATGCCGTCCACGCCTTCATCACTGGGCACGATGGTGTAGCGGCGGCTGCTCTGGAATTCGAGGCGCACCTTCTGCGTGAACAGTTGCTCGACGCTCTGGTACGGCGTGCTGTTGCCGAGCATCGGGATGCCGAGTGTCTTGATGGAGGCGGGCAGGAACGAGCCGCGTCCGGAGAGCGCATAGCCGCACGACGCCGCGCCGACGCCCGCAGCAATCACCGGCATCGTCGACAGGAAATCACGCCGTCTCATCATTTGGCGACAATCGAAACCAGGCGACCCTTGACGACCTTCACGTTGGTGACCTGCTTGCCTGCAGTATGCGCCTGCACGTGCGCGTTCGCCAAGGCCAGCGCGGTCAATTCTTCGTCGGTAATCGAGGGTGACACCCTGATGACATCGCGGAGCTTGCCGTTCACCTGCAACGGCATCTCCAGCTCCTCAGCCTTGGCGGCTTCGGCGTCAAACGCCGGCCACGACGCCGCAATCAACCCATCCGCGTGGCCGTACATCTGCCACAGCTCTTCCATGGTGTGCGGAGCGAACGGCGACAGCATGACCATCAGGGATTCCACCGCTTCGCGGGCGACCTTCCCCGCCTGCGCGGAACGCTCACCCTTTTCGGTAAACGCATACAGCTCGTTGACCAGTTCCATCATCGCGGAGACGGCGGTGTTCATCTGCTGCCGCTGGTCGATGTCGACCGTGACGCGCCTGATGGTGTCGTGCGTCTTGCGGCGCAGTGCGCGCTCGGCCGCCGTCAGCGACGCCTGATCGATCGCGCCGCTGCCAGACGCCATCGCTTCTTCGCGCCACTGGTCGGCGGCGCGCCAGACGCGCGCCAGGAAGCGGAAGCTGCCCTCGAGACCCGAATCGCTCCACTCGACTTCCTTCTCCGGCGGCGCGACGAACATCACATACAGGCGCAGCGCATCCGACCCGTACTTCGCGATCATCGAGTCGGGATCGACGACGTTGCCCTTCGACTTCGACATCACCGCGCCGTCTTTCAACACCATGCCTTGGGTCAGCAGGTGCGTGAAGGGCTCGGTGTGGTCGATCATGCCGAGGTCGTGGAACACGCGCGCGAAGAAACGCGAGTAGATCAGGTGCAGGATCGCGTGTTCGACGCCGCCGCTATAGAAGTCAACCGGGCACCAATACGCGACCTTCTTCGGATCGAACGGCAGTTTGTCGTTGTGCGCGTCGGCAAACCGATAGAAATACCAGGATGAATCGACGAACGTGTCCATCGTGTCAGTCTCGCGCTTCGCGGGGCCGCCACACTTCGGGCACGTCACGTTCACGAACTCGGGAATGCTGGCCAGCGGCGAATCACCGCGGCCCGTGAATTCCGCGACCTTGGGCAATTCCACCGGCAGCTGATCGTCCGGCACGGCGACGATGCCGTCGACCGGGCAGTGGATCATCGGGATCGGGGTGCCCCAATACCGCTGGCGCGAAATGCCCCAATCCTTCAACCGGAACTGCACCGTGCCGTAACCGATGCCGCGTTCTTCCGCTTCCCCGGTAATTGCCTCGCGGACCTGTTCCGACGGCATGCCGTCGAACTTGCCCGAGTTGATCGCAATGCCGTCCTCGGCGCTCGGCTCGGTCACCGTTGCCGGCGAATCGCCGTCGACCGGACGCACCACGGGAACGATCGGCAGGTCGTATTTGCTGGCAAAGTCGAAGTCGCGCTGGTCGTGGCCGGGCACGCCCATCACGGCGCCGGTCCCGTATTCGCCCAGCACGTAGTTTGCGACCCAGATCGGAATCGGCAGGTTGGTGAACGGATTGATCGCAAAGCGGCCCGTAAAAAACCCTTCCTTGGGTACTTCACCGGTCAAGCGCCCGGAACGATCCTGCGCGCGGAAATGCTGTGCCTTCGCCAGGAAGGCCTTCTCGTCTTCCGACTCTTTTGCGAAGGTCGTGACCAGGCCGTGTTCCGGCGCCAACATGATGAAGGTCGCGCCGAAGATCGTGTCGATGCGCGTGGTGAAGACTTCGATCGAGTCGTCCGCGCCCTGGATCGGGAACTTGACGCGGGCGCCTTCCGACCGCCCGATCCAGTTCCGCTGCATCGTCAGGACTTTCTCAGGCCACTTCGACAGGCCTTCGGCCGCGTGCAGCAGGTCATCCGCATAGTGCGTGATCTTGAAGAACCACTGCTCGAGATCCTTCTGGACCACGGTCGTGCCGCAGCGCCAGCAGGCGCCGTCGACGACCTGCTCGTTGGCGAGCACGGTGTTGTCCACGGGGCACCAGTTCACGGTCGAGCGGCGGCGATAGGCCAGGCCTCTCTCGAACATACGCGTGAACAGCCACTGGTTCCAGCGGTAGTAATCCGGCAGGCAGGTGGCCAGTTCGCGGCCCCAGGCGTAGCTGATGCCGAGGCGCTGCAACTGCCCTTTCATATGGGCGATGTTGCCGAGCGTCGAGGTCTCGGGGTGGATACCGCCCTTGATGGCGGCGTTTTCCGCCGGCAGGCCGAACGCATCCCACCCAAACGGGTGCAGGACGTTAAAACCTTGCAACCGCTTCAGGCGCGAGACGACGTCGCCGATGATGTAGTTGCGGACGTGCCCGACGTGCGCGTGTCCCGAGGGATAGGCGAACATTTCGAGGCAGTAGTACTTCGGCTTCGAGGGGTCCTCGGTGACTTCAAAGGCCTCCGTTTCGGCCCAGTGGGCCTGCCATTTCTTGTCCAGTGCTTGCGGATGGTATTCAGCCACGATGATCCTTCAAGGATAACGTACGGCATACTGCCTTCCTGTATGTCGAACGAGGCTGAATTGCCGGGACCGGGCCTGGCCGAATCGATGCCGGCCCGGGCCGCCGAATTCGCGGAGGCGTGCAAGGCCAAGGGGGTCGCCCTCGATTTCCTGCCGCGGACCTTGCCCCTCGTCGACCGCGTGCTGGCCGCCGCGCGGACCGACGTGCAGAAGATGATCGTCGCCAAGGACCCCACGGCCCGCGATCAGTTCAAGGCGCAGGCGATGGGCATTACCGCCTACGTCGGCGAGGTGGTCCGCCGGGAGACCGGCGGCAGCTGGTACGACTTCGAAGGCCGGCCCCTCCTGAACATCGGCGACTACGCGACCGACCCGATGGCGATCGTCATTGCCCTGTTCGAAGGCGGCAAGGCGCACGAGGGCGACGTCAGCATCGAGACCATGAAGGGCTACTGCGAGCTGATCAGCCGCATGCAGCGGCTCTGGCTCGACGGCACGCTGATCGGCACCTACGAATCGATGACGGCGCTGCGCACCTCGATGACGCCGGATGCGAAACTCGCGGGCTGGGTCGTCGGCCAGGCGCAGATGGCCGTCAAGACCGCCAAGATGGCGTCGGATGAGTCGCTGGACTTTTCGGCCGAGAGCCTCGACGCGCTCGAGCGAATCCTGAGCGCCCTGCACACCCGCCACAAGACGCAGCCGTCCGACGAGAGCGTGGCGATCGACAGCCAGGTGTGGGGCGCGTATCTCGGCGAAGTGATTCGCCGCCGCTTCGGCGGCCAGTGGTCGATCGCGCCGGACGGACGCCACCAACTGGCGCTCAGCGGCTGGACGTCCTATCCGGTCGACAAGGTCCGCAAGCGCATCACCGACGGCGCGATGGACAACGTGCGCGTCTACTTCGGCGCGATCCCTAAAGCGATGCAGTCTGGATGACGGTGGCCAGGCACTGCGACAGTGCGGCGAGGTCGTAGCCACCCTCCGTCACCAGCACGACTCGCCCTTCGCAGCTGTCGTCGGCCAGATCGATCAACATCTTCGTCAGCCGGCCAAACCCTGCGGTGGTCATGCGCAACTGGCCGAGCGGATCGAGTTCGTGCGCATCGAATCCCGCTGAGATCATCAGTAGATCGGGCCTGAAGCCACGCACGGCGGGGATCACCTGCTCCGCGTATTTCTTTTCGATCTCGTCGTCTTTGGCGCCGGCTTCGAGCGGGAGGTTCAGCGTGAAACCTTCACCCGCGCCCCTGCCCCTTTCGGTGGCCGCTCCGGTGCCGGGATAAAACGGCCACTGGTGCGAAGAGACGAACAACACCGTCGGATCCTCATAGAAGATCCACTGCGTGCCGTTACCGTGGTGGACGTCGTAATCGACGATCGCCACGCGCGCGCAGCCGCGCGATCGCGCATACGCGGCGCCGACTGCAATGTTGCTGTAGAGACAGAAGCCCATCGCGCGATCGGCCTCGGCGTGATGCCCTGGCGGGCGCACCAACACCAGTGCCCGCGATCCTCTGGGGCCATCAAGCACGCGATCGACGCCGGTCAGCACCGCACCCGCCGCCAGTCGCGCAATCTCATCCGAGTCCGGCGACGTGAACGTGTCTTCGTCGATCATCGTCGCCTTGCCGCGCGTCGCGACGATCGCCTCGACGTGTTCGCGCGTGTGGACGCGCAGCAGATCTTCGTCGGTCGCCAATCGTGGCTCGGCCACTTCGCCGCCCTGCTCTTTAAAGGTGGCGGCGACCGCCTGCAACACTTCAGCGCGCTCGGGGCGCTCGGGATGCCCGACCGGTGTGACGTGATCGACGAAGCGTTTGGAGGAGATGATGGTTAAAGACATGAAGGTCTTAGGGTCTTAGGGTCTTAGGGTCTTAGGGCCGGACCAAGTCCAGTGCGCGTTGCTTGCAGTCGGCCAGCGACTGCTGCAACCGCACGCGCCATTCTTCGAGCGCGGCGTCGTCGGCGTCTCGCGGCACATACAACGGCTCGCCGATCACCATCGCCACCGTCGTGAACAGCTTTGGAATCTGCGTGCGATCCCAGCTCTTCAACGTCCAGCTGGACTCGGCTTCCGCGTGAAATGGCAGCAATGGATTACCGGTCATCTTCGCCAGCCACACCGCGCCGGGCTGTGCGACTTCCGACGGTCCGCGCGGGCCGTCGAGCGTGAAGGCCACGCCCTTCGTCTTCACGGCGCGCACCAACTGTAACAACGCCTTCGGTCCCCCGCGCGACGTCGATCCGCGGGCCGTGCCGAAGCCGAATTTCGTGATGATCCGCGCGATCCATTCACCGTCGTAGTTCTCGCTGGTGATGACGACAATGCCGCGGCGTTGAAAGAAGACCGTGCTGGGCAGGATGCGCCCGTGCCAGAGCGAGAGAATCGGTTGAAAGCCCCCGGCCTCAATGGCCTTGAGGTGTTCGGCGCCGCTGACCTTCCAGCGCCAGCTCGATCCGAGCATGCTGAGGATCGGATAGCCGAGCGTCGCAATGACGGCGAGTTCCGCCTGCTTGCGGCCGGATGACCGCCAGGGCGCCGCGTCCGCACCTGGCACCGCCGTCCCCGGCACCTCAGGCACCGTACGCACCGCTACGCACCCTTACATCCCTTCGTAGGATGGACCTTCGCCGCCTTCGGGCGCGACCCAGTTGATCACCTGGTAGGGATCCATGATGTCGCACGTCTTGCAGTGCACGCAGTTCGAGGCGTTGATCTGCAGGCGCTTGCCGCCGGCGCCGTTATCGACCATCTCGTAGACGCTGGCGGGACAGAACTTCACGCAGGGATGGCCGTACTCGCTGCCGCAGATCGTGTGACACACGTCGGTCTGCACCTGCAGGTGCACCGGCTGGTTCTCGTCGTGATGCGTGCCCGAGTAATGCGCGCCGGTCACCTTGTCGAACGTCAGCTTGCGATCGATCGGCGCGGCGTTCGATGGGACGAGGATGTCGCGCTTCGCCAGGCCGTAATACTCGGCGAGCGTGCGCATCGCCTTGTGGCCGGCGTGGCCGGACAGGTCCGGCAGGCCATGGCCGTTGGTCAGCATTGCGATGCCCGCATACGCGCTGCCCGCCAGCAACCCCGCGCCAAATGCCTGGTGCACATTGCGAACCGGATGTAGTTCGGACTTGATCGCGCTCGCATCGACGCGGGCCTTGTAGGCCGAGAGCGTCTTGGCGGACGCATCGCCGGCGCGGACCGCATCGAATGCCGTCTCGCCTGCCAGCATGCCGCTGCGCATCGCGAGATGAATGCCCTTCAGCCGCGTGGAGTTCACGAAGTTCGCGGCGTCCCCGACGATTAACGCGCCATCGAGGAACAGTTGCGGCTGCGTGTTCCAACCGCCCTCGGGCAGCGCCTTGGCCCCGTAGCGGACCAACTGCCCGCCTTCGAGAATGCCGGCGATGAAGGGGTGCCGCTTGAAATGCTGGAACGCCGCGTGCGGATCGAACAGCGGATCGCGATACTCGAGCCCGGTGACAAAGCCAATCGAGAGGCGCCCGTCGGCCATGGCGTACAGCCAGCTGCCGCCGAACTCTTCCTCGCGCAGCGGATAACCGAGGGTATGGATCACGGTGCCCGGCTTGAGCCGGTCCTTCGGAATATCCCAGAGCTCCTTGATGCCGATCGCAAACTGCGCGGGCTCGCTGCCGGCGCCGATTTGCAGTTCGTTATAGAGCTGCTTGGTGAGGTGTCCGCGCACCCCGTCGGCGAAGATCGTGACCTTGGCGCGAATGTCGGCGCCTGGCTCGAACGCGCCCTTGGGCTGCCCGTCCTTGCCGATGCCGCGATCGCCCGTCCGCACACCAACGACGCGGCCCTCTTCAATGAGGACATGCTGGCCCGGGAACCCCCAGAACAGATCGATGCCTTCGGCTTCAACCTGATCGGCAAGCCACTTGGTCATCTGGCTCAGCGAGATGATGTAGTTGCCGTGGTTCTGGAACGGCGGCGGCGTGATCGGCAGGCGGAACTTCGCGCCTTCCGACAGGAAGTAGATGTTGTCGTTGTCGACCGGCGTGCCGAGCGGCGCGCCCTTGGCTTCGAAATCAGGAATGAGATCTTTGAGCGTTGACGGATCGAGCAACGCGCCTGACAGTTGATGCCGGCCGGCGTCGGGCGCCTTCTCAATGACCGCAATCGCCAACGGCTCGCCGCCCTTGGCCTTTTGCATTTGTGCCAGGCGCAGCGCAGCGGAGAGGCCCGCGGGGCCCGCCCCAACGATCAGGACATCAACTTCGAGAGTTTCACGCTCGGCCATGTTTGTAGAGGCGGGTCTTTAGACCCGCCTACTTCTGCAGTTCAGCAATGATTGCGGGCGCGAGCTCGAACAGATCCCCTTGAATCCCGTAATCAGCCACTTCGAAGATCGGCGCGTCCGGGTCCTTGTTGATGGCGACGATGGTGCGGGAGCCCTTCATGCCGACGAGATGCTGGATGGCGCCGGAAATGCCAAGCGCGACATACAGCTTCGGCGCGACCGTCTGCCCCGAGCTGCCGATCTGGCGCTCCATCGGCAGCCAGCCGTTGTCGCAAATCGGGCGCGAGGCCGCCAGCTCGGCGCCGAACGCCTTGGCCAGCTGCTCCGCCACCGCGATGTTCTCCTGCGACTTGATGCCGCGGCCCACCGAGACGATGCGCTCGGCCTGGGAGAGATCGACCGCCTGCTTCGCTTCCTGGAACGGCGCTTCGGCCTTCTGGCGCAGCTTCGACTCGTCGATGGTGATCGAGGCGGATGCGACCGGCGCCGCGGCCGCGCCCTTCGCCGCCTGGTCCGCGCGGAAGGCGCCGATCTGGATCGTGACGAAGTGCGGGGCGGGCCCCTGCGGCGCCACATCGGCCGTCAGCTTGCCCTGGAACATCGGCCGCGCGAAGGTCGCGCTCGCTCCCGTGCCCTTCACCGCGATCACGTCGGTGACCAGCGCGCGATCGAGCCGCGTCGCCAGCGTCGGCGAGAAGTCGCGCGTCTGGTAGGTATGCGGCAACAACACCACGGCCGGCGCGACCTGCGTCACCACCTGCTGCAGCGCCTGCACGAACGCATCCGGCGTGTACTGCGCGAGCGCCGCATGATCGATCGTGATCACTTCGGCCACGGCCGCCGTCGCCAATTCTGCCGCGACACTGGCGACCCCTTGCCCCGCGACCGCCACCTTGATCGGCATCGCGCCGCCTGAGAGTTGCTGCGCGGCCGCAATCGTTTCCCAGCTGGCGCGATTCAGCTTGCCGTCTTTCTGTTCCGCAATGACGAGGATCATAGGACGCGCGCCTCTTCGCGAAGCCGCTTGACGAGTTCTTTCGCGGCCTCTGCCGCGGAGCCGCCAATCATCACCGTCTGCTTGGATTTCTGCGGCGCATACATGCCGACGATCTTCTGCCGCGACACGGCGCCGCCGGCCGCCGCCACCTTGGCGATCTCTTTCTTCTTCGCGGCCATGATGCCCTTCAGCGTCGCATAGCGCAGCTGGTTGATGCCGCTCTGGATGGTGAGCAGCGCCGGCAACGGCATGGTCACGTACTGGAACCAGCCGCCTTCGAGCTCGCGCTTCACGCGCAGGGACTGACCATCGACAGTCACTTCCATGATGATCGTCGAGTGCGGCATCGCGAGCTTCTCGGCGAGGACCGGCCCGAACTGCGCGTGGCCCTGGTCGTCGCTCTGCAGGCCCGTCAGGATCAGGTCGAACTGCTGTTCCGCCATCGCCGCGGACAGGGCCGAGGCCGCGGTGAACGCATCGGCCGCGCCGAGCGAGTCATCCTCGACGTGCAAGGCGCGATCGGCGCCGCGCGCCAGCGCCTCGCGAATCACCTGCTGCACGCGGGCCGGGCCCGCGGAGCAGACCACCACCTCGCCGCCATGCTTCTCGCGCAGGCGCAAGGCCTCCTCGAGCGCATAGGCATCGGGCTCGTTCATTTCGTAGCTGACGTCCTGGTCGCGGATCCAGGTCTTGTCGTCGTTGAGACGCGGCTGCCATTCACGCGTCGGGACTTGCTTGATACAGACTGCAATTTTCATGGTCTTAGGGTCTTAGGGTCTTAGGGTCTTAGGGTCTCAGGGTCTTAGGGCGGTCTTAGGGCATTTAGGACCCTAAGTCCCTAGGACTCTAGGACTTCGGTGACCTCATCCTTCGTATCTCTTGAACAATAAGGCCCCGTTTGTTCCACCAAACCCAAACGAATTCGAGAGCGCGTAGTCGATCTTCATCTTGCGCGCCGTGTTTGGCACGTAATCCAGATCGCAGCCCTCGTCCGGCGTGTCGAGATTGATGGTCGGCGCCACCATCTGGTGCTTCACCGACAACGCGGTGATGCCGGCTTCCACGCCGCCGGCCGCGCCGAGCAGGTGCCCGGTCATCGACTTGGTGGAGGAGATCGCCAGCTTGTAGGCGTGATCGCCGAACGTGCGCTTGATCGCCGTGGTCTCGATGCGATCGTTGTGCGGCGTCGAGGTGCCGTGCGCGTTGATGTAGTCGACCTTGTCGGCGGTGATGCCGGCGCGATCGAGCGCCGCCTGCATGACGCGGACGGCGCCGTCGCCGTTTTCGACCGGCGCGGTCATGTGGTACGCGTCGCCCGACATGCCGTAGCCGACGATTTCGCAATAGATGTGCGCCCCGCGGCGCTTCGCCATCTCGAGCTCTTCGAGGATCAGGATGCCCGAGCCCTCGCCGAGCACGAAGCCGTCGCGATCCTTGTCGAACGGACGGCTGGCGCGCGTCGGGTCGTCGTTGCGCTGCGACAGCGCGCGCAACGCCGCGAATCCGCCGACGCCCATGTGACACACGGCGGCTTCGGTGCCGCCGGTGATCATCGCGTCGGCCGCGCCGCGCTTGATGATTTCAAAGGAATCCCCGATCGCGTGGGCCGAGGCCGTGCACGCCGTGCACGTCGCCAGGTTCGGGCCCTTCGCGCCGAAGCGAATCGACACCTGCCCGGCAGCCAGATTGATGATCGACGACGGAATGAAGAACGGCGAGATCTTGCGCGGCCCGCCCTCGAGGTACGCGCTGTGCTGTTCTTCGATGGTGGTGAATCCACCGATGCCCGAGCCGATGAAGACGCCGATACGCGGCCCGAGGGCCGCGTCGATCGTCAGCTTCGCATCGTCGACCGCGTACTGCGCCGCCGCGACGGCAAACTGAATGAAGATGTCCATCTTCTTCAGTTCCTTCTTTTCGATGAATTGCAGCGGGTCGAAGTGCTTCACCTCGCCTGCAAATCTCGTCGAAAAGGCCGCCGCGTCAAAACGCGTAATCGGACCAATGCCGCTCGTGCCCGCACAGAGCGCATCCCAGTTCGCCTGAGTGCCCATGCCGACCGGCGACACCAACCCGACGCCGGTCACTACGACTCGCCTGCTCATTTGACCCCGCTCGTGTAGCGTCCGGCTTCAACCGAACATCCACGTGCCCCTAAGGGGCCACGCTACTTCTTCTTGGCGTGCGATTCGATGTAGTCGACCGCTTCCTTGACGCGCGTGATCTTCTCCGCTTCCTCGTCAGGAATCTCGATGCCGAACTCTTCCTCGAACGCCATCACCAGTTCGACGGTGTCGAGCGAGTCCGCGCCCAGGTCGTCCACGAACGACGCATCCGGAGTCACTTCCTCCTCGTCGACGCCCAACTGCTCCACGATAATGCTCTTCACCTTGTCGGCAACCGCCATGTGTCCCTCTCCCTACATGTACATCCCGCCGTTGACGGCGAGAACCTGACCAGTAATATACGACGCCTCATCAGACGCCAGGAAACTTACAGCCGCCGCAATGTCCGCCGGCGTGCCCATGCGCCCCAGCGGAATCTGCGCGGACCAGTCCGTCTTCGCGTCCTCGGTGATGGCCTTGGTCATGTCGGTCTCGACCAGGCCGGGCGCCACGACGTTCACCGTGACCGAGCGCGACGCGACTTCACGCGCCAGCGCCTTGCAGAACCCGATCAATCCCGCCTTGGACGCCGCGTAGTTCGCCTGTCCGGCGTTGCCCATCTGCCCCACCACCGAACTGATCGCCACGATGCGGCCGGACCGCTGGCGAATCATCGGCTTCAGCGCTGCCTGGCAGAGCGTGAACGCGGCCGTCAGGTTGGTCGCAATCACGTCGTCCCAATCCGCGCGCTTCATGCGCAGCATCAACTGATCACGGGTGATGCCGGCGTTGCTGACGACGATATCCAGCTTGCCATGCGTGTCGATCGTGCCCTTGATCAAGCGCTCGACCGCCGCGGCATCCGTCACGTCCGCGCTGCAGGCTTCGGCCTTGCCGCCGGACGCCACGATCGCCGCCGCCGTCGCCTCGGCATTCGCGCCGCGCGCGACGCAGATGACATGCGCCCCACCGGCGGCGAGCCGCTCGGCGATCGCGCGGCCAATCCCGCGTGACGCACCGGTCACGATCGCAATCTTGCCGTCGAATGAGCTCAGGATAGACCCTCGATCGCCGCCAGGTCGTCAGGACCTTCGACGTTGTGAATGGTGGCGCCGGCCACAATGCGTTTGATCATGCCACTCAATGCTTTGCCCGGGCCTACTTCAACATATCGGCTGACGCCTTCGGACGCAAGGCGTTGTACGACGTTTTCCCAACGCACCGGCGAGGCAATCTGCTTGATCAACGCATCGATTGATGCGGACGCGGTCCGCTTCGCCTCGGCATCGACATTGGCGATGACCGGGATGCGGGGATCCGACGCGGGCACCGCCCGCAACTCAGGCGTGAGCCGCACTTCGGCGGGCTTCATCAAGGCGCAGTGAAAGGGCGCGCTGACGGTGAGCGGAATGGCGCGCTTGGCGCCCAGCGCCTTGGCGCGCTCGCTCGCGCGGGCCACCGCCGCCGCCGTGCCGGCGATGACAATCTGGCCGGCACCGTTCAAGTTGGCGGGGCTCACCACCTCGCCCTGCGCCGCTTCCTCGCAGGCCCTGGCGACGCCGGCTTCATCAAGGCCAATGATCGCGGCCATTGCACCGGTGCCGACCGGCACCGCTTCCTGCATGTAGCGGCCGCGATTCCTGACGAGGCGCACGGCGTCCGCAAACGCCAGCGTGCCCGCCGCGACATGCGCGGAGTATTCGCCGAGACTGTGACCCGCGACGAAGTGCGCCGTCACGCCGCGCTGATCCAGCAATCGCCACACGGCGACGCTCATCGTCAGGATGGCCGGCTGGGTGTTTTCGGTGAGCGTGAGGCGATCGGCGGGGCCGTTGAAAATCAGGTCGCTCAACGATTCATTGAGCGCCGCGTCCGCCTCCGCAAACGTCTCCTTGCAAATCGGAAACTGATCGGCGAGCGCTTTGCCCATGCCGACCGCTTGCGAACCTTGTCCTGGAAAGACGAAGGCGATGCTCATGATTCTGAAGTCGTTTTCTGCGCCATCGGCGCCTGCTGCGGCCTCATTTCGGTTTCAAGACGCTCCATCATCTGATTGCCCGCCATGCGCGACGCCATCGCCACCGCATTGCGCACCGCCTTCACCGACGACCGCCCGTGGCCGACGATGCACAAGCCCGCGACGCCCAGCAGCGGCGCGCCGCCGAACTCCGAGTAATCCACGCGCTTGCGGAAGCGCCGGAACGCCCGCCGCGAAAGCAGGTACCCGACCTGGCTCGAGAAGGTGCTCTGCAGCTCTTCACCCAGCAGATGCTCGGCCATTTCGACGAGGCCCTCGCTGAGTTTCAACGCCACGTTGCCGGTGAAGCCGTCGCAGACAATCACGTCGGCGTCGCCGGAAAAAATCCCGCGCGCCTCGACGTTGCCGATGAAGGTCAACGCCGACGCCTTCAACAACTGATGCGCCTCGCGCGTCAGGTCGTTGCCTTTCGTTTCTTCCTCGCCGATCGACAACAGGCCGATCCGCGGCTGCTCCACGCCCAGTCCGACACGCGCATAGATCGCGCCCATGTGGGCAAACTGCAACAGGTGCGATGGCCTGCACTCGACCGTGGCGCCGGCATCGAGCAACACCGCCGAACCGGTGTGGGTCGGCACGGTGGGCGCGAGCGCGGGACGATCGACCCCCGGCAACATGCCGAACGCCGCGTGCGCCGCAACCACACTCGCCCCGGTGTGCCCGGCGCTGAACAGCGCCACCGCCCCGCCCGACGCGACGTGTTCCGCCGCGACGCGAATCGACGCGCGCGGCTTGCGGCGCAGCGCCTTGGCCGGCGATTCCACCATGTCGATCACGTCGGGCGCGTCGATGACGCGCACGTCGAGGTCGTCGATATCGGGATGACGCGCCAGCTCGGCGCGAATCGCGGCCTCGCGACCGATCAGATCGATCCCGAGACCAAGATTGCGGGCAGCAGCAACGGCGCCATCAACGGGATGGGCCGGCGCATGATCGCCACCCATCGCATCAACGGCGATTCGCATCTAGCTGTGGTTAGTCTTCGTTCACTTGGCGAACCTGGCGAGCGCGGTAGTGTCCGCAGTATTTGCAGACGCGGTGCGCGGCCTTCGGTTCGCCACACTGCGGGCAGAGGCCCGGAGTGACCGGCGTCAAGGCGTCGTGAGTACGGCGCTTACGGCCGCGGGTCTTGGAGTGTCTACGTTTTGGATTAGGCATCGTCGTTTCGCTTCAGTAACGTCTTCAAACCAGCCATCCGGGGATCCTCCCACTGCGGATTGCAATCGCAGGGCGCGGTATTCCGGTTGGTTCCGCATTGCGGGCAGATTCCCTTGCAGTCCGACTTGCACAACGGCTTCATCGGCAGTGCCAGGTAAAACTGTTCCCGCAGCAGTTCGTTCAGGTCGATCAACTCGTCTCGATAAAACGTCAGTGAGACGTCGTCGTCTTCGACCTCGATCTCTTCGTCGTCGGTGTCCGACTTGGGCTCTTCCGCCCCGGCGGGCAGGAACCGCAAATCGAACTCGCGATCGACCGGCAACTTAAACGACTCGAGGCAGCGGCTGCACTGCAACTCGAGTTCGGTCTTGACGGTGCCCACCAGGCGGAATCGGTCCTGATCCTTATGGATCACCATCCGCAGGTCGACGGGCGCCGTGACGCGATATTCCTCGTCCCCACCGGGAAGATCGGCCGGTTGAAAGACCTTTTGAAACGCGGTCTCCGGCTGCCGGATAGGGGTTAACTCAAGACGCATCACGTACTTACAGCTATTTCGTCGCTAGACCAGACTTTTAAGTATACCACGCACCTTACGTATAATCGCCCGCAGCCTGGAGGCGACGATGAAACGTTATGTGCTGGTGGGTCTTCTAGTTACGTCACTGCCGATGTGGGCGCCCTCGGCCCGACCACTGGCCGCCGCCGGCACTGCGTGCGCCAACCTGGCCGCACTGACCATCCCGAACGTTACCGTGAACGCGGCCAGCCTGGTCGCGGCGGGCCCGTTCTCCCCGCCGGCGTCACAGGCTCCCATGACACTTCCCGCCTTCTGCCGCGTTGAAGCGACGGCTCGGCCGACCAGCGATTCCGAAATCAAATTCGAGGTGTGGATTCCACCGGTCGATGCGTGGAACGGCAAGTTCCAGGGCGTCGGCAACGGCGGCTACCAGGGATCGATCTCCTATCCCGCGATGGCGGTCGCGCTCCGGCGCGGCTATGCGACCGCGAGCACGGACACCGGCCATGCCGGAGACGATGTGAAGTTCGGGCAGGGACATCCGGAAAAAGTGATCGATTACGGCTGGCGCGCGATCCACGTGATGACGGATACCGCGAAGCTGATCATCCGCGACGCGCAAGGCCGTTTCGCCGACAAGTCGTATTTCGTCGGCTGCTCGGCCGGCGGCCACCAGGCGATGTCGGAAGCGCAGCGCTTCCCCGACGACTACGACGGCATCGTCGCGGGCGCGCCCGCGAACAATCGCATCCGCCAGACGTTTGCGTTCATGTGGTCATGGAACGCGACGCACAACGCGGATGGATCGCCCATCCTGACCGGCGCGAAGCTCGCGCTGGTGACGAAGGCCGCGGTGGCGGCGTGCGACGGCGCGGACACACTGAAGGATGGACTGATCGAAGACCCGCGCAGGTGCTCGTTCGATGCGGCGACGCTCGCCTGCAAGCCGGGCGCGGATGAATCGACCTGCCTGACGGCGGCGCAGGTCGAAGCCGTCAAGAAGGTTCACGACGGCGCGAAGAACTCGAAGGGCGAGCAGATCTTCACCGGCTGGCCGAAAGGCAGCGAGAACTTTGGTGATGCCGCGATCCAGGGGTGGCGCCAGTACATCACCGACATGAAGGAACCGTCGCGCGTCGGCGTGTTCAAGTATTGGCTGTTCAACGATCCGAACTGGGACGTGCGCACGCTCGACTACGATCGCGATTTCGCCTACGCCGAGGAGCGGTTGCCGCAGATGCACGCGATCGATCGCAACCTGTCGCCCTTCAAGAAGAGCGGCGGCAAGTTGATCTCGTATGCAGGCTGGATGGATCCGGTCGTGCCACCCCAGGACACCGCCGCCTATTACGAAGGCGTCACCAGGGTGATGGGCGGGCTCGACAAGACGCGCGACTTCTATCGCCTCTTCACCGCGCCCGGCATGGGTCACTGTTCCGGCGGGCCCGGGCCGAATGCCTTCGATGCCGTCACCGCGCTCGAGCAATGGGTTGAGAAGGGTGTCGCGCCGGATAAATTGATCGCGACGCACAGCACCGGCGGCAAGGTCGATCGCACGCGGCCGCTGTGTCCGTATCCGCAGGTGGCTCGCTACAAGGGCACCGGCAGCATCGACGAGGCGGCAAGCTTCGCCTGCGTCATGCAGGAAACAGCCTCGCCGAAGACCCTAAGACCCTAAGACCCTAGGACCCTAGGACCCTAGGACCCTAAGACCCTAGGACCTGAATGATTCCCTTCGCATGGGTAATCTCGTCGTCGTTGACGAGATGGCCCATGCCGGGGTAAATCCGCTTCGTCACGGCCGCGCCCATCCGCTCGCACATCGCCGCGCTTTCGTTCACGCGCGCTTCGGGTATGTGCGCATCGATATTGCTGCAGCCGAAGAACATCGGCGTGCCGTCGAAGCGGCCCGTCTCGTCCCACTTTGTACCCACCGGACCAATCGCACCGCCGCTGAAGGCGACGAAGCCGCCAAACCGCGATGCGTTCCTGATCGCGAACTCGGTGGTGAGGCACGCGCCTTGCGAGAACCCCAGCATCACGATGTGATCGCGCTTCACGCCCGCCGCTTCGACTTCGGCGACCAGCGCCTGCAAGACCGACAGCGCCGACGAAAGGAACGGTTCGTTCTTCGCGATCTCCGTCATGAAACTGTAGGGATACCAGGTGCGATCGGCGGCGGCCGGCGCCAGATAAGTGGCGTTCGGCTCCCCGATCGCGCCCGCAAGTTCGATGATGTTGTCGGGACCGGCGCCGCGGCCGTGAATCATGATCACGACGGCCGGCGCCTGGCCGATCGGCTTCCCCGCCTGCAGGATCGGTTGCCCGGCGTGCGGGCCGCTAGCGATACGTGACGGGGACAAGGTTCGCCTCAATCGATCCGCGATGCGGCTCTTCCCACGGCGGAAGCTTCAGAGACTGGCCGAGCGAATCGGCCGGCTCATCGACGGTGAATCCCGGCTTCATGGTCGCGATCTCGAAGAGCACGCCACCAGGCTCGCGGAAGTAGATCGAGGTGAAATAGCACCGGTCGCGAACCTCGGTCACACCGACACCATCCGCCAGCAGCGCCTCTTGAACCTTGACCTGCTCCTCGGCCGTGCCGATCGCCATGGCCACATGGTGGACGGTGCCGACACCGTTCATGGCGGGATGCGCCGAGTAATCCTCGACGACGTCGATGTAGTGGCCGGGCGAGGTGCCCCCGGTCGTCATGCGGGTGCGCTTGCCGGCCTTGTCGAGCTCGTGCCATCCCAACTTCGTTGACATGAACGCCGTCGACAGACCCGCCGTTTTCACGAGCATGGTG
>Ga0255338_1000954_pt1 | contig 65725 bp, 77 predicted proteins | sample MeOH1_35cm_T4_19_FD_203715 | JGI IMG/M metagenome (GOLD analysis project Ga0255338, IMG submission 203715) | Sandy soil microbial communities from University of British Columbia, Vancouver, Canada - MeOH1_35cm_T4_195 | ecosystem: Engineered > Artificial ecosystem > Sand microcosm > Unclassified ... | reverse complement strand
TTCTTGATCTTGCCGGCCGGATCGACGGTCGCGTCATGCGGCTTGAAGATGTCGTTGGTCGTGTAGGTGACCGAGAACCAGGCCCTGGTGCCGAACGGGCCGACTTCGCCGGTCTCGATGGTGCCGTAGTAGCGCTGGAAGTCGTCGCTGCCGAAGCCGACTTCACCGCGAACCCCGAACTCCTTGGAAGTGCGGCGCGTGATGTAGTTGATGGTGCCGCCGGCCGCGGCGGCCGTGGGGCTGTCGACGTCGGTCGTGCCCAGGTTGACCGTGGCCTGAGCGATCAGGTCGGGGTCCATCTGCTGGTTCGGATAGATGGCGTAGTTGCCGCTGTCGTTCAGCGGAACGCCGTCCTGCAGGAGGGCCACGCGCTGGCTGTCGAAGCCGCGAACCACGATGTCGCCGCCGGCCGAGCCGAAGGCGTCGTTGTTGTTGAAGTTCACGCCGGGGAGCAGGTTGATCGAGTCCAGGATCGTCTGGCCGGGCGCCTGGCGGGTGATGAACTCTTCGGTGATCGAAGCCCGCGACTTCGGAACCGTCTCGGCGACGATCGCGCCGTCCAGGTTGCGCGGACCGGTGCTGCCGGTGACGACCAGCTCTTCCACGATCGCCGTACCGGAGGATTGCGCGAGCGCCTGGCTCGAAAGCAGCAGTCCGGTCGCGAGCGCCGTGGTCGCGCAAAGCGCGCGGCTCAGTTTGATATTCATGCAGTAGACCCCTTCAACAGACCCAATAGAAGAGGCTCCCCTCGGCGCCCCTTGAGTCTCGTCGCCCCTATAGCGCCAAAAATCAGGTAGTTGGTGACTGTTTTGCGACGGTCGGTCCGAGACTGTCACAGTGAGGCGAAAAGGCATCACTGTGCTTGCGATACGAGCAGCGCGCTTTAGGTTTCGCGGCCTTCGAGGAACGAAATGTCGCAAAATCATGGGCCGCGAGGCGCCGACGGCGAGCTGAGGGCCGCCCTCCTGCTGATCGCGGCCCTGACGGCCGCGCGGCTGGTGACCCTGTTCACCACGCCGCTCGAACTCTATCCGGACGAGGCCCAGTACTGGCTTTGGTCGCGCACCCTCGACTTCGGCTACTATTCGAAGCCGCCGGTGATCGCCTGGGCGATCTGGGCGACCACGGCCGTCGGCGGCGACGCCGAGGCCTGGGTGCGCCTGTCGGCCTGCCTCTTCCAGGCCGGCGCCACGCTGGTGGTCTTCCTGATCGGGCGACGGCTCTACGGCGGCGCGACGGGGCTGGCGGCGGCGGCGCTGTACGGTCTGATGCCCGGCGTCCAGCTCTCGGCCCTGGTAGCGGCCACGGACGCGCCGCTGCTGTTCTTCCTGGGCCTGACGATCCTGGCCTATGTGACACTGCTGGAGGCAGACGGCCGCCGCCGCGTGCTGCTGGCTGCGGGCCTGGGCGCGGCGCTCGGCCTGGCGTTCCTGTCCAAGTACGCGGCGATCTATTTCATAGTCGGCCTGGGCATCCACCTGGCGGTCTCGCCCCGCGCGCGGGCCGCCTGGAGCCCGGCCGCCGCCGGCGCGGCGCTCGCGGCCCTCGCGGCGGTCATGGCGCCCAACCTGGCCTGGAACGCGACGCACGACTTCGCCACCTTCCAGCACACCGCCGCCAACGCCGCCTGGAGCGGGGTGCAGCTGTTCAACGTCGCCGAGATGGCGACCTTCGTGGTGTCGCAGTTCGGGGTGTTCGGCCCGATCCCCCTGGGCGCCCTGATCGTCGGCGTGGCGCTCGCCGTGCGGCGGCGCGCCCTCAGCGCGAACGACCTCACCCTCCTGTGCTTTACCCTGCCGCCGCTGCTGATCGTCTCCGCCCAGGCCTTCATCAGCCGGGCGAACGCCAACTGGTCCGGGGCGGGTTACCTGGCCGGCGCCATCCTGGTGGCCGCGTGGCTGATGCGGTGGCGGGCGCGGAAGTGGCTGATCGCCGCCTTCGTCATCCAGGGCGCGGTGGCTGCCTTCTTCCTGGCCGCGGTGATGTCACCCGCGATCGCGGACAGGGCGGGCCTGGCCAACGGCCTCAAGCGCGCCCGCGGCTGGTCACAGACCACCGAGCAGATCCTGGATCGCGCCCGGGCCGAGCCGGGGCTCACCGCCATCGCGGTGAACAACCGCTTCCTGTTCTATTCGATGAGCTACTACGGCCGCGACCGCCTGGCCTTCGGGCCGCCCCTGGCCAGCTGGCTGCTGATGGAGGGCCCGCGCAACCAGGCCGAGACCACCGCGCCCCTCACGCCGGCCATCGGCCGCCGCGTTTTGATGGTCTCGTACGAGGGCTGGCGCCGCGCGGAGATGGAGGCGGACTTCGAGAGGAGCTCAGGCCTGGAGATCGCCAGCGTCTGGCTGGACCGCCGTCACAAGCGGCGGGTCGAGATGTTCGTGGGCGAGGGGTTCGCCCCCCGCCCGCGAGATGGTGTTACCGGCCTCCCCAGATCACCTTGAGCACCCGGTCGCGGCCGCAGCCGACCCGGTAGCGTTCGTAGTGGCCCGGGTTCTTCTTGTAGAAGTCCTGGTGATAGGCCTCGGCGGTGTAGAACGGCGCGGCGTTGCGGTTGGTCACCGTGATCCGGGCGCCCAGCTGCTTCTCATATTTCGCCTTGGCCGCCTCGGCGACGGCCTTCTCCTGGGCGTTCCCGGCGAAGACGGCGGTGCGATAGGACGGGCCCTTGTCACAGACCTGGCCGGTCGGGTCGGTGGGGTCGATGTGGTGGTAGAAGACGTCCACCAGCTTCGCATAGCTGACCTTGGCCGGGTCGTAGGTCACCTTCACCGCCTCCAGGTGGCCGGCGTGGTTCTCGTAGGTCGGGCTGCTCGAGGTTCCGCCGGAATAGCCGGAAACGGCCTTCACAACGCCGGGCGTCTCCTCGAAGAACTTCTCCACCGTCCAGAAGCAGCCACCGGCGAACACCGCGGTCTGGGTGGCCGCCGTCGCGGCCGAGGCAAGAAGGGTCGCGGCCAGCGTGGTCGCAGCGAACGTCAGGACTTTCATAGACTTCAGCATCCTCAGGTCTTGCCCGCCCGGCAAGCGCCACCGGGACATTACGTGAGCATCGTCGTGGCGGCTTCAAGGCGTGACTTTTCCCTCCCCTTCATGGGGAGGGACAGCTCGCCGCAGGCGAGCAGGGTGGGGAATACAGGTCCAAGCCCAGAGCTTGAGCGCGAGAGCCCCACCCGTCTGGACGCTTCGCGCCAGCCACCCTCCCCATGAAGGGGAGGGAAATCAGGCCGCCACCGTCTCCGCCACCTGGAACGGGGCCTCGGTCTTGGCCTTGATCTCGTCCAGGGTCACGCCGGGGGCGAGCTCCAGCAGGGTCAGAGGCTTCTTGCCGCGGGAGACATCGAAGACACCGAGGTCGGTGACCACCACGTCCACCACGCCCTGGCCGGTCAGCGGCAGGGTGCAGGCCTTGAGCAGCTTGGGCGCGCCGGTCTTCTCGGTGTGCTCCATGACCACCACCACGCGCTTGACGCCCGCCACCAGGTCCATGGCCCCGCCCATACCCTTGACCATCTTGCCGGGCACCATCCAGTTCGCCAGGTCCCCGTTCTCGGCCACCTGCATGGCGCCCAGGATGCTGAGATCGATGTGCCCGCCCCGGATCATCGCGAACGAGTCCGCCGACGAGAAATAGGAGCTGGACGGCAGGGCGGTGATCGTCTGCTTGCCGGCGTTGATCAGGTCGGCGTCCTCTTCGCCCTCATAGGGGAAGGGGCCCATGCCCAGCATGCCGTTCTCGCTCTGCAGCGTCACGCTCATGCCCTTGGGGATGTAGTTCGCCACAAGCGTCGGGATGCCGATGCCCAGGTTCACATAGAATCCGTCCCGCAGCTCGGTGGCGGCGCGCGCGGCGATCTCGTCACGGGTCCAGGGCATCAGACTTCCTCTCCGGCGCCGGCGCCTTCGACCTGTTTGCTACGGACGGTGCGCTGCTCGATGCGCTTCTCGTGGACGCCCTCGACGATGGCGTCGATGAAGATGCCGGGCGTGTGGATGTTGTCGGGGTCGAGCGTGCCGGTGGTGACGATCTTCTCCACCTCGGCGACGCAGACCTTGCCGGCCGTCGCCATCATCGGATTGAAGTTCCGCGCGGTCATCCGATAGACGAGGTTGCCCTCCTGGTCGCCCTTCCAGGCCTTGACGATGGAAAGGTCGGCGGTCAGGCCGCGCTCCATGACGTAGAGCTCGCCATCGAACTCGCGCACCTCCTTGCCCTCGGCCACCAGGGTGCCGACGCCGGTCTTGGTGAAGAAGGCGGGGATGCCGGCTCCGCCGGCCCGGATGCGCTCGGCCAGCGTGCCCTGCGGGTTGAACTCCAGCTCCAGCTTCCCGGACAGGTAAAGCTCGGCGAACAGCTTGTTCTCGCCGACGTAGCTCGAGATCATCTTGCGGATCTGTCCGCCGGCCAGCAGCACGCCCAGGCCGAAGCCGTCGACGCCGCAGTTGTTCGAGATCACCGTCAGGTCCTTGACGCCGCTCTCGCGGATCGCCGCGATCAGGACCTCGGGGATGCCGCACAGGCCGAAGCCGCCGGCCATGATCGTCATGCCGTCGAAGAGCCGCCCTTGCAGCGCCGCGACCGCGTCCTTGGAAACCTTGTCCGCCATGGTTCGCCAATACGCTGCAAACGCGCCGTTGAGAACCGGGCGGCGAAAAAATTCATCGATTGATGATTTGCGCGCCACACCCACGTGTCACGATTGGACTGGAGGTCCGATGCACGCTGACTCACTTCTGATCCAAGCCCTCGTCTATCTCGCGGCGGGCGTGGTCTCGGTGCCCATCGCCAAGCGGCTGGGGCTGGGTTCGGTGCTGGGCTACCTGATCGCCGGCGCCCTGGTGGGGCCGTTCGTGCTGGACCTGGTGGGCGAGCAGGGCGACGTGATGCGCTTCGCCGAGTTCGGCGTGGTCATCCTGTTGTTCCTCATCGGGCTCGAGGTCCGACCGGCGCTGCTGTGGGAAATGCGCACGTCGATCTTCGGCCTGGGCATGGCTCAGATGATCGTCAGCGCCGCGTTGATAGGCGCCGTCGCCCTGTTGTTGGGCGTCGACTGGCGGGTGGCGACGGCCATCGGCCTGATCCTGGCGCTGTCCTCCACCGCCATCGTTCTGCAGAACCTGGAGGAGAAGGGGCTGAGGCAGGGCCCCATCGGCCAGGCCGCCTTCGGGGTGTTGCTGTTCCAGGACCTGGCGGTGATCCCGCTGTTCGCCTTCCTGCCGCTGCTGGCCCTCGGTCACCAGGCGGGCGCCGTCGAGGCCGCCGGGCATGGCGCCAGCGTCCTGGCCGGCCAGCCGGAGTGGGTGCGCATCGTGGCCACCTTCGGCGCGGTGGCCGGCGTGGTCATCGGCGGGCGCTACCTGACCCGGCCGATGTTCCGCTTCATCGCCGCCGCCCGCCTGCGCGAGATCTTCACCGCCTCGGCCCTGCTGCTGGTGGTGGGGGTCGCCGCCCTGATGGAGATGGTCGGGCTGTCGCCGGCGCTGGGCGCCTTCCTGGCGGGGGTGGTGCTGGCGGAAAGCGAGTTCCGCCGCGAGCTCGAGACCGACATCGAGCCGTTCCGCGGCCTCCTGCTCGGCCTGTTCTTCATCAGTGTCGGCGCCGGCCTGAACTTCGGCCTGGTCATGGCCCAGCCGGTGCTGATCGTGTCCCTGACGCTCGGCCTGATGGTCGTGAAGTTCGTCGCCATGTGGGTCACGGGTTTGGCCTTCCGCCGCAGCCGGCGCGATGCGGCGACCATCGCCGTCTCCCTGGCCCAGGGCGGCGAGTTCGCCTTCGTGCTGATCGGCTTCGTGCTGGCCGCCCGCGTGCTCAGCGCCGAACTGGCGGGGATCGCGACGGCTGTCGTCGCGCTTTCGATGGCGCTGACGCCCATCGCCTTCGTGCTCTACGAGAAGCTGGTGCTGAGCCGCACCGGGCCACAGGCCGAGCCCGAGCAACTGCCCTTCGACGACGGCGCGCCAGACGCCATCGTCGCGGGCTTCGGACGCTTCGGCCAGATCGCCACGCGCCTGCTCACCGCCGCCGACTTCAAGGTGACGATGCTGGAGTCGTCCATCGAACAGATCGACACCATCCGCCGGTTCGGCTGGCGGGTGCACTACGGCGACGCCACGCGCCTGGACCTGCTGCGGGCCGCCGGCGCGGACAAGGCCAAGGTGCTGCTGGTGGCCATCGACGACAAGGACAAGGCGGTCGAGCTGGTGAAGGCCGCCACCGAGTACTTCCCCAACCTGACCATCATCGCCCGCGCCTTCGACCGACGGCACGCCTATGAGCTGGTCCGGGTCGGCGGCGACGAGGTGGTGCGCGAGACCTTCGAGAGCGCGCTGATCTTCGGCAAGAAGGCGCTGCTGCGGCTGGGCCTCTCCGACCGCCGGGCCGCCAAGGCGGTCAGCCTGTTCCGCGAGCACGACCTGGCGCTCTTCAACAAGCTGGCGCCGGTCTATGGCGAGGAGGAGCGCTACGCCATGGCCGTCCGCGACAGCCGCGAGACCATGGAGAAGCTGCTCTCCGCCGAGATGCGCCGGATCAAGAAGGAGGAGGCCGAGGAGGCCGACAACGATTCGGCGGACGCGCGGCGGCGGTTGGAGGCCAGCTAGGTCCGGGTGTAATACGGCTCAATGAGCCAAGCCCTCGACCTCCAGGACTCCATCGAGCCCGTCTCCTTCGACCTCTATGCGAAGGATTTCTCCGCCTTCACCCAGAAGCTGGGCGACAGCTACGCCCGCTGGGGCTTCGCGGTGATCGGCGACCACGGGATGCCGCAGGACAAGGTCGACGCGGCCATCGAGCAGATGAAACTGTTCTTCGCCCTGCCGGAGGAGACCAAGCGGAAGTACAAGCTGCCGGTGTCGGGCCAGCGTGGCTACACGCCCTTTGGGATCGAGACCGCCAAGGGCGCCACGCACCACGATCTCAAGGAATTCTGGCACGTCGGTCGCGACCTGCCGCCCGGCCACAGGTTCCGCAACCACATGCCCGACAACGTCTGGCCGGTGGACGAGCTGCCCGAGTTCCAGGCCAAGGTCAGCTGGCTCTACAACGCCCTCGACGAGATGGGCCTGAAGGTGCTGGAGGCCATCGCCACCTATCTCGGCCTGGATCGCCACTTCTTCGATCCGACCGTCGACTTCGGCAACTCGATCCTGCGCCTTCTGCACTACCCGCCGGTGCCGAAGGACGGTCCGCACATCCGCGCCGGCGCGCACGAGGACATCAACGTCATCACCCTGCTGCTGGGCGCCGAAGAGGCCGGCCTTGAGGTCAAGGACCACGACGGTCGCTGGATCGCCATCAACCCGCCGGCCGGCAGCCTAGTCTGCAACATCGGCGACATGCTGCAGCGGCTGTGCAACCACCGCCTGCCGTCCACCACGCACCGGGTCGTGAACCCGGCCCCCGAGCGCCGTGGCTTCCCGCGCTACTCCACGCCGTTCTTCCTGCACTTCAACTCGGACTACCTGATCAAGACCCTGCCCGGCACGATCGACGCTCAGCACCCCGACCGCTACCCCGAGCCGATCACGGCCGACGAATACCTCCAGGAGCGGCTCCGCGAGATCAAGCTGGCGTAAGCCAGCGTTCCTCCCCTGTCGCGAAGACGACGGGGGAGGTGGCGGCGAAGCCGACGGAGGGGGCGCAAAGCCTCAAGCTCGGCGACTGGGGCTTCGCGCCCCCTCCAGCACTTAGTGGTCCCCCTCCCGCGAGCTCTTCGGCTCAGGGGAGGAACACTCATCTCACCACCCGCACTGCTGGCCCTTGTTCTGGACCTTCAGCCACGCGTCCAGCGGCTTGAAGTACTCCGCCACCGCGCTCGCGTCCGTCCGCGTCTCGCCCGAGAACACCGCCAGGGTCTGCGGCCAGGGCTGCGACTGGCCGAGCTCCATCATCCTGTTGAACTTCTCCCCCACGACCTTCTGGCCATAGACCGAGCAGCGGTGCAGCGGGCCCTTCCAGCCGGCCTGGGCGCAGGCGGCCCGGTGGAACTGGAACTGGTAGATGTGGGCCAGGAAATAGCGGGTGTAGGGCGTGTTGCCGGGCACATGGTACTTCGCCCCCGGATCGAAGGCGTCGGCCGGACGCGCGGCCGGCGGGGCCAGGCCCTGGTACTTCAGGCGCAGCGCCCACCAGGCGTCGTTGTATTTCTCCGGTCCCACCTCGCCCGAGAACACCTCCCACCGCCAGCGGTCCACGAGCAGGCCGAACGGCAGGAAGGCGATCTTGTCCAACGCCATCTTCAGCAGGAACGGGATGTCCTCCTCGGCGCCGGGAACCGTGTTCAGCAGGCCGATCTGGTTGAGATAGGTCGGCGTCGAGGCCGACAGCGCCGCCCAGTCCCCGATCGCCTCGTGGAAGCCGTCGTTGGCCCCGTTCCGGAACAGCGTCGGCTGGTTCTGGTAGGCGCGCTGGTAATAGTTGTGGCCCAGCTCGTGGTGGATGGTCCGGAAGTCGTCCGCATTCACCTTCGTGCACATCTTGATGCGGATGTCGTTCTTGTCGTCCAGGTCCCAGGCCGAGGCGTGGCAGACCACCTCGCGGTCCTTCGGCCGCACGATCAGCGAGCGGTCCCAGAAGGTCTGCGGCAGCGGCGCGTAGCCCAGGGAGGAGTAGAAGCCCTCGCCCGCCTTCACCATCTTCACCGGGTCGTAGCCCTTCTCCTCCAGCAGCTTGTCCAGGCTGTAGCTGGAGGCCGCGGTCTTGGGCGCCACCACGTCATAGATGTTGCCCCATTGCTGGGCCCACATGTTGCCCAGCAGGTCGGCGCGGATCGGGCCCGCCTTGGACTGCACGGCGTCGCCGTACGTCTCGTTCAGCCGCCCCCGCACATAGCAGTGCAGGTTCTTGTAGAAGGGCTCGACCTGCTTCCACAGCCGGTCGGTCTCGGCGGCGAAGGCGTCGGGGTCCATGTCGTAGTTGGAGCGCCAGAGCGCCCCGGTGTCCTTGAATCCCAGGCCCTTGGCGCCCTCGTTCGACAGGGCGGCGAAGCGGGCGTAGTCGCCCTTCATCACCGACGCCGTCCCGTGCCAGCCTTCCCAGACCGCCTTCAGCTCGGCCGGGTCGCGGCTCTCGGCCAACAGGTCCTCGGCGTCGTTCAGCGTGATCGGCTTGCCCTTGTAGCTGAACTTTCCCGACGAATAGGTGCTGTCCAGCTTGGTCACCAGACCGGCCAGTTCCTCGGCGGCGCCGGGCCGGTTGGGCGCCGGTGAGACCAGGTACAGCTTGAGCAGCTTCAGCTTGCGCGCCGTCACCGGGTCGGTCTGGACCCCGTTGAACTTCGCCGCCTCCGTGGCCAGCCGCGTCACCAGCTCGTTCTGCTCGGCGTTGGCCTTGGCCTCCAGCCACTGGGTGTCTTCGGTGATGAAGTTGGCGCGCACCCAGGCGGCGCGGTTGGCGAAGGCGTTGGCCTTGTCGAGTTGGGCCTCGGCGTTCTCGACGAAGGCCTTGGCGTCGGCGGCGGTTTGCGAGGCGGCGGGCGCCGCGCAGGCGAGGACGGCCAGCGCGCACGCGGCCATGAGCTTCAGTTTCATCAAGGACGTCCTGGTCGTTTCCGGTGGCGGCTTCAGCCGCCTCTGGGACCGACACAAGCGGGGCTCGGCGGCCGGGTCAACCGGAACGCGACGAAATCAGTCCGTGTATTCGGCCAGGTCCTCAGGCCCGTTCACGCTGACGTCCAGGTCGGTGACGATCCCCGTGCCCAGCGTATAGACCCAGCCGTGCACGCACAGCGGCTGGCCGCGGCGCCAGGCGTCCTGGACGAAGACGTCCGAGGCCACGTTGCGCACCTGGCGGATGACGTTCAGCTCCACCAGCCGGTCCCACTTGGCCTTCTCGCTGGGCAGCTCGGCCAGCTCGTGGCGATGCTCGTGGTGCACCTCGCGGATCGGGTGCAGCCAATGATCCACCAGCCCGCGCCGCTGGCCGTCCACCGCCGCCGCGACGCCGCCGCAGCCGTAGTGGCCCACCACCAGGATGTGCTTCACCTTGATCACATCGACGGCGAACTGCAGCACGCTGAGATAGTTGGCGTCCTGCGGCGGGGCCAGGTTGGCCACGTTGCGGTGCACGAACAGCTCGCCGGGATCCAGCCCCACGATCTCGTTGGCCGGCACGCGGGAGTCCGCGCAGCCGATCCACAGGTACTCGGGCGCCTGCTGGCCCTCCAGCCGCTTGAAGAAGCTGGGGTCCGCCGCGATCTTGCGGGCGGCCCAGGCGCGGTTCTTGAGCTTCAGATCGTTCAGGGTCTTGGGCATCAGAGAGGTTTCGCGTCCGGTTGCTGGTTCGGGTGGGCGGCGATGAAGGCGGGGTGTTCCGCGGCCCGGTCGACCGCCGCCACGAGCCTCGGCCACGGCGTCACGTCCAACTCGAAGCGCCGGGCGGAATAGACCTGGGGCACGAGGCAACAGTCGGCGATGGTCGGCTGGTCCCCGAACGCGAACGCCCCGCCGTGACGCTCCACCAGCGGCTCCAGCGCGTCGAAGCCGTCGCGGATCCAGCCGTGGATCCACTCGGTGATCGCCGCCGGCTCCACGCCCATCTGCGCCAGCTTGCGTCCGACGCGGGTGTTGTTCAGCGGGTGGATGTCGCAGGCGATGATGCCGGCCATCCGCCGCACCATGGCCCGGTCCAGCGCCGAGCGCGGCAGGATCGGCGGGTTCGGCCTCGTCTCCTCCAGCCACTCCAGGATCGCCAGGCTCTGCGCCAGCACCGTGCCGTCGCCCAGGTCCAGCGCCGGCGTCAGCCCCTGCGGGTTCACCGCCCTGTACTCCGGCCCCCGCTGCTCGCCGGCGATCAGGTCGATGGCGTGATAGCCGTAGTCGCAGCCCTTCAGCTTGAGCCCGATCCGCACCCGGTAGGGCGCCGTCGCCCGCCAGGCGGAGTGAAGCGTCCAGGCCATGCTCAGGCCACCACGAAGGCGAGCGAACCCACGCCCTCGACCTCGCCCTCGACCTTGTCGCCCTTCACCAGCGGGCCCACGCCCTCCGGCGTGCCGGTGTAGATCAGGTCGCCCGGCGCCAGGGCCCACAGCTTCGACGCCTCGGCCACGATCTCGGCCACGTTCCAGATCATGTCGGCCATGCTCGCGTCCTGCCGCACCGCCCCGTTCACGGATAGCGAGATGCGGCCCTGCGGCGCCGGCCCGCTCCAGCGCCGGATCGCCGAGATCGGCGCGGAGTCGTCAAAGCCCTTCGACGCGTCCCACGGCTGGCCCTTGTCCTTGGCCGCGTTCTGCAGGTCGCGCCGGGTCAGGTCCACGCCCACCGCATAGCCATAGACCACGTCCAGCGCGCGCTCGACGGGAAGGTCACGCGCGGCTGCTCCGATCGCCACCACCAGCTCGATCTCATGGTGCAGGTTGGCCGTGCGCGGCGGATAGGCCGGGTCGCGCCCGGGAGGGACCACGGCGTCGGCCGGCTTGCTGAAGAAGAACGGCGGGTCGCGGTCGTCGCCGCCCATCTCGCGCCGGTGGGCGGCATAGTTGCGCCCCACGCACAGGATGCGCCGAACCGGAAATCCACCCGCCTCGCCTTCGACAGGCACGACGGGAAGGGGGGCGGGAGCGATCACGAACTCGGCCATGGCGCGCACATAGGCCCCCCACGCCCCGCTGTGAACCCCACCCCGGGGCACACTGTCCTTACGTCAGGGAAAGTCTCCTCGGGCCGTGGCCGCTCCCTACGGCTAGGCCAGCAACGCGCCCCGGTCTCCGCAACGGGTCATCGCGCGGCCCATGGCGTCGAACAACGCCTGCATGTTCACAGGCTTATGCAGGAGGTCGTCCGCTCCGGCCGCCAGCGCCTGCCCGCGAACGTCGGGGCCGTTGTCAGCCGTGACCACGATGACCGGCAGCTGCGCCTTCGCGTCGACGCGGGCGCGGATGGCCCGGATCGCCGCCAAGCCGTCCATCCCCGGCATTCGCAGGTCCATGAGGATGAGGTCGAAGTTGTCAGCGTCGATGAGCTGGAGGCCGATCTCGGCGCTTTCCGCCTCGACCATGGGGACGTCGGCCGCTTCGAGCATGCCGTGGACGACCTTCCGGTTCATTGCGTTGTCGTCGACGAAGAGCACACGCACGGTGGCGACCCAACCTGTTCCGGAAGATGTCTCCGCAGTATAATTATTCAACCTTTACAAAAATATAAGCATTAGACGACCGCGCGACGCTGCGCCGGGCCGCGAGCTTCGGGTTCAGCGTGCGAGCACAGCCGCTGCAGGTCGCGGACGAGATCCGCGGAACCAACAGGCTTCTGCACGACCAGGTGGGCTCCGGCTTCGCGCAGGACGGCCTGTTCCTCTGGCGCGCCACCCCACAATACGACCACCTTGGCCTGGGCGGCGAGCGCGGCCACCGCGCCAAGCCCCTCGGCGACGCCCCCGGGCGCGACCGAAAGCGCCTTGCCCTCCACCACCACGATGTCGAAGCGGCGTGAGCCTAGCGATCCGAGGGCCTCGGCGGTTGACGAAACGATCTCCAGTGCGCCGATCTGGCCCGAAAGCGCGGCCTTCATGACGCCCTGTCCGAGTGGGTTGGGCTCGACGAGCAGCATCGCCGCGGCGGCAAGGCCGGTGTTGGCCTCGGCGGTCATTTCCCCGTGCACTCGGCGGAGCGGCAGGCGGACCGTGAACTGCGATCCGGCGCCGATCTCGCTTTCGACCGTGAGGTCGCCGCCCATGGCGCGGGCCAGCTTGCGGCAGATGGTGAGGCCGAGGCCTGTGCCGCCGTACTTGCGGGTGGTGCTGGCGTCCACCTGCGAGAAGGCCTCGAAAATCTCTTCGAACTTGTGTGCGGGAATCCCGATGCCCGTGTCGGACACCTGAAGCGCGAGGATCTCTCCGTCCACGCCTCGCTCGACCCGGGCGCTGAGCGAGACCTCGCCGACCTCCGTGAACTTGATTGCGTTCGCGATCAGGTTGAACAGTACCTGGCGCAGGCGGCCGGTATCTTCGGTGATCAGTCGGGGCACGTCCGCGCGATCGGCGGCCAGCCGGAGGCCCTTGACCTCGGCCTTGTCCGTCCAGAGCTGGACGGTCTCGTCGAATATCCGATGCAGATCCATCTGCACCGGCGAGATGGTGACAGCGCCGCTCTCCATCTTCGCCACGTCCAGGAGGTCGTCGACAAGCGCGAGCATCGTCTCCCCGCTCGCGTGAACGAGCCGCACCTTGTCCTGCAGCCCGGCGGGCAGATCGCGCGAGGCCATGATCACTTGGGTCATGCCCATGATGCCGTTCAGCGGCGTGCGGATCTCGTGGCTGGTCATGGCCAGGAAGTTGGTCCGCGCCTTCAGCGCGTGATCGAGGGCGACGTTGACCGCCTTCAGCTCGTCGTGCGCTGCGCGGATGCTGTCACGGCTCTCGCGCATGTGTTCGGCCAGCTGGACGAGATGGGCCTCGCGTTCCTCGACGACGGTCCGGGCGCGGCGTTTCAGCTCGGCGCGCACAACCCAAAGCAGGCAAAGGGTCTGGGACAGGAGCACCGGGGCGGCGTCGATGCTCACGGGCGCCCAGGCCTGCAGCAGGAGCGGCCCCAACAGCGCGCTGGCCGCGACCAGTCCGTGAAGGCGAAGCGTCGCGGAATAGTCCCGCCGGCCCCGCGGTCGCAGCAGGAAGGCCGTCAGGCCGGCAAGGAACGTGAGCGCCGGGAGGCTGAGCTCGTAGAGCCCGCGGCCGGCGCGAAGGCTCTCGTAGGCCAGCGCGTGGACGTAGACGCCATGCAAGACGCCATGCTTGGGCGTGGCGAACTGGTCTCCCAGCTCCAGGGCCGTCGCCCCGATGAGGATCGCTCGGCCGCGGACCAACGCAGGGTCGAATCGGCCTGAGTAGACGGACTCGAAGCTGAGGTGGTCGATGTCGGCGACGCGGATGCCATAGTCGATCAGGAAGCTGCCGGTCGTGTCGGGCCGCTTCCCAGCGAGAATGGAGCCCATCGACGGTCGTTGGCCTTCACCCTCGCCGAAACCGTGTCGATACCGACGCACCCGTCCATCTGCATCCACAGGGACGTTGACGCTGGCGAGCACCGCCTGGCGGGAGAGCCTCTCGATCGGCTGGGTGTCGACCTGCCGCCTGACTCCGCCGCGACCAGCGGTCTGCACAAAGGTGGGCAAGACCACCTGGCCCGGCCTGCTGCCGATCGCGGTCGCCAGCGCTTGGTCCGCTTCCAGCGAGGAGCGGGCGCTGAAGTCGACATCGAAGCCGATCACCTGCGCGCCGGCGGCGCTGAGGTTTTCGATCGCCCGCGCGAACCGTTGGCGACTCCAGGGCCAGGATCCGGCGGCGCGCAGGCTATCGACGTCGATCTCGACGACGGTCAAGGTGTCGCTGGCCGGGCGCTGCACCAAGTTGAAGCGGAGCTGAGCCAGGCTGTCGTCGATCGGGCGCAAGGCCCCCGTGGCGTAGGCCAGCGCGGCGATCGCCGTGATCAGCAGGACGCCCGCCGCCGTCCCTAGACGAGCGACGAGCGTGGGTCGCTCATCCCAAGTGCGTACGGCCGTCAATTGCGGCCTTTCCCGTTGCCCCCGGCTTCGCCGGCGCCGCCGGCGTTGGAACCGCCGTTTCCGTTGCTCCCGGTGCTGCCGTTGTCCGCCCCGGCGCCGCTATTCCCGTTTCCGCCGGCGTTGGAGCCACCGTTTCCGTTGCCCCCGGCGTTACCGTTGTCCGCTCCGGCGCCGTTGCCCGCGCCGCCGGCATTGCCGTTGCCGCCGGCGTTGGAACCGCCGCTTGCGTTGCCCCCAGCGTTGCCGTTGTCGGCCCCCGCGCCGTTCCCGGCGCCGCCCGCGTTCCCGGCGCCGCCGGCGTTGGAGCCACCGTTTCCGTTGCCCCCGGCGTTGCTGTTGTCGGCCCCCGCGCCGTTGCCCGCGCCGCCAGCGTTGCCGTTTCCGCCGGCGTTGGAGCCGCCGTTTCCGTTGCCACCGGCGTTGCCGTTGTCCCCTCCGGCGCCGTTGCCCGCGCCGCCAGCGTTGCCGTTCCCGCCGGCGTTGGAGCCGCCGTTCCCGTTGCCTCCGGCGTTGCCGTTGTCGGCTCCTGCGCCGTTGCCAGCGCCGCCAGCGTTGCCGTTCCCGCCGGCGTTGGAGCCGCCGTTCCCGTTGCCTCCGGCGTTGCCGTTCCCGCCGGCGTTGGAGCCGCCGTTTCCGTTGCCTCCGGCGTTACCGTTGTCCGCTCCGGCGCCGTTGCCCGCGCCGCCAGCGTTGCCGTTTCCGCCGGCGTTGGAGCCGCCGTTTCCGTTGCCCCCGGCGTTACCGTTGTCGGCCCCCGCGCCGTTGCCAGCGCCGCCAGCGTTGCCGTTGCCGCCGGCGTTGGAGCCGCCGTTTCCGTTGCCCCCGGCGTTACTGTTGTCGGCCCCCGCGCCGTTGCCCGCGCCGCCGGCGTTGCCGTTGCCGCCGGCGTTGGAGCCGCCGTTTCCGTTGCCTCCGGCGTTACCGTTGTCCGCCCCGGCGCCGTTGCCCGCGCCGCCAGCGTTGCCATTGGCGCCGCCGCCGCCGTTCCCGCCGCCGCTTCCATTGTCAGGACCGCCGCCGTTCCCGCCCCCTGAGCCGGACGGGCCGCCAGCAGGGCGGCTGTCGGCAAGCTGGAGGGCTCCATCGCCGCCCGCCGGCGACTCGGTTCGCATGGCTGCGCTCATGGCGCCGGTCGCGCGCGGAGCCTCGGTCGCCGCGGCGTCCGCCGGACCCGCGGCCTGGACGATGGCCCCGGTCGCAGCTCCCATTCCCGTCGGTCCGGCCCCGTCCACGAGCCCGCCCGACACGACGCCGTAGTCCAGCGCCGGAACCTGGACAGGCGCAGCGTCGTCGGCCGAGGCCACGGGCGTCGCCACGTTGAGCTGCGTCGGCGCGTCGCGGACGACGCTGCCGGTCGCCCCGGCGCCGACGTCGCGGGTCGCACCGCCCTGGTTGGCGCGCACTTCCACCAGCCCTTCCGCGACGTGGACCGACTCTGCGCCCACCTCGACGTTCACCGTGAAGGTCGTGCCCTTCACGATCGCGGCCAGCAGGGGCGTCTCCACCCGGAAGTGCTGGGACGGCTTCTTGTCGACCTGGAAGAGGATCGAGCCGAGGTCCTGCATGACCCGGGTCATGCCGGGAGTGGACCCAGGCGCCACGGCCATGCGGCTGTTCGGGCCGAGCGTGATCCGCTGGGCTCCGTTGAATAGCGCCGCACGACCACCCGCGGCCGTGGTGACAACGCTACCCGTCGGCAGAACCTGATTGGACGCCGCAGGCGCGGGCGCCTGGCCCGGCGTCGCGACGCGAACGACCCCGCTCACCTCGACCAGTTTCCAATCGGCCGCGAGCGCCGAGTTGAAGCCGAAGGTGAAGAGGGTCGTGCAGGTGGCGGCGATAGCGATGCGAACGAAGCGCATGTCGGTCTCCCAGGCGGCAGGCCTTGTGTAGTCTTTCCGACATTTAAACTAACAAATCTAACGGCCGGCTAATCAACGTGGTTTTTATTCTTCGTTAAGGGCTGATTTATTTAGAAGAGTGTAGAATTTCCAATCGGAACTAATCTAAACAGAACGTTAAGTACGTGCTTGCCGGCAATTCATTGCTGAAACGACTGGTTCGGACTGTCGCGCTGATGGCGGCCGCTACGGTGTTGGCCGCTGCGGCGCCGGAGGCTCCGGCGCGTCCGGGCCCTGACGGGGAGGCGGCGCGCTTCGTGCTCACGGGTCTCACTGTCGACGGCGTAAGCGCCTATCCGCTGCGCGACCTGGCGCCGTTGTATGCAGACTATCTCGCGCGGGAGATCTCGACCGACGACCTGGTCAAGATCGCCCAGGCGATCACCGACAAGTACCGGGCTGACGGCTATTTCCTGTCCCGCGCTACCGTTCCGCCCCAGGCGCCGGGCGGACACGCCCGTATTCGCGTGTACGAAGGCTATATCGGCGAGGTGGAGGTGACCGGCGACGCCGCGCCCGCGCTTGAGGCGCTGCTGTCCGGCCTGACCGAACGACGGCCGCTCCGCCTCGGTGACCTGGAGCGCCGGTTGATGTTGGCCACGGACCTTCCTGGGGTGCAGCCGCGCTCGCGGATCGAGCCGGTCATCGACGACCCGGCGCGCCACAAGCTTGTTGTGGCCGCGGGACTGCGCCGCTGGACCGGCAGCCTCTACCTCGACAACCGCGGCACGGAAGCCGTGGGCCCCGTCCAGGCCAATGGCCGCATCGCACGAAACAGCCTGGTCCGCCCGGGCGACCAACTGGGGCTCTCCGTCCTCACCGTACCGGACGACCCAGGCGAGTTCATTCAGGGAGAACTCTCTTACGCCGCCGCCCTGCCGGCCGGCTCACGGCTGCGGGGCGCAATCTCGGCCTCGCGGTCGCGGCAGGGTACGACGCCGCTCAACAATAATGTCGGCACCGAGAGCCAGGCGGCCAGCCTGCGCATCGCCCACCCCCTCGCTCGGGGCCGCCAGCAATCGCTTTGGGCCGCCGTCACGATAGATGGCCGACATGTGGAACAGGCGTTCCGCAACGGCGGCAGCTATTCCGATGATCTCCGGGTGATCCGGGGCTCGCTGCAGGCGGACAAGGCCACGGGCGGGAGTTCGGTCAGCGGCTATGTGCAGGTCTCCCGAGGGCTGGAAATCCTGGGGGCGACAAAACGCGCCAGCTTCGACAACTCGCGGTTCGACGCCGACGGGTCCTTCTGGAAGGTCAACTTCGGAGCCAGCCACTACCGCGACGTCGGCAAGCGGGCGGGCGTCTATCTCGCCGCGGACGGGCAGTGGAGCCCGGGCCGACTGCTCCTCTCGGAGGAGTTCGCCCCAGGCGGGTTGCCCTACGGCCGCGCGTACAACTACGCCGAAGTCTCGGGCGACAGCGGCGTCGCGGGGTTGGCTGAGTTCCGCTACGGATTCGCGCCGAAGGCGTCCCCGATCACCTTCTTCCAGACCTATGCGTTCATCGATGGCGCCAAGGTGTGGAACAAGCCCACGCCGTTCGGCTCACGCTCCGCGGCGTTCTCCTCCGCGGGCGCGGGCGTGCGCCTGACGCTTCGCGGCCGCTTCACGGTCCGGGTCGAGGCCGCCAGGCCGCTGACCCGCACGCCGTTCGAGCCCGGCGACAAGGACTGGCGGGCCTTCGGATCGCTGTCGGCCTGGTTCTGACAGCGACGCACCGGAGGCGCCGCCTTGAGGCGCCTCGGTCTCAACTGACAACAAAATTGACGCTCTCGCCCAGCGTCACCGGGCTTACACTGCGGCGTTCGCCACGCTAGAGCCTTCGCCCATGACCGAGACTCCCGACGCTGCCTCCACCCCCGCCGGACCCCTCGCCGGGCTGGTCGTCATCGAGATGGGCACCCTGATCGCGGGGCCGTTCTGTGGGCAGATCCTGGGGGACTTCGGGGCCGAGGTGATCAAGATCGAGGATCCCAAGGTGGGGGATCCGATGCGGCAGTGGGGGCGGTCGCTGCCCAAGGGCCTGTCGCCCTGGTGGCCGGTGATCGGGCGCAACAAGAAGTCGGTGGGCCTGAACCTGCGGACCCCCGAAGGCCAGGCGCTGGCCAAGACCCTGATCGGCAAGGCCGACATCCTCATCGAGAACTTCCGCCCGGGCGCCATGGAAAAGTGGGGCATGTCCTACGAGGCGCTGTCGGCGTCGAACCCCGGGCTGATCATGGCGCGCGTGTCGGGCTTCGGGCAGACCGGGCCCTATGCCCAGCGGGCCGGCTACGGCCTGATCGGCGAGGCCATGGGGGGCCTGCGCTATGTCACCGGCGAGCCCGACCGGGCGCCGGCGCGGGCCGGGATTTCGATCGGCGACAGCCTGGCGGCCATGCACTCGGTCATGGGGATCCTGATGGCGCTCCATCACCGGGCGAAGACCGGCAAGGGCCAGGTGATCGACGCGGCGCTCTACGAGAGCGTGCTGGCGGTGATGGAGAACCTGATCACCGAATACGACCTGACCGGCTATGTGCGCGAGCGCTCGGGCTCGGTGCTGCCGGGGATCGCGCCGTCCAACGCCTACCCGTGCGCCAACGGCGAGCTGATCCTCATCGGCGGCAATGGCGACAACGTCTATGCGCGGCTGACCGAGGCCATGGGGCGGCCGGACCTCAAGGACGACCCGAAGTTCGTGGACCACGCCAGCCGCGGCGCGCACCAGCATGAGCTGGACGGGATCATCGCCGACTGGACCTCGACCTTTGTGCTGGGCGACCTGCTCAAGCTTCTGGAGGCCAAGGGCATCCCCGCCAGCCGGGTCTATCGGGCGCCCGACATGCTGGAGGATCCGCAGTTCGCCGCGCGCGAGGCGATCGTCTCGGTGGACCACCCGGTGTTCGGCCCGGTCCGGATGCAGAATGCCTTCCCCAAGCTCTCGGCCACGCCTGGCAAGGTCCGCTGGCCGGGGCCGGAGCTGGGCCAGCACACCGCCGAGGTGCTGGCGGAGCGGGCGGGGGTGACGCCGGCGAAGCTGGCCGAACTGAGGGCCGCCGGCGTCGTTTAACCCCAAGGGTCCGCCGGCCCGCGACCTATGCCGCGGACCGAGCGTCGAAATCCGGGTCGCCTGGTTCCGGGCGAACTCCCTTGACCACCGGTCTGGTCCCCGCGACTTGGCGCCGCGAGCTCTCGAGAGGTCAGATAGAGGGGCCGGAGCGCGGTGCGCAGGTGGCGACTTGTCCCAGTGCGATCCTGCCGCGCGACGCCGCGCCGCACAGCATAGCTAACGGAAATGACTAACGATTCAGGAGCTCAGCCACGGCCGCGGCGACCTGCCCGACGTCGTAGGGTTTCCGGATGACCGGGGCCTCGAAGCCGCCCGGCGCGCCCCCGGTCTCGCCATAGCCGGTGGCGAAGACGAACGGGATGTGGCGCAGGTGCAGGGCCTCGGCCACGGGGGTGACCGAGCGGCCGTTGAGGTTGGCGTCCAGAACCGCGGCGTCGATGGGCTGGTCCAGCAGCGCCATGGCCTCCTCCAGCTCATAGGCCGGGCCGATTACCTGGGCGCCGGCTTCGGAGAGGCCGGTCTCCAACTCCAGGGCCAGCAGGACGGCGTCCTCGACGATGAGGACGCGGGCGCCCTTCAGGCTGGCGGGCCCGCGGGAGGTGGGGACGGTCTCGGTGACCCGGGCGACGGGGGCCTCGACCACGATGTCGGGCCGGTCGGCCATGGCCTGGGGGCCGGCGCGCAGGCGAACGGTCACGCCGGACGGGCGGAAGTCCACCTTGGTGTCGCCGTTCAGCTCGCGGCCGGTGACCTGCTCCAGCAGGGTGGAGCCGAAGCCCCGGCGGGCGGGGGGGCTGACGGTGGGGCCGCCGCTCTCGGTCCAGGTGAGCTCGAAGCCGCCCTTGGGGCGGGCGGCCCAGCGCAGGCTGACGTGGCCGGTCTCGACGGACAGGGCGCCGAACTTGACCGCGTTGGTGGCCAGCTCGTGCAGGGCAAGCGACAGGGCGTTGGCGGCGCGCGGGGTCAGGAACAGGTCCGGCCCCTCCCAGCTGGTCTGGCCGGGGGCCAGGGCGCCCAGCTCGGCGGCGGCCAGGTGGTCGATGGCGGCCCCGCGCCAGCGGGCGGCGGTGAGCAGCTCGTTGGCGCTGGCCATGGCCTTCAGCCGGCCGCCGAAGGTGGTCAGGAACCCCTCCAGCGAGGTGGTGCGCTTGGCGGTCTGCTGGGCCAGGGCCTGGACGGCGGCCAGGACGTTCTTCACGCGGTGGTCCAGCTCGGCCATCAGCTGCTGGCGCTGGTCTTCTTCCAGATGGTGCTTGCTGACGTCCTCGATGACGCCGCAGACGCGCCGGGCGGCGCCCGTCTCGTCCCGCAGTACGGTGCCGGCGGCCCGCATCCACAGCACGCGGCCGTCGTCCGGCCGGATCATCCGGTAATGGCGCTCGAAGACGTCGGTGTCCCGCAGCTGGGCGGCCCGCTCCGCCAGCATCACCTTCAGGTCGTCCGGATGGATGTATTGGTCGTAGACCGCGCCCCCCTGGGCCGGAGCCTCTCCCGCCGGCAACCCCGTGATCGCAGCCAGTCGGTCGCTGACAATGTAGACGTCGCGATCGAGGTCCCACTCGAACTCACCCAGGCCGGCGACCTGGAGGGCCAACCCCAGGCGTTCGCGGTCAGAACTGCCTACGAACTCGCGCGTCATAAATCCAACATAGGCAACGCCATCGGCGGAGGCGACCGAGAAGAGCGCAAACTTTCGTGCCCGTCCACGGCGCCTTTGCGGCAGCCGGAATAACGACCTATGTTGCAGCGCGCGAAAGCTTCAGCTTCCCAATCCAGGGAAGCGCCTCGTTGGGAGACGATCCATGCCGCCCAAGTCCGGCCAACTGACCACCGAAGACGTGGCCGACGCGGCCAACGACACCGCCGCCAAGATCACCGCCGACGCCCAGAGGGCGATCGCCGACGCCGCCAAGCGGATCGAGGCCACCGTCCAGCAGGCGCTGGAGCAGGTGCGCGCCCAGTCCCGCGTCTACGCCGACGTGGCCGGGGAACAGATGGACGAGGCCACCCGCCTGGCCAGCGAACAGATCCGCGCCCGCCCCCTGGCCGCCACCGGCGCCGCCCTCGGCATCGGGGTGCTGATCGGCATGCTGCTCGCCTCCAGACGTTGAACCTCAAGCGCATCCTGAGCCTCGCCGCCGCGCTCGCCGCGGTGGCGGCGGCAGCGGTCGTGTGCGTGGTGGCGGCCTCGTTCGCCCTCTACGCCCTGGCGCGCGAATACATCGGGGCGGCCGGCGCCGCGGCCGTCGTGGCGGCGGCCTTCGCGCTGGTCGCCGTGATCGTCGCTCTGATCGCGACCCGCAAGGTCATGCCCAAGGTGAAGCCCGGCGTTCCGCCGCCGCCCGCCTCGCCGATCGACAAGGTGGTGGCGATGGCCAAGGAGCATCCCATCGTGGCCGTGGGCGCCGCGGCGGTGGCTGTCACCGTGATGGTGCGCAATCCGGCCATGGTCACGGCCCTGGTGAGTGCGTTCCTGGCCGGCAACAATACGCCCAAGCCGCCCAAGTAGCGGAACAGCAATCCCGCCGGAGCGTTGCCTTCGCCGCAGGCCGCCAAGGGTCTGCGAACGGAGATTGTGACATGCTCGGTTGGGCCTTGACCTTCCTGGTGGTCGCCCTGATCGCGGGCGTGCTCGGCTTCACGTCTGTGGCCGGCGCCGCGATGGGGATCGCCAAGATCCTGTTCTTCGTCTTCCTGGTCCTGTTCGTCGTCTCGCTGGTCATGCACCTGGTGCGCGGCCGCGGCGTCGGTCCCGGACCTCTCTAGCAGGACGAAGAGCTAGTCTGGGCGTCGATCCAACGCCCAGGTCCGATAGGGCTCGTAGTTCGAGCCCGTCCAGGCGAGGGCGGTCACGCGAATGCAGCCGTCCTCGACCTCGACCTCATTGTAGCCGGGCGGCACGCCCCGCTCCCGGACGGAAAGAGTGCCGGCCCCGACACCGTAGGTCCGTCCGTCGCGGTGCGGATAGGGCCAGGCGAAGGGCGCGTGAATGTGCCCCGACAGCACCAGGTCCACCCCGGCTCCGGCCAGCACCTCGGCGGCCCGCTCCCCGCCCCAGACCCGGGCGGTCATCGGCCCACCCAGCATTTCGATCAGGGGGTGATGGACGACAACGATCCGCAGGTGGTCGGAGGGTTCGAACCACTCGGCCGCGCGCTTGGCCTGCCGGACCGAAATCTGGCCCTTCGACCAGTTGATCCGGGGCTGGGCGCCTCGGGCGGTATTGATCCCGCGCACCGCCACGCCGTCCTGCCGCCAGGCCTGGAAGGGGGCGGGGCCGACATAGTGCTCGAAGCGGCGGAACGGAGCGAAAATCCGCTCCGCCCATGCCAGATAGGGCGCGTCGTGATTGCCCGGCGTGACGAACCTCGGCTCCGGCAGGCCTTCCAGCCAGGCGACGGCGGCTTCGAACTCGGGCTTCTCGGCGAAGCGGGTCAGGTCGCCCGACACGATGGTGAGGTCGAACCCGCCGGCCCGGATTCGCTCGCCGGCGGCCGCGACGGCGTCCTTGTTCTCGCCGCCGAAGTGGATGTCCGAGAGGTGGGCCAGGCGGACCTTCACCGTTCGTCCTTCGGCGGGGTCAGTACGCGGCAGATCCTGGGGTCGTAGCGGACGTCGACGACGCTGGGCAGGCGCACAATCTCGCCGTCCAGCAGGGCGGGGATACTCTGGGCGGCCCAGACGTGGGCGCGCTTGCAGAATTCGTCGTCGACGGAGGGATCCGTGCGCCAGTCGCGGACCAGGGCGTTGATGCCCAGGCGCAGGATCTCGCCGGCCCCGCTTGGGTTCAAGGCCGCGGCCTCGAGCTGAGGGTCCTCGGCGCGCATGACCTTCGACGCGATGGGACAGATCAGCACCAGGGCCTCGGCCTTGGAGCGTTCGCGGCCGTCCAGCTGGTAGCGCAGCCGACCGGTAAAGGCGCGCTGCAGGGCGTGCTTCGCGTGGCCGAACGCATCGCCGAGCCTGCCGGCGCGGGCGGCTTCCCGCACGGGCGCCAGCCGGGCCGGCGAGCCCAGGATCGCGGCGCAGAGGAACCTGTGGCCATCGATGCAGCCGCCGCCCAGGTCGCGCTCCCGCCCGTCCTCCAGCGCCAGTTTCAAGGCTTCCTGCCAGGGCCGCGCGCCGTAGACCGCATGGGGCATCATGTTCATGGTTCCCCCTGGCAGGGGGGCTATCATCGGGCCGTCCATACCGCACAGCTCGGCCGCCGCGCGTACGGTGCCGTCACCCGCCAGGGTGATGAGCAGGTCGGGACTGGTGGCGATCGCGGCCTTCAGCTCGTCGATGAGATTCGCTGGCTGCGGCGCGCGCACCCGTGCGGACACGCCGAACTCCGCCAGCAGCTTTTCGATTTCGTCAGGCGCGGTCGGGCCTACGCTGCCGGAGGCGACGTTGACGACGACCTCGATCTTGCCGAGGCGGGGGCGGGCGGCAGCTTCGCTGTCAGTTGGTGGCAGGCGTCTGGGTCCCGTCGGTCGTCGTCACGTCACGCACCGCCTGGCCGGCGCCGGCGGCTGCGCCGCGGACGACAGGTTCGGCCTGATCGGCGGCGGTGGCAAGGTTTTGGTCCACCACCGTGCCCGCGCCGCTGAAAGAACCGTTCACGGCCGCCAGGGCCATGACGATCAGTCCCACGGCGGCGGCGATCACGGTGAAGGTCATCAGGATGGGGTGGCGGCGGCGCTGCTTCTTGGCGTCCTTGCGACCCAGCTCATACGCCTGCCGCAGGTCGCTGCGCTCGGTGTCGCGGTCGCTGTAGGAGGTCACGGCTCTTGTCTCCACGAAGTGTACCCTCGTTGCAACGGAACCCGCGCGCCTTGGTTCCGCACGGAACTGCGCAGGTGGAGATGCGTTTTCCGCCACAGAGCGCATCCCGCCCCCGGCGATCAAGGAGGCGCTCCAGAGTGAACTGGCGACCCTCGGGCGCCGGGGACACCCCACAGGAGAGCCATTCTTATGTTCAAGCCTCTTATCGCTATCGCCGGCGCCGGCCTGCTGGTCTCCGCCTGCACCACCTCCGGCAACACGGAACGTAGCGCCCTCGGCGGCGCGGCCCTCGGCGCGCTCGGCGGCGCGGCGATCGGCGCGATCTCGGGCGACGTCGGCGTCGGAACGGGCGCTGCGGTCGGCGCGGCCGTCGGCGGCACCGTCGGCGCCGTGAAGGGTTGCCGCGAAGACGGCGGCTGCGGCGCGTCCTCGCCGAACCGTCGCCAGTACTACGACGAGCGCGCGGGTCGCTATTACTACTACGACTCCGGCACCGGCCGGTATTACTGGGAGAACGGCACGCCGCGCTGACGCGGAAGCCGACACCGGAGTATGAAAGGGGCGGTCGGACATTCTTCCGGCCGCCCTTTTTCGGTTCTGATCTGGAGGGGCTTGGGATGAAGACCGCAATCGTGGCCAGCTTGACGCTGGTCGTCGGCTTGAGCGGCTGCGCCAGCGTGCGAAGCGCACGCGACGCGATCGTGCGGGCGCCGCCGACCTGCCAGGACGTGACCATTCCGATCTACTTCGAGCCCGACGCCGCGCAGCTGACGCCGGAAGGCCGACGCGTGATCTCCAGCCAGGCGGCGCAGGCCAAGCGCTGCCGCATCGAATCGGTCCGGGTGCTGGGGCTGGCCGACGCCGCCGGTGATCCCGCCGCGAACCTCCAACTGTCGAAGGCCCGTGCTGCGTCCGTCTCCGATGCGCTGAAGAGGGCGGGCCTGCCGAGCGCAGAGTTCGACCTGTCCGCGGTGGGCCAGGCCGGATCGCTGACGCCGGAGGGCAGGATCCAACCGGTCCGCCGTCGCGCCGACATCACCCTGAAGCTCGCCAAGCCGGAATAGCTGGCGGACAGGCACGCAAAAGAGAAGGGCGGGCCTTGAGGCCCGCCCAGGTGTGCATCATCGAGAAAAGGGGTGCGGAGACGGCAGACTGGCATGTTCGCCAGCCTCAAGTCGGGGGGGGCGTCGCCGCCTCCGCACACATAAAACACGGTCCTCCCGCAACCGTTCCGAGCCCCCGGCAAATTTTTTAAGACCTCAGGAATCGGTCTCCGACGCGGTCTTCGGAACGCCGGCTTGGCCGTGCGCGTTAGTCCGGCGCCGCCAGGAAAGGGCGTCTTCGATGCGCAGTTCCTTCACCGCCACAACGGGCCTGAAGCTCTCCAGGAGCCCCAGCGCGCGCGACCAGGCCGTCCGTCGAGGATGGGTCATGCTCGCTGCGATCGCCGGCTTGGCGCTGGCTGGCGGCGCGCTGGGCCTGATCACCGCGCCGAGCGGTGCCGAACCCGCCGGCCGCACCGGCCCCTTCAGCTACTTCCCGTCCCAGTAAGGAGACCGATCCATGTCGTTTTCGTCCCCCGAGACCGAAAGACCGGTCGTCAACGCCACCCGCGCCCGACAGGGCCGTTGGGGCCGACCCATCATGCTGGTCCTGATCTTCGGCACCCTGCTGGCCGCCCTCGGTATGTTCGCCGCCTGGAGCTGGAAGTCCGCGGACGAAGGTCCTGCCGGCACCGCGCAGGAGACGGTGGATGGTCGCGGCTTCGGCGCGCCCGAACCGGTCGCGCCCACCCCGCCTTCTCAGTAGGCTCCCGAGCCCGCTCCAATGAAAAAGGGCGTCGCTTGCACAAGCGGCGCCCTTCTCTTTGGGTCTTCAGCTTGGGGTCAGGCGGCCTGCTTGTTCTGCCGGCGCGGGTGGAAGAACAGCGCCTGGCCGATGGCGGCTTTCACCGTTTCGGGCTGGAAAGGCTTGGTGATCAGGAACGTCGGCTCCGGACGCTCGCCGGTCAGCAGCCGTTCGGGGAAGGCGGTGATGAAGATCACCGGCACGTCATAGCGCTGGAGGATGTCCTTCACCGCATCGATACCGGACGATCCGTCCGCCAGCTGGATGTCGGCCAGCACCAGGCCCGGGGTCTTGCGCGCGACGGCGTCGACCGCTTCGGTGCGGGTGGCGGCGATATCGACCACAGAATGACCCAACTCGGTCACCAGGGCCTCGATATCGGCGGCGATCACCGGCTCGTCTTCGATGATGAGGACGTCCGTGGCCAGTTCGGCGTCGATCTCGGCCTGGGCCTCGGAGATCAGACGTTCGACCTCGCTGAACTCGGCGCCCAGGATCTGGGCGGCCTCGGTGGGCGTGAAGCCCTCCAGCGCCGTGAGCAGGAACGCCTGGCGCGAGCGCGGAGCGATGCGCATCAGCCGGCTGCTGGCGTCGTCCATGACAGTGTCGTCCTCGCTCGGAGTTTCGAGCTGGGCGCCCGAACTGCACCAGATGGCGTGGAAGACATGATAGAGCGCGACGCGCGGCGTCATGTTGTCGGCGAGCGTGCGTTCGCCGGCCGCCAGCGCCTCGAGGGCCACGCGGACATAATGGTCGCCTGTGGTCTGGTCGCCGGTGAGAGCGCGCGCGTATCGGCGCACGTAGGGAAGATGCGGCGCCAGTCTGGCTAGAAGACTCAAGGGTGACCCCTCCCGTATTGCATTTCGAACACGGCGAACCGGCGCAAAGGATGCTCCCCGACCGGACCCCATGATGTGCTGAAAACGTGACTGCTGGGAACCGGTTCCCTTATGGCGTGGTTTTCCGCATCTTGTTCGGCGTCGAGCGGGAACCCGAAAAGGGACAAGGGCGTTGAGCGATCGCAAGGAACTCGAGAGGGGGCGGACTTCGCGTGAGCGGAGCGCCGACGAAATGATCGAACAGCGTCCAACAACGGAGCGCCGCAAGGCCTCCGCAGCTCTTGATGAAGCCCGCCTGCGTCAGCAGGCGATCGGCGTGCGCCTGCGTCAGATGTTCGACGAAGTGGTGAACGAGGACGTGCCAGACGAATTCCTCGAGATCCTCCGGCGCGCAGACGAACGCGGCTCGGAGAAGGCCTGATGGAGGTCGCCGAGGCCGAAAAGAAGGTCCGCCCGCCGCGGACCGCCGCCGAGGATGCGGCGTTCAAGCGCGAGCTAGTGCAGTTGATTCCCCATCTTCGCGCCTTCGCCCGCACCCTGTGCGGAGATCCCACCGCGGCCGACGACCTGGCGCAGGACGCGATGATGAAGGCCTGGGACGCGCGCGCCAGCTTCCAGATGGGCACCAACATGAAGGCCTGGACCTTCATGATCCTGCGCAACCAGTTCTATTCCGAGAAGCGCCGCTCATGGCGCCAGAGCCAACTCGACCAGGAGGCGGCCGAACGCACGCTGGTGGCCGTGGACGATCCCGAGGCGCCCGTCGCCCTGGACGAACTGCGCCAGGGCCTGGCCATGCTCCCCGCCGAGCAGCGCGAGGCGCTGATCCTGGTTGGCGCCGGCGGCTTCGCGTACGAGGAGGCGGCCGAGATCTGCGGCTGCGCCGTCGGAACCGTGAAGAGCCGGGTCAGCCGGGCCAGGCGTGCGCTGCACGGCATCCTCGAGGCCGGTGCGTATGACCGGGACGGCGCATCCGCCAGCGATGCGATGCGTTCTATCCTGGCCGACGCGGAGCGGTTAAGCAGCGTCCGGTAGGACGCTGCCATGGTAGGATTTCCCGCCGGTTCGTTGAGCACGATCCGGGTTCGCCTGATCGCGGCCCTGGCCGCTGCGCTCTTGCCCGTCCTGGTGTTGGGCGCGCTGCAGTCGGCGATCGGCTTCCAGCGTGAAGGCCGTGAACTGCGGCAGAACCTCGGCTTCGCGGCCGAGCGCAGCGCCGCCACGGCCCGCGCGCAGATGGAAGGCGCGGATATCCTGCTGCAGACCCTCGCGCCGGGCGCGATTGGCTTCCAGTGCCAGAAGCGGCTGGAGCAGGTGACCACCCGCATCCCGGGCTATCTCAACCTGATCCGGTTCGACCGGCAGGGCCGGGTGGTCTGCGCCGCGGGCGGGGTGCCCGCCGACCTGGGCCGGGCGGAGCGGCCCTGGTTCCGCCAGCTGGCCGAGGGCGGGGCCATCTCGATCACCCGCGACCCGGGCTCGGCCTATGCCGAGGAGCCGGCGATCCTCACAGCCGCCCGGGCGACCGGGACCGACGGCGCGTTCGACGGCGCCTTCGCCGCGGTGATCGCACTCACCAGCCTGCAGCCCAAGGTCAACGACCCGTCGCTGCCGAAGGGGGCCGAGGTGGGGTTGGTGGAGAAGAGCGGCGGCTACATCACCTTCACCGACGCCGGCGCCTTCCCGCGGCTGCCGGCCGACTGGCGCGCCAAGGTCGAGGCCCGAGGCACGCTGGTCTGGTATGGCAAGGACGGCAAGGGGCGCCGCCGGGTCTATTCCGCCGCCCCGGTCGTGGGCGACGAGGTCTATGTCGTGCTCTCCGCCCAGTCGCCGGGGATTCTCTCGTGGGCGCGGCTGAACCCGCTGACCGGCATCGCCTTCCCGCTGTTGACCTTCCTGCTGGCGCTGATCGCCGTCTCGGTGGTGGCCGACCGGGTGGTCGTGCGCTGGATCGTCTACCTGCAACGGATCGCCGCCCTCTACGCCCGCGGCCGGCTTAGCGTGCGGCCGGTGCAGGCCGAGCAGATGCCGCCGGAGATCCGCGAGCTGGCCGAGACCCTCGAGGACATGGCCGACGCCATTGTCGGCCGCGACGCGTCCCTGCGCGACAGCCTGGCCCAGAAGGACGCGCTGATGCGCGAGATCCATCACCGGGTGAAGAACAACCTGCAGGTCATCTCCAGCCTGCTGAACATGCAGCAGCGCTCCCTGGTCGACCCCGCCGCGCGCTCGGCCATGAGCGATACGCGCCAGCGGATCACCGCCTTGGCCCTGATCTACCGCGCCCTCTACCAGGGCCCGGACCTCAAGCGCGTGGACCTCCGGCCGTTCCTGGAGGAACTGACCGCCCAGCTGATCAACGGCGAGCTGTCGCACGGCCAGGCCATCCGCACCGAGCTGAAGGTCGACCCGCTGGTCATCGACCCGGACCGGCTGGCGCCTCTGGCCCTGTTCGCCGTGGAGGCGATCACCAACGCCCAGAAGCATGCCTTCTCGGCGCGCGGAGGGACGCTGCGACTGAACTTCACCGTCCGTGGCGACGAGGCCGAGCTGGAGATCTGCGACGACGGCGAGGCCGAGGAGAACGCCCTGATGTCGTCGGGGGTGGGGCGCACCCTGATGACCGCCTTCGCCCGCCAGTTGCGCGGCCGGGCCGAACTTACGCGCAACGAGGCCGGGGGGATCACGGCGCGGCTCATCTTCCCGACGCCCGCGGCCGATCGGCCGCCCGCCGCCAAAGGGAACCAGGCGGCCGCTTGAAGCGTTGCCACGGGGAGCTATTCAAACTCCTGGAGATTCCGCATGCGCAAGAAAATCGTTCTGCTGGCCGTTCTGGCCGCCAGCCTCGCCGCCTCGGCCTGCAACACCGTCTCCGGCGCGGGCAAGGACGTGAAGTCCGCCGGCGAAGCGGTCACCGACACCGCCGAAGACGCCAAGCGATAGATTTCGCAGACATCCGTGGATCAGGCCCGTCGGGAAACCGGCGGGCCTTTTTCGTGTGCGGTCAGGCGACCGAGCGCGCCGCGTCGCGGGTGGCGGCGTAGAGGCTCATGTCCGGCGCGGCGCGCACGAAGGCCTTGCCCGCGGAATCGTTCTGGCCGAGCACTAGCAGGCCGTCCGGCGCCAGGGCGGCATGGAGCCCGCCCAGCACCCGGGCGCCGGCCTCGGGCGCGAGCTGGCTCAGGGCGCTGCGGCAGAGGATCAGGTCGTACTGGCCCACCCGGGACAGGTCGTCCATCAGGTTCACACGGCGCCACCGCACCATCTGGCGCACCCGGGGCGACAGGGCGAACGACTCCCCATCCTTCTCGAAATGGCGGACCAGCATGCGGGCCGGCAGGCCGCGCTGGACCTCGAACTGCGAGTAGCGGCCGCTCTGCGCCTTCTCGAGGCTTCGCTCGGAGAGGTCGGAGGCGAACAGCTCGATCTTGCCCAGGCCCGGCGCGTCGGCCAGCAGCATGGCCAGGGAATAGATCTCCTGGCCGGTGCCGCAACCGGCGCTCCAGATCCGCAGCGGCTCCAGTCCGCGCGAGCGGGCGAGGACGGGGATCACCTCCTCGGCCAACTGGGAGAAGACGCGGTGGTCACGGAAGAACTCGCTCTCGGGCAGGGCCATGGCCTCGACCGCGGCCCAGGCCAGGCGGTCGTCGACCTCGTGACGCAGGGCGTCGATGAAGGCTTCCGTCGAGCTGAAGCACTCGCGGCGCGCCAGCGGCGAGAGGCGGCTCTCGATCAGATAGGCCTTCTCCGGGTCGACCTTGAGGCCGGCGCGGGCCAGGCAAAGGGCAGAGACGAAATCGCGGTCCGCGATCGGGATCATGCCAGCAGCCCCAGGTAGTCGAGCTTGCCGGCGACGATGCCGCCGTCGAAAGGCTTCATGATGTATTCGTCAGCGCCGGCGTCCAGCGCTTCGCGGATCGCCTCGATCTCGTTTTCGACGCTGCAGAAGACCACCTTGGGGGCCTCGCCGCCGGGCGCGGCGCGCAGCTTCTTGACGAACTCCAGCCCGTCCATGGCCGGCATCCGCCAATCCAGGAGGATCGCGTCGGGCATGACCGCGGTGCACCAGGCCATGGCCTCGACGCCATCGGACGCCTCCGCGACCTCGAAGCCCAGATCCTCGAGGATCCGGCGCGAGACCTTGCGGATCACGCGGCTGTCATCGACGACGAGACAGGTCTTCAAGGCTTCCGGCGCTCCCGCAATGTGGAAGCGTATGTCGCGCCGAGTTGGTTAACGCGGGGTATGGGCCGGCGCAGAACGCCGCTTCAGGTCCGCGGAGTCACGCCGGCAGGGTCGCCGCGAAAACCACCCGTTCCTCCTGCACGTCGGCGAACACGCGGCCGCCGGCGTCGGTGACGAACAGATGGGTGTAGTAGGCCTGGACCCAGTGGCCGTGCAGGCCCTCGCCCAGCGGCTGGCCCTGCAGGCCGGCCAGCACCTCGGGACGCAGGCGTGCGCGGGGCCCGGTGGACTCGATGGCGATGGCGAGCGAGGCGCCCTCCTGCACCGCCCGGACCTTGGCGATCCCGCCCGTGGGAAGGGCGGCGCCCGCCATCTGGGCGAGGTTGAGCAGGGTGCGCGCCGCGGGCTTGTTCACCGCCGGGGCGTCCACTTCCCACTGCAGTTCGGCGCGCATGTGGGCGAAGACGCCCTGGGCCAGCTTGTCCAGGTCGCGGACGTCGAAGGTCTCGGCCGAGGCCGAGGCGCCGAAGGCCACCCGGCAGAACGACAGCAGGTCCGCCAGCTTCTTCGCCGAGGACACGATCAGGCCCATGGCCTCCTCGCGCATGTCCTGCGCGGAGGGGTCTTCCAGCAGGTCCAGGCCGGACGATATGGCGCTCGCCGGGCTGATGAAGTCGTGGCACATGCGCGCGGCTAGGTAGGCGGCGAGTTCGGCGGGGCGCACGGCGGCGGCGGCGGTGTCTGTCATGTCGGCCCAGCTTTGACGCGATTTGCGCCTTGGGGAAACGTCCCGGCCTCTCTAAGGAAGCCGCCATGACGACGTTTTGGGACCCTTTCATGGAGCCGGGCGTGCTGGTGCGTCACCCCACGGAGACCGATTGGGGCCTGGGCCAGGTCCAGTCGGTGGCCGGACGGAAGGTGACCGTGAACTTCGAGAACGCGGGCAAGCAGACGATCGACGCCAGTGTCGTGACGCTGGTGTTCGTGTCTGACGATCCCCGAAACTAGCCGGCCGAGGACGAATTGAGCGACAATGATGTGGGCGAGGTTCTCGCCGAGATCTGCGAGGCCGCCGCCGCCCTGATCCTGCCCTTGTGGCGGTCCGGTCTCGAGGTGCTCACCAAGGCCGACGAGAGCCCGGTGACCGTGGCCGACCAGCGGGGCGAGAAGCTGATCCTGGAGCATCTGGCGAAGCACTTCCCCGCCGTGCCGGTGATCTCGGAGGAGGACGCCAGCGAGTTCGGCACGCCCGACGCCATCGGCCCACGCTTCTTCCTGGTCGATCCCGTGGACGGCACCAAGGCCTTCGTGCGCGGCGACCCGAACTTCACGGTCAACATCGCCCTCGTCCAGGATGGTCGTGTGGTGGCCGGCGCCGTCTCGGCCCCGCCGACCGGCGAGACCTGGTTCACCAAGGGCGGCGTGGCGATGAAGCGCGTCAACGGCGGTCCCGCCGCGCCGGTCCGGGTGCGCCAGTGGCCCAAGGGCAAGGCCGTGGCCCTGGTCAGCCACACCATGAAGGAAGAGACCACCCGCAAGCTCGCCGAGGAGTACGGCTTCGACGTGCCCGAGCCGATGGACTCCTCGATCAAGTTCTGCCGGATCGCCGAGGGCTCGGCGGACATCTATCCGCGCCACGGCCCGACCATGGAATGGGACATCGCCGCCGGCCACGCGGTGCTGGAAGCGGCGGGTGGTACGGTCCTGACGCTGGAGGGCCAGCCTTTCGCCTACGGCAAGGCCAGCGAGGGCTTCCGCAACGGTTGGTTCGTGGCGCGCGGAGGCTGAGCCGTCCGCCCGTCTTTGGCTACCGAGACGTCCACGGTCGGGCCTTTGACGATCCTTGCTTGGCCGCCGCCTGTTCCCGCTGGAACCGCCCACCCCGAGGTGGCTTCGGCCGCGCGTCAAGCGCCGCCTGCTTCAGCCGCAGGGCGCGTTGGATCGGCGTTTCGTCCGGATCGTCGGTCATGTGGTCGCCGTCCAAATCCTATCGCTGGCCCCGCCTTCTCGTCTCGCGGTCGTTTGAGCGCATGTCCGGTTTTCAGCATAGACCCGAAGACCGCTTTCGACCCTTAGGCGACATTCGCGCATGATTTCTCCTTTCCCGCGCAGTGGGAGAGGGGCCCATCGGCCGAAGAGCCGATGGGGGAGAGGGCAAGCCGGAAGCTCGGCGGATAGATCGGTCGTTCAATGGCTCAGTGGATGGGGCTCGCCCTCTCCACCACCCGCTCTTCGCCTGCGGCTCGGCGGGCGGTCCCCCTCTCCCGCTCCGCGGGAAAGGAAGGGCGCGACCCACCCCTCAGAGACGTTCCGAAGATCCGCCTCGCGCGGAAAGCCGAACGGCGCCTACGCGTCCGTCGCCGGGTGCGCGGCGACCCAGGCTTCGAGCGCCTGCTCCGCCTCGGCGGTGCAGCCGCCCTGGTGGACCTGGACGATGGCGTCGAGGCTGGTGATGGCGGCGACCTCCGGGCAGACGCCGGCGCGGGTGCGCGTGGCGTACAGGCCGGACAGCTTCCGCTCGGGCGGCGCGACGATGGTGCGGAGGACCGCCAGCCGTTCGGTCTCGGACTGGCCTGCCTTGCGCGCGGGCGCCATGACGCCGGCCGCCGCGCCCTTCAGGCGGATCATGTCGCCCGAGGCGTGCATCAGGGTCAGGGTCCGCCCGGGCGCCAGCGGAATCTTCGCGCCGCCGTCATACGACGCCCCCCGCGCGATGGCGGGGTCGGTGGAGGCGACCACGATGTAGTCGCGCGCGGCGGCGGCTCCGGCGAAGGCCGCCAGGGTGAAACCGAGGATCAGGGGGACGAGGCGTCGAACCATGATCCAAGCATGCGCGTCATGGTGGAGCGCCGCAAGCCCACGGCGATCTGGCGTATCGCGTCCCGCGAACGTGGATTGGCGAGACGCGGGGGCGGCGCGCACGCGCGCCGAGACCCGCTGCGGCGCGGCGCCTGCGACACATCAACCTACAACCAACAATTGAGCCGACCGTTAACCTGCGGTTAGGGGTTGGTGTTCTATGTTCGCCGCTAGAATGTCGAGGCAAACGCTATGGTCAGCGTCCAGCTACGAAATTCAGGCTCGGGTCTGTGGACCCCTTTCACCCTGCCCACCTCGGTGCAGGCAGCGCAGACGATCGCCAGCGCGGTGAAGACCCTGAATATCGCCGATCAGGTGCGCATCACGCCCGCCGCCGTCATGCCCGCGCCCGTGAAGGCCGCCCCCGCGTCCGCGGAACTCGACATCCAGGTTTAGTGGCGCGTCAGCGCCGACAAGCTTCAAACCACGAAAAATACCAAGAGCACGAAGAGGCGAGCCAGCCGCGCTTTCGTGTCTTTCGTGGCCATTCGTGGTTCCAGAAATGGGGCCTGCGGGGCGCGACGAGCCGGATTGGGGAGCGCGGCGTCTAGCAACGCGCCAGGTCGCTCCGTTCGTCCACATCGAACAGCACGCCGTCGTCGGGCGCTTCGATGAGGGCCAGCGCCGTGCCCAACGCCTGCAGGATCGGCCGCGCGCCGACGTCGCCGACGAGTCCCGCGACCTCCGCGAACAGCGCTCGGCCCAGCACCACGGGATTGCCGCGCCGTCCCCCAAACACCGGGGCCGACGCCGGCGCCCCCGCGGCCACTGCGGCGGCGAGGGGGCCCAGGACCGCATGGGGCACGCGGGGCATGTCGCCCAGGAACACGAGGGCGCCCCGGATCTCCGGCGAAAGACTGGCGACCCCCGCCCGCAGCGAGGCCGCCATCCCCTCGGCGTGGTCGGCGGCGTGGACCAGGCGGATCTGCGGATCGAAGGCGCGGGCGCAGGCGGCCACGTCCGGGGCGTCGGCGCCCGTCACCACCGTCACCGCGCCGGGGCAGGCCGCCCGCGCCGCCGCCAGGGCGCCGTGCAGCAGCGGCCGGCCGTGATAGTCCGCCAGCAGCTTGCCGCCCCCGAAGCGGGAGGCCGAACCGGCCGCCAGGACCAGGGCCGCGAACCTCGCCTCTGTCGTCACGCGCGGTTCCCCCCTATCTTGGACATCGCATGACGCCCTACGACGACATCGCCCCCGCGGCCACACCCGTAAAGAGCGGCGCACCGCTGATCGACGGCTTCGGCCGGACGGTGAGCTATCTGCGCCTCTCGGTCACCGACCGCTGCGACCTGCGCTGCGTCTACTGCATGGCCGAGCACATGACCTTCCTGCCGAAGGCCGAGGTGCTGAGTCTGGAGGAGCTGGACCGGATCGCCACGGCCTTCGTGGACCTGGGAACGCGCAAGCTGCGCCTGACTGGCGGCGAGCCCCTGGTGCGCAAAGGGATGATGGATCTCGTCCGCAGCCTGGGACGGCATCTGAAGACCGGGGCGCTGAACGAGCTCACGCTCAGCACCAACGGGACACGCCTGCGCGAGTTCGCGGGCCAGCTGGCCGAGGCCGGCGTGCGTCGCGTCAACGTCTCGATGGACACTTTGAATCCCGTGCTGTTCCGCCGCCTCACCCGCGGCGGCGACCTCGCCAAGGTGCACGACGGCGTCGCCGCGGCCCAAGAGGCGGGCCTGGCGGTGAAGATCAACGCCGTGGCGCTCCGGGACGACAACGCGGCCGAGATCCCCGACCTGATCCGCTGGGCCCACGGTCGGGGTTGCGACCTGACCCTGATCGAGACCATGCCCATGGGCGAGGTCGAGGCCGACCGCACCGACCAGTACCTGTCCCTCAAGGACGTCCGCCGCGAGCTGGAGAGCTTCTGGACGCTGGAGGACCTGCCGCTCAATACCGGCGGTCCGGCGCGCTACGTGCGGGTGGCCGAGACCGGCGGCCGGCTGGGCCTGATCACCCCGCTCAGCCACAATTTCTGCGAGGCCTGCAACCGAGTGCGCCTGACCTGCACCGGAACGCTGCACACCTGCCTGGGGCAGGAGGACGCCACCGACCTTCGCGCCGTGCTGCGCGCGGGCGCCACCGACGCCGAACTGACGGCGGCGATCCGCGGCGGCATCGCGGCCAAGCCCAAGGGCCACGATTTCGAGATCGCGCGCAAGCAGCCAGCCGTGGCGCGGCACATGTCCACGACGGGCGGCTGAGCATGGCCCGCGTCCTGCTGTTCGGTCCCCTGCGCGACCTCGCCGGCTGGCGGGAACGGGAGGTCGATAGCCCGTTCCTCTCCGTCCTCCGCGCGCGGCTGACCGAGGAGGACCCGGCCCTGGGCGCCGCCCTGGGCGGTCCGGGCGTGCAGGTGGCGCTGGACCAGGTCCTCGTGCGCGGCGACGCCCCGCTCAATCCGCGCACCGAAGTGGCCTTCCTGCCGCCCATGAGCGGCGGATGACCCGCCTTCGCCAAGGCTCCGGAGGGCTGGGCCCGATCCTGCGTAGCTCCGAACGGAGCGTAGGAGGATGATCCGGCTCACCTTCGAACCCTTCGACCCAGGCGCCCTGCTCAGCGAGTTCTGTCGGGACCGCGCCGAGGTCGGCGCCGTGGCCACCTTCACAGGCCTGGCCCGCGCCGAGGCGGGCGCAACCACGATCCTGGAGCTCGAGGCCTATCCCGGCTTCACCGAGGCGGAGATCGACAAGATGGCCGGCCGGGCGCGCGCCCGTTTCGGCCTCCTGGATGTCCTGATCCTGCACCGCGTCGGCCGCATCGCCCCGGGCGAGCCGATCGTCTTCGTCGCCACCGCCGCCAGCCATCGCCGCGCCGCCTTCGAGGCCTGCGACTTCCTGATGGACTACCTGAAGTCCAAGGCGCCCTTCTGGAAGAAGGAGCACGGCCCCGACGGCGAACGCTGGATCGAACCCACCGCCCAAGACCACGCCGACCGCGAGCGCTGGAGCTAGCCGCGCTCGGCGGCTTCCAACCAGGTGACCTGCCGCACATAGGCGTCGGCGTCGAACTTCTTGAAGGTGTTCGCGCCCATGGACCGGACCGTGCCGAACACCGGCTGCGGGCCCCAGGGGCGATCGTGCAGGCCGAAGATCCAGCCCACGTTGGTGAAGGAGTTGGCGTCCCGGCCATCGAGGAACCAGCGATTGTTCAGGGCCAGGATGGTCTCGAAGGCTTCCTGCGGGGTGGCCGACCAGTGCAGGATCTTCTTGCCCCAGTACATGCGCAGGTGGTTGTGCATGTAGCCCGTGGCGCGCATCTCCCGCATGGCGGCGTTCCAGTAGGGATCGTGGGTCTCGGCCGCCTCGAACTGGGCGCGGGTGTAGAGGTGGGGCCGCGGGTCGGCCGCATGGGCGGCCAGGGTCTTCCGCGCCCAATCGGGCAGCACGTCGTAGGTGTCGTAGCCTGGTTCGTAGAAGGCGTGGTTCATGGCCAGTTCCCGCCGCACCACCAGTTCCTCCAGGTAGCTGGCGCGGCTGTCCGAGGCGGGCGCGCGTCGCGCCGTCAGGGCGATCTCCACCGGCGAGATCTGGCCGAAGTGCAGGTAGGGGCTCATGTGCGAGGCGACGTTCGCCTCCGGCTTTCCGCGCAGTTCGCCATAGCGAGCCAGGTCCCGGGCGACGAACGCCTGCAGCCGCTCGCGCGCCGCGCCTTCGCCGGGGGCGAAGCGCTGCACCGGCCCGACCGTGGCGTCGATCTTCAGGCCGGCCAGCACCCCCGGCACGTTGTCCAGGTCGATGTCGCCCGCCACGTCCAGGCCGTCGGCGCGGCGGCGGACCGGGCGGGGCTGCAAGTGGTCGAGATGGTCGTCCCAGGCGCGGTGGATGCGCGGCCGGATCGTGCGCGCGGCGTACTCGTGTTTGTCCGAGGCCACCTCGACGGGGACCACCACGTCGCCCTCGACCTGCACAAGCCGCCGATGCGGGTCCTGGGCCAGTCCCTGGGCAAGGCGGGCGCGCCATGTGCGCTGGATCTTCAGGTAGCCGCGATCGCAGACCACCAGGGCGGCGTCGGCGGCGAGTCGCCGCGCCAGTTCGTGCGGCGGTTCCTTGCGGATGACGAAGCCCACACCGCGCTCCGCCAGCCGCCGGCGGACCTCGGCCAGCCCACGCAGCATGAAGTCGTAGTGGCGGACGTTGGCTTCCGGAAAGGCGGTCAGGCCGAAGCAGACCAGCAGCGGCAGGTCCAGTGCGTTGGCCTGTTCGAGCGCGTATTCCAGCGCCGGGTTGAATTCCGCGCGCTGGGACTGCTGCATCCAGTAGAGGACATAGGCGGCCTCCGGACGTGGCGGCGCGTCCACAAGGATCTTCAGACGTGCGGACGAGATCATCGACGCTTCCGTGTCCCTCTATGAGGGCAAGCTCATGACAGCTTTCCCGGAGCCTTTCGAGGCGGTCGTGATCGGCGCTTCCGGAGGAATCGGCGCCGCCCTGGCGTCGCGGCTGGAGGCGGATGGGCGCGTAAGCCGAGTCCACCGCTTCTCAAGGCGAACGACGCCCAGGCTGGACGTCACGGACGAGGCCTCGATCGCCGCCGCCGCGGCGACGGTCGGCGAATCTCGGCTGATCATCGTCGCCACCGGCCTGCTGCACGACGTCGAAACGGCGCCTGAGAAGCGGCTGGCCGATCTCGATCCGGCGGTCCTGGCCCGCAGCTTCCAGGTCAACGCCATCGGCCCTGCGCTGGTGCTGAAGCACTTCGCGCCGAAGATCCCGCGCGACGGCAAGGCGGTGCTGGCGGTTTTGACCGCCCGGGTGGGCTCCATCGCGGACAACCGATTGGGGGGCTGGTACGGGTACCGGGCCTCCAAGGCCGCGGCGAACCAGTTCGTCCGCACCGCCGCCGTGGAACTTGCGGCGCGACGCAGGGGCGCGATCTGCGTGACCCTGCATCCCGGCACCGTGGACACGCCGCTATCCGCACCGTTCCAGCGCGGCGTCGCGCCCGAGCGCCTGTTCACCCCCGACGTCGCCGCCGAACGGCTCCTGGCGGTGATCGACGGCCTGACGCCAGGCGATACGGGCGGATTCTTTGCTTGGGACGGCCAGCCGATCCCCTTCTGATTTTGCGCTTGCCCGAAATCGGGCACAGGCGTTGTCTGGCTCGGATGCGAGCTTCAGAAGACCCCTCGATGTCGGATGCCGGCGAGCTGGACGATCTCGTGGCCTACGTGGCCCGGTCCAGCGGCCTGAATCCGTCGCAAGCGAGGCGGATCGTCGATGACGTGCTCAACTACCTGGACGAAAGCCCCGAAGCCTTCGTTCGCCGCCGCCATGCAGCGCTGCTCCGGCTGGGCCGCCGCAACGACGAGATCTATGCCCGGATCGCCGACGAGCTGGCGCATCGCCGGTTCCCCGCCCCGGCCTTCAGCCTCCGCCAGATCCGCCGGATCATCTACGGCTGAGGGTCTCGTCTGATGTGCGGGATCGTCGGCTACATCGGGACGAAGCCGGTCCTGCCGCTGCTGGTCGAGGGCCTGCGCAGGCTGGAGTACCGGGGCTATGACAGCGCCGGCATCGCCATTGCGGCCGAAGGTCGCCTCGCGGTCCACAAGCGCAAGGGCAAGGTGCGCGAGCTGGAGAGCGTGCTGCCGGCCGAGGTCCCGGGTTCGGTGGGGATCGCCCACACCCGCTGGGCCACCCATGGCGCGCCCAGCGACCTCAACGCCCACCCGCATGTGGACGCGAGCGGCCGCATCGGCGTGGTTCACAACGGCATCATCGAGAACGCGGCCGAACTGAAGCGCAAGCTGCAGGCGGATGGCGTGGTGTTCGTCTCCGAGACCGACACCGAGGTCCTGGCGCACCTGATCGCGGCCCGGCCGGAGGCGTCCCTAGTCGAGGCCGTCCGCGCGGCTCTGCGGCAGGTGAAGGGCGCGTATGGGCTGGCGGTGATCGACGCCGCGCGACCCGAGGCCATCGTCGCGGCGCGCAACGGGGGGCCAGTGGTGATCGGCGTCGGCGACGGCGAAATGTTCGTGGCCTCCGACGCCTCGGCGCTGATGGGCCATGCGCGTTCGGTCGCCCACCTGGACGACGGCGAGGTGGCCGAGGTCCGCGCCGACGGCTTCACGGTGCTGACCCTGGAGGGCGCCGAGACCACCAAGACCACTCTGGAGCTCAGCGGCGACGCGGCCGGTTTCGACAAGGGCGACTACGCCCACTTCATGCGCAAGGAGATCGGCGAGCAGCCGGAGGCCGTGCGCCGCACTTTGCTGGGCCGGCTGGACCATCGCTTCTCCACGGCGCACCTGGGCGGCATCGAGCTGGCGGCGCGCGAGATGCTGGACATCCGGCGGGTGAAGATCCTGGGATGCGGCTCGGCCTTCTACGCCGGGACTCTGGGCGCCCACCTGATCGAGCAACTGGCCCGCATCCCGGCCCACGCCGAACCCGCCTCGGAGTTCCGCTACCGCAACCCGGTGATCGAGCAGGACACGCTCTACATCGCCGTCAGCCAGTCGGGGGAGACCTTCGACACGCTCGCCGCCATCCAAGAGGTAAAGCGCAAGGGCGGCCGGGTGTTGGGCGTGGTCAACAGCGTGGGCTCCACCATCGCCCGCGAGTGCGGCCGGGGCGTTTACCTGCACGCGGGTCCGGAGGTGGCGGTGGTCTCCACCAAGACCTGGACCTCGACCGCCGTGGCCTTCGCCCTGCTGGCGCTGCAGCTCGGCCGCGTGCGCGACCTGTCGGCGGGCCAGGGGGCTCGGCTCTTGTCGGCGCTGGCGGCCCTGCCCGAGCAGATCTCGGAGATCATGGCGCGCGAGGCCGAGCTGGCGCCCATCACAGCCCGACTGGCCCAGGCCGAGCATGCTTACTTCCTGGGCCGGGCGGCGGGCTATGCGGTTGCGATGGAAGGCGCGCTGAAGCTGAAGGAGATCAGCTACATGCACGCCGAGGCCTATCCGGCTTCGGAGCTGAAGCACGGCCCCTTGGCGCTGATCTCGGCCGAGACGCCGACGCTCATGGTGCTGCCGGACGACGATCTGCTGCCCAAGAACCTGTCGACCATCGCCGAGGTGCGGACCCGCGGCGGGCCGGTGCTGGCGATCACCCATCCGGGGGTCGTGGCCCCCGGCGTGGAGGCCAGTTTCGCCGTCCCGCGCTCCGAGCCGGAGCTGGACCCGATCCTGTTGAACATCCCCCTGCAGCTCCTGGCGTACCAGGTCGCGCGCGGCCTGGGCCGCGATATCGACCAGCCGCGCAACCTGGCCAAGTCGGTGACGGTGGAATGAGCCGCCTCTCCCCTCGCACTTCGTGTGGGGGGAGAGGAGCGCTATATGTCGAGCGAAGGAGCCTTCCATGAACGCGTTCACCCCCGGCGGCCGGATCGACGCCAACCAGCAGCTCAAGCCCGTGAAGATCGCGGTGCTGACCATCTCGGACACACGGGACGAGGAGAGCGACACCTCCGGCCACCTGCTGGCCCAGCGGGTGACCGACGCAGGCCATGAGCTGGTCGACAAGGCCATCGTGAGCGACAGCATCGTAGCGATCCGCGAGAAGATCGAGGCCTGGGCCGCGTCCGGCTTCGTGGAGGCCATCGTCACCACCGGCGGTACGGGCATCACCGGCCGCGACGTGACGCCGGAGGCCGTTCGGCCCCTGTTCGACAAGGAGCTGGATGGCTTCTCCGTCGTCTTCCACATGGTCAGCTACCAGTCGGTGGGCCTGTCGACACTGCAATCGCGGGCGCTGGCGGGCATTGTGAAGGGCGTGTTCGTCTTCTGCCTGCCGGGCTCGAACGGGGCGGTGAAGGACGGCTGGGACAAGGTGATCTCCGCCCAGCTCGACAGCCGCCACGGCCCCTGCAACATGGTGGAGCTCATGCCGCGGCTCACGGAAGTCTAGTGAGCAGACTCACCCATATCGACGAGACCGGCCGCGCGCGCATGGTCGATGTCTCGGACAAGGCCGTGACGACCCGCGAGGCGGTGGCCGAGGGGTTCGTGCGCATGAGCCCGGACACCCTGGCTCTGGCCCTCGCCGGTGAGGGCAAGAAGGGCGACGTCCGTGCCGTGGCCGAGATCGCCGGGGTCATGGCGGCGAAGAAGACCTCCGACCTGATCCCCATGTGCCACCCCCTGCCGATCTCCAAGGCCGAGGTCCGTGTGGAGCCGGGCGAGGGTGGCCTTGCCGTCACCGCGCGGGTGAAGACCACCGGCCAGACGGGCGTGGAGATGGAGGCGCTGACCGCCGTCTCCGTGGCCTGCCTCACCCTCTACGACATGCTGAAGGCGGCCGAGAAGGGCATGGTCATCGAGGCCGTGCGGCTGGTCTCCAAGACCGGCGGCAAGTCAGGGGACTGGACGGCGCCCTAGGGCGCCGCGTGGCCGGCATGTCCCGGGTGTGCCTGGGCGCCCCGGTGGTGTTTGCACGAGACGTTCGGGTTGAACGGGGTGAAGACGCCGTTCGGATTGTCCCGGTAGATCCAGACATGGCGGTCGTAGTGCGGGGCGAACATGTGCGCTTCGTCGACGGCGGTGTCGGGATTGTCGGCCATGGTGTCCCAGGCGAGGCCGTGGAAGGTGGGGGGGCCCTTGGCGCCCGTGGCGTGCCAGGCGGCCTGGAAGACCAGGTTCTCCACCGCGACCAGCTGCATCGATCCATCGGCCTGAGGCTCGTAGATCAGGATCGACGGCTTGCGGAAATCGGTGTGCGTGCCGTTCCCGTTCACGCGCGGGTTCGGCGGTTCGGTGACGCCGACGAGGTCAGGGCGGAAGTAGTGAACCCCCATGGCGCCGAGGATCGCCGGCTTGCCCATCATCTCGGCGCTGTCGCAGAGGTCGAAGGGATCGCGGATGTAGCCGTCGGCCAGGGCGACTTTCACATCACGGAATCGCTCGGTGAGTTTTCGGACCTCGGCAAGGTCAGGTTCGCCCGCCGCGGGCGCGGCGAGAGCAGCGCCCGCGAAGGCGGCCAGGATCAAGCCGAGAGCGGCTTTCGAAGCATGGATCATCGTTGAGTCTTCCCTGAGAATTCGAAGCGATTGTTGGGGCGGGGCGCGGCCTCGCCCGAGGCGGCGCCGGAATAGCCAGAGAGAACCTCGTTCGACAATCAGCGGTCTTGCACAACGGTCCTGCAGCTATGCAGTATCCAGAACGTGGACTGGGACGACCTGCGCTATGTGCTCGCGGTCGCCCGCGCCGGCTCGGCCCTGCGCGGGGCTGAACTGCTGGGCGTCAATCACACCACGGTGTTGCGCAAGCTCGACGCGCTGGACACGCAGCTCGGCACGCCGCTCTTCGAGCGGAGCCATACGGGCCGCACCCTGACCGATGCTGGACGGCGGGCGGCGGAGGCGGCGGAGCGGATGGAGGCTGAGGCCGACGCCCTGTTGAACGCGCTCGCGGCCCAGCGCCGCGCGTTGGCCGGCTCCGTACGCCTGACCACCAGCGAGACGCTGGCCAACCGGCTGGTCGCCCCATGCCTGCGCGATTTCCACGCTGAGCACGCTGGGGTTTCCATCGAACTCATCACGGCCGACGAGCGGCTGGACATCGCCCGTGGCGAGGCCGACGTGGCGCTCCGGGCTGGCTCGCGGCCGGAGGGCTCGGGTATCGTGGCGCGCCGCCTGCTACCCGACAGCGAGTGGACCATCTACTGCAGCCGGGACTACGCGGCGGCGCGCGGCGCACCATGCCGTCGCGAGGACATTCCCAACCACGATATCGTCGGGATGGAGGGCCGGATGGCCTCACTGTCCGGCTGGCTCTGGCTGGCGGCCTCCGCGCCGGGAGCCACGATCCGCTGCCGCAGCAACAGCCTGACCAACCTGGTGTCGAACCTAAAGGCGGGCCTGGGGTTGGGCGCCTTGCCCACCCTCATCGGCGACTACGAACCGGAGCTGATGCGGTGCCTGCCGCCACCGCCTGAGATCAGTTCCGAGATGTGGCTGATCGTACGCGAGGAGGTGAAGTCCCAGCCGCATGTCAGGGCGTTCGCGGATTTCCTGGCCGGCCACATCCGCGCGACACTGGCCGCGCACCAATCCGCCTGAGAACCTAGGCCGCGACCCAGCTCAGGGCTTCGGGGTCGTCGATCGCCATTTCGTCCCAGTCGAGGTCCGGGGGTGGGCTCATGGCGGCGGCGACGACGGCGCTCATCTCGGCGGCCGAGGTGACACCCACCAGGACATGGCTGGCTTCGGGGCGGGTCAGGGCGAAGCCAAGCGCGGCCTGGAGCGGATCGGACTTGCCCTCGGCGATCAGCCGGCGTGCGCGGGAGATGCGGCCCGCGGCGGCCTTCAGGTGGCTGGGGGCGCGGTCCGGCGGCAGGAACAGCACGCCGTTCAGGAAGATCGAGCGCAGATGCACCTCGATGCCCAGCTCGGCGATGGTGGCGAGCGTGCCGTCCAGCAACAGGCGCTGGTCCAGCAGCGAGGCGGGCGCCTGCATGACGTCGGGTTTGAAGCGGCGGGCCACGCCGACCGGATCGTCGGAGGCGTAGACCGGGACGCCGATACGCTGGCAGACGCCTTCGTCCTTCAACGCCTTCAGCCGGTCCCAGAGCTGGGGCCCCAGGGGCGAGAACAGGTCGGTGGCCGATGGGGCGACGATGGTGTCCACCCGTTCGACGCCCAGGCGCAGCATCTGCGCGCGCAGTTCGGCTTCCACCGCGTCCGGCCCGCGGTCGGGGCGGATGGCGGTCAGGGTCATGCGGAACGGGTTGGGCTGGGGCAGGGCGCCGCGCAGCAGGGTGTCGGCGGACGCGGAGCCGCGGACGACCTCCAGGACCGACATGCCGGAGCGGCCGGCGATCGAGAGGATGTCCCGGGCCTCAGCCTCCCGCGGCTTCCCCCGCGGGCCGGGCGGCTGGTCGAGACCAAACTGGCTGGTCGCGAGGCCGAGCTTGCTGAGGGTTGAGGTCATGCGCCCTGAAAAGCTTGGTCAAATCCGTTCGAGCAGCCATTTTGACGCAGGAAAGGCTAAGAAGCCGTATCCCCCCGATGGTTAAGGCGTGATTGACTCTCTTCCTGACTGGCCAATGTTTGGCGTCGCCGAGGACGTCCGCCCAGCCATGCGTCAGGCCGTGGCCGCGCGGCGGGCGTTCGTCCTGGCGACGCTGGTCTCGGTGGAGGGCGGCGGCCCCCGTCCCGTAGGGACGCAGATGGTTTTCGCCCCCGGAATCCTGGCCGGCTACTTCTCCGGCGGCTGTGTCGAGGGCGACGTCGCGGGCCATGCCTGGGGGTGCCTGGAAGATGGCGATCCGCGCAGGCTGATTTATGGCGAGGGGAGCCCTTGGCCGGACATCCGGTTGCTGTGCGGGGCCCGGATCGAGATCTTCCTGGAGCGAATCGGGGCGGGTGATTCGGCCCTGGCCGAACTACTGGCCGCCGAGGCCGAGCGCCGGCCGGTCAGCTATGTCAGCGACGGGACAGCGCGGGCGTGCGCCGCCGAGGTCTCGCCCTGGCCCGAAGCCGCGGTGTCTAAGCGCTACGACCCTACGCCGCGCCTGGTGGTGATCGGGGGCGACCCCACGGCGCTGGCCATCGCCGAGCTGGGCGTGAAGTCAGGGTTCGAGACCACCCTCGTTCGGCCCAAGGGGCCCGAGACGCCGCCGCCGATCGCCGGCGTGGGCTACCGGCGCGAGGAGCCGGCAGAGGCGCTGGCCGCCATCGGCCTCGATCCTTGGACCAGCGTCGCGGTGGCGACCCACGACCTGGAGACCGACCGGGCGGCGCTGAAGGCCGCGCTGCCGTCGCTGGCGGGCTATGTGGGCCTGCTGGGCGCGCGCCGCCGGCTGGCGGGGCGGCTGACCGAACTGCAGTTCGAGCGGATGCCCGAGGCGGCGCTGGCCCGCCTGCACGCCCCCATCGGCCTGGATATCGGCGGCAAGGCGCCGTTCGAGGTGGCGGTGTCGGTGATCGGCGAGATCACCGCCAAGCGCTATGCTCGGGCTAGCGGCAGCACCTCGACGACCTCGCCCGCCGCGGACGCCGGGGCGTTGGCGGGACGCTTCAGCAGGGCGTCGGCAACAGAGAAGACGCTGACCAGCGAAGAGTCCTGATCGCGATAGGGCTGGGCCACGACCTGGCCGCCCTCGAAGCTGAGCTTGGCCCGCATCCAGTGCTCGCGCGGCCCGTTGGCCGGCATGGCGGCCGCCAGCTTCGCCTGCATCATCGTGGGACCCGGCTCCGCGCCCTGATAGGCCGCGATCATCGGCTTCAGGAACAGCTCGGCGCAGACCATGGCCGAGGCCGGGTTGCCGGGCAGGCCCAGCAGCCGGCGGCCGTCCGACAGCACGCCGAAGAAGGTGGGCTTGCCGGGCCGCACCGCCACGCTGGCGACCTTCATGTCGAGCCCGATCGCTTCCGCCGCGCCGCGCACCAGGTCGTGGTCGCCCACCGAGGCCCCACCGACGGTCACGATCAGGTCGCCGTCGGCGTAACGCAGGGCGTAGATCGTGGCCTCCATCTCGTCCTTCACCGGCTTGGCGCGATGCACCTCCGCCCCCCAGCCGGCGACCAGCGCCTCCAGCGCCCGCGAGCCGGAGTCGTAGATCTGGAACGGGCCAGGGATGGCCGGCGCCTCGACGATTTCCTCGCCGGTGGAAAACAGGGTGACCCGGGGCCGCCGCGCCACCGACAGCTCGGCGCGACCCGCCGCGGCGGCCAGCGACAGCCGCCAGGGATCGATCCGGGCCCCACGCCCCAGCAGGGCGGCGCCGGCCCTGAAGTCGCCGCCGGCGGGGCGGACGTAGTGCTGGGCTTCCACGCGGGGCACGGTGACCGTCTCGCCGTCCCGCTGGGCGTCCTCCTGGATCACCATGGCGTCGCAGCCGTCCGGCATGGCGGCGCCGGTGAAGATCCGGACCGCCTCGCCCGCCTGGACCTTTCGCTCGAACCCGTGGCCCGCCGCGCTCTCGCCGACGATGCGCAGCGTTCCCGGCGTGTCGGCCCCGCGCACCGCCCAGCCGTCCATGGCGGAGGCGTCGAACGGCGGCTGGTCGCGGACCGCGGTCACGTCCTCGGCCAGCACCCGGCCGATGCTGTCCTGGATCGCCACGGACTCGGCGGGCAGGGCGGCCACCTCGGCCAGCATCCGGGCACGGGCCTCGCCGACGGGCAGCAGCTTCATGCGACGGGCTTGTCGATGGCGGGCTGCGGCGGGGTGAACCAGGCCGCCCCGTCCTCGGTGACGTGGAAGTGGTCCTCCAGCCGCACGCCGAAGGCGCCCGGGATCACGATCATCGGCTCGTTGGAGAAGCACATGCCGGGCTGCAGCGGAGTCTTGTCGCCCCGCACGAGATAGGGCGCCTCATGGATCGACAGGCCGATGCCGTGGCCCGTCCTGTGGGGCAACCCCGGAAGCTCATAGTCGGGGCTGAAGCCTTCCGACGCCAGCGCGCGCCGCGCCACGGCGTCGATCTCCTCGCATGGCACGCCCGGCTTCACGGCGGCGAAGGCGGCGGCCTGGGCCCGCTTCTCCACCTCCCAGACCCGGATGTGCTCCTGGCTGGCCTGGCCGTAGACGTAGGTGCGGGTGATGTCGGAGTTGTAGCCCTGGACCCGGCAGCCGGTGTCGATCAGCACCAGGTCGCCGTCGGCCAGCTTCTGTTCCCCGGGCAGGCCGTGCGGATAGGCCGAAGCCTCGCCGAACTGCACCGCGCAGAAGGACGAGCCGTCGTCGGCGCCCAGGGCCCGGTGCGCCTGGTCGATGAAGCGCCGCACCTCGCCGGTGGTGATCCCTGGCGCGAGGATGCGGGCGGCGCGCCTGTGGACCTCCAGCGTCATGGCCTTGGCCTGGCTCATCAGGGCCAGCTCGGCCGGCGACTTGATCATCCGGCAGCCGTCGACGACCGGCGCGGCGTTGGGCATGGCCACCTCCGGCGCGGCCAGCCGCAGGGCGTCGAACATGGCGAAGGCGATGGCCGGGTCGATGGCCAGGGACTTCGCGCCGAGGTCGACCAGCACCTGGGCGGTCAGGGCGTAAGGGCTTTCGTGCTCCTCCCAGAGCCGAAGTGGCGCCTCGATGCCCATGGAGGCGACGAGCGAGCCTTCCTCGAACCGCGGGCAGATCATGACGGGCTGGCCCTGCTTCGGCAGCACCATCGCCACCAGCCGCTCGGTGGCGTTCCAACCGACCCCTGCGAAGTAGCGCAGCGAGGCGCCGGCCCCGATGATCATGGCGTCGGTGGTCATCAGCGCCTGCGCCTTGGCCAGCCGCGCCAGCCGCTCCTCGCGGGAGATGGGCTGAGCCGGGTTGGGCCAGGGCTTGAGGTCGGCCAGTTCCGCCGCCGCCGTCGATCCGCCGATATAGGTCATGGGAGGCTCCTTGAATGAGGCGAGATATGCCGCGAGCCTTCGTTCTGCACCACCCATCTGCTCGTCATGGCCGGGCCGGACCCGGCCATCCACGAGGACTCTCCGGGAAGTCGGTTGGATCCCCGGATCAAGCCCGGGGATGACGAGCATGAAGTGAGGGGCTTGAGCCCGGGCGCGGCGCCGCTACGTTCCCCGCCATGGCTGGAAGTCAGGATTTCGCCGCCGATCCGCGCAATGCGGACCTGCGCATCTACCTCAACGGCGACCTGGTCCCGCGGGATCAGGCCAAGGTGTCGGTCTTCGACGCCGGCTTCGTACTCGGCGACGGGGTGTGGGAGGGCCTGCGGCTGCACAAGGGCCGGCTGCTGTTCCTCGAGGCGCACCTGGAGCGCCTGTACGAAGGGCTGAAGGCTATCGCCCTCGACATCGGCCTGACCCAGGCCGAGCTCACGGCCGAGATCCAGCGCACCCTGGCCGCCAACGGCATGCAACACGGCGCCCACCTGCGGCTGATGGTGACGCGCGGGGAGAAGAAGGCGGTCAACCAGGACCCCCGCAACTGGCTGGGGAAGCCCACCATCGTCATCACCGCCGAGTACAAGGAACCGTCGCCGGCCATCGTCACCCAGGGGCTCGCGCTGGCGACCTCGTCGATCCTCTGCACGCCCGCCGAGATGTTCGACATGCGGCTGAACTCGCACAGCCGGCTGGCGCTGATCCGCGCCCTGCTGGACGCCATCGAGAAGGGCGGCGACGAGGCGCTGATGCTGGACCCGAACGGTTTCGTCTCCAGCTGCAACGCCACCAACTTCTTCTGGGTGAAGGACGGCCGGGTGATGACGTCCACCGGCGACTACTGCTTCAACGGCGTGACCCGGGCCAATGTCATCGCGCTGTGCCGGCGCCACGACATCCCGATCACCCTGGGCGACTTCGATCTGGCCGACGTGGCCGAGGCGGACGAGGCCTTCGTCACCGGCACCTTCGGCGGCCTGACGCCGGTGAACAGCCTGGACGGCCACCGTTTGCCCGAGGCGCTGCCGGGCCCCATGACGCGGCGCCTGCGGGCCGCCTACGAGGCGCTGAAGGACGAGGACGCGGGCCTGTGACCGTGCGGATCGCCATGTGGTCGGGACCGCGCAACATATCGACCGCGATGATGCGCAGCTTCGAGAACCGCGCCGATTGCTCGGTCGTCGATGAACCGTTCTACGCGGCCTATCTGGCTCGGACCGGCCTGGACCATCCCATGCGCGACGAGGTGCTCGCCGCCCAGCCGCACGACTGGCGCGAGGTGGTGGCCGACCTCGACCGGCTGGACGGCGCGGTGGTCTACGAAAAGCACATGACCCACCACATGCTGCCGGACTTCGGCCTGGACTGGGCGAGGACGCGCGCCAACGCCTTCCTGATCCGCGACCCGGCCGAGGTGCTGGCCTCCTACACCGTGAAGCGCGCCGAGGTGACCCTGGAGGACATCGGCTTCGTCCAGCAGCGCGAGCTGTTCGATCGCGAGGCCGACCGGATGGGCCGCGCGCCGCCTGTGGTGCGCGGCGCCGATGTGCTGGCCGACCCGCGCGGCATGCTGTCAGCGCTGTGCGCGGCCCTGGGCGTCCCCTTCGACGAAGCCATGCTGAGTTGGCCCGCCGGTCGCCGCGACAGCGACGGCGTCTGGGCGCCGGCCTGGTACGACGCCGTCGAGCGCTCGACCGGCTTTGAAGCGCCGGCCCGGAAGGAGCGCGCTCCGTTGCCGGATCATCTCCGCAGAATCGCCGACGAAGCCCGTCCGCACTACGAAGCCCTCGCCGCTCACACCCTCGCCGTCATTCCACGGTCAGCCGGAGGCTGAACCGGGGGACCCAAGCTGAATTTGTGATCGCCCGTCGCCAGCTTGGGTCGCCCGGATCGTCCTGCGGACGACCGTGGGATGACGAGCATGGGGGTGCGTGGCTAAGCTGGGCAGATGCGTATCGCCCTTCCCGTCCTCGCCGCCCTGTCCCTCGCCACCGCCGCCCAGGCGCAGCCGCTCGGCGGTGAGCAGCCGCTGCTGAAAGATCTCACCGGCCAGGTCTCGGCCGAGCGTCAGAAGGCAGTAGTCGAGAAGCTCGTCTCGTTCGGCACCCGGCACACCGGCTCGGACACCAAGTCTGACAAGCGAGGTATCGGCGCGGCGCGGCGCTGGATCGCCTCGGAGTTCGAGGCGGCCTCCAAGGACTGCGGTGGACGGCTGAAAGTCGAGACGCCCTCGCGGGTCATGACCGCCGAGCGGCTGGCCGGCCCGACCGAGGTGATGAACGTGCTGGGCGTCTTGCCCGGCACAACCGACCCCAACCGGGTGATCGTGATCTCGGGCCACTACGACAGCCGGGTCACCGACGCGAAGAACTTCACCTCCGACGCGCCCGGCGCCAACGACGACGGCTCCGGCACGGCGGCGGTGATCGAGGCGGCCCGCGTGCTCTGCAAGCAGCAGTTCCCGTCGACGCTGGTGTTCGCCGCCCTGGCCGGCGAGGAGCAGGGGCTGCTGGGCGGCAAGATCCTGGCGGACTACGCGGTGGAGAAGGGCTGGAAGGTCGAGGCCAACCTCAACAACGACATCGTCGGCAACACCGAGGGCGTCGGCGGCGTGCGCGACAACACCCACGTCCGGGTCTTCTCCGAGGGCACGCGCTCGACCGAGACGCCGGAGCAGGCCAATAGGCGCCGCTACAACGGCGGCGAGGTCGACAGTCCGTCGCGCAACCTGGCCCGTTTCATGGATGGGATCGCCGATCGCTATCTCAGCAACTTCGATGTGGTGATGGTCTATCGCACCGACCGTTTCAGCCGGGGCGGCGACCAGGTGGAGATGCTGCGCGCCGGCTTCCCGGCCGTGCGGGTCACCGAGGCGGTGGAGAACTACACCCGCCAGCACCAGGACCTGCGCACCGAGAAGGGGATCAAGTACGGCGACACGGTGGACGGCGTCGACTTCGCCTACCTGGCCCAGGTGACGCGGCTGAACGTGGCGACCATGGCGGCCCTGGCCATGGCGCCGGCCCCGCCCACCGGCGTGGAGATCGCCGGTGCAGTGAGCGCGGACGCCACGGTAAAGTGGAAGCCCGCGCCGGACGCCGCGGCCTACCGGGTCTGGTGGCGGTCCACGACTGAGCCGCAGTGGCGCTACTCACGCGTCGCCGGCGTCGGCGGCGAGGCCAAGCTTACGGGCGTCAACATCGACGACTGGTTCTTCGGCGTCAGCGCCATCGGCCCGGACGGCTACGAGAGCCCGGTGGTGTTCCCGGGACCTGCCGGGACCTTCGAGCGCGGCGGAGTCGCCGCCGCGCCCAGGTAGCCATCAGCCGAGGTTCGCCTTGTAGAGCTTGAGCAGTTCCGCCCAGGCCCGCTCCGCCTCGGCCTCGTTGTAGGCGGGGCCGCCTCTGACGCACCATCCGTGGTCGGCCGCATAGACCTCGACGGTCGCCTTCAGTTTCTGGTCGGCGAACAGCTTCTTGAGCTCGTCCTTCTCGGTCGGACGCTGCTTGTCGTCGTTCTGCGCCGTGGCGATCAGGTACGCGGCCTTGGTCTTCGGGATCAGCAGGTGCGGGCTGGAAGGGTCGGCCGTGACCAGCGCGCCGGAGTGGAACGTCGCCGCCGCGCCCACGCGGGTCGGGCTCACCGCCGCGGTCCGGACGGTCAGCGGACCTCCCATGCAGTAGCCCTGGACCCCGATCTTCTTTTTCCTGTCGGTCTGAGGCTGGGCGTCGAGGAAGGCGACATAGGCCGCCGCGTCCTTCTCGACCGCCTCGTTGGTCAGCGCCTGGCGCATCGGCGTGAGCTTGGCCCGGTCCTCGGCGCTGGCGAAGTTGAACGCGCCGTCGAACACCGGCGCCTTCTTCGAGCGGTAGTAGAAGTTGGGGACCAGGACCACATAGCCGGCGCCGGCCAGCCGCCGGCCCATCTCGCGGAAGACCGGCCGCAGCGAGAGGAAGTCGCACCAGATCAATACGGCCGGCCAGGTCCCCTTGCCCGCCGGATAGTAGAGCGCGGCGTCGGCGACCCCATCGGCGGTCTTCACGTCCACGTCCTTCTCGACCACGTCGGCCGCATGGGCTCCGGTGGCGACGCCGCCGGCCGCGGCCACCGACATCAGGCCGAATGTGCGGCGCGACACGGTGGGGTCGTGGATCAGGCCTTCGTGGATGTCATCGCACATGGGGAGCCTCCCGCTCTTCTAAGTGTGTGGGCCCGTAAGCGTCGGTCCGAATGTTGCGGCGTTATTTCGGAGCGCGCTAGAGCATGGGGCATGCCGGAAACCAACGCCGCCCGCGCCGAGCGTCTTGGACCTTACTTCGAGGTGCAGCTGCGCTTTGCCGCCCGCATGGCCGAGCTGACGGGAGCCTCGCTAGGCGAGATGGCGCTGCGGCATACCAACCTGCACCGGCGGCTTGGGTTCGGGGTCAACATGCCGGACCAGGATGGCGCGCCGGGTTGGGAGGATTATGCCGACAAGTTGCAGGCGGCGGCCGGCGTGAGCGCCCAAGTCGCGCTTTCCCAGGCGACCTGTGTGTCCAACCCGCCCGAACAGATCCCGTTAGCGGGTCAGACCGGCTTCGGTTGTTTCGCCTGCGACCGGCCCGGCGACGACGGCGTGATCCGCATCCACTTCTTCAATGCCGATACCGATGACGCGGGTGGCCCGCTGGCCTCGGGCAAGATCGCCCGGCGTCGGGCGGAGCTCAAGGCGCTGACGGCGCACGTGCGGGAGGCGCATCCGCAGGCGCGCCTGATCCGGGGCAAGTCGTGGCTCTACAACCTCGAGGCCTATCGCCGACTGTTCCCTGCCGACTACGCCGCGTCGCGGGCGGTCTGGACGGGCTCGCTACATCTCACTGGCACGTCCAGCTGGGGTCAGGTCATCGACAGTCGCGAGCGGGTCCGGCCGCAGATGCGGGACGCCCTGCTGGCCAATCTGGAGCGGCTCGATCCGCAGGCGCCGTGGCTGGCGTTTCCGCTGAGGGTGCTGGGGACCGAGGCGCCGATCGACAGCTTTGCCGCCGAGTACGGCCTCTAGACGATAGTCTCGAGGTCTGCGACCGGCTCGCGGTCAGGGCGGGCGCGGCGGCGGTCGGTCCGGCGCAGTTCGGCGAAGGTGGTGTGCGGCTGGGTGCGGTCCAGGTGGCGCAGCCGTTCGATCGCCACGGGGGCGTAGGCCGCGGCCACGCCGGCCAGGTCTCCGAAGAAATCGTGGAACGACATCTCGCGGCCCACCAGGGACTGGCCGAACTCGCTGACAGCGCCCAGGCCTGCGAAGGTCAGCGCGATCTCGAAGGCCCGCGAGCGCGGCAGGGCGCCGGTGACGGCCAGGGTCAGGCCGTAGAACAGCAGCCCGTGCGCCACGATGTCCGGGAACGGCAGGTTGAGGTCTTCGTACTTGAACGGCCCCGACAGCGCGACCACGGCGGCGAGGCCGGCGACGATCGCCCCGGCGCGCAGCATCGTGATCAGCTTGTGAGGCGTGAGCCGCATGGGGTCCGGGGGTCCAGAGGAAGTCCCGGACCATGGCCCAACGCGGTGAAGGCCGGTTGAAGATCGATGGTTAGCCGTTCGTCACCGGCGTCGCCCGCGGCGATCCGGCGGCCAGCGTCCGCACCACCCCCAGCGCGATCAGCACCTGCCCTCCGAAGTAGAGCCCCCAGACACCGAGGCCCATGGGGAAGATGTCCAGAGCCGGGCGGCCGGTGCGCAGGAAGATCAGCAGGTCCGAGACGGCGAACATGGCCGCGCCGGCGAACACCAGGGTGCGCGGGAAGCGGCTGACGAAGGCGGCCGCGGTCATGGCGGCCAGCCCGGAGGCGTAGAGGGCGATGCCCGGCGCGCCCGCCCGGTCCTGCGGCAGGAGGTAGGCCACGAAGGTGATCCCTGCGACCAGCGCAGCCGCAATCGCCCAGTCGGCGCCGCCCAGCCGCGCGCGTCGGTTCTTGAGGTAGAGCCAGATCGCCGTCAGGTGTCCGGCGAGGAACGCCAGCGCGCCGACGATCAGGCCGTGGGTCTCCAGCAGCACGTCGCCCAGGGTCCCGAAGGCCATCACCGCAGTCAGCAGCCAGCCGTCCAGGTCCTTGGCGTTGAGGGCGGCGTAGACCACCAGCAGGCCGACGCCCGCCCCCTTCCAGCTGGTGCTCAGGCTGGGCGGCAGGCCCAGGAACCAGCTGCCGATGTAGCTGACGCCCGCCACGATGGCGGCGATGAGGACGAGACGGCTCAAGATTCGAAGCCCTTCAGTTCGCACCAGACGGTCGCCGGGTCGCGGGTGGAGCGCCAGGCGTTGATGGGGTGGTCGGGGTCCCGGTGGCCCAGGGCCATGCCGGAGAACACCATGTGGTCGTCGGGCAGGCCGAGGGCCTTGGCGACCGTCTGTGGATAACGCGCCCAGAACTCCTGCGCGCAGGTGTCCAGTCCGGCCTCCACGGCCAGCAGCATGACGTTCTGCATGTACATGCCCAGGTCGGCCCACTGGGGCGGGCCCAGTTTGCGGTGCAGGCAGAAGAACAGGCCCACCGGCGCGCCGAAGAATTCGGTGTTGCGGGCCAGCCAGCGCAGGCGCGCGGCCTTGTCCTCGCGCGGCACGCTGACCGCCGCGTAGAGCTGCTCACCGTTCTCGAACCGCCGGGTGCGGAAAGGGTCCCACAGGCTGGGCGGATAGACGTCGTACTCCGGCGTCTCGCCCATCGGGTTCTTCGCCACCTGGGCCTTGAACTCCGCCAGGGGCGCGCCCGCGAGCGCGTAGACGCGCCAGGGCTGGAGATTGCCGCCGGAGGGCGCGCGGGCGGCCTTCTCCAGGATCTCCGCCACCACGGCCGCCGGGACCGGCTGGTCCGTGAAGGCGCGGATCGAGATGCGGCGCTGGATCGCGTCGGAGACGTTCATGGCAGTTCCATTGACCTGGGCCTTACGAATCGCGCCTAGCATCCCGTCGTAGGGTGAAGGCAAGCGCGCGTGGCGAAACGAAGCAAGGGCGGGTTCTGGAGCGTCGTGAAGGCGGTGGTCGTCGCCGGCATCATGGTGTTCTTCATCGGCCCGGTGATCATGGTGGCCGTCTATCGGTTCCTGCCGCCCCCGGTGACCTTCCTGATGGTCCAGCGGATGTTCGAGGGCCACGGCTTTGAGCGCGAGTGGGTCCCCCTCGAGCGGATCTCCCCGGCCCTGGTGCGCGCGGTGATCGCCGCCGAGGACGCCCGGTTCTGCCAGCACCACGGCTTCGACGTCGAGGCGATCGAGAAGGCCATGCGGGCCAACGCCCAGGGCAAGAAGCTGCGCGGCGGGTCCACCATCAGCCAGCAGACCGCCAAGAACGTCTTCCTCTGGCCGGGCCGCGACTGGGTGCGCAAGGGCCTGGAGGCGTGGTTCACCGTCCTGATCGAGATCGGCTGGGGCAAACAAAGGATCATGGAGGTCTATTTGAACTCCATCGAATGGGGCCCGGGCGTCTATGGGGCCGAGGCCGCCGCCCGGAAGAACTTCCGCGTGCCGGCCAGCAAGCTCACCGTCGCCCAGGCCGCTCGCCTGGCCGCCATCGTGCCCAAGCCGCTGTCGTGGAAGGCCGCCAAGCCGGGGCCCTACATCAAGCGCCGCGCCGGCAGCATCAACCGCAACGCCCGCGTCGTGCGCAACGAGGGCCTGACCGCCTGCGTCCTCTAGAGCCGCCGCGAGAATAGCCAGCCGGCGCCTACCAATTGGACAATCTTTTGGTGTATCGCTGCGACTTAAGATTGTCGCTGCAATGCAACAATCCGTCGATACCGTGACCGCGTGGGGGCGCCCAACCGCAGTCAGTAAAGGATCGGCGCCATGAAACTACGATCTACCCTTGTCGCGGGCGCGCTCGCGCTCGCGTTCGCCTCTCCGGCCTTCGCGAACATCACGGTGCTCACGGGGGCTTCAGACGCTGACCTGGATACGGTGACCTTCAACGACGGCGATACGGGCTTCTTCCTGCCCGGGACCGTCGGGCCCACGGCGGCCGAGGTGACCTTCAATGGGGCAGAAGCCCTGGTGATCGACAGCCAGCGGATCGAAGCGGCCGCCGGGACCTACAACTTCCTGCTGTTCACCCTGGCGGACGCCGGGCTGACCTTCACCGCGGCCGAGTTCAACCTGAACACGGCCTTGGACGGGTTCACCTCGATCTTCGCCTATGACCAGTTCGGCAACCAGTTTGGCGGCGATTTCGCCGTCGCCGGGGCTGGGTCGAACATCTTCAACGTGGCCGCCACCGACGGCCAAGTGATCCAGAGCATCGTGCTCATGTCGAGCGCGGCCCTGGACGACGTGGGCGACATCCGCCTCGGTGGCATCGCCGGCATCGTGCCCGAGCCCACCAGCTGGGCGATGATGATCCTGGGCTTCGGCGCCGCCGGCGCCGTGCTTCGCCAGCGCCGCAGAACCGCGGCCCTCTGACCTGCCAGCGCCGCCGACGGGGATTTCGGCGGCGCCCTCGCTAGCTCGGCCCAAGCTCTGAGCGCCTAGCTGCCGTTCGTCGCGTTGACCTCGCACTTGGCGTAGGCGCCCGCGGCCGCCACAAAGGCGTTCAACCTGTCCACATAGGCCTGCAGGTTTCGGGCATAGATCCTGGCCTTGTCGTTGAAGGCCGCGACGGCGGCGTTGTAGCGGTCGGCCTCGCCCGCATCGCAGGACTTGGTGTCGGCGCAGCGCGGGCGTTCGGGCGGGACCAGCTTCGCGGGCCGTTCGGATGCCGCCGGCGGGTCGGGTGGCGCGCACTCCGCCCGGACGATCGTCCCGCAGGAGAGAGCGGCCAGGACGCCGAGGATCACCAGTCTTCGCACCGCGCGCCTCCAATAATTCAATATTAAACGAACATTGAACGGATCGAGATCGTCAACCCGCGGATCTATCCCGGTCGTCGATCCTAACGTCGTTCGCGTCAGAGGGAACGTCGCGGCCCCGCCGGGGTTCTTCTGCACCGGACACGCAGAGGAACTGCCCCATGAACGTCAGTGAAGTCATGACCGCCCAGGTGGTCACCGCCACCCCCCGATCCACCATCGCCGAGGTGGCGCGCACCATGGTCCAGGTCGAGAGCGGCGTGGTGCCGGTCGTCGACGACGGCCGCGTGGTGGGCCTCATCACCGACCGTGACATCGTCATCCGCGTCGTGGCCGAGGGCTTAGGCATGGACACCCCCGTCGCCAAGGTGATGACCGAAGAGGTCGAGACCTGCCGCGAGGACGACAACGTCGCCGACGCCGCGGCCAAGATGGGTTCGAAACAGATCCGCCGCCTTGCGGTGCTGAACGACCAGGGCAAGCTGGCAGGGATTGTTTCCCTGGGCGACATCGCCACCGACTACGGCGCCAAGAAGGTCGGCCAGACCCTGGAAGAGATTTCAGAGGACTCGCCCGCCGCGCACTAGGGGCGGATCAGTCGTCCCCGTCGTCGTCCTCCGCCTCACGCCGAACCAGCTCGGCCACAGGCGGAGGCGGCGGCACGATCTGGATGTTCATCCCGAAGACCAGTAGGAGGCCGGCGACCAGGACGGCGCCCCCTCGCTGCCGCTTGGCGAACTGCACGGCCCATACTGCGGGCGGCGCCAGCACCGTCACGATGATCAGACCCAGAAGCAGCGAGGCGAGCTCAGCCATGCCGTAGACATGGGCGAACCCGGCTGGCCGTACAACGCGGGAGCGTCGGCAGCGGAAAGCGACGTTTGCTCGCCGCTCGCCCGCGTTGCCGCTTGACCCCGCAACGCCGTTCCCCCAAATGCCGGGCGAATAGCAAAAACCGACCCTGGGAGGTCACTTCATGCGCGTTGGTGTGCCCCGTGAGATCAAGCCGGACGAATATCGGGTCGGTCTGCCGCCCACGGCGGTGCGCGAGTACGTCCTTCGGGGCCATGAGGTGATCGTCGAGGCCGGCGCCGGGATCGGCGCGGGCTATGCCGACGCCGCCTACGTGAAGGCCGGCGCCAAGATCGTCCCGGACGCCGACGCGGTGTTCTCCGGCGCACAGATGATCGTCAAGGTGAAGGAGCCCCAGCCCGTCGAGTGGGCCCGCCTCACCAACGACCACATCCTCTTCACCTACCTGCACCTGGCGCCCGACCCGGCCCAGACCGAGGGCCTGCTGGCCTCCGGCTGCGCGGCCATCGCCTATGAGACCGTGACCGACGCCAACGGCGGCCTGCCGCTGCTGGCGCCCATGTCCGAGGTCGCCGGCCGGATTGCCATCTTCTCCGCGGGCGAGACCCTGCTGAAGCACAACGGCGGAATGGGCCTGCTGATCTCGGGCGTGCCCGGCGTGCCCCCGGCGCGCGTCTGCATCCTGGGCGGCGGCGTCGTGGGAGCCAACGCGGCCCAGATGGCGGCGGGCCTGGGCGCCGAGGTGGTGATCCTCGAACGCTCGATCCCGCGCATGCGCTACATCGACGACATCTTCGCCGGGCGGGTCATCACCCGCTACTCGACCTATGACGCCGTGGAGGAAGAGATCCTGAAGGCCGACGTGGTGATCGGCGCGGTCCTGACCGCCGGCGCCGCGGCGCCCAAGCTGGTCCGCAAGGAACACCTGTCGCGCATGAAGCCGGGCTCGGTGCTGGTGGACGTGTCCATCGACCAGGGCGGCTGCTTCGAGACGAGCCGGCCGACCACCCACAAGGATCCGACCTACACCGTGGACGGCGTGGTCCATTACTGCGTCGCCAACATGCCGGGCGCCGCGCCGCGGACCTCGTCGGAAGCCCTGGTCCACGCAACGCTGCCCTTCGGCCTTCAACTGGCCGACAAGGGCCTGGATGCGCTGAAGGCCAACCCGCACCTGGCCAAGGGCTTGAACGTCCTGGCGGGCGACATCACCCACCCCGCCGTCGCCGAAGCCCTCGGCAAGCCCTTCAAGGACCCCTACGGCGCCTGGCGCTAGGCCAGGACCCGGACCCCATGGCGCTTCCGCCAGGCGCGGGAGCGCAGACGGGGCGCCATGATCAGCGCGATCGGCGCCGATACCGCGAAAGTGCCGGCGATGACCGGGGCGAACGCCGTCGAGGGAGCCCCAGAGGTCAGCAGGATGATCATGCCTGCGCCAAACGCCACGGCCTGGATCATCGGATAGAGAAGGGCGGCGATCGCTAGGTTGGTGCGCATGTTCAGGCTCCACATCGGACCCGTGCACAACGCAGCAGACGGAACTGCGATCCTCAGGCGATCTCCGCCACGCCCGCGTGCCCGTCCTCGTCCCCCCAGGCGACCCGCCTGGCGTCGGGGCTGAGGGCGAGGGCGGAGATGGCGGCGCCCTTCTCGGCCTTGATCTGGACCAGCTTCTCGCTGGTCACGTCGGCGGCCCAGACGCGACCGTCGTCCAGGCCGGCCACCAGCCAGGTCTTGTCGAGGACGGCGGCGATGCGGGTCGTGACAGCGGAGTCGTCATAGCCGATCTCGGCGGCCTGCTTGCCCATCGGCCCGGTGGCGCCGGCGTAGGGCCAGCAGACCGCGCCATTGGCCCCCGAGGTGGCGAGCAGGGCGCCCTTGGACATGAACTGCAGGCTGCGCACCTTGGTGGGATAGCCGCCCATCCGCATGTTCTTCTCGTCAGCCACGCGCCAGCCGTGAAGCTGGTTCTCCTGCATGGCGCTGACCAGGAACTTGCCGTCGGGGCTCCAGCACAGGGTCACGTGGCTGCCCGCCCACTTCAGCACCGTGGGCTTCTGGTCGGCGATGCGGGCGTACCATAGCCAGACCCCGCCATAGGACGCCGCCGCCACTCGACGCCCCTTGGGGTCGAAGGCGATGTCCGACACGGACTTCTCGTGGGCGAAGACGCGCGCGAAGGCCGGGTCGCCCAGGTCTCGGACATGCAACTCGCGGCCGGCGGCGAAGGCGACCAGGCCCGACTCGGGCGAGGCGGCCACCGCGTCGATCCATTTTCCGGGCAGGCTGGCGATTTCCTGGGCGCCCTGGGGCGTCGAGAGCACCAGGCGTCCATCGTCGCCCCCGGTGAGAATCCCTTCTCCCTTGGGCGGCAGGCAGGCCGACAGGGTCGCGCCGTCGTGGGCTTCCACCGTCTCGCCGCCCTCGAACCGCACGGTCCCGTCTCCGAGGGCGAAACAGGCGCGGCCGGCGCGGTCGAAAAGCGCTGAGGTCACATAAGCGTCGAAGGTGAAGGTCATGGCGCGCTTCCTAGGCAGGAGGACTCGCCGGGGCAAGCATGCGGCGTTTTCAGAACACGAACGCCGTTCGGGCGCTTTCGGCTTTACAAGCCCTTGGCGGCTTGCCAATGGTCGCCGCGAGAGGCCCGGTCTGCGCGGGCCCTAAGGGTAAGGAACCAGGATTCATGGGCGGTAAGGTTGGCGGAGGGGGCGGCTCTAAGTTCGACCTCGGCCAGAACTCGGACATGAACGTGACTCCCTTCGTGGACGTCATGCTCGTGCTTCTCATCATCTTCATGGTGTCGATCCCGGCAGCGACGGTGTCGATCAAGCTCGACCTGCCGCCGGCGATCCCGCCGCCGCCGGGAACGGTGGTGAAGGAACCGACGCTGATCAACATCCAGCGCGGCCAAGTGGTGTTCATCGGCGAGCGTCCGACCACGCTGGAACGGCTGGCCTCCGACCTGTCGGCCCAGCTGCAGATCGATGACCCGACGATCCCGCCGACCGAGCAGCGCGTGTACATCCGCGCCGATCGGGACGTGCTGTACGGCGAGTTCATGGGCGTCATGAACGACCTGCAGGGCAACGGCTTCTATCAGGTCGCCCTGATCAACGAAGAGCTCTAGGCTCCTCGGACCTGTTTCAAGGAAGGCCCGCCGGGGGAGACCCCAGCGGGCTTTTTCTTGGCTTGAGATAATTTACAAACATAATATATTACATGTGTCACTCATCGTAGGAGGCACACATGGCCGCTTCGATCTCCAGCCACGCTAGCGCCTGGAACATTCGCCAGAACGCCGACATCAACGTCACCCCGTTCGTCGACGTGATGCTGGTGCTGCTGATCATATTCATGGTGGCCCTGCCGGTTTCGACTGTCTCGGTGAAGGTCGACCTGCCGCAGGCCCAGGCCGCCCCCACGCCGGCCCAGGCGCCTGTCATCGTCAGCCTGACCCTGGCCGGCCGGGTCTACGTTGGCGAAACCCCGGTCAGCCTCGAGGACCTGCCGTCCGTGGTCGCCGCCGGGGCGGGCTCGCGTCCGACCGAGCAGCGGATCTACCTGCGGGCGGACGAGGGCGTCCGCTACGGCGCCTTGATGGGCGTGATGAACCGCCTGCGGACCAACGGCTTCGAGAAGGTCGGCCTGGTCGGCGAGGAGTTCTGAGCGACTGCCTGCGGCATTTGTTCACCATTAATCGCCGGGCAACCCTGTCGGCTTCACCATCTGCCCATCGGTGGGATCAGAACGATCCTTTAGACCAGCGCAAAGGCGCCAAGACGATGTGGCAGATGGTTGAAGTTTCGGTGGGCCCGGCGACGCACCGCGGCCGCTACCGACTGGAGGGCCGGCAACTGGTCCTCGAATGGCGCGGCGGTCGGGTCTTCGACTGGTGCGGCTCGCTCCGGCCCGAGGTGGTGGCCTCGCTCCGCCTAAAGCAACTGGTGAAACACAGCCCCCTCGCGGCTTAGAGACAGCTCTCGAAACCCGCCCGCAGGCTCGCCTCGTCCAGGTTGCGGCCGATGAAGACCAGGCGCGAATAGCGGCTGTCGCCCGCCTTCCAGGGCTGCTGGAAGTCGCCTTCCAGGATCATGTGCACGGCCTGGAACACTAGGCGGCGCTCCTCGCCCTTCACGTCCAGGATTCCCTTGGCGCGCAGGATATCGACGCCCTGCGTCTGCAGCACATTGTTCAGCCAGGCGGTGACCTTGTTTCCGTCGATCGGCGAATGCGCCGTCAGCGAGATCGAGGAGATGCCGCTCTCGGCCACGTGGTCGTGGATGTGAGCGTGGCCCCCGTGATCGTGGCCGTGGCCGCAGTGCTCATCGTGGACGTGCTCATGGTGATCGTGCCCATGACCGTGGTGGTCGTGGTCGCAGTGCTCATCGTGCACATGCCCCGCCTCGCCGTGGGCGGGGTTGAGGAAGTTCGGCTGCAACTCGGTCACCCGCGCCAGGTCGAAGGCGTGGCGGCCCAGGATCTGGTCCAGCGGTACATTGGAGCGCTGGGCGCGGCGGATCGGCGCCATCGGGTTCAGCGTCCGGATCGCCTTCTCCACCTCGACCAGCTCGGCCTCCGTGACCAGGTCGGTCTTGTTGAGGACGATCTGGTCGGCGAACGCGATCTGCTCGGCGGCCTCCTTGGAGTCCTTCAGCCGCAGGGGCAGGTGCAGTGCGTCCACGACGGTGACCACGCTGTCCAGCTCGGTGCGGGCGCGCACGTCGTCGTCGACGAAGAAGGTCTGGGCCACCGGCGCGGGATCGGCCAGGCCCGTGGTCTCCACGATGATTCCGTCGAACCCGCCCTTGCGCTTCATCAGGCCGGCCAGAACGCGGATCAGGTCGCCGCGCACCGTGCAGCAGACGCAGCCATTGTTCATCTCGAAGACCTCTTCGTCGGCCCCGACGATCAGGTCGTTGTCGATGCCCACCTCGCCGAATTCGTTGACGATGACGGCGTACCGCTTGCCGTGCTCCTCCGAGAGGATGCGGTTCAGCAGGGTGGTCTTGCCGGCCCCGAGGTAGCCGGTCAGCACGGTCACGGGCGTCTTGGTGATGGTCTCGCTCATGGGCGTCATGTAGTCGGAGCGACCCCACTTATGAAGTGGCGTTCTGTGGGCTAGTGTTATCTCAGCGAGATGTTATAAAGTAACACATGAGCGCTGCTGAACGTCCCGAGCCCCTCGACGCCTTCCGCGAGGACCGCACCTATCTGGGGGCGGACCATCGCCGGAACGAGCGTCGCACCTGGATCGTGACCGGCATCTGCACGGCGACGCTGGTCGCACTGGTCGTCGGGGGCGCGACCACGCGGTCCATGGCCCTAGTCGCCAGCGGCCTGCACATGGGCGCCCATGTAGTGGCGCTGCTGGTGGCTGCGGGCGCCTACGCCCTGGCCCGGCGTCACGCCGAGAATCCGGCCTTCAGCTTCGGCACCGGCAAGATCGGCTACCTCGCCGGCTTCGCCAACGCGGTGGTCCTCGCGGTCACGGCGGTCCTGATCGGGGTCGAGAGCATCGTGCGGCTGCTGAACCCCCAGGCGGTCGACTATCACGACGCCCTGCCCATCGCGCTCGGGGGCCTGCTGGTCACCCTGGTCTGCGTCTGGCTGCTCAAGCCCACGGGCGCGACGGCGACGCGCTACGATCCGCAAGGCGACCTCAACCTGTCGGCGGCCCACCTGCACCTGACTGCCGACGCGGCCGTGGGCGTGCTGGCGCTGGCGGCGATCTTCGCCGGCCAGCTGGGCTGGAGCTTCGCCGACCCCCTCGCGGGCCTGCTGGCTGCCTTCCTGGTGGCCCAGTTCGCCTGGAGCCTGATGCGCAAGGCCGGCGCGGCCCTGGTGGACATCAATCCATCCCCCGAACTCACCGCGGAGGTCCGCCGCCGGCTGTCGGATGAGGGCGAGCGGGTCATCGACCTGCACCTCTGGCGCCTCGGTCCAGGGCATCATGCCGTGATCGCGGTCATCGCGGCGGCCGATCCCAAGCCTGTGGCGACCTACCGCGCTCGGCTGGCTGGACTGGCGGGCCTGTCGCATGTGACGGTGGAAGTCCGCGAAGGCGGCGAAGCGCACGATCATCATCACGGTCACGCGCACGATTGAGTAGCTGGAGCGTTTCGCCCGTATGGCGCAGTGGTTTCGTCACTTCCAAGGCCGCCGGGGCGTAGCCCTGGCCGTGGTGGTCGTGGCCGCTTCCCTGGCCGGCGGCCTGGTTTCGGCCGACCGGGCGGCGAAGCTGGCCTCCGGACCCCTGACGGCCACCCGCCTCGACATCCAGCGCCGCCAGGCCCCGCCCGCGCCCGCCGCGCTTCAGGCCCGCCTGGATGAACTTGTCGCCGCCTATGGCGAGGAGGTGGGCGTCGCGGTGACCGACGTCGCCACCGGCTGGACCGCCGGCGTGGACCAGGACCGCCCCTATCCGCAGCAGAGCGTCTCCAAACTCTGGGTCGCCATCGCGGTGATGAAGGCCGCCGACCAGGGCCGGCTGGACCCCTATGGCTGGGTGACCCTGACCGACGCCGACCGCTCCGTCTTCTTCCAGCCGGTCGCCTACAAGATCGGCTCCGCCGGCTACGCCACCCCGATCTCCGACCTCCTGCGCCGGGCGCTGGTCGAGAGCGACAACGCCGCCAACGATCGGCTGATGCGCGAGCTGGGCGGTCCGGATGGCGTGGCCGAGACCCTGACCGAGATGGGACTGACAGGCGTGAAGGTGGGCGCGTACGAACGCGATCTGCAGGCGCTGACCGCCGGGCTGGTCTGGCAGGCGGACTACGGGATCGGCTGGAACTTCCAGGCTGCGCGCGCGGCCCTGCCGATGCCGCACCGCCAGGCGGCCATGGACGCCTACCTCGCCGACCCTCTGGACGGCTCGGCCCCGGCCGAGATCACGACGGCCCTGGCGGCGCTGTCGCGCGGGGAGCTTCTGTCCAAGGCCTCCACCGAGCACCTCCTCGGCCTGATGGCCCAGGCGCGCACCGGTCCCCGGCGGCTGAAGGGCGGCCTGCCGGCGGGTTGGGCCATCGCGCACAAGACCGGCACCGGCCAGGATTTCCGCGGCGCCTCGGTGGGGATCAACGACGTGGGCCTGCTGACCGCCCCCGACGGACGCGTCTACGCCGTGGCGGTGATGATGCGGCACACCCGCCAGCCGGTGCCCGCGCGCCTGGCCTTCATGCAGTCCGTCACCCGCGCGGTCGCTGAGGAATGGATCCGCGACGACGCCTTCCAGACCGCCGACTGAGCTCTACGGCGCCGGCTTCTGGATGCCGCGGACCACGGTGACCTTGATCGGGTCACCCTCCATGCTCTTGGACGACCAGACCGCGCCCACGCCGCCATTGGCGGGGAAGTCGGTGCAGTATTTGAACGGGATCGGGATGGGCTTGGCCTGCTTCAGGCAGACTTGGCCGGCATCCTTCGCGGACCATTTGCCCGACGACCACTTGCCGCGCCGGCCGAAGGCCTCCCAGGTGCCGTCGGGTCGGAACCACAGCCATTGATATTTTCCGTCGGGGTACAGCGCCTTGACCGTGTTGCCGAACGCGGCGGCCACGCCACGGGTCTCCGCGGCGGCGGGCTGGACGGCTCCCAGGGTCAGGGCGGCGGCGAGGGGCAGGGTCAGCAGGCGCATGGGCTCTCAGGTACGGTCTGGCGTGTGGGACGGATGTAGGGCGCCCGTCATCGCCCAGTCCACCTGAACCCAATATGAAACAACCGGCTAGCCCCAGTAGGGACCGACGCCATAGCTGGAATAGTAGCCGTAGATGGCCTCACGGCTCAGGCTGTCGTTCCAGCCGCTCAGCTCGGTCTCGTCGATCGTCGGCGCCTTCTCGAGGTCGGCCTTGTCCATGGGGATCACATAGG